>Ga0210409_10005567_pt1 | contig 13220 bp, 9 predicted proteins | sample IncBWH17MmetaG_FD_161649 | JGI IMG/M metagenome (GOLD analysis project Ga0210409, IMG submission 161649) | Forest soil microbial communities from Barre Woods Harvard Forest LTER site, Petersham, Massachusetts, United States - Inc-BW-H-17-M | ecosystem: Environmental > Terrestrial > Soil >...
TGTGAAGAGTTTCTGCAGCATCTTACCTGGTTTGGAGGAATGGACCATGAATGGCGCAGCGGACCTCGCCCCGAGCAGGGCGGATTCTGGGTTTTGTTGTGGTCCAAAGACCCGCGGCGGCTTTGGTGGGAACTTCGCGAACAACTCGAACGAGAATGCTCCTGTCCGCCGCCGGTCCAGGAAGCGCCACCCTGGCTCATTTGGCTGAGTCCACGATAGCGGTTTTTCTCTGCCGCGCTTGGGTCGCTTTTCGGTTCAATCCTCCTCGTCCTCCTTCTCATCCTCGTTCTCACGATCGAAACGGTAAAGAAAGAGCAAGAGAACGAGGAGGAGGACGATCTTTCGCTGCGGTTCCGCCGCGCCATGCGAACCCCTGTTTAAAAGCCGTTTTTCACTATCATTCCTTTCCCAACTCAGTCACAACGGACTTCGCTGGCAGTTCTTCAGGCAACAACGCGAAGAATGAGGGATGCCAGGGATCGAGCGTAAAGCGGATACGGTCTGTGTGCCCCAGATAGCTCTGTGAACGCAAGTCATACACGTAGGCCGGTTCGGACAGCATAGCCTCGGTCTGGAGCGGCGTCTCCAAAGCCTGATTTCCACCGGCCTGTTTCAGATCCTCGCTCACCTGGTAATCGATATTTCTTTCAAAAGCCACAAGGCGGCCTTTCTTAATTCTGAAACGATGAATGCGCACCTGGGCAGCCTGCGGAAGGAGGATTGTCGGACGCATCGATTCCAGTGCCCCGTTCAGCCATTCCAGCCAGGCTAACCCGACGGAGTTCTTGAGCCGATCTGCCAGATACCCGCGACAATCGGAGTCGGTTCGTGAGCTCTGTCCATCCGGTCCTTGAACCAGACAACCAGTATTGCTCGAAAGAACTCGCTCAATTTCGGTTTCCAACGGCCGGTGGCGCAGCTTCCCGTGCTCGTCGAACACCCCGGCCGGCCCATCGGCGAATACCCTGTGAAAACCGGAACCCTTTGGCTCGTACCTCAGGAAGGAATCGATCGCGGTCAACTCTTTCTGTGAGAGCGCCCAGGAGCTGGGAAGCACCAGGACGGCGCGGTCCATGCCTGCAAACTGTCCGGTTTCAAGTTCCGTCGAGGAAACAAACTGGGGGCTGTAGCCCAAATCCTGCAGCGCTTTCAGACAAGCGGTGCGCGATTTGGCCATTTGGTTGTGCTCGGCTTCGAAACTCGAAAAACGGCGCAGCCACGTTGAGCCGTCGACCGTGGACTCCAGCAGCCAATCCACCTGAATGCTGGGTTGGGAATAGTGGAGGTAGATTGGGTCATGCTCAGGCTCCGCCCGCAGGAACAACTGAGCCAAAGGCGAAGTCATTTCCCGCAGAACGGGCGCAAGGGCTTTGGCTTTGGCAGTAAGCGGCCACTCGGGACTTTTCCAATCAATACAATCTTCGCTCCACCACACCAGGCAGCCGCGATCGCCTTCAAGCAGCAAGTGCCAAAGCCGGCGTTGCGCGGGCCGTGTTTCCGACTCAAAAACGGTCGTCAGGATTGGCTTGCCGGGCATGAACGAGCCAAAAATCTCGCGCGCGCTGCCAATGTCATAGGGTTCGACCCAATCCAGAACCTGCGCAAGCCGCCACAGATCGTAACCGCCGAAAGCGGCAGGCATCTGCGTGCCTTCAACACCTACGGGTGTGCTCGGGTCAACTTCATGCGCCGACTGCCGAAGTTTCTCAAGTGCGCTCGCCAGCGAGATGTCCATATAGGTGCGAAAATCGGCCCACGGCGAAAAATTCCACTGCGTCGGATGCTCTTTTACGCTTTGGGGATCGAAATGTAGCTTCTGCAATTGTTGCCAATCCGGTCGCCCGCGCGGCCGGGCATCGCCTGTCGCCATGCGGTTTTTGATCTGATCGGTGGTGAAAGGCCGAACGTCATCCCAGCCGGAGAAATCCGTTTCCCATTCGGCGTTCAACGCTTCCAGGCCGGAATATTGGATTTTGAGCCAGGCGCGGAAATGTTCGAGGGCCACCGGGTTGAAATCATAATCAAAGGGGTTGGCGGAAATCGTCGTGGAAAGTTCATCGCGCAGATTATAAGCCAACGGCTGATGAGGTTTGTTCTTGCGGATAATGCTGAGAGCTTGCTTGCGGGCGGAATCGAGCCATTGCGAATCGTCCAGGCAATAGTCCCGAACCAACGCGGATTCCGGGCGTCCGTTCCGGGCCCAATCCGTCACGAATTTGTCCCAGTCCCGCACATTGGAGCTAAACTTCAGGCACAGTCCGCGATTGATCAGGTTTTCGACATAATATGGAAAATGGTTGTCCAGCAGGGGTTGGGGATCGCCGTCACCGAAGACCATAGCGGTATTGATTCCCATTTCCCGCAGGCGCTGGAAGAACAAAGCCAACCTCTCGGGATGTTGATAGGCCGTGTCGCCGATCCACATAATGGTGCGATAGTCGCGCCAGGGCCGGAGGTTGGAGGATGGTTCAGCGGACCAACTCGGGAAGGTAAAGTTCAAAAGGACAATTCCAATCAGCGGCCGGCAGATACGCATCAGTTTTGGATAAGGTCTTGAGTGGTGTCGGTCAACGCATTTGCGAGCTGGCTAGAGCCAGTTGCAAAGATGCTGATTCCGAGCCTTTGTCGCCATCTTAGTCAATTACCTTTGTCGAAGGATCGCACATCCAAAGGATCCCGACAAAGGTTCAAAACAAAGGTATTTGGGACAAACTCCCGCTAATCCGTCTTTGCACGATTGCCAAGGGGAGCGCAAAACCGCACAATTCCTGATATGTTGGTGTCGAAGGCTCGCTGCAGCCACTGCAATCAGCTCGGGCGATGGTGGAGCGGGATTATGGTGTGGGGTTTCCTGGCCGTTCTTAGTCTGCAATCGGCGGAACTCAAGGCTCCGAGGGAATCCTTCGATGTGTGGGAAGTTGAAGCGGACGCGGGGCAGCAAAACCCGATCACGGCGGTCGTGCAGTCCAATAACGGTTATCTCTGGCTCGGTACTTACCACGGATTGGTCCGGTTTGATGGCGTGCGTTCGACGATATTCGACTCCGGGAACACGCCGGGACTGCAAAATGGGGTGGTCACAAGTTTGTTTGAAAGTTCCGATGGGGTCCTGTGGATCGGCCACGAAACCGGCCAGCTTACTCGCTATGCCGACGGTGTTTTTCAGCCGCTTAAACTTGGAAGCACCTGGCCGGGCGGCATTCTCGAAACAATTACCGCCGACGAACAGGGGGATTTATGGCTGCTCAACGATACGGGGGTCCTCTTCCGTTTGCGCGATGGACTGATCGCTCGAGTTCCGGGCGGCGCTTCTCCGACGCGCAAGGCGGCCGTCAGTCGCTCCGCCAGCGGCAAGCCCTGGATTGTTTGCAATGGGCAAGTTGCCACGTTGGAGCACGGAACGGTGACGACTCGCCAAATTGATGGATCGGGCCCAAATGATTATTTCGAGCGCGTGCTCCCCTCTCAGGACGGAGGACTCTGGATGCTGGGCAACCAAAGGCTGCGGAAATGGCGGGCCGGTCGTTGGGCTGCCGAGCTGGAAGGTTGCCCTCGCACACCCGGAGCCATCAGTGTTCTGATGGAAACTCGCTCGGGTAGCTTGGCGGCCGGCACCCTGAGAGACGGTTTGTATTTGTTCACACCAACAGGCGAGACTCTGCACTTCAGCCGGACCAACGGACTTTCCCATGATTGGGTGCGCGCCCTGTGCGAAGATCATGAGGGCAATGTGTGGGTTGGCACAGCCGCTGGTTTGGATGGGTTACGCCCGCGGAAGGTCCAGATGGTTAGCCCTCCGGACGGCTTTCAAGGCTGTGGCGTGTTGTCGTTCTCCGTCGCCGAAGATAGCTCTGCCTGGGTGGGCACGGAAGGCGCCGGGCTTTATCATTACGAGGCCGGCCAATGGACTTCTTTCACCGAAACCAACGGAGTATCCAACCTTTTCGTTTGGTCAGTGCTGCAGACCAAAGCGCATGAACTGTATATTGGCACTTGGGGCGGCGGGCTTGAAGTCAAACGCGGTGATAGATTTGAATCGCCCGGCGAGTTGGGGAAAATCACTGCGCCGGTGGTTTCACTCTATGAAGGCAAAGGAGGCGAGCTTTGGATTGGCACTACCAGCGGGCTCTACCGCCATGAACGAGGCGCCGTTGTTCGAATTGCCGGCAAAGAGCGGCTCGCTTTCCCGGACGTCCGCGCCATCACCGAGACCTCTGACGGCACGATCTGGTTTGGCATGTCCGGCGGCGGGCTTGGTCGGTTGCGGGGTAGCTCGGTCGACCAGTTCAGGAAGTCGGACGGGTTGGGCAGCGACTTTATTATCTGCCTTTATCCAGAGCCGGACGGGACGCTCTGGATCGGGACCTCCGACAACGGCCTGACACGCTTTAAGAACGGCCAATTCCGCAACCTCAACGGCCAGCAGGGGCTTCCCAACACAGTTATTTGCCACATTGTGGATGATGGGGCAGGCAATCTGTGGTTAAGTTCACACGGGGGTATCCTGCGCGCCGCCAAGGGCGATCTGAATCGCTGCGCGGACGGTGCCATCGCCACCGTTCAATGGCTGGGCTATGGCAAGGCTGAAGGTTTAGCCAGTCAAACCTGCTCCGGCGGATTCCAGCCCGGCGCAACTCGCGCTGTCGATGGAAAGATTTGGGTTCCGACAGCCAAAGGCCTGGCGATCGTCGATCCGGCCAACGTCAGCACCAACAAGGCTCTTCCGCCTGTTGTCATTGAAGAGATGCTCGCTGACCGCCAAGCCGTTGCTTTGCATCCAGCCAAACTTTCCCATGGTTCGATTCCAGTTAGTCCTCTGCAAATTCCACCCGGCAAGCAACGCTTCGAAATCCGTTACTCCGGCTTGAGCTTCGTCTCACCCGACAAGGTCCGGTTTCGGTACCGTCTTAGCGGCCTGGAGGATCAATGGACGGACGCAGGGACGAAGCGGGTTGCCGAATACAGTTATCTGCGCCCCGGCTCCTATCTTTTCCAAGTCATCGCCTGCAATAATGACGGTTTATGGAACGAGCAAGGCGCTCTGCTGGGATTCACCGTTTTGCCCTACTTTTGGCAAACCTGGTGGTTCCAGACCTCCTCCGGAACCTCCCTGGCGCTGGCCCTGGGCGCTGGGGGCTTCTGGGTAAGCCGGCGTCGCGTGCGACGCAAACTCGAGCAATCTGAGCGCCAGCACGCCCTCGAACGGGAACGGGCTCGGATCGCGCGCGACATTCACGATGACCTGGGCGCCAGCTTGACTCGCATTACCATGTTGAGCCAATCCGTGCGCGCCGAACTGGATGGGAAGGCCCAAGCAACGGGTGATGTGGACCAAATCTACAATACCGCTCGGGAGTTAACCCGCGCCATGGACGAAATCGTTTGGGCCGTCAACCCCAAGCACGACACGCTCGACAGCCTGGTTACTTATCTGGGGCGCTTCGCTCAACATTTCCTCAGCGCGGCCGGGATTCGCTGCCGCCTGGACGTTCCGGTGTACTTGCCAAGCTGGGCACTGACCGCCGAGATCCGGCACAATGTCTTCCTGGCCCTTAAGGAAGCCTTGCACAATGTCGTCAAGCACGCCGCTGCCACTGAGGTGCGCGTCTCGCTCCAGCTCGAACCCGACGGTTTTATGCTGCTCGTGGCTGATAATGGGCGTGGGTTTCAATTGGCCTCTCAGGAAGAGCACACGCCTGATGGCACTCGAATCGGCGCGGGTAATGGCCTGAGCAACATGAAGAAACGGCTCGAAGAAATCGGCGGCGGCTGTGAATGGAACACCGGCCCCGGAGAGGGCACTCGCATCCAATTCGTCATCAAAACTCATGACATTTAATTTCCAAACAATGAGTTATAAAAGGACTATGGCGATTGCCGTGTCCATCGTCGAAGACGACGCGCAAGCTCGAAAGATCCTGGCGGGCTGGGTCACCCATGCCCCGGGCTTCAGCTTGAGCGGCGATTGGGGCGACGCCGAGACGGCTCTGGCTGCGCTTCCAGAGAAAAAACCAAATGTCGTCTTAATGGATATCAACCTTCCCGGGATGAGCGGCGTCGATGCGGTCAAGAAACTCAAGACCGTCTTGCCGGACACGCAGTTCGTTATGTTGACCGTCTACGAGGACGCCGATCATATTTACAATGCATTGGCGGCCGGTGCGACCGGCTATTTGCTTAAAGAAACACCCCGGCAGGAGTTGCTCAATGCGCTCGAAAACGTTCATCGCGGCGGCTCGCCCATGACCAGCAATATTGCGCGTAAAGTGGTGCAATCGTTTGGCCAGTCCCGCCTCTCTGCGCCGGCGGCGGATGATCTGTCTCCGCGTGAGCAGGAGGTATTGGATTTGCTAGCCCGCGGATACCTATATAAAGAGATTGCCGAACGCTTGAACATCAGTATCCCCACCGTCAATACCTACGTCCGACGCGTCTACGAAAAGCTCCACGTCCGTTCCCGCGCCCAGGCGGTGGCCAAGTACGCTCACTTCAGCCAACCCGAGGATCGCCCACACTCTCCTGGCCGCTAAGCACTCTTCCAAAATCCCGTTTCCTGTCCGCAATGGCCCACGTCCTTGTCTCCTTGGAGGTGGGGATGGCGCGCTGCGCCGTCCCAGCCCACGTTCAGCGGGCTGAACGAATTCCCGGGACCGCACGCACGCTTCAAACTCTACGTTGCGCCGCTGAACACGGCGCGGACGGCGCAGCGCGCCATCCATGCCCGGTGGTGCGCTCCGGCCCGCCGCGCATTGCAAAACGGTGTGGTTTCCGTCAGTCCAATTAATACTGTAATTAGTTTTGATGACATGCGCGCCTAACTACCCATGCTAGGTTCCCACAACCCGGTAGCGGTTACGAACCAGGATCCAGGTTATTGGAAAAGCTGTTGAAACATTTGGCAGGCGGCTCTTGGCCCACAAGGGGCCAGAATGCCTCGGCCGCCTTGGCTTTCCAAGATACACGGCGTTCGCGGATTCGTAATCCTAAGCGATTGTTTAATACATCCAAAGTCTTGAAAAACCTATGAAATCGTTTCTACCTAAACTCGGCCTGGCCACGGTAGCCTTGTCCACTTTGCTCCTGTTGCCTGAACAAGTCCGGGGACAGGGCTCGACACCGCAAAGCGATTATACGAATAACTTCGATTCCGCCAGCAGCACTGCCTCGTGGATTTATTGGTATGGATTGGGTTTCAACAACACGGCCATGACGTGGGATGGCACTATGGATTCCCAGGGCAACGCCAATTCGGGCTCGCTGCAGGTATCCCTTCCATTCGGGTCCAAAGGCGATCAAGGGGTCTGGTTTGGAACGTTTCACAACGGCGGCGGGTATGATGGGGCAACCATCTATGACGGCACTAAATTTACTAACATCACCTTTGACGTTCATGTCGATCCGAGTTCGCCGCTAAGTCCTTCGGGCAATTTTGGCGTTCTCCAGGTCGGCTTGGTTCGCCAAGGCTGGGCCAATGGTGGCACCTTCGACGCAAACAGCCCGACGATTCCCGCCAGTGCCACCAATGGATGGGTTCATTTGAACCAGACTATCGATCAAAGTGGCGCGGGTCTGGATGCGGTGGCCGGAGTTGATTTCAAATATACCTCTTACAGTGGTTATCCCACCAACCCCATCACGTTCTGGATCGACAAATTAGACGTGCATCTGGCGCCTTCCAAGGCCGCGCCGCCCAAGCTCTCGCCGGCAATCAGCAAACCGACTGCGGGTTTGAATCTCTTTTCCAGCGGCAGCAATGGAGATCAGTACCAACGCACAAACTTGAAGCTGCAAAATACGACAGGCAATGGTTGGCTGGGGGCGGCCGGGCCGGTCACTTATTCTTTGACGATTACGAACTTCCCCAATGGCGCCACTTATCCGGGCTACCAGGCCCACATCTTCATCACTACAGGCACCCCAGCGGCTACCGAGACGGATCCAGACTACGCGGAGGCCAATCTGATCTTTCTGGATATCCATGAAAATGCGAGTGGCACTGCCTACGCTTCGTTCCGCTACAAGACCAACGAACCCGCTGGCAACACTATGGTTTACAACGGGAATCCAACGAATGGCCCTGCGGGTACGCTGGGCACGGTGGGGAGCTCCACCATCATTGGCACCTGGAGGCTCGCCTTCAATCAAGATACCAATATTACCGTAACCGCACCGGACGGCACCAACGTTGGCCATTTCACGATTACCCAGGACGCTGCGGCCTTGTTCGCTGATCCCTTAAACGTCTACTTTGGGGCTCAACCGAACTCGCCCGCCAACTTTGGCCAGTCAGTAGTGTTGAGTGCTGCTTCGATTTCGGGCAACTCGACTCCTGTCAGTGACAATTTTTTCGCGGACAATTGGCTTTTGGATACTAACAACACCTGGACGATCGTCGCGAACGACCCCAAGACAGTTCAATTGCTTGCCCCCGATCCCGGCGCCGTGTGGGTGAAATGGAGCCTGCCCGATTCAGGGTTTGGTTTGCAAACCACTACCAACCTTGCCAACCCTAACTCCTGGATTACCCTGACCGGACCGGACGCCGCAGTGGGAACGCTGTTGTCGTTTGCCTCGGCGGGGTCCAGGATGGTTTATATCCCGTCCTCCCTGTTGGGAAGCACGAAATCCGATTTCTTGCGGCTAAATCAGCAGGTCTTTAACAAGTTGCAAGTGTTGATGCCGGGCGAAACCAACGCCCCTGGCGCTCTCACCGGAAAAATCGGATCGCCCGCTCCACAAAAAGTTGGCGTGGCTTTCGACGTGACAGTGAACGCCGTCGACAATTCCTGGCACATTATCAATTCTACCGATATGATCCATATCACCACTACGGATGCTTCGGCTACGCTTCCCGCTGACGCTCCGTTGGTCGGTGGAACAGGCACATTCACCACCACCTTCAACACCGCGGGAAGCTTCACGGTGACCGCCAGCGATGTGACGGACAATACAAAAGCCAGCGGCACTGGGGCGTCCACGTCCGCGACGCCTTAGCACTAACTACATTTCGGTACAGCAGGGGCTAAGGCGCCGACTCGGGTCGGCGCCTTTTTCACTCTATACGCCCCTCCTACAGTGTTACGGGCGCGACCTCCAAGTCCGCAGCGGGATTAGAAGTTTGACCTCGCCCCTAAAAACCGGTTTCTTTGCTGGGGCGTTTATGAGTCAACCCAAGCCGTCATTGGACGACTTGCGCATCGAGCGCAGATCCACAAGCCAGGCCAATCCCGGCATTTGGCTTTGGATGGGTCTTCTCCTGGTGCTCCTTTTGGTTGCCGCTTCGCTTTGGTGGTTCAAAGGCGCCAGCGCCATCACGGTTCACACCGCCTTGGTGCGGGAAACCTCCTCCACGGGCAACGAGCGGACCGTGCTGAATGCTTCCGGCTATGTCACCGCCAGACGTGAAGCGACCGTCTCGTCCAAAGTCACTGGCAAAGTTGTCGAGCTGCTGATAGAAGAAGGAATGAAAGTGCAAGAGGGCCAGGTGCTGGCCCGTCTGGATGACACCAATGTCAAGACCAGCCTGTTTTTGGCGCAAGCTCAGCTCGTGTCGGCTCGCAATGCTTTGGCTGAAACCCGGGTACGCATCCGCGAAGCCGAACAGGAGCTGGAACGCCAAAGCGGCCTGCTGAAGGCCAAGATCGCCGCGCAGGCTGATTATGACCACGCGGAGGCCTCCGCCCTGGCCCTGAAAGCCAAGCTCGAACAGCAGCAATCCGACGTTAGCGTCGCGGAGAAGCAAATCGAGTACTGGCAGCAGCAACTGGATGACACGATTATCCGCGCGCCCTTCGCGGGAATCGTCACGTCGAAGAACGCGCAACCCGGTGAGATGATCTCGCCGATTTCGGCCGGAGGCGGCTTCACGCGAACGGGGATCTGCACCATCGTTGATATGCAATCGCTGGAAATTGAGATCGATGTCAACGAGAGTTACATTAACCGTGTCGAGGCCGGACAACCCGTCGAAGCCGCCTTGGACGCTTACCCGGATTGGAAAATTCCCTGCAAAGTCATAGCCATCATTCCCACGGCCGATCGTCAGAAATCAACAGTGAAGGTCCGCGTCGGTTTTGATAAACTCGACCCGCGGATTCTCCCCGAGATGAGTGTGAAAGTCGCATTTCACGAGGCTGCCAGCGCCGGCTCCGTTGCTGCGCGCACCTTTGTCGTGCCCAAAGCGGCGGTCCATCAGCAGGACGGTCACGACGTCGTATTGGTGGTTCAAAACGATCGCGCCGAACGCCGCGCCGTTACCGTCAGCGGTTCCACCGACAACGAAACGGTCCTTACCGCCGGCCTGACTTCGGGCGAAAAGGTCATCCTGGATTGGCCTCCGGGATTGACGGATGGTGTAAAAGTAAAGGAAGCAAAACCATGAAGACACAGGCCGCCCAAGCCAATGGCGCGATTGTGAGCGTTGACAGCGTTGAAAAGGTATTTCATCGCGGCTCCGAGGAGATTCATGTTTTAAAGGACCTGCATCTTCAGGTCCCGCAGGGCCAGTTCTTGGCGCTGATGGGCCCCTCCGGCTCGGGCAAGAGCACTTTGCTGAATTTAATCGGGGGCCTGGACCGGCCTACAAGGGGCAGCGTCAGCATCGCCGGCGAGCGAGTCGATGAATTATCGGACCGCAAACTGGCCTCCTGGCGCGCCCGGCACATCGGTTTTGTCTTTCAGCTTTATAACCTGCTCCCGGTCTTGACGGCGGAACGCAACGTCGAGTTGCCGCTCCTGCTGACCCACCTTTCCAAAGCCGAGCGCCGCAAGCATGTCGAAACGGCCCTGGCCGTCGTTGGCTTATCCCATCGTGCCCGTCATTATCCGCGCACACTCTCTGGTGGCGAACAGCAGCGGGTCGGCATCGCGCGCGGTATCGTAACCGACCCAACGCTTCTGTTGTGTGATGAACCGACCGGCGACTTGGACCGCAAAGCCGGTGACGAAATCCTGGACCTGCTGCAGGCGCTTAATCGCGAGCATGGCAAAACCATCATCATGGTCACCCATGACCCGCACGCCTCCGCGCGAGCATCCCGCACCGTCTATTTAAACAAGGGCCAGCTCAGCAACGAACCCGTCGCATGAAATTCATTCACCTCGTTTGGAGCAATCTCAAGCGGAAAAAGCTGCGCACCGGGTTGACCCTCCTGTCCATTTTGGTCGCTTTTGTGCTTTTTGGGATTTTGTCTTCGATTAAGCAAGCCCTGGCTGGAGGCATTTCCCTGGAAGGCGCCAATCGCCTAGTCGTGCGCCAAAAAGTTTCTATCATCAATTCGCTGCCCGAGAGCTACAAAGCCCGCATGGAACGCATTCAAGGGGTCGACCTGGCCGTGCACCAGACCTGGTTCGGCGGCATTTATCAGGACCCCAAGAATTTTTTTATGCAAAACCCGGTTGTCCCGGAAGAATTCCTGGACATGCACCCCGAGTTCATTTTGCCTCCCGAACAGAAACAAGCATGGCTCGCCACCCGCACCGGGGCGATTGTGGGACGCAAAACCGCCGAGCGCTTCCATTGGAAGATCGGTGACAAGGTTCCGATTCAATCTTCTATCTGGGCTCAGACAGGAGGCAGCCGGGCTTGGGAATTCGATATTGTGGGAATCTACTCCGGAAGAGATAAAAACACCGATACCACCCCCCTGTTCTTCCGCTATGATTATTTCGAAGAGGCTCGGGTTCGCGGCAAGGGTGAGGTCGGCTGGTACACCATCCGGGTTAAGGATCCGTCTCAGGCTGCAGCGATCGCCAAAAAGGTGGATCAGGAGTTCGAAAATTCTCCCTACGAAACCAAAACCGAGCCCGAGGGGGCTTTCGTGCAGGGTTGGGCCAAGCAGGTGGGCAATATCGCTCTAATCGTGGCCTCAATTCTGGGCGCGGTGTTTTTCACGATCTTGCTGGTTACGGGAAACACCATGTCGCAAGCAGTGCGCGAGCGCACGGGGGAACTGGGAGTTCTCAAAGCCATTGGCTTTAGCAACGCTCAGGTTGTGGCGCTGGTGTTGGCCGAGTCCTGCCTGGTGGCCGTTCTTGGAGGGGTGCTTGGGTTGGGAGTGGCATGGCTAATAGCATCCAGCGGCGATCCGACCGGCGGCATGCTCCCGCAGTTCTTTTTTCCCCGTCGCGATTTGTTCATCGGCCTTGGGCTGAGCGTGGCGCTGGGCTTCGTCACCGGGATCTTTCCTGCCCTGTCAGCCATGCGGCTGCGTGTGGCCGACGCTCTCAGGAGGATGTGAAATGGCCGGGCCCATCAATTGGCTTTCTCAAGTAGCATCGGTAACCAAGTTTGGTCTGCTGAGCATTCCCCAACGGCGCGGTTCGGTTTCCGCAGCCGTCATCGGGATCGCGGGTGTAGTGGCGGTGTTGGTCGGCGTCTTGTCCATCGCGGCCGGTTTCCGAAAAACCATGAATGCTTCGGGAGCGCCGGATGCAGCCATTGTCCTGCGGAGCGGCGCCGACAGCGAAATGGTCAGCGGTTTTCTGCGAGAGGACACCCGAACGATCGCAGATGCTCCCGGGCTTGCCCGATCGGATAAAGGTCCGCTGGCGTCGGCCGAACTGTTTGTCATTATCAATCTGCCCAAGCGCTCGACCGGCACCGATGCCAACGTTCCTTTGCGCGGGGTCGAAGAGGAAGCCTTCAAGGTGCGAGAGAACTTTAAAATCGTTGAAGGACGTAGATTTGAACCGGGCAAGGATGAAGTGATTGTCGGAATAGGCGCAGCCGGCCAGTTTGCCGGCCTTGAGATCGGGAACAAAATTAAGGCAGGCAGATACGAGTGGCCCGTGGTGGGGATTTTTTCTGCCGGCGGCGGCACCGCCGAGTCGGAGATTTGGACCGATGCCTCGGTGCTGCAGGGAACCTACCATCGCGGCGATAGTTTTCAGTCGGTCTACACAAAGTTGAGTTCCCCCGCGGCCTTCCAGCAATTCAAAGATGCCCTGACCACCGATCCCCGCTTGAATGTAAAGGTGCTCCGCCAAACCGATTATTACGCGGAACAATCCACCGCGGTGACCAGACTCATTACCACGCTCGGCTTTTTGATCGCCTCGTTGATGGCCGTAGGCGCAGTCTTCGGCGCCCTCAATACGATGTACAGCGCAGTATCGGCCCGCACTCGCGAGATCGCAACGTTGCGCGCGCTGGGCTTCGGCAGCGGCTCCGTCGTTGTTTCTGTTCTGCTGGAGTCCCTTCTGCTGGCGCTGCTCGGGGG
>Ga0210409_10005568_pt1 | contig 13219 bp, 11 predicted proteins | sample IncBWH17MmetaG_FD_161649 | JGI IMG/M metagenome (GOLD analysis project Ga0210409, IMG submission 161649) | Forest soil microbial communities from Barre Woods Harvard Forest LTER site, Petersham, Massachusetts, United States - Inc-BW-H-17-M | ecosystem: Environmental > Terrestrial > Soil >...
CCTCTTCCCGGAGCCGATCGTCGAGCAGATGAAGGAGCTCGGTCTCTTCGGCGTCACGATCCCCGAGGAGTACGGCGGCATGGGGCTCGACCTCACCACCTACGCGATGATCGTCGAGGAGCTCTCGCGCGGCTGGATCTCCATTTCCGGGGTCATCAACACCCACTTCATCGGCTCCTATCTCTTGATGAAATTCGGCTCGGAGGAGCAACGGCAGAAGTACCTGCCGCGCATGGCCACGGGCGAGATACGCGCCGCCTTCTCGCTGTCCGAGCCCGAGCTGGGCTCCGACGTGCAGGCGATCAAGACCGCCGCCAAGAAGGGCTCCGACGGCAAGTACGAGATCAACGGGCAGAAGATGTGGGTCACCAACGGCCTCATGTCAGACCTGGTGTTCGTGCTGGTCAAGACCGACCCCGACGCCTCCCCGCGCCACAAGGGCTTCACCTGCTTCATAGCGGAGAAGGAGGGCGGTGTCTCTAAGAACACGGGCAACTACGCAGGCTTGATTGTGCCGGAGAAGCTCAAGAAGATGGGCTACAAGGGCGTCGAGTCGACCGAGCTCGTGTTCGACGGCTACAAGTGTCCCGCGGAGAACGTGCTCGGCGGCGAGGACGCCGGCCTCAACAAGGGCTTCGCGCAGATGATGGACGCCCTGGAGGTTGGGCGCGTCAACGTCGCCGCCCGCGGCGTCGGCATCGCCCAGCGTGCGCTCGAGCTGGGCCTGCGCTACTCCCAGGAGCGCAAGACGTTCGGCAAGCCGATCGCAGAGCACCAGGCGATCCAGTTCAAGCTCGCCGACATGGCCACGCAGGTGGACGCTGCTCGCCTGCTCACCCTGCGCGCCGCGCGCCTGAAGGACGCGGGCGAGCGCTCGGACCTCGAGGCCGGCATGGCCAAGCTGTTTGCCTCGGAGGCCGGCCGCTTCTGTGTGGAGGAGTGCTTTCGCATCCACGGCGGCTACGGCTACTCCAAGGAGTACGAGATAGAGCGCCTCTACCGTGACGCGCCGCTCTTGTTGATCGGTGAGGGCACCTCGGAGATTCAGCGCATGGTGATCGGCAAGAAGCTTCTTCAGCGGCACAAGATCTGATGCGGTCCCTCCCTGCGCACACCTTGATGAGACCATGGCGGCTCGCCTGATGGCCGGAGACGCCAAGACCCTGATCGAGCAGGCCGCGCGGCGCTTTGTCGAGGAAGTCCCCGCGCTCGCCCCCATGACACTCGTCGTCGGAGTTCAGCTCCAGGGGCGCGGCGACATCCAGCACTTCCGCCTGCAAATGCCCGAGGCCCAGGTCACCAAGGGCCCGGCCGACGACGCCCGCATCAACGTGGACATGCGCCGCGAGTTCTTCAACATCATGGCCGCCGAGGGCAAGGTCCCCGACTGGATCGAGGCGTTCACGTACGGGAAGGCCAAGGCCACAGGGCCTTCGCAGTACTTGAAGCTGATCGCCAACGTGGTGGACAAGCAGCAGGAACGCGAACGGTTGAAGACGGCCCGCAAGCACTCTTAAGGCGGCCTGTGGCCTGTACGGCGCTGAGTCTTGGCAGCGGGACGACCCTATACCAGGCTTTATAGTCACGGCTCGTCTATAAAGAATTAGCGGATTTGCTTTAGAGACGCTAGGGTGTGGTGGTGGATCTCAGGGACTACGCATCGACGCCCTTCGGCGAAGCGCGGCGCACGCTCGGCCGGCATGGATACGTGGCGTACTTTCCCGCGCCGATCCCGCGCGCGATCGAACTGCCGGCGTCGACGATTCGTTTGCTCGCAGACGCGGAGGCGTCGCTCGGGAGGCTTGCCGGCGTTGGGCAGTTGGTGCCCAACCCGCAGCTGCTGATCCGTCCCTATCTGCTGCGCGAGGCGCTCTCTTCAAGCCGTATCGAGGGAACACAAGCATCGCTGGCGGATGTCTTCGAAGCCGAGGCCGGTGACGAGCCGCCCAACCCAGACGTCGAGGAGGTCCTCAACTACATCGATGCGCTCGAGTGGAGCCTCGCGCGGCTTGACGAACTGCCGCTCGGCGCTCGTCTCATCCGCGAGATGCACCGCCGGCTGCTCGCCGGCGTTCGCGGCCGTGAGCGGATGCCCGGCGAGTTTCGCACGACACAGAACTGGGTGGGCCCAGCCGGATCGACGATCGAAAGTGCCCGCTTCGTGCCGCCGCCTCCGGTCGAGCTCCCTGCACTGCTGGCTGACTGGGAGCGCTACGCGCACGAGGATCTCCAGGTCCCCCTGCTGGTGCAAAATGCGCTGCTCCACTACCAGTTCGAGACGTTGCACCCCTTCCTCGACGGCAACGGCCGACTCGGACGGCTGCTGTCGGTCTTCCTGCTGGTGGAGCACGGGCGGCTTCCCGCGCCGCTGCTGTACCTAAGCGCGTATCTCGAGCGCGACCGCGAGCGCTACTACGAGGTGCTTCAGACGGTGCGCGAACACGGCAATGCGCTCCCTTGGATCGAGCTGTTCCTCGACGCTGTGCGCTCGCAAGCCGCGGATGCGGTAGCGCGTGCGCAACGCATCGTCGAGCTCCGCGAGCGCTACCGCGCGGCAGCCGCGACGATCACATCGAGCAGCGCGATGACACTCGTTGACCTCGCCTGCGAGACGCCCATCCTCTCTTCACGTGCGGTCGAGGTCAGGTTGGGGGTGACGCGCCCAACGGCGCTAAGGCTGCTTCGCCAACTCGAAGAGGCTGGGGTACTCGAAGAGGGAAGGTCGGGGCCACGTGGTCAGCGCCGATACCTAGCGCACGATCTGATGGCGGCGGTCGCGGACGAGAACGTCAGTGATACGCCAGGATCTGCTGCGCCAGGAACGCCAGCGAGGCCAGCATGAAGACGCACATCACGATCAGTGAGAAGTTTTCGCTCACGGTCTGCATACCATAGCGCCAGAGGTGGCCGTAATGTCAGGTGTGGCCACTTGGCGCGGGGCCGTCGCGTGAGAGGTGGGTGTCCCGCTCATCGGACGCGCGTGGCGGGGGAGACGCCGAGTACGTTGCCGTTGGCATCCAGCGCGCGGCTCTCGATGTAGGCGCTCGCCGTGTGCCCTTCGGGTGCCGCGACCGTGGCCGTCGTCTGAAAGCCGTGCTTGGGCACGGTCGTGAGGGGGACGAGCACGCTGGGGGAAGCGCCTGCGAACAGTTGCCAGGAGACGACGCCTGTGGCGCCGTTCCAGCTCGTCTGCACCTTCACGCCGGCCCCGTTGCGCTTGGCGACGACGGCCGGCAGCGTCGAGGGCTGCCCGCTCCAGGGCGAAAGGAAGGTGCGGAAGTCCTGCACGTTATGTCCGAGCGTCCCGTCGAGCACGACCCGACCCGCGGAGTCGTACTCGGTGAAGTTGGGGAGGTTGCCATAACCCATGAGCCAGTGGTCTTCGGGCAGGCTGAGCGTATTGCCCTGGGCGGGTGCCAGCAGCGTCTTCGAGGGGTTCGCGAATGCCTTCGCGAGCGCCACCGTCCTGGCGGCGAAGTTCGGCTTGAGCAGCACCCCGCGCGACTGCTTCTCACGCGGAGGTGTGGAGCCATTGTCGAAGACGGAGATCGACCCGCCGGGCTGCCACTCGGCGTCGTGCTGCCAGTAGGTTTTCGTGCCGGGGCCGAGCTTGAACGTGGAGTGCTTGCCGCCGAGCTGCCAGTTGAAGGCGCCGGTCCTGATGTCCACGTCGTACAACCCCCACGAGTTGCGCGCCGAGATCAGCACATCGTTTGAGCTCCCCGGGTCGATCGAGTTGACGTGGATGTAGTCCCAAGGGTTGCCGTTGTGGGGGATCGGGTTGTAGGAGTCCGTGAGCGGGATGTGCCCGAGCGCGTGCCACTCCCACATGACGAGGCCCGTCTTCACGTCGATCTCCTGCACGACGGAGTCGGTGAGCACACCGCCAGCGCCGCGCAGCGCGGAGTTGCCCACGCGAATCGGGTCGAACTCGTCGATCCAGGCCGTCCCCTGCGAGCTCAAGCGGAACTGGTGCAGGTCGGCGCGGTAGCCGTTGCCGGCCCTCACGCTCGCGATCCGTTTGTAGGAGCTGTCGTAGATGACGTCTTCGCCCTGCCCGAACCCGACCTTCAGGATGCGTCCCTGCCACCACGTGAGCGCCGGCTTTCCTTCGTACTGCTGCACTTCGAAGTCGGTCGCCTGCTCGCCGGCCGCCAGCGGGTGAAACCACACGAGCGTCCCGTCCTGTTCTGAGATCATCGGTCCCGGCGTGCCCCTGCCCTGGTAGGGCGCCATGAACAGGTCGCCGGGGGCGGTGCCCGGTTGTGCGCGTGTGGTGATGCTCACCGTCGAAGGTGTCAGCGTCGGCGCCGAGGCATAGTGCTGAACGGAGCGCGCGTCGCCCGGATTGTTGGGGAACTCCTCCTGGCTGACACTCGCCTGGTGGGCCACGGTGAAGATCGTCGTGACCGGCTGCTCGGGAGTTCTCGTCCCCGTTCCCACCAGCGCGTGCACGGCAACCTGCTCGCCTGCCCGGAACGGAGTGTTCGGCACGAAGCTCGCCCCCGTCCCGGTCGAGTAGCGCATCAGTTTGCCCGAGTGGTTGCCGCTCTGTGAGCCGACGACGCTGACGTTTGCGACCGTGGTGCCGGCTTCGCCGAGAAAGCTGATCTGGGTCGCAGGCGAGGCGTCCTCGGTGCCCGGCAGCGGTGACACCGCGACGGTGTTCGCCTGCGCCTCGGCGAGCATTGCCTTTGGGGCGACGGCGCTCGCCGCGGCGCTCGAGGAGCCGGTGTCCCCGCACGCGCACGTGCCCACGCCCATCGCGAGCGCCGCGAGCGCCGCGCACACCCGTATCGTCATCTAGCCGTCCGCAAGAAGGGCCGCGATGCTCCGATCACACGTCCCTTGGCGTCGAGCGCCTGCAGCTCGAAGCTCGTGTAGCTCCGTGGTAGGGGGATGGTGGTCTCGAAGCCGGACCTGGGGGTGCTCGCCACGACGGCCATCCTACCTGCGCCGGCCGCCGCCAGGACGCGCCAGGAGACCACCTGGGTGGCTCCGTTCCAGCTCGCGTACACGGTGGTCTTGCCGCCCGCCTGGCGAGCGGCGCCGACCGGCGGGTAGGGCGGCAGGCCGACCCATCGCTCGAGTGTTGCCCTGTAGGTGAGGTCCGGCCACGGGAATTCTCCGTCGGACAGCAGCTTGCCAGAGGCGCTGTACTCCGAGAAGTAGGGTTCCGAGCCCCAACCGACGAACACGTTGCCGTTCGGCTGGGACCGTGAGTCGCCCATGTAGTCCGAGGCGAAGTCGGGGTCGCGGACGTACTGGGCCGCGAGTGTCGCAGTGTGCGTCTGCCGGTTGAGCTTCAGTTCGAGCCCTCGAGACGGCCCGGTCGCTTTGACGTTGGTGCCTCCACTGGTGAGCTGGCAGCAGTGATCGTCATACATCGTGACGGTCGAGTTGGGCTGAAGCGTTACGTCGTGCTGCCACTGGAAGGCGGCGCCGGGACCGAGCTCGAAGCTCGAGTGTCTGCCACCGAGCGTCCACTGGATCTTGCCCGTGTCGATGTTCACCAGGTAGGCGGCCCAGGTGTTGCGCATCGAGACGAGAAAGGCTCCCTTGCCACTCAGCTGAACGGAGTTGATGTGGTATGCATCCCAGGGGAAGCCATTGGTCGGCAGCGTGGCATACGAGTCGTCGAGCGGGATGTGATCGAGCGCATCCCAGGTGTGCAGCAGCTTGCCGGTCCTCAGGTCGTACTCCTGCACTGCCGAGTCGATCATCGCGCCGTTGTAGGCGCCCCCGTACTTGGAGAGGTCCAGCGCCAGGTTCTTGTTCGCCGTCACCCACGCGTCGTCGCCGCTGATCAAGAGCTCGTGCAGGGTGAGCGTCCAGCCATCCGCCCCCTTCAGCCGTGCGATCGGCCGGTAATGCTGGTCGACCACGATGTCTTCGCCGCTTTCGGTTTGACCGGTCTTCGTGACGACGCCCTGCCACCAGGCGAGAGCCGGTCTTCCTTCGTAGGCCTGCAGCGTGAGATTGGAGGCGACGACGTTTTCGGGCACAGGGTGAAACCAGATGGGTTGCAGGCGACGGTCGAGGATGAGCGGGCCACTCTGGCCGATCATCGGGGGCTCGGTGAGGGAGTAGAAGTTGGCGGTGAAGATGTACCCGGGAGCCGGACTGCCGGCCTCCACCGCCCGATCGGTGTGCCTCACGATCGGCGGGTGCAGTTTCGGCGCCGACACGAAGCTGTAGGCGCCCTTGGTCGTGTAAGCACCGATGGGAGCGCCGTGAGAGCCCGCGAGCGCAAGGTCGATCGCGACGAAGCCCGCGACGACCACGCCGATCACGACTGCCAAGCGTCGCACCCCCGGTCCCACCGCCGCGGCAGGTCTGGGGATCGCGGTGAACGTGACCAGCGCCGCCGCCGCGGCCAGGCCGGCACCGATCAGGTAGGCCAGCCGGAAGCCGTCGGTGAGCGCCTGGGGCACCTGGACGCCGGTGCCGATCAGGTGGGAGGTGCGCTGGGTGGCGAGCGTCACGAGGATCGCCAGTCCGAGCCCGCCGCCGATCTGGCGCGAGGTGTTGACGAGGCCCGAGGCCAGCCCCGCTTGTCCCTCCTTGGCGCCCTGGGTGGCGGCGATCGTCGAGGGCACGATCGACATTGCGATCCCCGCCGCCGTGAGCAGGCCGGGGATCATGATGTACACGATCGGGCTGCCGCTCGCCCCCACTCGTGCCAGCAGCAGCATGCCGCCCGTCAACATGATCAGCCCGCCGCCCAGCACAGGGCGCACCCCGAACTGGCTCACGAGCTTGCCCGCGCGCGATGCCACGACCATGATCATCAAGGTCATCGGCAGGAAGATGAGGCCGGTATCGAGTGGGGAGAGCCCCAGCACCTGCTGCAGGTAGAGCGAGCTGACGAACCACATCGGGAACAGCGACGCGCTGAACAGCAGCACGATGTTGTTGGCCGTGCGCAGCGGCCTCGTCAGCTCCTTGAAGGGAATCAACGGCTCTGAGGCAAGTCGCGCCTCGATCACGCCGAACACCGCCAGCAGGAAGATGCCGCCGAAGATCGGGCCGAGCGCGGTCGGTGTGTCCCAACCGGCCAGGCCCGCTTCCACGACCCCGTACACGAGCACCATTTGGCCGATCGTCAGCGTCAGCGCGCCGGCAAGGTCGAAGCTGCGTCTCGGCGCTCGGCGGCGCTCACTCACAACGGCATAGGCCACGATCGCGGCGGCGACGGCGATCGGCGGGTTGATCAGCAGTACCCAGCGCCAGTTGATCTCCTGCGTGATGATCCCCCCGAACAGCATCCCTGCGGCGCCGCCGAGGCCGTTCATCGCCGCCCACGCGCCGATCGCGCGATTGAGCTTCGGCCCAGGCGCGAACGAAGAGGTGATGATCGCCAGCGAGCAGGCCGCCATCAGTGCGCCGCCGAGGCCCTGTACCGCGCGCGCGGCGACGAGCGTTCCGCGGTCCGTCGCGACTCCGCCGGCGAGCGATGCCAGCGCGAACACGAGCAGCGCGACGACGAACGTGCGGCGCTGCCCGAAGTGATCGGCCGCGCGACCGCCCAGCATCAGAAAGCCCGCGAACGTAATGGCATACGCGTCGACGATCCACTGCAGCTCGGGCGCCGAGAAGCCGAGGCTCAACTGGATCGAGGGAAGTGCGACGTTGACGATGCTCAGGTCGAGGATCACCATGAACTGAGCGGCACAGCAGACCGCCAGCAGCCACCCCGTGCGCGAGCCGGGCTCGTCCGCGACTGCCGGAGGCGAAATCGTCGCTCGAGAACCTGGGGGGGCCACGGCGCTCACGTCAGCCGACCTGCGAGCACGTTGGTAGGGTGAGCGCCCGGCTTGCACCGAAACGGGTACCCCTCTTGACAGGGGGTACCCCACAGGAGACACCCCAAAGAGCGCAGGCAAGCAGGTAACCGAGCGACAACAGGAGACCGGCCGATGAGACGAACGCCACTGGCCGCCATGCTAACGCTACTGGCCGTCGCTGCGGCCACTGTCGCGATAGCGGGCTGCGGCGGTAAATCGACTGGCACGCCGACCAAGAGCGGCACCACGAGCACGACGCATAAGCAGCCCTCGCACGCACCGGCCTACTAGACCCGTCTGGCCGGCGAGGTGCCGAGCACCCGGCCTGCGGCGTCGAGCGCTTGCACGGCGACATAGCCGTACTTCCTCGGCAGGCTCGTCGAGCTCTCGAAGCCGCTTGCCGGGGTGGTGGCTCGCACAGTGAGCGAATCGGGGTGTTCACCCGCGAGCACGCGCCAGGAGGCCAGCTCTGTCGCGCCGTTCCAACTCATGTGCACGATCGTCTCTTCGCTCGTGTTGTTCAGGTTGGCGAGTACCGCGGGAGGGCTCGAAGGGCGCCCACTCCAGGGGAAGCGGAAGGCGCGGTAGGTGTCCATGTTGAGCGGCAGATGCGCGTCGAGGAGGAGCGAGCCGCTCGGCGAGTACTCGCTGATCTCCGGTATCGCGCCGTAGCCCACGACGGTGCTCCCTCCCGCGAGGGTCTGCATGTTGCCCTGGCTGACGGCAAGCAGCGGGGTGGGATGCGTAAGGGCCGAGCGCAGATGCGCCTCGTGCGCGTTGAGGTCGAGCGCGATGCGCACGGCGCGCGATTCGCGGTGGATGGGGGGGTTCGAGCCGTTGTCGAAGAACGTCACTTCCCCGTTGGGCAGGACCCGGCCATCATGTTGCCACGCCGTCCTCGTGCCCGATCCCATCGTGAAGGAGCTCTTCAGTCCGCCGAGGCGCCACAGCACACGGCCGCTGCCGCCCTCCAGCTGATAGCCCGCCCATGTGCTGCGTGCCGAGACGAACACGTTGCCGTCCGGCTCGGGATCGATCGAGTTGAGATGAAACCAATCCCACGGCGTCCCCTTCGGCGGCGTGGTCTCGGACTCCGCGACGCCTATGTGGTCGAGGCTGTGCCATTCCCAGCGCACGAGCCCGCTCTTCATGTCGATCTCCTGCACCGTGGCGTCGACGAGCGCCCCGCTCGGCGCGCCCCCACGCGAGGAGAGGTCGCAGCGGATCGGGTTGTAGGCCGTCGCATAGGAGATGTTGTGCGCCACGATCTGGAAGTCGTGGAGGTCGGCCTGTAGGCCGTTGCCGCCGGGAACCCGCGCGACCGTCCGGTAGTTGGAGTCAAGGACCAGATCTTCGCCTTGGCCGAAGCCGAGCGAGAGCACCTTGCCCTGCCAGAAGGTGAGGTCGCGCCCGCCTTCGTAGCTCTGCACGCTCAGGTTCTCGGCGCTGAGGTCGCCCGAGAGTTGACGGAACCAGACGAGCCTTCCTTGCGGCGTGTAGATCAGTGGCCCATAGCGGCCGGGGCTGGGTCCGTTGGTCGTGAGGATGTCGCCTGCCGAAGGGTCGCGATCGGCCACGGTGACGCTCAGGATCGGGGCCTGAATGCCCGGCAGGGTGGTGAAGCTCTGGTAGTCGCCGGGTGCCGCCTGCGGGTTGGGGAAGGGTGGGATGCCGGCAGTCGAGTAGGGGGTGTCTACACGGAAGCCGAACACGACCTGCTTGCCGCCGCCGATCGCCGGAGACCGGGCGGCGTCGATCGTGGCGTGCACGGTGACGCGCTCGCCCGCGTCGAAGGGTGCGTCGGGCACGAAGCTCGCGCCGTCGCCCTGCGAATAGCCATCGAGGTGGCCGGCGTGCATGCCGCTGCGATCGCCTGAGACCGACACGGTGTGGATGTCCGCCGCGGGGAGTCCGAGGAAGCTGATCTGCGTGTGCGGGTTGGCCGTGCCGGTCTCCGGTGCCGGCGACACGTCGACGGGCAGGCCCGCCAGCTTGGCGCTGTGGTCGAGCGTGGCCGGCAGGCACGGCGGCGAGGCGGCGGCGCTCGACGCGCCTTTGTCGAGGGTGCCCGTCGCCAGCACGACGACCAGGGCAATCGCCGCCGCGGCGCCGAGCAGCATGATGGCAAGGCGCGACCTGCTCATCTCGGACGGTCGTGGCAGGCGTGCCGAGCCAAATATTCAGAGTGGAGCACTGGATGGCGTCCGAGTCCGATTCCGACCCTGGGCGCTAGGCCGTGGCGGGATCCTGCGCCTGCGCCTCGCCGGCGCGCCACGCCTGCAGCGCGGCGAGTCCACCGTCGATGACGCGCCCGAGGAAGGTCTCGCGATCGTTGACGTGGGGGAGGGCCTCGGCGGGCACGGGCACGTCGAGGAAGTCGCACAGCGGCTCCCAGCCTTCGGCGACGCTCCACACGAGTAGCCGCTCGGGCGGCACGACGGCCTTGACCTGCTCGTTGTGGCGCTCGAACTGCTCCATCAACTTCTCGGGGGTGTCGTGACCGGCGGAGAATGTGCCCTCCTCACTCCAGAACATACGATCGACGAGCCGAAGGTAGCGGCTCCATTGCGGATCGACCTGGCCGCGGGCGCTTGAGATCAGCCGGATCAAAGACTCCCCAAAGCACATGTCCCAGATGGTTTCCCTGAAGCTCGGCTCCCACTTCTCTGCGTCGCGCACGCTGAGTAGCACCTTTGCATCCGGGTAGCGGCCCATCAGCTCGCGCCAGAAGTACCCGCCGGGCCAGTCCACGGTGGCCTGGAAGCCTCCGAACACCTCATCCCACGGGGCCTCGCCGTCGAGCGCCCGGTTCCACACGCCGACCTGGTCGAGGTCGGCGATGACGTTAACCCAGTGGTAGCAAGGCTCCAGGCCCAACGTCTCGAGCGCGACCTTCTGCGTGAGCGTGCCCGTGCGCGGCAGTCCGGCCCCGATCAACCTCATCTACATCCCTCCAGGCTCATGGCTGTTGTGATCTCTCAGGCTAATCATGGACGCCTGTCGAAGGGTTCATGAAGAAGTGTGTCGATAGGATGAAGAGTCTATGAAGAAAATCCGACGAGTGTCCGCTCTTTCGCGGTTATCGACGGGTTGCTCACATATCCTCGGGTTCGACCTTCCGCCCTCCTGATCAAACGACCCCAGGGGTCCATCTTGAAAGCCACAGGCCTCGACTTCGCCACAGCTTCGCAACCGGCTCCTGTCAGATCGAGCGCAAGTCTGAAGCGGCGCTCCTGGGAGCGCGCCGCGGCCCGGCTGGCGGACGAAGGGGATACTGCTGCTGCCTGCCCGCGCATCGCGCGTATGGCGCTTGCCCACCCGCAGACGTCGTTCTCCCAGAACGAGGTGCTTGCGCTGCTGGGGCTCTCGCACGACGAGTTCGCGCAGCGAATCTTCAGCCGCTGTGGGGTGCTCCATCGCCGGCTGAACTTGACCGAGGAGCTGCTCGCGACGACCGTTCAAGGTCGCACGCTCGCGATCGAGGAGCAGCTCCTCGGCGACGCCGTCAGGGCGATCGACGAGTTGGAGGTCGACCCCGCCGAGATCGGCGTCGTGATCAGCTCCTCGCTCTACTCGCTCGGTGGTCCCACGATCGCGCACCGGCTCGTGGATCACTACGAGATGGATCCCTCCACGGACAAGTACCACGTGGTGGGCGTCGGATGCGCGAGCGCCGTGCCGCTGGTCAGGCTCGCCTCGCAGACGCTGAGCGCGCAGCCCGGAAAGAAGGCGCTGGTGGTGGCCGCCGAGAGCATGACGGGCATCCTGATGGGCGCCTCCGACGACAATCCGCGCAGCAAGACCGTCGGCTCCTCGATCTTCGGCGATGGCTGCGCCGCGGCGCTGATCGAGTTTGATGAGGTGCCCGCCCACCCCGAGATCGGGGACGCCTTCGAGGGGCCGGAGATCATTGCCTCGAAGGTTCACCAGATCGAGGGCACGCTCGGCGCGGTGCGGATGCAGCTCGCGCCCGATGACAGCTACCTGCACCTGATCCGCGAGCTGCCCGACGTCGCCGCCGAAGGGTTGGGCGAGCTGGTGGACGACTTCCTCGGCTCGAGCGGCATCGATCGCGGGGCGATCGACCACTGGCTTGTGCACCCGGGCGGGCGGCGCATCATCGAGAGCATGCAGGAGGCTCTCGGGCTCTCACGCGAGCAGGTGGCCGTCAGCTATGAGGTTCTAGCCGAGCACGGCAACGTCGGTACGCCGGCGATCTTCTACGTGATGAGTCGCATGCTCGCGCGTCGCGAGCCCGAGCGTGGTGAGCACGGGCTGATGGTCACCGTCGGCCCGGGGGTCACGGTCGGGCTGATGCTCCTGCGGTGGTGAGCACCAAGGGAGCGCTGTGCTCGCGCAGCAGCTCGAGCACCGTGTCCGCTGCCGCGGGCACGCTCAGCTCGGGCGAGAGCGCCAGCTCCGGCGATGACGGCGGCTCGTAGGGATCGTCGATCCCGGTGAGCCCATCCAGCTCGCCGGCGAGGGCCCGCGCGTAGAGGCCCTTCGGGTCGCGCTCGGCGCAGACCGACAGCGGGGTGTCCACGAACACTTCGAGAAACGGCAGGCCGTCGCGTTCGTGTCGCTCGCGCACCTCGCGGCGGGTGCGCTCATACGGCGACACCAAGGCCACGATCGCCACCGTACCGGAGTCGGCGAACAGCCTCGCGAGCTCGCCCACGCGCTGTACGTTGGCTTCCCGATCCTCACGGCTGAAGCCCAGATCGCCACAAATCCCGCAGCGTAGGTTGTCCCCGTCGAGTAGGTATGCGCCACGGCCCTGCTCGACGAGCCGCTCCTCGACGGCCACACCGAGTGTCGACTTGCCCGAGGAGGGCAGGCCCGTGATCCACACGGTCGCGCCGCGCGCCTCGAGCGCTTGCCAGCGCCGTTCGCGGGACATGCCGCCGTGCTGCCAGGTCACGTTGGGGCTTGAGCTGCCGTTGCTGTTGCTCTCGTCCATCAGGGTGGGAAGCTCACCTGCCGGAGTCTTAGGGAACCGTTAGAGGGCGGTTAGCGTTTCTAACATAGCGTGAGGGTGGAAGTTGCGCATGCGCTCGTAGGGGCTTGCTAAGAGCGGCGCGGCAAAAGCCGATCGCTTGGGAGCCTGCTCAGACCGAGCTCAGCAGCGCTTCGCCGTCGTAGAGCTTGATGATCTTGACGGCATCGGCGGGCGTCGCAGCGAGGCATAGGCCGCACAACACGCACTCGTCGAGATTGCGCTCCACTATCTCAAGCGCGCCCCCATCGGCTCGCGCGAAGATGTCCACAGGGCAGGCTTCCGTGAGCTTCGCGGCGAGTGCCGCATCGGAAGCCGCCTCGTCGGAGACCTCGACCGCGATGAAGATCCCGTCCGCTCTCACGCCGGGCCTCCCTCGATCGCGATGACGATGTGCTCCGTTCTCATGCGGAGCTCCCTTCGGCGGCGCCAGCTC
>Ga0210409_10005570_pt1 | contig 13217 bp, 25 predicted proteins | sample IncBWH17MmetaG_FD_161649 | JGI IMG/M metagenome (GOLD analysis project Ga0210409, IMG submission 161649) | Forest soil microbial communities from Barre Woods Harvard Forest LTER site, Petersham, Massachusetts, United States - Inc-BW-H-17-M | ecosystem: Environmental > Terrestrial > Soil >...
TGGGCGAAGTTTACGCAGCCCGTTCTCGACGCCATGGCCGCCGTACCCGACATGCCGCGCGGCCCGAAGATGAGTCAACAGAATTTTGCGAAGCAGGTCGCCTACGCGACCGCCGCCCATTCCGCGAAAAAGAACAAGTAAGCACGCCCGAGACCGGGCGGCGTGAATTGGCCCACGTCGCCCGCGTTCCCAGGCCAATGAGAACCGGGAGAAACGAAAATGCCGCCAGCAATCGACACAATTACCGCGACCGTGACCGCCGCCGCCGTTGCGGGTTCCGCCGCCGCCCCAGTAGCGGGAGACTCTTTATCGATCCGCTCGACCTCCGGGCGCGTGCGCTTGCTGAACGCCTGGATCGACAAGGACGCATCCGCGTGGTTTCAGATCACCTCTCCCAAATTGCACGATAACACGCGCGGCCTGCGCTTCCGCGACCAAGTGCACAACCCACAGCCGGTTCTTCCATTCGAGACAATGCAAGACTTGTACCCGGTCGACCAGCTCGCCGTGACCATCGCCAGCGTCGCGGGCGCGGGCAAAATCAACAATTTGGTGATGATGGTTTACTATGACGACCTTGCGGGTGTCGTGCAAACCCTGATTGACGTTCCGACACTGGAGAAGCGGAGACTCGAAACCGTCACCGTCGAATACGCTCCCGGCGCGCCTGCTTCCGGCTCGACGTATTCCGGCCTCGCGGCCCTGAACGCGCAATCCGATCTTCTGAAGCGCGGCAGCTCGTACGCGCTTGTTGGGTTCCAAGTTAACGCCGCCGTGACCGCGCTCACGATTCGCGGTGCGGATTCCGGAAACCTGCGCATCCCGATGCCGGGCGCAGCGGCCATGAGCGACCAATCGTGCCAGTGGTTCTACGACCTCTCGCAGTACAGTAATTTGCCGCTGATTCCTGTTTTCCAGGCGAACAACACGCCGGGAATTTTCATTGAGCAAATTTCAAACGACCTACTCGCGGCCATCACCGGTTCGCTGATTTTAGTGCGGCTCGGGTAATCCGCCGTGGCAACAGCGCCACCGCTTCCGACGCAGCCGCCGAACCCGCCGCCGTCGAACTTTCAGACCTCACCGAACCTAGTCACCTTCGATCCTAAGAGCGTTGTCCCCTCACAAACTCTCTACCTTCAGCGTAACGATTACCTCGGGTTCAACATCCTGACGAACCTCACGTCAGCCAGCGTACGGATCAATTACCGCTGGCTCGCACCGAACGGAGAAATCAAAGAGGGCGAACTTGACACGCCCGTATTTTCCGGCAACAACTTCCAGAGTGTTCCGCTGTACGAGGGTTGGTTGCTCTCTTTCGGCGCGCGCGTCGTCGGCGGTGGCGGCACCGGCTCATGGTGCTTCCTGCAAGCAATGGTATTCCGCTCCGCGACAGCGGGAGCAGCCACTAATCCACACTCGCTCTTCTGGCAGGGTTTCATCGGCACCAACGCAAGCAACGGATGGCCTGGGACACCGGCAAAGGAAATCACCGATGGACCCGGCACGCTCATACTAATCGCAGGGGCAACGCCAGGACTCGGAGCGGAAATCAGCGAAATCGTCCCAAGCCAGCGCCGCAGGACGCTACTCAGTTTCCGCGCAAGACTCACGACCAGCGCCACAGTCGCAAACCGATTCCCAAGTTTCCTCATCAGCGATGGTGTCAACACAGCATACAGAGTCGGCACGAACGTCGCGCAAGCAGCCAGCATCGCCGACGCCTACTGTCTATCACCCGGAGCGTCATTCTACAACGACACCAACACCAACTTTCTGATACCCGCGCCGACACTCATCCAACTCAGAACGAGCTTACGGATTTTAACTTCCACGGTAGGAATACAAGCGGGCGACCAATGGGATCAGGTGCAGTACCTCGTTTTAGAGTGGGGAGCCTGGGACACGTAAGGTAAACTGAAAATGCCGGGAAGATTGAAGTGCAACGCGTGCGGCGCAACGTGGGCAGACCCAAAAGTTACAGGCATTGTCTATCAACATGCGTGCCCACCGCAAATCGTGCAAACGCCAGAAGTCGCGGATGCCGTAACGCACGTGATCTCAGCGCCCGCAGTTTTCCAGGCGACCCCGAACGCACGGAATGAAAACCTACAGCCCGCGACAATCGACACGCCGAACCCACAGATGATTTCTACAGGCGCAGGAGTGGCACAGGTTTAGCACATGGGCGCGCTACTGGGGAACATCCTCGGCGGAAACCTTCTCAGCACCGTCAAGGGACTGATCGAGGAATTCCACGCCAGCCCCGAACTAAAAGCGCAGATGCAGGCGGCAGTAGATGCCAACGCAGCACAAATCGCACTCGCGCAAATCAAACTCCAAGAGAGCGCGCAGGACGAACTCGCACGCGAAGTCGAAGCAGCCAGCGCAAACATCCGCGCCGAAGCAGGGTCCGGCGACAAATATACCAGCCGAGCGCGACCTAGTTTTGTGTATGTTATGCTTGGAATTCTTACGGCGAATTTTATCGCTTTTCCCCTCCTTGGAAAGCCAGCTCTCGCCTTCCCCGACGCGCTGTTCTGGCTTTTCGGATCGTGCATGCTCGGATACACCGGCGCGCGAACCTGGGAAAAAGTCGCCAACATAAGCCAGGGCAAATGATGGACGAAGCCAAAGGCGTCGCCGCCAAGTACGCGAACTGGATTCAGTTCATCATGCTGTTAGTCTACCTTCTGGTAATGGCGTTGCACATGGAAGGGCGAATCTCCAAACTGGAACAGCAGATCAACGACGGCGACAAAAACCGCGTGGAACTCATGGACCGCCTGGCAAGGATTGAAAACAAACTCGACAGAATAGCCACCCGACGATGAACCCCTGGCCCATCGCGCCACTCGCCGAGAGCGACCTCGATTTCGCGGTAGTGAATTACGACTTCACCACGCTCACCGCCACAGAACTCGGCCCCGCCGATCCGCTCCTCGCCGCCATCGACAGTTCACTCACCGAATTCGGCACGAGCCTTGCCGACCAGACGGTACTCATTGACTCAATGGCTGGCGACCTCGACGACCTCGGCAAAGTACTGGACGAGCTGGCAACCGACGACTTCGAGCAAATCGCCGCCGACCTCGCAGGAATCGCTTCGACGGGCGACGGCATCCTCAACGACTTGACAAAACTACTCTAAGGGGTACGACATGCTGCCTTCCGAAGTGAACAACCTAAAAATCCGCGACGGCGTGGAATTCGACAAGCAGGGCAACCCCGCCAAGTACAAAGACTTCACGTTCTTCATCGACGACCACGGCCCGTTCACCGAGAAATTCTACGCCGGAGAACAGGACACGCCAGCCATCGAACGCCGGATCAATCTCCGCGTAGCACAGCTCCGCGAACTCGGCGCCCTCACAAAGGGAACACCGCCAGCCACGGAAAGGTAACATGGGACTCCCCCCAGGCTTCAACCCACCGCCGCCGGAACCTTCACCCATCGGCGGTGGAACCGACACGTTCGGCATCGAACTGCAAATCCAGGCCCTCTTCTCGACCATCGGGGTCATATCGAAATTCCTCACCCTCCTAATCATCGCCGTTGCCAGAGGACTACTATTCATCCTTCGCGCCGTCAGCAAATTTCTTCTCCACATCTGGCAGCAGTACGTAAAGAAGGCAATTACCTGGCTCGCGTCGCACGTGCGAAAACTCCGCGCGTGGCTAAAGCGCACCATCGGCCCAATCATCGCGCGCCTAGAGAAAATCAAGAAGTGGTACGACACGCACATACTAAAGCAACAACTTAGAACGCTGCAAATAATTCAGTCTATCCGGCGCTTCCTCGGGATACTTCGCCTGTTCCACGTTGCCTGGGCCGCGAAACTCGACCAAGCCCTCTCCGACGTGCAGCTCCGCATCGAGCAGGACATCGCTCTCATTCGCGGCACGCTCAACCAGCTCATCAACACCCTCGCGCTGACGCTCGATCCGACTCTGCTACTGCGCAGCAACGTGCTCGGTGCTTCCCTGCTCGGAAACCTCGCGGGGGTGAAACGCATTTTCGGCTTTGGCGATAACCGGCTTCTCGATCCATCGGAGCAAGCGACCATCGCCCATGACAACGCGCTGTACTACAAATCAACGGCTAACGCTCACGTCAGCAATCTACTTGCGACCGGCCCCACGCCGGACGACATTGAGCTACGGAATGAATTCCGGCAAGCCCTCGCGGAAACGACGAACAGCACGCTCCCAACGCGAGGAGCTTAGAACGGCGCCGTGTGATCTACACGCTTTCGGCGCGCGATAAAGTAGGCGGGAATACACGTGAAGAAACCAAGAACGAGACCCGGAAAGCCGTGCGGATAGTAAGCCGGATTCGCCACAGACCGTCCATGCAGCACCAGAAATTGAGACGGCGACGGCGGCGAGAAAAACACAACGGCAGCGAACGTAAGCCAAAACAGGAAGCACCAAACGAGTAAGAACTTGAAGACATTCCACATGGCCGGGCACCTCCAATTTGCGGGGAGTGGAGTATAACACAATGAGTCTCCCACCGGGATTCAACCCGCCAATTCCGCCGACCGATGTCAACGTAGCCGGGCTAGTCCAATCGGAAGTAGACCCTCGGAAGCGCGCGCAGCTCGAATCACTTGGGCAAAAAGATGGCGGCTGGTTTAGCAATATCTGGTCGCACTTTTGGGCCGCCGTGTATGACGGCATCGGTTACCTGCTCGCACAGTTTGTCGGCGGCCTTGACGAGGTACTAGCGTTTGTCGGGAAATTTTTCCTCATCGGGCAGGGCGAGAAGAACGCTTCATTTTACGACCTCGAAGCCACGATCCTCGAAGACCTGACCGGCGTCAAGGTAGACGCCGCCGCACTGAAAAACAGCGCGTTTGGCAGCGGGCGGCTCGCCGCAATGAAAACATTCGGCAGCGACCTCTACAACGAACTCGCCAAGGAATTCAAACCAACGTCCGGCAACCTCGAAGCAGGCGACGCCGCCCCCGCACAAGCCTTCCTCGGGTTCCTTATGAACTTCGCCATTCGCCAGGGGAACATCGAACTCTTGACCAGCCTTCTCCCTGAGAGCGTGCGGGTGGGCGACGGGTTTCGCGCGTACGGCGAGCTGATGGCGAAGAACCTCGGCCTCGGGAGAATGGCGCGCCGCGCGCTGCAACCCCTGATTCAAATTCTCGTCGCCGACCCGCTCATGTACCAACTTCAACAGCAGTACCGGCCAAAGCGCATCGGAGCAACGCCAGCGATTAAGAAGTTTTTCCGCGATGCAACTTTCGAGCAGCAGATGCGGACGGAACTCGGCCAGGAAGGCTACACCGACGACCGGATAAACGACCTCATCGCAGATTTGCAGCCCCTACTCTCGGCACGCGAGCTAATCGAGTTTGAGTTTCGGAGTGGATTGCCCGGACTGAACACCGGCAGCGACGTGCCAGTGGAACTCTCCCAACTACTCGCCCGGCACGGATACACGCCGAACGACATGACGCGCCTGATTACCGTCACACGCCCGGTACTGAAGGAAAACGAAATCGCGCTACTCTTCGCCAATGGAGTCATGGACCAAACGACGGCCATCACCAAGCTAAACCTACTTGGATACGACAACGACACCGCCGCGCTCGCGCTCCAGGCACATTCGCTCCAGCATCACCGCACACACCTCCTCGGACTCGGCGAGCTGAAGAAAGCTTTCCACAACAATGTGGTTGACCTGCTGGAGCTGAAAGCGCACCTCACCACGCAGGGATTCTCGGCAGACGACATACAGATCATCACCCTCGACCTCCTGCAACCCCCGACCGGCAAAGTGCGCCAGCTATCCCTCGCGGAAATTAAAGCCGGGTTCAAGGCGGGCGTACTTACAGAGAAACAGGCTGCCGAGCACCTAAAGACACTCGGGTATTCCGACGCCGACATATCAGTGATCCTCGCATCGTTGCCCACCAAGGCAGCGCCCGCCACGGCAGCGACACCCACCACAACTGCAACAGCTACGACAGCAGGCGTGCAGGGCGCGCCAAGAGCAGCCGAGTAGGGGTTTCCCCTCACCCAACCAGTTCCCTGCAGCCCACGGCGGCGCGCCTGCCGGGAAACGAGTGTTTCCCCTGGTGGCATGCCGACAAACCTATGGTGGCATGCCAGCCAGCCAGGACAAACCGGCAACAATTTTTGCTGGAACTTCGTTTGACGGGAACGGCGAGACCCCTCCACCCTCTTCTGGAAATCTCATCATTGAACGACCAGCACGCGCCCGAGCGCGCGCGCTTGCAGCTTTGGGCAGGGGAATGGAAATTGCTTTACGAAAAACCGATTTTCACTCGGGGAGAGCTATAGAAACTAGGCGCGTTTTACCCCCGCGACGTCGACGCCGGCGCCGGCGCGAGCCTGGACCAGGTCAGCTCGAGCTCGAGCATTTTCGGGGGTAGACTCACGGACTTTTCCCAGGTAGAACTCACGTTTTTGCTCGCCATCCCTCCAGACAAGATATCGATAGATACCCTTACGCACGCGGATTTTTGCCGGAGCATAACGCCGCCCGTAATAGTCTCCCCGCGGCAACCCCACAAAAATCTCTGGAACTCCTACCCCACACTTTTCGGGATCTCGCGCGGATCGGCCAGTGGACCGCACCGATCGATTTCGCGATCGCGAGCGTTTCGGGGGTAAACTCAACGACCGCCGCCCTTCAGAGAAGAAAAATCAGTGGGGACAACCTCGACGCAAACACCCTGCGCGCGCGCAACTGCCAGGGCGTCATTCCCGATCCGTGCGGAGACCAACAGCGTCGCCGGGTTTGGATCGAGCGGCAGGTCAGTGGGAAAAAAATCTGCGACACCGAGAGCGAGATGCACCTGCGGGGGACCGCCGTTCGCAACACGTGCGCGCCACAAAGTCGCGTAGCCCGCGAGCTGGCCGAAGGAAGTCAGGCCCGGATTCTCTTCCACCTCAATGAGAGTGACCAGCCCGCCCTTCACCGCGACGACATCGGCGCGCTTCATTGAATTCGCAATCCACATCCGGCGCGAGGAGTCAGGGTAGGAAGGACCTGGATCAACGCCATCGCCGAGGCGCACGTTGTACTCGTAACGGTCGAAGCGCGTGGAATTCCCGTAGAACCAGTTCTTCCAAATGAGGATTTCCCGGAGCTGCATCCCAGGAAAACGAAGGCGATCCGCTTGGAAGCGGATCGCCGGATTGACTGACGTTGCCATCGTTCACTTTCTGATTACATCGATCTGGAACTCGGGCGAGTTAGAAAAACCCTCTTTCTTCGCCTGCTTAATCCCAACGCATTGAACCCGCCACATATCGCCGATTTTCGACTGGTAGCCCTTGAGCCTCAGCGATTGCAGCGCGTTCCGAATCCCCGTAAGGCTTGGCACCTCTACGACCGTCACATCTTCACCATCGATGGACACCGGATTTTCAAGAGTCAACTTGAACGCAGGCCCGCCGACTTTTTGCTCCCTGAAGCCTTCGAAGGAACCCGACACTTCCCTTCCCTCCGCCCAAAACTCACCCCCGAGCAACGGGACCGCGATCTCATCACTTCGCCCCGTCCACGCCTGCTGTATTGCTGTTGCCGTCATAATTACCTCCACGTGAAGGTATCAGGCCGCGCCCTCAAACAGCCAGGGTTGCAGCTCCGATTTCTCCGACATCGCGCCGGGGAACTCTATTCTCTTTTGCTCGCTCGACACTTCAGGCGCGGGCGACAGCTCCCACGGCGGATCGGGCGTCGGGCGATAAGCAAGCACTCGCTCCATAAATTCAAAGGTGAGCTGCCGCGAGCCATCCGGCAAAACTTCCGTGTCGCCGATGTGCGCGCGAAACGGCAGGCGTCGATAACCTTCATCGGCAAGCCGCAGCTCTGCTTCCGAGACGCTCTGCTCATCCTCACCCGGCTCCCGCTGAAACTCGCGCGCCGCCGCACCGTGAAAACTGCCGAAGCATTGCAGCCGCCGAACACCTCGAAACGCATTTAGGAATTCGCCGACGAGAAAATGATCCCCGGCGAACTCCGCGCACTTCGTAACGTACTTGCATACCTCGCGCAGCGCCTTTTCGTTCAGGTGATTATATTTCCGCTTCCCGCGCCGCGTTACCATGTACGCACGCTGCAAATAGAGATAACGCGCATCGCCGGTAATGCGCAGCCATGCGGCTTTCAGCAACGTCAGCCACCACGGCGGCAGCCGTTTCGGCCCCTCGAACAGAACGTGAATGTGCGGATGCCACGACTTTGTTGCTGGCTCGTACACACACTCGATTGAACGGACACCGCCATAAATTTTCCGCTTGATTCCCTGCTCATCCTCGAATTCCCGAAAGACCCAGGACTTACACAGCTCCGCGAACTTGTCGGAGATTTCCTCAATGTCATACCGCGACAGGTTTTCCACGTTGGGGACCGTGAGAGTCAAAAACCAGTACGACCGGCTAGGGCGATTCACCATCGCGGAGAGTTTTTTTATCAGCGGACGGCTTCGACGGTTCGCACAGTCCGGGCAGAAAATGGAATCGCAGGGACACGGCAGGAGTTTTACTTGACCGCTCGGCCTCGCCCACACGTCAAACCATTCCCCGCACGTTGCAAGGGCTTTAGCCTGTTTTTCCCGTCCGCACCTGTTGAGTGAGTTGACGACCTGCCGAGTGAGCTTGTCGCGGATACTCCGCCGTTGGATTTCGCGCCCTTCCGCCGATGAACCCCTGAAAGCAAGAGGCTTGCGAGATGTTCCTATCTTATGAACATACCGCGCTGCGCGCGCCCCCTTTCCGCCAACGTCCCCCGCCGCAAAACCCGCGCGGGGGACTGGCGGGAGTTTTCCGCCTTCGAGCTGCAAGGGACCTGCCATCTAAACCCTCACAAGCCGCACCGATGATTTACACTTGCAAAACGGGCAGGAGACAACGAAACAGCACACCGCTTCGATCTGGTAGGCGAACATCGCAGGAGAATTTTCCGGGAGAGCTGCCTTGCAACCATTACACGACAATAGAGCCGGGGACGCAGCTCGTGAGGCGGCAGGTCGCACTCCTGCGTTGCCTGCGCTTATGTCCACGTCCCCGACTTTTTCGCTCCCCGGAGAGAGAGAAAGTTTAGAAGACAAGCGACCTCGCTCCATTCACCAACTCATCGGCGTGGGCGATAACCTCCGCGTCCGTGATCTGACGCCGATACCGCCACACGAGAAACCAAAGATCAGCCGACTTCTCTAGCGGCAGCTTCCAGTCGGGATGGACTTCCATCGCCGCGATGAGCCACGCGGCGAGGCTCGGGTGTTTGCTTTGGTGCGGCATCTTCACCGACCGCAGCGCAGCAATCGCGCGTAGCTCAATCACCGTCACGGTTAGAAGCCTTTCGTCACGCCCTTGGCCTTGGCCCACACTTTCCAGTTTTCGACCTCTTGCTCTGCGGAGATGGCGCGCGCGCGCCAATCGACGGCGTACGTTTTCAGAGTGTGCAATATGTGGAAGTGATAAACGAGAACCGCCAGGGCAACCCCGACGAACATCCCGACAATAAACAGCGCCATCGTTTCTCCTTACGGACGGTCACACGGCTGACACGGCCAGTTCCAATCACTCGCAAAACGCACGACCCGCTCGCCCGCTCCCCACAAAAGCAAACCGAGCCAGACAACGAACACAGCACCAACGAGCACCGCTGCATCCTCGCCCCACTTGTACCCCGGAAACCGCATCGCCTTCACCCGTCCAACGCCTGAGACTGTACCGCTTCGTAATCGCGCTGCCGCAACGTGACCCCCACCTCTTGCGCCCAGGCGAGAAGCAACTGCGCTTTCAGCTTGCGTTCCGCTGGCGCGTCGCGCAGGAAAGCAACCACGGCCGCCTTGGAGCCAGGATGCATCAGCTCCTCGGGAATGATGAGCGTGGGCGACGCCATCACGCGCCCGCAGGCGCGGGAGTAGCCGCCGCAGTTACCGGCAGCGCCGCCTGCTCAGGCGGCACAACCGCCACGCCGAACTCGTGACCGTCGAAGGGGCAATGTACGGTTAAAATCAACCGCGCAACGGAAGCAACCTCACCAAGAACCGTGTCGCACTTCGGACAAATTAGCTGCATCGCATCACCTCGCTCGGCTTGTCATGCTCGTTTGGACCAAACGAATTCCCGTCTTCGCTTCCACCCGCCGCAAAATCCGGTCGCAGGCGTATTTCCCCGCGAGGGCTTGCTCCGCTTTGTGCATATCGTGCTGCAGCAAGCCCTGGTCTTCCTCCCCCTGGAAGTCAGACCGGATGCCCTCGACCAAAGCGACAAAATCCTCTGCCGTCATAGGCTGAACCATCCTCGCGGACCTCGGGGTTTACTCCACCACATCATTACCGCGCCGACAATAGAACCGCAGAGCAGCACCCATGCGGGCAGGTGACTCACGCCGTCACCTCGGAAACTGTTTCCGGCATGGGCCGGTCGTAACACAGCGCGAGATGCGCGGAGTACGTTTCTTCGTTCACTGGCCCGTTGTAAACGACGGCGATCCCGCCGAAGGTGTCCACGCCGCGCGCGATAGCGCGATTCAGCACGTCGAGCGCGCCGAGCACGCCGGTCTCGGCAGCGATCCGCCCATCGGCATCCCACACAAGCGAAAGCGGAGACACGTCGAGGGGAAAATTCGAGTACATCACCTGCCACGGCCCGTACGAACAATGGGCGAGGCAGCCCCACTCCTGCGACCGGGCGCGGTCGAAGTATTTCCCGCCGTAGCAGTAACCCGGCTCGTGACGCGGATAGCAATTCAGGCCGAAGGAAGACTCGACGCCAGCGACCGCCCAAAGGAGTTTCACTTTGTCGAGCGGAGTCCCTTGCCACTTCACCGGGGCAAAGAGACCCGGCCCGTGTTTCCGGCAGAGCGCAGCGATAATTTCCGGCGCGACTTTCACGGCAGATGAACCACCTTGCCCGCATACATCAAAACCAACGCGAACGCACCGCAGAAAAACAAGATGCGCCCAACCTCCGCGACCTTCGGCTTATCGAATAGCGCGTAGATAATCAGGCCGCTTACAGCGACAACGACGGCTACGATTACGTTTCCCATTTAAGTAAAGACCTCCATGCCCGCAGCGCGGAGAGTTTTCAGCACGGCGTCGCGCTCCCACTCGTGCACCTTCAGGTCAACCATGCTCGCCGGGTTTGAATCCCGTCCGCAGACGATACAGCGCGGCAACTGCGCACCGGCAGCAGGCGCGGGCGCGTCGCCGTTTGGCTTCGGCTGGTACGCCATGACGGGAATAAGCGAATTCTTCCACTGGTCGACGTACGACCGGGCAACTTTCCCGGTCGCGCCGCACCGGATGCACAAGTCGAGAAGGAATTTACGGTGCGCGTTGATTTTTCCGCGCGTTTCTTCATCACACAGCGCCACGTCACACCGGAGAGCGCGCGCCCAGGTGTACGGGTTGACGAGCAGCAACGCCAAGCAAACCACCCAACTCACATCGCCGCGCACGTTGGCGTCCGCGATGTCTGGATCACACTGGACAAATGACACGCGCTCATCGACGTATTCGACTTTCTTCCCCACCATCGCCGCGACTTGTTCGAGGTTTAACTTGAGAGTCTCCATTAGACCCCAGTAATAGCGCCCCTTCTCTGCGTCGGAGACTTCCTCGCGCCCGGTATTTTCGGAAACCATCTTGCGGATTTCCGTCGCGTCGTCCATGACCTCGACAACAGCCGGAACAGTAGACAGCCCGCAAACTTTCGCGGCTTCGCTCCGTCTGTGACCATAGACAACGCGCTTACGCTCGCCCATATCGCGGAGCAACAGCGGGCAGGTGATCCCATTGCGAGCTATGTCTTCGCACAGCTCCGCGAACGGCGCATCTCCCATTTGCTCCCGCATTGGAATCAGGGGCGGGTCAATCAGCGACAGCGGTACTTGTTGGACTTCGGTCATTGTGGAAACCCAGGCGGGAGAGCAACGCGAGGCGCGTTTTTCATATCCGGCAAGATGTCATTCTGTGTAAGTACCCGGCGCACGCGCGCCAGCGCATAGTCGAGCATCCCGAGCGCGACCAGCGGATTCTTGTCGCAACCCTCGACAGCAATTTCGCCGGTCAAGATATCGAACGAGACCACGATCCGCATTTTCACTTGATCCACGAGGATGGTCTTCGTTTCCATTCACGCACCCAACGCTTCGCGCGCCTGCCGCAACTCGCTCTCCGTAATCGGCGCAACCACCTGAGGTTTAATCACGAAGAGGAACACAAACCGCCCGAACTTTCGGAACGCCACGTGATCGCCGGGCTTGCAGCCAATCGCCTCACGTACCAACTTGTTTAACGTGACAACGTAGGAACCACCCCAACAGCGAACGGGTTTCTGGTCGAGCAGAAAGGGGACACTACTCATAGCTCCCCCGGACGGCAGGAAGCGCAGGCCAGCGCTGCACGATTGTCCCCGTTAGGATTTTCGCGCCAAGCGAAAAGTGGAAAACGCTTGAAGGAAAGCGCCGACCTGCGCGGGGTGGTCATCTGCGGCCAGCATAAACCCACATCACATTCGCAAGGGTTGCGCGAGAAGCCACAAGGGGCGATAACAAGGCGAAAAAAAGGGAACGTAACTATAACTTATAGGACGCACCCCTTCGCCTCTTCGCCGCCATTCATGCGGCTTCCCGCAGTTTCGTGGAAGTGAAACCACTTCACTTCCACCCCCCAACTTCACTTCCAGAGATGCACCGAAACAGGGCAAAGATTTCTCTTGACAAGGTTCCGGTATAGCCGCGCAACCTGCGCTCGTGAGCAACAACACCACACGGAGCGCCTAACATGCCGATCCGAATCAAGCCTGCCTCGACTTCGCAGCAAAAGTACGTCAACAACACCGGCAACGCCGGGCAAAGCTACTCGGACGGGATCAACAACCCCCGCCGCGACTGGCTGGCAGCGGCGACCGCCGCCGAAGGCACGTGGGCGACATCCGTGCAAGCGGCCATCACCGCCGGGAGTTTCGGAAAAGGTCTGAACCAGGACAGCGCCGCGAAGCAGAAAGCGAACGCCATCGCGCTCGGCGTCGGACGTTATCCCGCAGGCACGAAGAACGCCGCAGGCAACTGGGCGAAGTTTACGCAGCCCGTTCTCGACGCCATGGCCGCCGTACCCGACATGCCGCGCGGCCCGAAGATGAGTCAACAGAATTTTGCGAAGCAGGTCGCCTACGCGACCGCCGCCCATTCCGCGGAAAAGAACAAGTAAGCA
>Ga0210409_10005573_pt1 | contig 13211 bp, 12 predicted proteins | sample IncBWH17MmetaG_FD_161649 | JGI IMG/M metagenome (GOLD analysis project Ga0210409, IMG submission 161649) | Forest soil microbial communities from Barre Woods Harvard Forest LTER site, Petersham, Massachusetts, United States - Inc-BW-H-17-M | ecosystem: Environmental > Terrestrial > Soil >...
GCGCTGCTAACGAGTCTTTGCTTTGGCCTTCGCGGCGGCTTGCGCGGCCACGGCCTGGTTGACCTCGAGATAGGTCATCTTCAGCTTGCCAACAAGATCGAGGAGGAGCGCGTCGTCCTCTGGAGCCAAATTGCCTTTGGTTTTTTCGTGCAGCGCGTCGAGCATGTCGATGAACTCGCGCGCCGTTTCGGGTTCGATGACCGGTTCGCCGGTGCGGGGGTCTGCGTAGGCGCCCAGGGCCATGGCGGCATTGCTGCCCAGCATGCGAACTAAATTCTCGATAGCCGGTGAACGGGCCGGAACCTCCGCAGGCGGTGGAGTTGCCAATGGCTTAGTGGTCTCGGCGGCCGGCACGGGAGGACGTTGCGCGGCCTCGCGTTTCGCTTCGCGCTCTTCCTGTTCGACAACTTCCTTGCGCAATTCGCCCTCGGCGGTGAAGGGGCGGCGGTCAATTACACGAAAAGCTTCTTCTTGCTTGTGGTCAGACAAGGTGCGTTCCTCAGTAGTTTGTACTTTGGAATTTTAGCATTGGGGTGCGGGTTTGGGTAGATGGCGTCCGGCGCCGCAGGATTTCGAAAGCCTGGGGCACACAAAACGAAAAGCCTCAGGTCCAAAAGACGGACCCTTCGAGGCTCAGGGTAAACCTGAGCTACAGTTCTTATCCATTACGTAGACGAAGGCTGGAATCTGGTGCCGGTCAGGAGTTATGCTGTCGGCCGGCGACTGAGCGGGATTGGCCGCCCGCGATGAGAGAGTTATAAGGAATAAAAAAATGGTTACACGACGAGAGTTTCTCGATGCACTTGCAGTGGGCGCGGCGGGGCTGGCGGTGGGAAGTGCGGCAAAGAGCTATGGCCGAGTCCCCGGTTCCAATGATCGACTCAACTTTGCGGTCATCGGACTGAACGGGCGCGGCTACGCTCATCTCGCGGCGCTCAAGGCGAACAGAAACGCCGCCCGCATCTCGCATGTCTGCGACGTGGACAGCAATATTCTCAAAAAGTTCGCTGACAGCGTGCAGCGCGAGACGGGCGAGTCCCCTGCGACGAACCAAGACTTTCGCAGGATTCTCGAGCAGAAGGATGTGGACGCCATTACGATCGCCACTCCCGACCATTGGCACACGCCTATGGCCATCGCCGGGTTGCAGGCGGGCAAGCACGTCTATGTGGAAAAGCCGTGCAGCCACAATCCCGCGGAGGGAGCGATGCTGGTGCAGGCGCAACTGAAGTACGGAAAGCTCGTGCAGATGGGCACGCAGCAACGTTCTTCACGCCATACCATCGAGGTCATCGAAAAGATTCGCGAAGGCGTTATCGGCAGGCCCTATTTCGCGAAAGCCTGGTACTGCAATGTTCGGAAGTCGATTGGCACCGGCAAAGAAGTGCCCGTACCGGCGCAACTCGACTGGGACCTGTGGCAGGGTCCGGCGCCACGCCAGCCCTACAAGGATAATGTGCACCCCTATAACTGGCACTGGTTCAGAAATTATGGCACCGGCGAAACGCTCAATAACGGCACGCACGAGGTCGATGTCTGCCGCTGGGCGCTCGGCGTGGACTACCCGGAACGGGTGACTTCCTCCGGCGGCCGATACCAGTTCAAAGACGACTGGCAGTTTTATGACACGCTGGTGACCAGTTTCGAGTATGCAGACAGGACATTGTCCTGGGAGGGCAAAAGCTGCCAGGGGATGAAGTATTACGGCCGCGATCGCGGTTCGCTCATCATGGGAACAACTGGCACGGTGCTGGTCGATCGCGATGGCTATGAGATATACGATCTCAAAGGGAATAGAACGAGCGAATTCAAGGCTGGCAGTACAACTTCGTCTGCCGATCTCCAGGGCCGCGATTCCATGACCGATGCGCACTTCGCGAACTTCATCGCGGGAATACGCGAAGGTCAGAAACTGAATGCGCCCATCTCTGTCGGCAACATTGCCGTTACGATGCTGCAGCTTTCCAACATCGCTTGGGAGGTCAACCGGGAGTTGCATCTGGACACGAAAGACGGGCGAATTCTGGGCGACCCGGAGGCGATGAAACTGTGGGGACGCGAGTACGAGAAGGGTTGGGCACCCAAGGCGTGATCGGCCGAATATGAAAGACACTCTCTGCCGTCGCGATTTCGTTCGCACCGGCGCATTCGTTGCGGCAGGGTTGGCCGCTTCGAGCGACGTATTCGGACTGCCCGAGGAAAGGCCATCCGCCGAGGAGGCACCACCTCCTATCGGCTTGGGCATAGCCAGCTACACGTTCCGTAACTTTAGTCGCGCACAGATGATTGGCTTCCTGAAGCAGCTCCATGTGCTCGCGCTGAACGCAAAGGATGTCAAAGATCATCTCCCGATGGATGCGCAGCAGGAGGCGACTGCGCTGGCAGACTATGCCGCGGCGGGGATCAAGCTTCACGCTGCCGGAACCATCTACTTCCCGAAGGACGAAGATGCGGACATCCGGAACAAGTTCGAATACTGCAAGCGGGCAGGTATTGGCGTCATTGTGGCCGGCGACCCGGCACCGGAAACTCTGCCGCGAATCGAGAAGTTCGTGAAGGAATACGATATTCGTATCGCGATCCACAATCACGGGCCGGAAGATAAGTTGTGGCATTCGCCGCTGGATGTATTGAAGGCGGTAAAAGGCATGGATCCGCGCATCGGGTGCTGCATCGATGTGGGGCATACGGCTCGCGCCGGAGCGGATGTGATTCAGGCGATGCACGAAGCGGGCCCGAGGCTGTTCAACGTTCACATGAAGGACCTGACGAACTTCCAGAGCAAAGAGAGTCAGGTCGCAGTGGGAGAAGGTATCATGCCGGTCAAGGGGATTTTTGAGGCGCTCATTGCAATGAGGTACAACGGCTTCGTTGATTTGGAATATGAGATCCATGCCGATGATCCGATGCCTGGGGTCATCAGCAGCTTTGCGTACATGCGAGGCGTCCTGGCAGGCCTGGGGTATGCGAGCCGAGGCTGAAGCATTGGGCCTCGGAGCACAACGCATCGCTACGGAAAAACAGAAAAATCACTTTGGGGCGAAGAAGAGGTAGTCGGCGGAGTAGGGAACGCGGAGTTCCTGGCCGAGGTGCGAAGCGTCGCAGCCGGTCGCCGGTGCCTTGCCCCCGTGGGTGTTGAGGCGCTGGATGGTGGAAGCGCGCGAAAGGACGCCGCTGCCATCGTGGCTGATGACGTTGACCAGAAGCCAGGGAATCGAATCAGCGTCGGGCGAGGGCGCATTGGCAACGGCTTTGCCGGTGACACGGCTGCCGTCGTTGGCTTCCCAGGAAGGTCCCGCGAAATGTTTGCCGAAGGATTTGCCATCCTTGTCGAATAGCTGGGCGTCAGGGGCCTTCAGGGTCCACGTGAATTGCGCGGCATCGCTCTTGCAGGTATAGATTTGGTCGCCCTTGGCATGGACCTGGAGAAGAAGCTGCTCATTGGCGGGTGGCTGGAGTTGGGGCGGCGGTTGTTGCGCAGAGAGAGAAAACGATACAGCGACGATCGCGGCGACCAGCAGCGTTGCGACGGCGAGTTCTGACATGCGGTTGAACATGAAACGATTCCTCCTGATGTGGAACAGCTTGGTTTGAAGCGAAAACATACCTTAGCTTACGTCATCGCATAACACAAAAAACTTGGCGCCGGAAGCTTGCTTGGCGAGCCGACCAGCACTTTCCGCGAACGAGGCCAGGGAGGGAAATGAACCCCCGGTTATGTAGATACTCTTCCGCGTTGCCGAGATGGGGCGCAGCGGTGCTGCGCCCCTACGGGGACGGGGATTCGCTTGTCAAAATATGTGTGGCGACGGTAGAGTGAAACGTTTGTATCGAACGAGTTTTTGGAAGGAAGATGGGCTCCCGCAAGACTCCGCCGCGTAAAACCAAATCGCGCTCGACCTCTTCACGCAAGGGCTCACGCAAAGGCCCGAAGCAAGAGAAATTGACGGCCGGGGAGTGGTTTGAGCGGCTGGTGGCGCTGCAGGCGCGGCTGCGCGCGCCGGATGGGTGTCCGTGGGACCGCGAGCAGACGCACGCGACGCTGCGCACCTACCTGGTGGAAGAGGCCTACGAAGTTCTGGACGCCATGAAAAGCGGCGACGACGCGAAGTTCGCCGAAGAGATGGGCGATCTGCTGCTGCAGGTGGTATTTCACGCGCAAATCGCGGCGGAGCAAGGACGATTCACGGCGGCGGACGTGATTCGCGAGGTGCACGAGAAGATGGTGCGGCGACACCCGCACGTGTTTGGCGAGAAACGCGCGAGGGATGCCGCGGAGGTGCTGCGGAATTGGGAGCAGATCAAGGCTCAAGAACGGCAGGGAAACGGCGCGGAAAAGAAGGATGAACAGCCGGAGTCGCTGCTGGACGGCGTGCCGCGCGGGTTGCCGGCGACCATGGAAGGACTGCAGTTGACGCGCAAGGCCTCGCGCGCCGGTTTTGACTGGGACAATGCGCAGGGAATCTTCGAAAAGCTGCGCGAGGAGTGCGCGGAGTTGCGCCACGCCTCGGAAACGAAAGATGCGGCACGCGTCGAAGAGGAGATGGGCGACCTTTTGTTTGCCGCCGTGAACCTGGCGCGATTTTTGCAAGTTGATCCGGAAATTGCCTTGAAGAATGCCAACGCAAAATTTGCGCGCCGATTCCGCAAGATGGAGTGGCTGTCGGCAGACAACGGGCAGGCTTTCGCAGCGATCCCGCGAGCAGACAAGGAAAGATTGTGGGAAGCGGCAAAGCGCACCGAGAGTGCACATGCAAAGACCGAGGCAGCAAGGAAACGATGAACGGAGAAGCAAAAACGCAACCTCAGCAAGTGCGGACCAAGCGGCCGGGCGAGGGCATCGTCATTCGAAAGTGCCAGGCGCTGGAGGAATTTCACGCGTGCGTTGGATTGCAGCGCGAAGTATGGGGTGAGGCGGACCTGGAGATCGAGCCGGTGACCATGTTCGTGGTGGCGTCGCTGACTGGCGGGCAGGTGCTGGGGGCGTTTGACGGCGAAACGATGGTGGGGTACACGCTGGCGGTGGTGGGTTTGCGGCAAGGCGTGATCTACCTGCACTCGCACCAGACGGCGGTCCGTTCGGCTTATCGCAATCGCGGCGTGGGGCGCATGCTGAAGCTATTCCAGCGGGACGAGGCTCTCGGGCGACAGATTCGCCTGGTGGAGTGGACGTTTGACCCGCTGGAACTGAAGAATGCACATTTCAATTTGAACCGGCTGGGGGCCATCTGCCGGCGATACGTTCCCAACCTTTACGGCGTGACGACGAGTCCGCTGCACAGGGGAATTGAGACGGATCGATTGGTGGCGGAATGGCGGCTGGACTCGCCACGGGTGATCGCCGCGATACAGGACCTGGCGCCGGACGCGAGCGACGCTCCCGCGGCGATTGAGTTGCCCGCGGAACTCGAGCAGTGGCAGCAGAATGATGCGCCGCGGGTACAGGCGGTGCAGACGCGGGTGCGCGAGGAGTTCACCAAATGGTTCGCGCGGGAGTACGCGGCGATAGGAGTCCGCGCAGGGGAGAAGGGGCAAGCGTATTTGCTGGCGCCATGGAGCGATTTCTAACGGCCTACGGTTGAGGAGAGGACGTCGTCACGGATGCAAATTCGAGAAATCACGCTGCGAGAGCTAAAGATGAAGCTGGTCGCGCCGTTCGAAACCAGTACGACGCGCACCGACGAGCGGCGCATCGTACTGGTGGAGGCAAGCGTTGACGGCGTAACGGGTTGGGGCGAATGCGTGGCGGGAGAGACGCCGGGGTACAGCCCAGAAACGACGGAGACGGCTTGGCACATTTTGCGCGACCATCTTTGGCCGCTGGTGAAAGGGAAGGAATTTCGCGACGCCGCGCAGATTTCAGAAATGCTGGAGCCGGTTCGCGGGCACAACATGGCGAAAGGCGCGCTGGAATCGGCCATCTGGGATGCCGAGGCCAAGCAAAAGGGCGTGCCGCTGGCGAAGCTGCTGGGCGGGGTGCGCGACGAGATTGCTTCCGGCGTTTCGATTGGAATCCAGGATTCACTCGATGAGCTGGTCGCAGCGGTAAAGAAAGAGCTTGCCGCGGGCTACCAGCGCATCAAGATCAAGATCAAACCGGGCAAGGACGTGGAACTGGTGAAACGGGTGCGCCAGGATTTTCCGCGCATCAAACTAATGGTGGACGCGAATTCCGCGTACCGCGTTTCGGACTGGCCATTGCTGCAACAGCTGGAGGCTTACCACCTGATGATGATCGAGCAGCCGCTCGGCTGGGACGACCTTTACGGTCACGTGGAGGTGCAGAAAAAGCTGCAAACGCCGATTTGCCTCGACGAATGCATCCACACACTGGAGCATGCGCAGGCGGCCATCGCGCTGGGAGCCTGCAAAATTATCAACATCAAGGTGGGGCGCGTCGGCGGTTACACGGTGGCGAAGCAGATCCACGATCTTTGCCAGGCGAATGCCATTCCGGTTTGGTGCGGCGGGATGCTGGAATCGGGGATCGGGCGCGCGCACAACATAGCGATTTCCACGCTGCCGAATTTTATTTTGCCCGGCGATGTGACCGCCAGCCGCCGTTATTGGCACGAAGACATCATCGAGCCGGAAGTGACGGTTTCGGCGCAGGGCACGATTCGCGTACCAACGGGGCCGGGAATCGGCTTTAAGCCACGCCTCGACCGCATCGAGCAGTTCACAGCGCGCAAAGAACGGCTGGCCTGACTCGGTGTACGTCGAGACTGCCGGAGGGCGCGCTCCCCATCGCGTGGTGATGGGTGCGTCGATTGGCTTGGTTGTGGTGGTCTGGGCGGTGAACTTCATCGCCGCCAAGATCGGCTTGCGCTACCTTCCCCCCGTCACCATGGCTTCCTTTCGCGTTGAAATCGCGGGGCTTTCGATGGTGCCTGCCTATCTGGTGTGCTCGCGACTGCCGGCGTTTGCCGAGGCGCGCCTCGTGCGTTTGCAAGGATTTACGCGCCGCGACCTCTGGACCTTTCTCTACCTGGGCTTTTTCGGCGTGGTGGTCAATCAAATGTGCTTCACGATGGGCCTGCGCTACACGTCGGTGGGCCACGCGGCCGTGATTGTGGGGATGGGGCCGATCTACACGCTGGTTCTCGCGGTGGTATTCCGATTGGAGCGAGCGACCTGGCACAAAGTGATTGGCATGGCCATCGCGTTTTCGGGCGTGGCCGTGCTGGCGTCGGAGAATGGCATCTCGCCGCGTTCGCCATCGCTGCTGGGTGACGCGATTACCATGACGGGTTCGATCGGGTTCGCGACGTACGCGGTGCTGGGGAAGCGTGTTGCGGGGCGATATGACGCGCTGACCATGGCGGCGTTCAATCACTTCGCGGGGGCGATCCTCATCTTGCCGGTGGCGCTCCACCAGGCGCGGGCGCTGGGACCATTTTCCAGGTGGAGCGTGATTCCCTGGCAGGGGTGGGCGGCGGTGCTGTACATGGCGGTGTTCAGCTCGGCTATGGCGTACCTCTTGTATTTCTGGCTGCTGCGCTATCTGGAGGCTTCGCAATTGAGCGCGTTCACTTATTTGCTGCCGGTGCTCGCGGTGATCCTGGGGATCGTGTGGCTGGGGGAACGCGGATCCGCGCTGCAGATTATTGGCGGGGCATTGGCGCTGGGCGGAGTGTACTGGGTGGAATCCGGACGCGAGCCTCCAACCAAGAATTAGCAAGACGACACCTTCCTCTTGCAACAGCGTTGACTCACCTCTGGCGCGCCCCTACGCTTTATGCAAGCACGGTCATCCTAGCTGTCCGGAAACTCGTCCATCAAACGTGGGAACCCGCCCACACGGCCCCTGCACGATGAAACCGTGGAAGTCTGGAGACGTGGGCTCGCCATGCAAATCAAACTTACGATCGCGGCAGGGCTGCTGGCCGCAAGCGGGTACGGCGCCTATGTGTACGTGAGCCATCTTCCCAAGCTGAGCGAATCGGACGCCATAGTGCTTGGGGATTTCACCAACACGACAGGCGAGGCGGTGTTTGATGGCTCGCTGCGGGAGGCGCTTGGCGTGTCGCTGGCGCAGTCACCGTACGTGAACGTGGTCTCGAGCGAAAAAGTGACCGACGCATTGCGCTCGATCGGCCGCCCGGCAAACCAGCCGGTTACGCGCGATCTGCTGAGCGGCATTTGCGAGCGCACCAAGGCGAAAGCGTTTGTGGCCGGCGGAATTTCCGCGCAGCAAGGGAAATACGAGGTTTCGCTTGAGGCTCTTAGCTGTACAGGCGGTGCGGCCCTGGCGGAAGCGCGAGCGGAGGCTGGCAACGTGCGCCAGGTCTTGCACGCGCTCGATGTGGCCGCGACCGAACTGCGGAAGGAATTCGGTGAACAGCAAAGCTCGATTGAAAAGTTTGACACCCCGCTGGAACGGGCCACTTCGCCTTCGCTCGAGGCGCTGAAGTTCTACAGCGAAGGACGCCGGCTGACCAGGGACAAAGGCGCATTGGAGGGCGTTGCGTCGCTGCAAAAAGCGGTGGGGCTGGACCCGCGCTTCGCCCTGGCGTATTCCAGCCTGGCGGTCGACCACTACAACCTAAACCAAAACGCGCAAGCGAGCGAGGAGATACGCCAAGCGTTCGAAATGGCCGACCGGCAAACGGCGCGCGAGCGTTTGCAGATCACCACTTTGTACTATGACCTCGGGACGGGCGATGTGAAGAAGGCTATCGCCAGCTATAAGCAGTGGGCCAATCTTTATCCGCGCGATGATGTGCCGTGGGGAGATTTGTCCTCGGAATATTTCCTGATTGGGGATTACGAAGAGGCCGCCGCCAACGCCAAACAGGCGCTGCGCCTGGAGCCGAGCAGCGTCGCCTGGTATGAGAACTTATCCACGGCAGATATCGCATTGCAGCGGCTGGACGAAGCCGAATCGCTGCTAAAGGAAGCGTCTGCGAAGAAGCTCGAGGATCCTTCCCTGCACGCAAATATGTATGCGCTGGCTTTCCTTAGAAGCGACACGACGGCGATGGCGAGGGAGCTAAGCGCCACCGCCGGACAAGCTAGCGGCGAGGACACGATGCTGGCCATGGAAGCGGATACGGAAGCTTTCTTTGGCCGCTTGAAAAAGGCACGCGAGCTTTCCCGGCAAGCGGTGGAGTCCGCGCAAAAGGCCGAGCTCTCCGAACCTGCCGCAATTTGGGAGGGGCTCGCGGCACTGCGCGAAGCGGTATTCGGGAACAAAGAGGAAGCGCGAAAAGGGGCTGAGGAAGTCCTGCGAATCGCTCCCGAGAGCCGCGATGCGCAGACCTTGGCGACGCTGATCCTGGCGCGCGTCGGGGAAACGAAGCAGGCACAGGCAATCCTGGAAGATTTGAGTGCTCGCTACGTATCGAATACGGTGATTCAAATGGTGTGGATTCCGACGATTCGGGCGCAGAACGAACTTCTGCGGCAGAATTCGCGGGGGGCGCTGCAATATCTGGAGGCTGTCACGCCGTACGAGCGCGGGCAAATGATCGGAAACCTCAGCAATTGCTGCCTGATTCCCATCTATCTTCGAGGCGAAGCGTATTTGGCGGCGGGGCAAGGCCCCCAGGCGGTCAACGAGTTCCAGAAGATTCTGGACGACAAAGGGGTGGTGGTGAATTGCTGGGCGGGGTCGCTGGCGCTGCTCGGGAAAGCGCGCGGCCAGGTGCTGGCGGGGTACAAGGCCGCAGCGCGTACAACCTACGGGCGATTCCTGGCACAGTGGAAGGATGCCGACGCGGATGTTCCCGCTTACAAAGCGGCGCGCAACGAATACGCGAAACTAAAATAAACTGGCTTCAGGCGGCTGAAATTGCAGCCGCGTTGACCTGTATGGTCGTCCGTGCTACGGTCCTCGTTCTTGGACATTCACCTCGACAAACAGAAACTTCCCTTGCGTTCGGGCGGGCCGGCGGCGCGCATTGCGGTTATTCCCGGCGACGGGATCGGGAAGGAAGTCACGCCGGAAGCGGTGAAAGTGCTGCGCGCGGTCGCGGTGGCAGGGAAGCGCGCGCTGGAGTTTGTGGAGTTTGATTGGGGCGCGGACAAGTACTTGCGCGAGGGCGTGTCGCTTCCCGCTGGCGCCGTGGAAATGCTGCGCGACGAGTTCGACGCCATCCTCTTTGGTGCGCTGGGCGACCCGCGGGTTCCTTCCAACCAGCACGCTGCGGATATTCTCCTGGGACTGCGCTTCAAGCTCGACTTGTATGTGAACGCGCGTCCGGTCGAGCTGCTCCATGAACGGCTGACGCCTTTGCGCGACCGCAAGGAGAAGGACATCCGGATCATGGTGATCCGGGAGAACACGGAGGGGCTGTATGTGGGTGTCGGCGGGTTCTTCAAGAAGGGCACGCTGGACGAGATCGCTATGCAGGAGGATGTGAACTCGCGGAAGGGCGTGGAGCGCATCATCCGCTATGCTTTTGAGTATGCGCGGAAGAATGGGTTGAAGCGCGTGTGCATGAGCGACAAGTCCAACGCCATGACCTTTGCGCACGACCTATGGCAGCGCGTGTTTAAGGAAGTGCGGCAGGAGTATGCGGAGATCGAGTCGCGGCATCTATACATTGACACCCTGGCGATGGAGATCGTGCGCGACCCGCGGCAGTTCGACGTCATCGTGACGTGCAACCTGTTCGGAGACATTATCAGTGACCTGGGAGCGCAATTGGCCGGTGGTCTGGGGCTGGCGCCTTCGGGAAATATCCATCCGGGCCGGACGTCACTGTTTGAACCCGTGCATGGGTCGGCCCCGAACATCGCGGGTAAGGGCATCGCCAACCCGCTGGGTTCCGTGCTGGCGGCTGGCATGTTGCTGGAATTTTTGGGCTGGAAGACTGAAGCCGCGGCGGTGCATGCCGGCGTAAAAGAGGCGCTGTTCGAGAACAACTTGACCCCCGACCTTGGCGGAACAAGAAAAACGGCGGATGTGGGTGACTGGCTCGCCCAGCGGGTGGCGAAATCACTGGTGCCCTGAAGCGTTACTTCATGTTTGCTAGACTGACTGCCAGCGCGCGGACTGCCCGCTTCGCGCCATCGACGTAATCAGCATTCCCAACAAGAACCCTCCTACGTGGGCCCAGACGGCCACGCCACCAGTTGCCGTCATGCCTAGCGAGCTAATCCCTGCGAAAAACTGCAACACGAACCAAAACCCAAGGATGATTACAGCGGGAATGGGCACTAGGAAAATAAAGACGAGCGTCAGGATCCGCGAGCGCGGGTAGAGGAGTGCATAAGCTCCCATGACACCGGAGATTGCTCCGCTGGCGCCCAGCGCGGGAACCGCTGAATTCAAGTTAAAAAAGACGTGCAGCAGGCCAGAGCCGATTCCGCACACCAGATAAAAGAACAAATAAGTGATGTGGCCGTAGAAGTCCTCCACATTGTCGCCGAAGATCCACAGGAAAAGCATGTTGCCGGCGATGTGCATGATGCCGGCGTGCAGGAACATGCTGGTGACCAGGGGGAGAAAAGCTGCCTCGAACGGGGCGTGGCCGGAAAGCCAGGCGGGGAAGCGAGCGGGAACCGTGGCGTTGGCGGTCATGAATATTTTGAAGGCTTGCGGCGACAGGGTGTACTGGTAGAAGAAGACCAGGACGTTTATGAGGATCAGGGCGGTGTTGACGATCGGGTAGCTGCGGCGCGGGTTGAGATCCTTGAGGGGGATGAACACTTTATTTTCCGCGAATTCGACTGAAAAACAGGTTCAGGAACCGGTCGGCGTCGGACGCCAGGCAGACCCGGGCGTTGGGTTTCAGTTCAATGACGCCCTCGATTTCATAGTGATCCCCGTGCAGCACGTTGTTCTCGTTCGACCCCATTCGATTGGGCACGGTTTCTCCGCGGGTAAACTCGCCCTTGGTTTCCACGTCCACGTGCATGTCCTTGAGCGTGACCAGCGTGGGATCAATTACTGCGCCGACGGCCAGCGGGTCATACATGGCGGCCCCGGAGTATCCGCTCTTCTCTGAACGGGTCAGATAGAAATCCGCGAGCTTGGCGACGAAGTCACTCTGCGGGCCGTGGCTGGCCTGCAATTCCGTCAGATACTTGCGCGTCATCAGCGTTCGCTCTCCCACGTCGGAGCCGATCATGGTGACCATCCAGCCGGCGTTGAACACGATCTGAGCCGCCTCGGGGTCGTTATAAATGTTGGCCTCTGCAGCTCCGTTGACGTTCCCTCCGCTGACCGAGCCGCCCATGATCACGATGTCGCGAACCAGGGAAGCTATGGTGGGGTCTTTGGAAACCGCCAGCGCGATATTGGTAAGCGGCCCGACGGGAATCAAGGTCAGCTCGTGTGGATATTTGTGGACCATCTCGATGATGAGGTCGGGGCCAAAGCGCGAATCCGCCTTGCATTTCGAGGCAGGCAATTCCACTCCGGCAAGACCGTTCTTGCCATGCCAGAACTGCGCGGTGATCAGTTTCTGGTTAAGCGGGTGCTGTGCACCGCCCGCGACAACGACATCGCAACGATTCGCCAAAGACACAATCTTCAGGGCATTCTCAAGGCCTTGTGCCGTCTCGACATTGCCTGCCACGACCGTCAAAGCTTCGACCCTCAGCTCCGGCGAATTCAGCGCCAGCAGGATGGCCATGGCATCGTCGACGCCGGGATCGGTGTCGATGATCACGCGGCGCGGAGCAGCTTGCGAGGCGCCGCTTGCCAGGCCAATCAGCACAACCAAAACAATCAATTTGGGACAGCGCATGGTGTGCTCCACTGGAGTTCCTTCCTGGAAAGCAGCCGCGCACTACAAAAACACATCAGCGTGAACGGGAATTGGCAGAGTACCGGAAACGAGGCGAATTGCAAGATGCGGGGAAGGGAGCGGGCTGGGTCCGATAATATTGTCGTCCCGCCGACATCGTTAACATAATCTGGAGCGCCTGCAAGCCGCTCAATTTGCGAGAGATGGGTATGGCCTAGCATTTTCGGAGCTATTTTCCGTTCGGCATCTGATCGTTCTCGGGTGTTGCTCGGCGCTATTTTCTAGGAGAGACTCTTACGTCCTTATGCACAAAATCCCCCAAATAATTCCCCCGCGTTCGCGAGTACGCTTAATCCGGGTCGATGATCAGGCACCCGTTTGGAAGAAACAAGTTGGTCGGCAATTTCGCGTGGGCTACTACGACCCCAAGGATGGATTGAATTGCATCTGGCTAGTAAACGAGGACGGGGAATACGAGCAGACTACAGATCGAAAGTTTTTGTTGAAGTACTT
>Ga0210409_10005574_pt1 | contig 13210 bp, 12 predicted proteins | sample IncBWH17MmetaG_FD_161649 | JGI IMG/M metagenome (GOLD analysis project Ga0210409, IMG submission 161649) | Forest soil microbial communities from Barre Woods Harvard Forest LTER site, Petersham, Massachusetts, United States - Inc-BW-H-17-M | ecosystem: Environmental > Terrestrial > Soil >...
ATTCCCCAATACGACGAGCTTATCAGCCCTCCACAGGAGTGACGTACGCATAATTATCATCGGAATGCGCACGGCTGTCAAATCGAAGAACGAATCCAATAAATTAGGGGAACTTGTAAATTCAAATCGGGGAACTGGAAGAAAAGTGGAAGCGCGCGACCGGATTGGGAAATTTGGGATGCCGCGAAACTTTTTTTTGCGACGTGGGTTTACTTTTTTTGGGTAAGTTTGTGCGTCAGATGTATTGCGTGCGAATGTGTTGTCGATTTGAACAAAATGTTCTTCAGTGGGGAACTGTTTGCAGTCAATGATCATCCAAACAGTGGTACATCTGCGTAGAGCCGCGATCCAAACGCGGTTACGCTATCCAGAGGGATTCTTCCTGAATCCTTCGAACGTGGGGAAGGGGTAATGAAATTGAAAATTCGGGTCTCCTTGGGCAGTGCAGTATTTGCAGGCGCTCTACTCTCCGTATCCTTCGCAGGCGCACAGCAACAACAAACAGCGGTTGCGCAGGCCAACGTAACTTACGATGCGAGCCGTGAGACCACTCTCGTGGGCAAGGTTCTTACTTACACCGCGGAATCCAGCGTTCCGCCCATCGGCGCACATGTGAGCATTCAGACTGCCTACGGCCCTGTCGACGTGCATATTGGCAGCGCAAAACTTCTCGAGCAAAACCACTTCACGCTCGCGGCTGGAGATTCCGTCCGTATCACCGGGGAAGTGATTTCCTTCGGCCAGAGCAATACTTTTGCTGCCCGCATCATTGAAAATGGCACGCAATCCGTCACCGTTCGCAACACCAAGGGTCGAGTGCTCCAAATACCTGCCGTGCATGTTGCGGGGGGCGCGCGATGAGTCGCCTTTTGCTCGCTCTCACGGTCGTCGCCGTTGTTTGGACGTCCTCCTGCAGCGGTGGTTCCAGCACGGTCGCTCCTCCTCCTCCCGCAACCGGCTTCAACAACACCAGTCTAAAAGGCGCCTACGTTTTTTCTATGACCGGTTCGACAAGCGCGGGCGGAGCCGTGACTAGCTTTTCCCGGGTTGGGGTATTTTCAGCTGATGGCGGAGGCGGCATTGCGACGACCGGCGGCCTAGAAGACGTTCATGCCCTTGGAGCGGACAATATTTTCAACATTACCGGTGGCAGCTACGTGGTCAACGCCGATGGCCGCGGAACGCTAAGCCTAATGACCTCTGGTGGCACAGTTCAATACAGCATCTCTCTGGCGTCCTCCGCCAGCGGTTATATGGTGGACATGATTTCAGGAGACTCCGAGACAGCGAGTGGCAGCTTCAGTCTTCAAACCTCGACAGCTATTGCCACTGGTACTTACGCATTCGATTTCTCGGGAATTGTCCCGGACGGCACAGGGGACCCCATTTCGATCGTCGGAGACATTATCCCCACTGCCGCTGGGAGCGGCAGCTTCGCCAACGGCAGCTTCTGGGACGTCAACGACAACGGCACTTTTGTTACTAAGGCTTCCATCGCGGGTGGGGCTTATGCAACGGACAACAACAATATTGGGACCGGAAGAGGTATAGCCAGCATAGGCGGCCTCGACTTCGTCTACTACGTCATCGATAGCCAGCACATAGAATTCATGGGGATTGACCAAGATGCGGCAGCGCCGGGAACAATTCTCGGCGAAGCCGCCGCTCAGCAGGCGGGCACTCCCACGGATGTCACCTCCTTCAATAGCAGCAGCTTCGTTTTCGTTATGGGCGGCACGACCGGTAGCGGGCCACTGGCTCGCGCGGGTCGCCTCACTGCCACCGGCGCAAACCTCTCGGCTATCCAGGTGGACAACAATAATGCGGGGTCTGTGAAAACGGTACCGCCCACTGGCGTTCTTAGTGCCGGAACGGTCACTCTTGATGGCGATGGTTCTGGCCGCGGCACCTTCACATTTACCGATACCGTCAGTAACACGGGGACATTCACGTTCGTGTTCTACCTGAGTTCGGCAACGCAGGGCGTGATTCAGGATGTCAGCACGGTTGTGTCCGGAGGCATTGCTACCGCTGTGGATGTTGCGGACGGCACGCTTCTGGGGCAAACCGGCGCTCCATTTTCTTCAGGTGGCCTTGCAAAGGCTTACGCCTTTAGTTGGAGCGGGGCCGACCCTCTTGAGGAAGATTTCGTCGGCGCTTTCACGCCCGCCAACGCGAGTCCCAACGGTCTAGTGGACTACAATGAATTCAGTGCTAATCCCCCGAAGCAGTTCTTTAACAACCCCTTTAACGGCGTCGTTACGATCGGCGCTGACGGCACCGGCAGCACCGGCCAGCACAACACATTCGTCGCCGGCATAAGCGGAAGTCCGTCAGTCACGATCAATTATTTCGCCTACATCGCCAACACTAACACCATCTTGGTCATGGGAACCGATTCCAAGCGCGTGATTGCTGGAGTTCTGACCGCGCAAACTCCATAACCGAAGAGCAGCGCTCGCAATTAACCATTCCGCCCGGCGAAACTTGCCGGGCGGTGTTATTTTTGGAGGAGTTTTTCCACGCGTGCGATGTCTTCGGGCACGTCTACGCTCACCGCGTCGTGCTCGACCTCGGCAACGCGAATCTTCCAGCCGTTTTCCAGCCAGCGAAGCTGCTCGAGCTGCTCGATGCGCTCGAGTTCACCCTGGGGCAAGGTGGGGTATTCGAGGAGGACGTCGCGCTGGAAAACGTAGAGGCCCAGGTGCTTCAGGTGGCGCACCTGGATTTTGCTGGCGGTATCGCGCACCCAGGGAATCGGCGCGCGCGAAAAATAGAGACCGTTGTTGTCGAAATCGAGCACGGTCTTCACGACGTTGGGGTCCATGATGTCCGCCGGCGTCTTAATCGGGGTGGCCACCGTGGCGATCGACGCGGCGGGCTCTTCGAGCAGGGCATTGACGGCTGTATCGACGGCTACCGGATCCAGCAGCGGCTCGTCGCCCTGCACATTCACGAAGACGTCGCCTTTTTCGTGAGCGGCAACTTCGGCGACGCGCTCGGTCCCGGTGCGGTGGTCCGCGCGCGTCATGCGGGCGGTGCCGCCGAAACTTGCTACGGCCTTCATGATGCGTTCATCGTCAGTGGCAACAATGACGCGAGAGGCGAGTGTGGCCAGCTTGGCTCGTTCGTAGACGCGCTGAATCATGGGCTTGCCTGCCAGCGAGACAAGCGGTTTTCCGGGGAGGCGCATGGCGCCAAAGCGCGCGGGAATGACAATGACAACTTCTGGATTGGCTGAACTCATGCTCCCGAGTCTCCCATATCATCACGATTCCTTAGGCACAGAGTCTCGCACATTCGGGAATATTTGGGGACTGCTTGCAGTCCTTTATGTATATTTCGAATCCTATCTGTGGATGGAAACCGAGCAATGTGCAATCTTGCATATTGATGGAATCCGACATGACGGAAAATTGGCATGGATTCGCGCGGACCTCCGGGTACCAAGTGAGAGCCGAAACAGGATTTGCCTTGTCTTCGCTTAGCCGAGTGGTAGAATCACACACAGTCCGAGCCGCGCGGCCGTTTCGGGTAACCGGGACGATGGGGGTGCCGTGAAACGCGATAGGCATGGCTTTCGCGTATTTATATTTGCCGTTGTAGTTCTGTTACTTGCCTGCCTTGTTGTGTCCCGCGCGGCAATTCTTGCTGCGCAACAGCCCCAATCCCCGGCGCAATCTCCTGCCGAAGACACACAGCAAAATCAAAACAGGCCCAAGGATGACGTAAAGAAAAACACGCCCGGGCAAGTGCTAAAGCCCGGACGAACGTTGAAAATGGATGTGGACCTCGCCCTGGTCAACGTCACCGTCACCGATCCCTACAATCGATTGGTCACCGGGCTGGAAATGGAAAACTTTCGCGTCTTTGAGGACAACACCGAGCAGGAAGTGGTGACCTTTTCCGCCGAAGACGTACCCATCTCGATCGGCGTGGTTTTTGATTTCAGCGGCAGCATGTCCAACAAAGTCGGTAAGGCGCGTGAAGCCGCCGTTCAGTTCTTCAAGACCGCCAACCCGTCTGATGAATTCTTTTTGGTAAGCTTCAACGAGCGAGCGGAACTGACGAGTGCCTTTACGAACAGCGTCGAAGACCTGCAAAGCAGCCTGATGCTGACCTCGGCAAAGGGGCGAACCGCTCTACTCGATGCCATCTACCTGGGCTTGAGCCAGATGCGAGGTGCACACAACGGTAAACGCGCCTTGCTCATTTTATCGGATGGAGGAGATAATCATAGTCGTTACAATGAAAGCGATATCAAGCGGTTGGTGAAGGAAGCGGACACCCAGCTCTATGCAATCGGCATCTTTGACGCGCTTGGATATCGCAACCGCACGCCGGAAGAACTGAACGGTCCGTCGTTGCTTTCGGAAATTACAGAGATGACGGGAGGCCGGGTATTTTCCGTCGAGAAGTTGGAAGACCTTCCGGATATCGCCTCAAAAATTGGCATGGAGCTGCGAAATCAATATGTCCTGGGATATCGGCCGAGCAATAAAGCGCACGACGCACGCTGGCGAAAAATCAAGATCAGGCTGCGAGCTCCGAAGGGGCTTCCGCCGCTCAATGTATTCGCGAAGTCGGGATATTACGCGCCCAGCCACTGAGTTTGCGTTCTTGAACATTTCGCCCTTCTCTCGTCTGCTGCTGGTTTTCTGCGTCATGGCTTTTTTTGTCTCGCCGTGTCTTGCGCAGATTCCCGTTCCAAATCCGCAGCCCCTTCCTCCGGGGCAAGATCCCAACGCCGGAAAACAGGGTTCGATCATCAAGGTCGACGTTGGCCTGGTTGTGTTGCACACCAGCGTGCTTGACGATCGCGGCAAGTTTGCCGACGGTCTGACCGCCGATAGCTTCCGGGTGTTCGAAGATAAAGTGGAACAGAAACTCGCTACCTTTAAGCGCGAAGATGTTCCAGTCAGCATGGGACTGGTGATCGACAATAGCGGCAGCATGCGCGACAAGCGGCCCCGCGTTAACGAGGCAGCCCTCACTCTCGTTGAGTCCAGCAACAAGCAAGACGAAGCCTTCGTCGTTAACTTCAACGACGATTTTTATTTAGACCTCGATAAGGACTTCACCAACAGTATTCCGGAATTGAAAGAAGCGCTCGAGCGCATCGATTCGCGTGGCAGCACGGCGCTCTTTGACGCCATTATCGGCTCGCTCGATCATCTTAAAAAAGCGGGCAAGGACAAGCGCGTGCTCCTCGTGGTCACCGACGGCGAAGACAACGCCAGCCATAATTCACTCGAGAAAACGCTTCGCGAAATCCAGAAGACCGACACGGTGATTTACACGATCGGCCTGCTCGGTGACGAAAAAAGAAAAGACAAGAATCACGCCATGAAAGCGCTGAAGCAGATCGCCGAGGCCTCGGGTGGCCTGGCGTTCTTTCCGGAGAGCGTCGACGACGTGCACACCATCTGCGAGCAAGTTGCTCACGATATCCGCAACCAGTACACGCTGGCTTACTATCCCTCGAACACAAGAAAAGACGGCACTTTTCGCTCGGTGAGCGTGCAAGTGATTCCACCTCGCGGGCGCGGCAAGCTTGTCGCTCGCACGCGCAACGGCTATTACGCGCCGGGCAGTCCTTCGTCCGCATCGGGGAATTAAATCATCCCTTTGAAAATTTGTCCGTCGCGGTGGTAGTGATTCTGCTTGCGCAGCGGCATCCGAATGCGCTGTCCCGGCCTGTCTAGGGGACTGCGGTCCGCGGTTTGGTGGAATTGGGCTTGGCGCTCGCTGAGACTCCTGGTCCCTTGATGTATCGGCCAGCAAATGTCAGGAATGTGGGCCAATTGGGGGCGGGAGTATGGCCGCCGCTGTGCTGCCGGTAAGCGAGATCGCCGTCGATGAGCGGAGTTTCTATTGGCGGAAATTCCACCGTGCCCAAATCTTTCTTCCCAAGAAGCAAATATACCGGTCCTGCGGCGACCGTGGCCATAAACATTCCGCGCGCGTCCACCCAGCCGTCGCCTTTGGTCGCGCCCGCGCCGATAAACACAGCACGCGGCGCGGCGAGCGCGATCAGTTCATGCGAATCCACCGGCAAATCGTTCGGTGTGAGCGGCCCGGCATATTTCAAGAAATTTCCGGCCATCCAGTGGTATTCGCCGGTGCCCGCAACATTGCCGATTTGTTCGCCGAAATTCCTGCGCCAGAGAGCGGCACCGCCTGCGCCGGAAGAACTCACATAAGCAATCGCATAGCGCGGATCGTAGGCCATTGTCACCAGCGCCGCTTTGCCGTAACGTGAGTGGCCCTCAATCCCGATTTGGCGGGAGTCCACGGATTTGTCCGTCTCGAAATAGTCCATCGCTCGGCTCGCGCCCCAAGCCCATGCGCGCAGCGCGCCCCAATCGTCCAATTTGCGCGGCTGTCCTTTGTTCACCAGGCCGATGATTCCTTCTGTTAGTCCGTCTCCTTTGTCAGCTTGCACGCTGGTGGGAATCAGCACGGCATAGCCCCAGCCTTTCGCCAAAACTTGCTGCTGCCATCTCGGACCTTTATTGGCTGCAGCGGTCATTTCTGGAAAGCGCTTCGCGATTGCGGCCATAAACTCGGGGCTAAAGCTGAGCTCCATCATCACAGGCAAGGGGCCGAGCGCGTTTGCGGGCGTGGTCAAAGTAAGTTGAATATCCACGGTGATTGCCGGATATGCCGAATTGTCGACATGCCCAACCAGTTTCTTCGTCACGACCGGCACATCCCCATTCATTTCCCGGAGCGTGCTCGTCACTTCCCAAGTGACTTTCGGCGTCACGTTCGGCGCTCGGCCATAAACGTCGCGGTCAAATTCCTCGACAATTTCCGGCCTGCGCGCATCCCACCATAGTTTCGCTGTTGCCACCTTTTTGCCGTTGTTCAAAGTCAGCGGGTCGGGCAGCTTGGGATCCGGCTTGGCCTTCTCCTCATCGTAATTCGCGGCGTTGGGCGATTTCGGGTCGCCATCCGCGCCGCGGCGCAGGGAAGTGATATGCAGCGAATCCATGATTCGCTGGTGATCTTGTTCAGCCGTCAGATGTACGGGGGGAGTTGCGGCATTCGGTTCCTGATGCGCAGCATCAGCGCCGCTCTTCACGGGCTGCAGCAAAAATGCCAACACGATTACGACGCCAAGCCAACGCATTGACACACTTTTAGCCACGATTGCGTCCTCGAATCCAGTCATGGACTTGCAAAACGCAGCGATGTTAGCGCAGGGAATTTTGGATTGAAAGCCAATAGCGAAACGGAAAGTTCAGGCGCTCGCTGCCCGAATTTTGGGGCGGACTTCGGATCCGCCTCGGAAATTCCAGCGCTTGTGATTTACGTTCACCGATGCCACTTCGTCAGCCGCAAACGGAATTTCCTTGAACCCACGGACCTCGATAATGCAGCCCTCACTGGTGACGACCTGATCGTACGATCTGCCGTCTCGGAGCTCCACAGAAACGACTTGATAACCTATTCCGGTCTCTCCGGCGTGCTTGAGGTGGTCGACAAGCCCACTAGGTATTGCAACTAAGCGTTTCATAACACTCCTTAGGGTTGGGGGAAGAGCGGACAGGCACATCCTACCTCTTGGGCGGCCCGCTGTCCAACCCCCTTTGATAAAATAGAAGCGAAATGGCTCGGGTGGCCAATCGCTGGGGCCGTGCAACTTCTTTTGTATGAAAGAGATAGACTTCCAGCCCGGGTCCACTTTTTTCCACAGGACTCGCGTGAGAAAGTCCCTTTTCGGTCGGGCAAGCCTAGCGCGCAGTGACGTGTCCGGTTCATCGGAAACGTAACGAAACGCTCCCTTACCTAAGGAATTCTGGCTTGCTTAGCGACTTTTTAGAAACCATTGGGTTTGGGTCCGGCAACCGGGGAGTTGCCTAGGGGTGTTCACTTGGAAGCTTCTGGGCGTTTCCGTCGGCGGAAGCGGCTAGCTCGCCTGACCGCTTGAAGACAACTGCAACCTGGAGGATGACATGAAACGACTCATCGGCATTTTGGTGAGTGCGACGGCGCTACTGGTGTCGGCAACGGTGATCCGTGCTCAGGATCAACTCGTTCCGGCCGGTACGCTGCTGCAATGTACTTTAGACGAGCCGAATTTTTCTTCGGCCACAGCTGCAGTAGGTGACCCGGTGTTATGCCACCTGAGAACCATGCAGGAGTTCGGCAAGCCGATGTTTCCAAGAGGCAGCATGTTGGGCGGACACCTGGAAGCTGAGAAGGACCCGGGACATTTCGTCGGAAAGGGCTACCTGAAGATTACGTTTGACAGGGTGGTTTTGCCGAACGGAGACCTGCCCTTGCCGGCAAAGGTGATCCTGGCTCGCGGGTACAAGGTAGACAAACAAGGCGCCATCGACGGGAACGGACACGCGACGCGTGATGTGGTCGAGTGGATGCTTCCGCCATTGTGGCCGTGGAAGGTGATTAGTTTGCCGTTCCGTGGGCCGAGACCGACGTTGAAGGGTGAAGAACCGCTGGAACTGCGATTGATGGACGACATCGTCCTGCCCTATGCGCTGATGCATCCAGATCGGCCGCCGTATGCGACTGGCTCACGGCCAGCCTCGTACAAGGCACAGCCTCAAACAAACTCGATGCAATTGGCCGTGGCGCAGAGTGTGAGTCCCACCAGCGCGACGACCGCGACGAAACCCATAGCCGCGAGCGAAATCGCGGAAAACGCACAGGTCATAGTGCCGCAAGCCGGCGAACGACAGACGATTGAAAGACGCACCGTGCTGGTGCTGAAGTCCAGCGAGACTTATGAAGTGACTAAGTACCAGAGGGACGGCGACCTGTTGATGTTCGTGGACACGCAAGGGCGGAAGGGCGGAGTCGACGTCAATGAAGTGGATTGGCGAAAGACATCCGAGATGACAGGCGCTGCCCGGTCTGGCGACCAGACGTTGCTCTCTCGACAGACGAATTAGTTGAGTAACGCTGCGGGAGCATAGAGAATTTGGCCGCAACTGTCGTCATTTGCGACGGTTCGTTAGGGGTGTGTGAACTCACCACGGACACTCGTGTCCTGCACACCTAGAGGTTTGTCTGAGTGCCATCCAGCAGTTCGCCAAAGCCAGTTCCTGTAACGAACATCCACAGCAAAAAAACATTTGCATCTCTACTACCATCGTAGTAGATTGACACACGTGCGTAGTAGAGGGGCGAATGGCCAAACCTAAATTGACGAAGCTAGAACTTCAAATCATGGAAGTCCTATGGACTCGCGGCAGCGCCTCCATCCGTGAGATTCAAGAAACCTTTCCCGAGAGAGAGAGGCCGGCGTACACCACGATCCAGACCACGGTCTACCGCCTGGAAGGGAAGAGAGCCATGCGCCGCGTCAAGAAGGTCGGGAACTTCCACGTTTTCGAAGCCGCGGTCTCCCGCGATGCCGCACAGCGTAAGTTGATCGACGACCTGCTCGCGTTGTTTGGCGGGAGCACACAGCCCGTCATGGCCCACCTGATCGAATCCGGAAAATTGACCCTGGAAGATGTGAAGGAAGCCGAGAAGATTCTGCGGAAGCTCGCCAGAAAGGACAAATCGAAATGATCGCGAACTCTTTGTCCGAGATGTGCAGGGCCGTCGCACCGGCGATTGGGAATCACCTGTGGCAGTCCACGTTATTCGCCGTCGTGGCGGGATTGTTGACTCTTCTCTTGCGCAACAACCACGCGCGCACTCGCTATTGGCTCTGGCTGACAGCCTCTCTCAAATTCCTGGTTCCTTTTTCGCTGTTGGCGAGCCTAGGGAGCCATATCGCATGGTGGCGCGTTTCGGCGCGAGCGAGCGAAGGCGTCTACATCGCTATCGGTCAGCTCAGCCAGCCCTTTTCACAATCGAGGTTGTCTCTTGTTTCCGAAGCGGCGCCTGCCATCCATTCCGCCGGCCTCCTCGATCTTCTTCCCGCTCTTCTGGCAACAGTGTGGCTCTGTGGGATCGCTGCGGTCGCTCTCGCTTGGTACGTGCGCTGGCGCCGCATTTCCCTCGTTATGCGGAACGCAGTCCCGCTGCGAGAAGGACGAGAAGTGGGATCATTGCGTCGACTGGAGCGTGCGGCAGGAATCTCGAAGCAAATCGAGCTTCGGGTGTCGCAGACTACTCTCGAACCAGGGATTTTCGGCATTGTCCGGCCAATTTTGGTTTGGCCGCACGGCATCTCGGAACGCCTCGAAGATGAGCATCTAGAAGCCATCCTCGCGCATGAATTCTGTCACGTGCGTCTTCGCGACAATCTGTCGGCCGCCGTACACACGGCGGTGGAAGCCATCTTCTGGTTTCACCCCATGGTTTGGTGGCTGGGAGCCCGACTGCTGCAAGAGCGCGAACGCGCCTGCGACGAACAAGTCCTGGAAATGGGCAGCGACCGGCAGGTCTACGCCGAAAGCATTTTGAAAATCTGCGAATTCTGTGTGGGATCTCCACTGGACTTCGTCTCCGGAGTCACCGGCGCCGATCTCAAGAAAAGGATCGTCAACATTATGTCTAAGAATTCTACACGCAGTCTGAATTTCAGCGGAAAACTGTTGCTCGGCTCGGCTGCTCTGGCGGCCGTCGCTGCGCCCATCGCGTTTGGTCTGTTCAGTGCAACTCAAAGCAGGGCTGCGTCGCAGAACCAAATCACAGGCGTCATTCCTCCCGTCTATGAAGCCGTTTTAATTAAACCTGCTTCGATCAGGCCAAATGAGTCTGAAAACCGGATAGCCAAGATGGGCTTCACGGCTGACAAGTTCACGGCGACGAACGTCTCGCTCCAGGCGCTTATCAAAACCGCATACAAAGTCGAGGACAACCAGATCTCCGGTGCTCCGAACTGGCTCAATTCTGAAACATTCGATATCGACGCGAAATGGGATAAATCTATCGTCGATGCCCTTCAGGAGCTTGGCCAAGATCAGCTTGCCCTTGAGCGGGGGCACATGCTTCGAGAGCTTCTGTCGGATCGTTTCAAGCTGACGCTCCACCGCGAATTCCAACATGTTCCAAGCTATTACCTAGTGATCGCGCAGAACGGTCCCAAATTCCAAGAGGCAAAACCCGGGGATACTTACCCGAACGGAATAAAAGACATGTATGGCAGAGGCCATGGCGGCCTCATGAGCATGCGAAAGGGGCAGCTTAAAGGGCAAGGGATTCCTATTGCAGACCTGGTGCGGGAACTCTCGCGGGAGTTATCGAAAGAATTTGGCGGCAGCGTCATTGAGGATAAGACGGGGCTCGTCGGCAATTATGATTTCATCCTGCATTGGGCGCCGGAAGAGGGCGAACCTACGCTCTTACGATCGCTTCAAGAACAGCTTGGGCTGAAACTGGAATCGCAAAATGGGCCGGGCGAGATTCTCGTCATCGATCATGTCGAGAAACCCGCTGAGCCAGTCGCACAGGACACAGCCCCTGCCACACACTCGTTCCAATCCGTCTCAGTTAAACAGAACACAACAAACACTCCGATGGCGGGATTCTCAATCAAAGGCAAAAATTTTAGCGCTGCTCTGTTCAAACCCGATCGATTTATGGCCACCAATTACACGCTGCATCAGTTCATTCGGCTGTCGTAGGGAGTTCAAGATTCGCAGATTCTGAGTGGGCCCGATTGGCTCAACTCCGAAAAGTACGACCTTGACGCGAAAATCGATAGCCCTGTGGTTGACGAGTTTAACAGGCTAGGAAAGGATCAAGATAACTTGGAGAGGCTTCACATGCTCCAGTCGCTTTTGGCAGATCATTTCAAGTTGACGCTTCACCGCGAAACGAAAGAACTCCCCGTATATGTGCTCGTCGTCGCAGACGATGGTCCCAAATTGCAAACGGCAAAACCTGGCGACACGTACCCCGATGGGATCAAGGGCCCTGGTGGTCGCCCTGTTGGAACGGGCTATTTTGAACCGGAGAAGAGCAAGATCGTATTTCAAGGGAGCCCCCTCTCCTCCCTCGTCTCATACCTGTCGGACCGACTGGGGCGAACTGTTCTCGACAAGACCGGCCTCACCGGAAACTACGACTTCGCGTTGCAGTGGGCTCCGACTTCGCCCGAAGGCTCCAGTCCGTCGGTCCTGGCTGCAGTTCATGATCAGCTCGGGCTTAAACTCGAACAACAAAACACAGCGACAGAGGTTCTCGTTATCGACCGTGCCGAGAAGCCTTCGGAAAATTAGAATCCGGAGACGAACTCGGCCCGGGGGGATAGAGTTATCGCATCCTCTCCTATTGCGGTTTCGGAAGCTGCAAGATCATCCCGCTGCCTTGTCCTGCCTCGACCGTCGGGAGCTGGCCGTTCCATTTATCGATCAACGCGCGGTTGTTTTCGATGCGGCGCAATTCCAAGAGTTGCGGCGTTAGCGAATTCTGCCGGATGCGGTTGGCATCCGCCTCGCCCTGCGCGCGTGTCACAAGGGACTTAGCATCACCTTCTGCCTCGGCGATTTTCTTTGCGGCTTCAGCTTGCGTTGTCGCCAGTTCGTTTCTGGCCTGCTCCGACTTTTGAATGGCTTGCGCCTTTGCCGTAATGGCCGCGGCAATCACCGCTGGCACCCGCGGCGCTCCGATAAACCCGAACTGTTGCACGCTCACACCTACAGGCGCCATTTTCTCCTCGATCTTCGACTGCACCTTCCGCAGAAACTCCGCTTTTTTCTCTCCGTAGATGTCTTCTACCGTGTATGTGGATGCCACCTCGTTCAGCGAATTGCGCACTACGTCCCGCAGAATGCCGTGCGTGAAAGTATCCATGTCCGAAACTCGGTACTTCACGTAGAAATCCGGCACCTTCGACGGCTCGATAGCGTAAGACAGCGAAACGTCAACGAAAATCTCCATGCCTTCCTTGGAGTTGAAACCCATCTCTTCATTGATGGGATGCCCTTCATTCACATCTTTAGTCCATTTCACGGTCTGCACGTAGGTAGGGAATTCAATGATTTCCGTGCTGAGGGGGGAATACACGACCCATCCCGTGCGCACCGGTATCTCGGACGCTCCGCGCTGGTTTCCCGCCAAATTGATCTGCACACCCACGTGTCCCGGTTCAATCCGCGTCACCCGAATCAGAAACAGTCCCATCACCAACAACACCAGCAGAACTCCAATACCGATGATGCCTAGCTTCAAAAACGGAGCGGCCCTCTTCATCTCGAACTCGGCGTCGCCCCGCCCGCTCCCTCTGAACATATCCATACCGTTGCTCCCTCCGCGAGAGACCACTTTCACTCTGCGCTGT
>Ga0210409_10005575_pt1 | contig 13210 bp, 6 predicted proteins | sample IncBWH17MmetaG_FD_161649 | JGI IMG/M metagenome (GOLD analysis project Ga0210409, IMG submission 161649) | Forest soil microbial communities from Barre Woods Harvard Forest LTER site, Petersham, Massachusetts, United States - Inc-BW-H-17-M | ecosystem: Environmental > Terrestrial > Soil >...
CCAAATTTGAGCCGCCAAAATATGTGGAGTAGGCAAGCGACGCCTGGCCGCTGATCGCGTTCTGCGCGACGACCGACAGGAAGGCGTTCATGGTGGCGTTGGCGTGCAGGCCGGACTGGTAGGCTCCCACCATGCCACCCGTCGGAAAATTCGGCGACCCGGTCGTTCCGGTCAGATAAGCGTTCGGCGGACCCGCGGAATCAAGAGCCACGGCCAGCGCCTGGTCCGTTCCCGACCCCCCAAGCAGCGTCGCATACACCAGATCGTTCGCGCCATTCCCCGCCGGCGAAATCTTCATCAGGAACGCGTCGGACGCGCCCCCGCCGTACGCAGTTTGAATGGCATTCTTAACCGGAAATCCGTTCACGCTGTTCGAGGTGAAGCCCGCAATATAGGCGTTTCCGGAGGTGTCCACGGCCACACCGCCCACGCCCGGTTGCCCATTCGAGTTCGTCCCCAGATAGGTGCAGTATTTCAACACGGCTGCGCCGCCGGCGGCGGCTGGCGGTGTGAAAATCGCCAGGAATCCGTCGGCCGGGTCTCCGTCCCAGGTGGTTTGAAACGCACCTGTCGTGACCGGCAGGTCCGCCGACGCCGAATCCACAGCAGTCGTGTGCACATCCGACGCGATGTAAACGTCGCCCGTCGAATCCAGGGCAATCCCGCCCGGCCCGGCTTGCGATTGGGTTCCGCTCCCGCCAAACAAGGTTGAAAAAATCAGGCTGTTGCCCGCCGGACCGATTTCGCTGACGATTACATCGTTGCCATCGCCGGTCGCCAGCCCGCTCGTTGGCTGGCTGGTGTCCGTCACTGGAAAATCCGTGGCCGTCGTAGTGCCGGTGATGGCCACGTCTCCCTTCCCATCCACAGCGATCAAACCTCCAGCCTGCGTTCCGCTCCCGCCGAAAAATGTGAGATAGATCAGTGAACTCGGGCCGGTCGTTGTCGGATCAATTTTGGCGATGAAGAACAGTGGCGGGCTGTCGGCCGGCCCCAGTTTTGCAGCGGACGAACCCGGAAACGTGGCTGAAGTCGTCGTCCCGCTGACGTAGATTTTCCCTGTTGAATCCAGAGCGATGCTCGCGGCTGAATCGGTCCCCGACCCTCCGAGGAACGTGCCGTAGGCGACTGAAAGTGACGGGTCCACCACCAGCGTGGCATTCGGATCGTGCGGCCCAATTCGAAACCCTATCGAGCCGTCCGCCTCAATGACGTAATCTCCTGCAATTTTCCGGCTGCCCAATGGCACACGACTGCCATCGCTCGTCCCGGACTTGCCCGCTGCGGCCGGCTGCACTGGGCACGGTATGTCACGATGGGCAGTCGTCGCCTGACCGGCACGCGGCGTCCGGGGCGCGCAGGGATTGGCGGCTCGCCGTGGCCTGGGATTCTTGCCTGCCGCTTTCGCGCCTGCCGGCCGCTGCGATTGGCGAGGCGAATATTTTCGCGCCCGCCGCGCTCCCACAGCTCCGTGCCGCCGAGATCCGGACGAATGCCATCCGTGGTGCGATTGCTCGTAAACCGACGGCTTCTTCATCCGTACTTCGTCGCCGCCGACATTCAGGAGCAAATCACCGCCGGAGTCGAGACGAACATTCTGAGCGCCCGTCAGCCTCAGACGCAGCTTTGAAACATCTCCTCCCGGCGCAACTCGCAGATCGTATTCGACGCCCTCGTCATTGCCGTAAACCGCCATGCCGACTCCGCGCGAAGCATCCCGCGTCTCCACGCGCGCGAAATGCGGCACTCCCGCCTGCCATTTCTTCGGATCGTTGCCGACGAAGTAGTTGCTCTCTCCGCGCAGCTTTTCCGCGCCCTTCCAGGCAAACTCGTTGTTCCCCGCGACGCGGAGTATCAGCGCACCGTCGCTCTCACGGTGCGCGTCCGGCGGAGGCCGGCTCAAAGGTCGGGGCGAAAGACCCCCGGATTTGGCGACGCGAATGGCTATTTCCTGGCCCGTCAGAAAGACCGTCAGTCCCTTTCCTCGACCGACATATTCGACGGACGCGTCCGTCTGTCCTCGATTCGGCTCGAACGCCATCGGCATCCTGACGTTCGACAGGTTCGAGCGGGCTGACCGCGTTGGATCCGTCCCGGCGCCGGCGAAGTGTACATCGTGCGTCCACGATTTGGTCTCGTGCGTGGACACAATTCCCGGGCCACGATCTTGCGTTGTTGTTTGACGGAAAATCCTCGACGGGTCGCGCGGCCGCAGCGCACCGTTCATCCGGGCAAGTCCCACACGTAGGACGCTTGCGCTTCCGGTCAGCGCCAGAAGGCACACCATCAACTGCTTCCAGCTCATTAGGCCCTCCTCCGGGAACGAGAACCTCTTCTCGTCACCGGGTTGGGCGGCTCAAATCAAGCCGAGCCAATTGCGTTAGTTTTCTTGATTTTCGGTCGGCCCCCACAAAGGGGCGCACCGACTATCCCGCGGCGGGTTACAGTTGTCAATCCGTGTTAATACTGCTGATTCTTCGGAGTCTCCGTGTTCCACGCCCAATTCTCTTCTCCGAGGGCCACTTCGAGCATCCCTTCGGCTGGCAAAACGTCCACGGGCAGCCCGCCTCCCCAGATGGCGATGCTCATCACGAGTTCGCGCCGCCCGCTCAGATCAAAAAGTTCGCGCGCCAGCGCCACTTCCATGATTTTGCCGTACGCCGCCGTTACGCCGGTCTCCGGGTGCAGCAGGCATACACCATGGTGTTCGACGACGCAGCCGGCGAGCTTGCCATCCTGAACGCGCAGGGTGATGCGCGTCTCCTTGGAATCCCAAACCGTGACGCGCAGCTGAAACTCCTGCATTTCCGCAATGGCTTCCGCAATGAAATCCACCCGCAGCCAGAGTTGCGCGTCTCCAAATCCATAGTAGAGGTCACCCAGCACGGACTGCCTGCCGTGCATGGATCCGCTGCGGCGGTCGGGTGAATAGAGTCCCGCGCCCAGCCATTCGAAATAGCTGCTCTCGCGTCCGTCCACCTGCACGTCAAGAAACGCCGTAGGCGCTTCCCTCCTCGCCCGCTCCAGGGCGCGTTTAATCGGCTGCGCCAGCGCATCGGGCGCCGGCTCACCGAGCGCGTTGTAAATATCCGTGAGGTGCTTGCGATAAAGTCGGTCGAAATCCGCGTCGTTGGACGAGCCGTGCTCCGGACCGTACCACCAGCACCAATCGCTCCCTTCCGCGGCCAGGATCGCTTCATAGGCGCGCCGCCCTTGCGGGGTGAGTTTTTCCGGAGTGAACGGGTCCCTCAATCCGCCTCGCGCTTTCGCCCGCTCGAAAGTCTCGCGCGCGTCGCGCAACAGATCCCAGGCGCGGATGTCTTCCGCGTGGCCAATCCACACGTCGAAATTCGCGCTGATCCACGACGCCGGAAAAATGCCTACCATGCTTGGCGGCGCGGTCGCCGCATCTGCAGCCTCGCTCATCGTCAGCGCTTGGATATCCTGATCGCCCTCGATGCGCTCGTAGAACCGCCGCAGAAAATCCCTGCCGTTTCCAGGGTAATATTCCCAGGCGTTTTCGCCGTCGAGGATCACGCCGACGGTAGCCGTTTGGCCGCCGGGTTCGCGGTCCCCGATCGCACGGATGCGCCGGTGCAGGTCCTCTGCCGCAGCCTCCGCTCCCATTCGGCTGTACACGAATCCCACCAGGTCCGACAAATAGTGGTCGCGGAAAAATCCGGTCATCTGCCGCTGGCCGCGGCTGAAATTCCAGGGCGTGTACAATTCCGGGCCGTTCTCCGGATATCCAGAGGCATCGCGCCAGAAGCCGATATTGCGCGTCCGTCCGAGCACGCCTTCGTCGGTGGCAAACCATCGAAACCCCAGATCGGCTGCGATCTCCAGCGATTGATCGGAAACCGATCCCTCCGAAGGCCATAGCCCCGCCGGAGGTTTTCCAAAACAGCGTTCGTGAAATTGCCGCGCCTTCACCAGCTGCTCTCGCGCGTCTTCTGGATATTGGAACGCGGGCCGAGGAAGGGGCGTGTGCACGTTGGCCACCCGCGCGATATCGGTGTCGCACAGCAACGGCAGGATCGGGTGGTAATACGGCGTGGTCGAGATTTCGATTTGACCGCGCGCTTCGGCCAGGCGGTACTCCGGAAGGACCATCGCCAGCAGCTCATGCTGCCTGGCCAGCAGTATGGTCTTGTCCTCTTCCGTGAAGTTCTTCCCTTTTTCGGAGAGTCCCCGGACGGCGGGATCTTTCGCCAGATATTCCTCGTCCATCCAGGCGAGCTGAGAGAGGACTTGCAAATCGCGCCAGTCCCGCGGCGCCCAGTGCGCCACGCAGGTTTCCGCGCCGCTCGACCGCCAATCCGATTCGAGCTCGATGAATCTCGGCCAGCGGCGCAGCAGGTTTTCGTTCACCTGAAACGCTCGCTCCAGCGCCTCGCGTTTTTGCTCCGGCCGCAGCGACTCCGCGGGCGCAAACGCGATCTCAAACCATCGTTCTTTGAATTGGCCGCTGGCGTACTCCTCAATCTGTTCCGCCAGCAATGGAACGATATTGAAGGTGGCGTGAACCCGAGGGAACGGCTCCAGGATTTTCACCATGCCCCAGTAGTCCTTTAGCGCATGCAGTCGCGTCCACGGCAACACGTATTCTCCTGTTGCCGGGTCGCGATACTGCGGCTGGTGCATGTGCCACAGAATGACAAGGTTTACTCGGCCCAATCCGCTGCCCCCGGTGCTAGAATGTGCTCCGCGCGCCTATGCGCCTGCTCGATAGATACATTGCCCGCGAAGTAGTCTCCCACGGCATCCTCGGCCTCGCTGTCTTTACTTTCGTGTTCTTCGTGCCCCAGCTCGTTCGCCTGATGGATCTCGTGGTCAGGCATTCCGGCAGCCTTTGGACCGTGATTCTGCTGTTTCTCTGCACCATTCCGCCCGGACTCGGCTTTACCCTTCCCATCGGCGTCCTCGTCGGCGTGCTCATCGGTCTCGGGCGTCTTTCTGCGGACAGCGAGATCGTGGCGCTGCATGCCTCCGGCATCGGCCTGCGAAGGCTGCTCGTGCCCATCGGATTTGTTGCGGTCGTCGCCGGGATCGCCACGCTGCTGACCACATTCTGGCTTAGTCCGATCGCCATCCGCACCGCTGCGACCCTGGAGCAAGAGCTTCTCTCTTCCCAGGCCCCGTTTGCAGTCCAACCGCGCGTGTTCGACGAACGATTCCCGAAGTTCGTATTATACGTGCAAGACGTGGAGGCCGCCGCGACACGATGGCAAGGTGTTTTTCTGGCATCTACACCCGGAGCGACTTCGGGGCTCATTCCGCAATCCGGTGACCACTCCCAACAGTCCTCGGTGACCATCGCCGAGGATGCCCAGGTAATTTCCAATTCGGCCCAGCACCAAATCGACCTTCACCTCGGAACCGGCAGTACCCAGGAATATGATCCGCACAATCCGGACCAATATAACGTCACGACCTTCGGCGAAACCGATATTCCCGTGGACATTTCCGGCGCCGCTTCGCCCCTGAAAAATAGCGCCCTCTCAGTGGCCGAACGCTCAACCGCCGCGCTGCTGGCCGACGACGGACCTGGATGGCGAGCCTCCCGCGTCGAATTTCAGCGCCGCATCGCGTTTCCCGCCGCCTGCATCGTCTTCGCGCTCCTGGGCGTGCCCATGGGCGTGCGTCCGCGCCGCGGCGGACGCGCAGGAGGCCTGATCCTCACGCTCGTTTTGGTTGGTGGCTACTACTTCCTGTTCGTATCCGGTGATCACTTCGCCGCGCAGGGCCGCATCTCACCATGGGCCGGAGTGTGGGCGGGCAACATTGTCGCGCTGATTCTCGGAATAATTATGCTCGCTCGCGTTGAAAACATTCGCCGGCCGAGCCGCGTCATCGCCTGGCTCGAGTCGCTCTGGTCGCGCCCGGAAAGAGCAGCGCCGGTCCCGGTTTCCAACGGCGCCGGGCATGTGACACTGCCCGCTCTGGGCCTCCGGCAATCCATGGCCGCGAGCCGCGCCATGGCCTTCCCAATGCTCATCGACATTTACCTGTTCCAGCAGTTCTTCTACTACTTTTTCGTTTTGCTCGCGGGTTTCGTGCTGATCTTCGACGCGTTCACGCTGTTCGATCTGCTGGGCGACATCGCCCGCAACCACGTTCCGTTCCTCACCGTGGTGAACTATTTCCGTTATCTCATCCCGCTGATGATCTATCAACTTGCGCCGCTGGCCACTCTGGTTGCTACTCTCGTCAGTCTGGCCATTCTCGCCAAGAACAACGAAGTCATCGCGCTGAAAGCCAGCGGAATCAGCCTCTACCGCCTGGTCGTGCCGCTCCTTCTCGCGGGCATTCTGGTGTCCGGATGCCTTTTCCTTCTCGACGACACCTTCCTGCCCTACGCCAATCAGCGCCAGGATGCCCTTCGCAACGAGATCAAGGGGCGTCCGGCGCAAACCTATTTCGAGCCTGCGCGCCAGTGGATCTATGGCGAAAACTCCAAGATCTACAACTACGAACTGTTTGATTCCGACCGTCAACTGTTCGGCGGGCTCAACGTCTTCGAACTCGATCCGGCCACGTTTCAGATGCGCCGGCGCATTTTTGCCACGCGCGCTACCTGGGAGCCAACCGAAAGCCTGTGGATTCTCACCGGAGGCTGGGTGCGCGATTTTGGCACCGACGGGCGCGTGGTTCGTTACGAGCCCTTCAAAGCTACCACCCTTCCGGAGTTGACCGAGCCGCCCGGATACTTCCGCCGTGAGGTTCGGCAGTCTTTCCAGATGAACTGGAGACAACTCGGCGAATACATCGCTAGTTTGCGGCAAGCCGGATTTGACACCGCGCGCCTGTCCGTCCAATGGCAAAAGAAATTCGCGTTCCCGCTGATCGCCGCGATCATCGTGTTTCTCGGCGCGCCCTTTGCATTCCTGGTCGGCACCCGCGGCGCGGTCGGCGGCCTCGCCGTGGCTGTCGGGATTGGAGTCGTCTACTGGTCCACGGCCGCGCTGTTTGAGGCCATGGGTTCCGCGGGGCAACTTCCCCCTCTGCTTGCCGCCTGGGCCCCGGACGCGATCTTCGGATTCCTCGGCGTCTATTTTTTCCTGAAAATGCCCACGTAACCTTCGCGCGCCCCGCGTCGCGAAATCGGTATTGCGCATTTGACCACCGCTCTTGCAGCTCCCCGCCGGCCGTTCCAGAATTTGCCCTAGACTAAACTCAGGCGAATCCTCTGGAGTAAAGGGCTAGGCATGTCCGTCGCAACCGCTATGATGACTTTCGCATTCGGCGCATCCATGAATGTGCCCAGAATCCAATTCTGGGCCGCCGCTGGCGCAGTTTTCGGCGCGTTCCTGTTCATGCGTGGCTTTCAAATGCTGCGCGCCAAGCGCCTGATTCTGAACACTCCGGAGTCCAAAATCCGCAGCGCCTCGATGGGCCTGGTGGAAATTAGTGGCACCGCCAGCGGCCCGAAAACCATCCCGGCAGGAATCAGCGGCGATCCCTGCTACTGCTATCGCGCCATGGCCTGGCAGTTGCGCCAATCGGGCAACAACCGCGAATGGATGAAAGTAGCCGACGAGTGCGTTTACGTCCCGTTTTTCGTCGAAGACTCGACCGGTCGCGTGCTCGTTGATCCCGCAGGCGCCGAGCTCGACATCCATCGCAACTTCAAAGACGAATTCGGCGATTCGCTCTTCAGTAATCGCGACATCATGCACACGAACATGGGTGGCTTCCTGATGCGCAATGGTCTGGTCAATTTCGACACCACGCGCCTGGAAGAATTCTGCATCAAGCCCAATCACCCGCTCTTCGTTCTCGGGACTCTCGGCAAGAATTCAGAACGCGGCCAATGGCTGCCGGTGGTGCAAAAAATGAGCGGCCCGTCCTTTAAGTCTCAGCTCAACCTTTTCGGTCCGGCCAGCAAGTTGGGACTTCAAGTGCTCGGCGTGAGTATCGGGATCGCGCCGCAGTATTCCACGATCCAAGCTTCCGCTCTTCCCGTCTCGGACGCCGCCACCGTCTCGGCTAAACCAGCGGCGCCGCCCGCTTCCGCCCGCTGGTCCGCCGTATCAATTGACGACGACGTCGTGGGAGCGGTGCGCGATCACGCGGCCCCGTCATCCGTCGCAACGCAGGTAGCGCCAGCAGTCGCGACGCAGCCATCGCCTCTCGCAGCGACAGCCCTAGCCGCGGTAGCGGCGCTAACAACAGCGGCGCCAGCGGCGGCCAGCAACGGCTTCGATCTAAATTGCTCCACCAAAGTCGCCAAGGGAACCGACGGCGAGCCTTTCGTAATTTCCTGGCAAAGCCAGCGCGACGTAGTTCAATCCCTCGCCTGGAGATCGGCTGTCTGCATCTGGGGCGGACCCATTCTGTCCCTGGCGTGCGCCTATATCCTGCTGCTCAGCTTGGGGTGGCTCTAGCTCAAAAACATGGATCTCGAAACGAAGGAGAGAAAATGAGTCTGATACCGTTGCTGCTGCTTCTGTTCGTCGTTGGCGGCGCCGTCGCCTACATCGTCACTCTGTACAACGGCTTGATAGCCGTCAAAAATAACGTGGACAAAGCCTGGGCGAATATTGACGTCCTCCTGAAGCAGCGCCACGACGAATTGCCGAATCTTCTCGAGGTCTGCAAGGGCTACATGAAATACGAGGGCGACACTCTCCAGCGCGTCACGCTGGCCAGAAACGCCTACGCCCAGGCCTCCACCGTTGATCAAAAGGTGCAGGCCAGCGCCGACATGACTGCCGCTCTCGGCCGCCTGATCGCCACCGCCGAAAATTACCCGGACCTCAAGGCCAACGCGAACTTCATGCAGCTCCAGGGCCGCATCACCGAACTCGAAAGCGAAATCGCCGATCGCCGCGAGTTCTACAACGACTCGGTCAACACATTCAACATCCGCATCCAGGAAATGCCCGACGCCATCCTTGCAGGCTCCATGAACCTGTCTCCTCGCCAGATGTTTCAAGTGGCGGAAGCGGACAAGGCGCCGGTCAAAATCACCTTCAGCGAAGTTTCGCACTAGGGGCGCAGGGCTGGCGGCGCGAACGCCGCGTTCAACGCAAGACGTTTTTGAGCGCCTCGCGCTGGCTCAGCCCGCTCAACCGCGTGCGATTTCGCCGCACGTAGCGCTTCACCTCCGCCGCGTCGGTCCAGGCGTATTGCCGCAACGCCCAACCAATGGCCTTGCGCAGGAAAAATTCCTTCGATTCGAGCGACGGCTCGATGCACGCATAGAGCAGATCGAGATCGGTGTTTTGCTTGAATCCTAGCTGGCAGATGATGGATGTGCGCCGCTTCCACAAATTCTCCGACTTGCTCCACGCCAGCATCTTTTTCTTCATTGGCGCCGGATAATCGCGCAGGATTGTCCCGACGCGGTGCGATGCCACCGCATCCACGTAGTCCCACCACGCTCCGGTGACAATGATTTCCTCGTACAGCGGCATTTCGGCGGGAGTCTGAAACGCGCGGGCGCGCTTTTCGCCCGTCAACTCGATTGCCACATAGCGCTCTTCGCGATATCGGGCGCCGCGCCACAAATCAAGCACGTGCCCGCGCCAGATGTCGCGCGACGGCAGCGCCAGATCGGCGAAAATTTTCTTGCAGGCGGCTCGCAGCGGCGGCGCGGCGACGCCGTGATACGGCATCGCCGACTTCATGTATGCCTGCGCTCCCGACGCCCTCTCAGGATTTCCCAGCGCCGCCAGCTCATTCCTCACTCGCCGCAAAAGCGGTCCAGCTTTGAAGCGTTTCGGCACCGGAGCCGGCTCGGCTTTGCGCCCCATATGCTTCAGTTGCGGTACCGTTTTTTGCCTTCGATCACCGCTTGCGCCGCCGCCAGCCGCGCGATGGGCACCCGAAACGGCGAAGCGCTCACGTAGTCCATCCCGGCGCGGTGGCAGAACTTCACGCTTTCCCCATCTCCCCCGTGTTCGCCGCAAATTCCGATCTTCAACTTTGGCCTTGTCTTCCGGCCGCGCTCGATCGCCCACTCGATCAGCATCCCGACCCCCGACACATCCAGCGTCTGGAACGGGTCATCCTTGAAAATCGCCGCCTTGCTCTGGTCCACGTACTCCGGCAGGAACCGCCCCGCGTCGTCGCGCGAAAGGCCCATCGTCGTCTGCGTCAGGTCGTTGGTGCCGAACGAAAAGAACTCCGCGTACTCTGCAATCTCTCCCGCCAGCAGCGCCGCACGCGGAAGCTCGATCATCGTGCCCACCACATATTCAAGTTTCACCTTAGATTGCGAAATGATCTCGCTGGCGACCCGGCGCGTGAGCGTTTCCAGAATCTGAAATTCCTTTTTATCCAGCGTGAGCGGGATCATGATCTCAGGTAACACTTTAATGCCGCGCTTCTGGCAGTCAATGGCCGCTTCGATGATCGCCCGGACTTGCATCTCCTGAATCTCGGGATAGGTGATCGCTAGCCGGCACCCGCGATGCCCCAGCATGGGGTTCGCTTCATGCAGCTGCTCGACTCGCCGCGCCACAGTCTCCACCGAAATGCCGATTTTCTTCGCCAATTCCTCTTGCTTCGCGCGATCGTGCGGCACGAACTCATGCAGCGGCGGGTCGATCATCCGAATCGTGACCGGCAGCCCGTTCATGGCCTCGAAAATTCCGATGAAATCGCGCCTCTGGAATGGCAGCAGCTTGGCGAGCGCCTTCCGGCGTGCCTCCGGAGTGTCCGCCAGGATCATTTCCTGGATGGCGTCCTGGCGCTCGATGCTCTTCTCCGGCTGCTCGAAATCCTTGAAGAACATGTGTTCGGTGCGGCAGAGCCCGATACCCTCGGCGCCCATTTCGCGCGCCACGCGCGCGTCCCGCGGCGTGTCGGCGTTGGTGCGCACCTTGAGCCGTCGAATTTTATCCGCCCATTTCAACAGCGTTTCGTACGCTTTGGGCGGTTCTGGGCGGATCAGGTCAATCTGCCCGCTGTAAACCGAGCCGTCGCCGCCATCGAGCGTGATCCACTCGCCCTCAGTCACCGTGCGGCCGCCGACGGTCACTTTTTTCGCGCTCGCATCGATATCGATCTTCTCCGCGCCCACGATGCAGCACTTGCCCCAGCCGCGCGCCACAACCGCCGCGTGGCTCGTCTTCCCGCCCGTCGCCGTCAGGATTCCCTGCGCCACGTACATCCCGCCCACGTCCTCCGGACTCGTTTCGCGCCGCACCAGAATCACTTTTTCTCCGCCCGCGGCCCAGTGCTCCGCCGCCTCGGCCGTAAACACCACCTTCCCTACCGCGGCTCCGGGCACCGCGTTGATTCCTTCCGCGAGCTTTCGGCTCGCCAGTTCGCCGCGCGCGAGCTTCGGATCGAGCACAGGATAAAACAGCCGCTCGATATCTTCTGATTTTATTCTTTCAAGTGCTTCTTCAACTTTTATGAGCTTCTCGTTGGTCATGTCCACGGCCATGCGGAACGCTGCCGATGGCGAGCGCTTCCCCGTGCGAGTCTGCAGCATATAAAGCTTGCCGCGCTCTACCGTGAATTCCATGTCCTGCATATCTCGATAGTGCTTCTCGAGTCTTTCCCGGACCCGTTCCAGCTGCTGGTAGACCTTCGGCATCAGCTTGTGAAGTTCGCGAAGATGGACGGGAGTGCGGATGCCCGCAACGACATCCTCGCCTTGCGCGTTCAGCAGAAAATCTCCGAAGAAAACTTTCTCGCCGGTGGAAGGATCGCGCGTGAAGCATACGCCCGTTCCCGAATCGTCCCCGGTATTGCCGAACACCATCTGCACGACGTTGACCGCGGTTCCCAGAAGACCGGTGATTTTCTCGACGCGCCGGTAAGTAACCGCTTTTTCGCCCATCCAAGATTCGAACACCGCGCCGATCGCGCCCCAAAGCTGTTCGACCGGATCCTCGGGAAAATCCTTCCCCGTCTTCTGTCTGAAGTAAGCCTTATATTCGCCAACGAGTTCGCGCCAGCCCTGCGCAGTCACCTGCGTATCGTCCTTCACGCCTAGTTTGTTCTTCATATTCCGCAGTCGGAATTCAAGCTCTTCTTTGGGCAGGCCGATCACCACGCTCGAGTACATCTGCACGAGCCTTCTGTACGCGTCCCACGCAAATCGCTCGTTGCCGGTGGCCTTTGCCAGCCCCGCTACGGAGCGCTCGTTCAGCCCCAGATTCAGGATTGTCTCCATCATGCCAGGCATCGAGCGGGCCGAACCCGAGCGCACGCTTACCAGCAGCGGATCATTCGCATCTCCGAGCTTTTTCTTGGTCAATTTTTCTAGCCGCGCCAATTGCTTGGCGACTTCCGCACGCAGTTGCTTCGGATACTTGTGCGAATGCTTGAGGTAGTAAGCGCAGGTCTCCGTGGTGATCGTAAATCCCGCCGGGACGGGCAGGCCGATCCGGGTCATCTCCGCAAGACCGGCGCCCTTGCCGCCCAGCAGGTCCCGCATTTCGCCCGTGCCCTCTGCTTTGCCTGCTCCGAAAAAATATACGTATTTCATGTTGCTCCTTAGGTCCGCTCTCCGGCTCCGACAAGCTGAAAATTGTCGGCGCGCCGATAATTCATGTATGTCCTTATTAGCGCTATTTCGATTCCTCGCTGCCCAATTCCGAGAAATCAGCGATGTTCGAAAATTCCTTTAACAACATCGCCAGCAAGGCGATTCGATTTCTGCGCACGTTTTCATCCTCAACCATCACTAGAACTTTGTCGAAGAACAGGTCAACGGCCGGCCGCAGCTCCGAAATCTTTTCCAGCGCCTTCCTGTATTTCTTCTCCTTCTTCAGACGCGTCGCTTCCTCGCCGATGCGTTGCGCCACGGTGTAGAGCTGCAGTTCGGCGGCCTCCTTCAGCAGCTCCTGCTTCACCGCCCCTTGCCCCTTGTCACCCTTTCCTGCCGACTTCTCCAAAATATTGCGGATGCGCTTGAAGCTCGCCACCAGCGGCGCAAAGTTCCTGGTATCCCGGATCGCTTTCACCGCCGTCACGCGCTCCACCGCATCGCCCAAATCGTCCGCGCCCGCGGCGAACGCCGCGTTGATCTCGTCGTAGGCAAAACCGCGCCTCTCTCGCAGAATGTATCGCGCGCGCTCGAGCAGAAACTCCAACACCTGCTTCTCGACGGCGGCGGACGCCTCGATTCGCGGCTCATGCTCCTTCAGCGATTTTGCCGCAGCCGATATTGCCGCTGAAAGAGAGAGCGGTAAATTCCTCTCCAGAATTATTTTGACTATACCCAGCGCGGCGCGCCGCAAAGCGAAAG
>Ga0210409_10005576_pt1 | contig 13209 bp, 15 predicted proteins | sample IncBWH17MmetaG_FD_161649 | JGI IMG/M metagenome (GOLD analysis project Ga0210409, IMG submission 161649) | Forest soil microbial communities from Barre Woods Harvard Forest LTER site, Petersham, Massachusetts, United States - Inc-BW-H-17-M | ecosystem: Environmental > Terrestrial > Soil >...
CGCCGAGCCATAACGTTTACCGACTGCGATGGAGCATTGCGCGCCATTGCACTCGGCGTGTGCGACTATCTTGTGGAGAGCACAGGCTGTCCCACTCAGTTGTCGCGGATGGCGCTCGAAGGCTCGATCATTCCTATTGTTGAGGATATGTTCAAGGAAGGACTTGCCCATCATGGGATGGCTCCCGGTGCGGACGCGTCACTACCCGCGACCACCGCGGCCTGGGCCGTTTTTGGAGCCGCGCGCCGCTGGTTTCAGTCTCCGAACCGTGTCCCCGCCGAGGAGATGGCAGCCAGGATTGAAACCATGGTGAGCCCGATTCTTTTCGGCGCCTCACAATAGCAGAGCGGAGAACAACCAGTAGCAGGCGGTATCATCGTGTAGCGTTTGAAGGCGGCCGACGTCGGCCGCTTTTTTTTACAAATCGGGATGTCCAATGCAGTTGCGCGAATAGGTCGCTATCGTGGCGGCCAGCAAATTGTTCGCGTGTCGCGCGAGAGTGACGCTCGCTTCCGGTTCGAGATTGTGCAGGGCTGGCGTGGTCACAGAGAGAACCTGTACATCGACCCGCTTTCGTCCATAAGGGCTATGCGCCCTTGCGGCAGATCGTCTAGTCGTTCTTCAATTTCCCAGCTCCTTATTTCTCTCTCTCTTAATTGTATTTCTACAAATCTCTGCGCCGACACTTAGGCGAACATCGGCGCTGGTCACAGAATGGTCACAATAACGGCATCTTATAAATAATGAAGAATTAAAACCCACTTTAAATTCAGAAGACACAGTCGGTGCTGCCTTAATCTTCATGCCCGCTTGTTCCAAAATCTCATTTCTGCATTTCGGTACAGGTTCTGGAATGGCTCCGCCGAAACGACTGCTAGCCGAGGAGGATAGGGAGGAGCACGCCGAGGCCCAGGGCGAAGAGCCAGAGAGCGGGAGCGGGGGTGCCGATGGGCCGGATGCGGCGCAGTTCGCGCGCAGCGAAGCGAGGTTCGAGAATGAGGCCGCGGGTGTAGCGGCGCTCAAGAAGAAGGAAGATGAAGGCGGTGACAGCTCCGTAAATGAGGTGGCCCATGAGAGAGGGGAGCAATGCGGACGCGGCACCGGTGCTCCAGTCGCATTCGCCGGTGAGGAGAAGAGGCAACAGTGTCAGGGGGCCCAGATACCACCAAATGAGGCCGAAGAGCCAGCCCCACATGACGCCGAGGCCGAGGCTGGAGGCTTCGTGGCGGAACAGCACACCGTAGGTCATGCCGATGAAAGTGCTCACGAGCAGGTGAATGATGAGGCCACGGCCCCCGGAGATATGAGTATCCACGCCCGCAATGGTGGGGAGAGCGGACGTGGCGAGCATCACGGGGCTGGAGACAAGTCCGCCGACGAATCCCGCCAGAGCGCCCCATTCGAGCGAACGCAAAAAGCGGAGGCCGGGGCCTTCGGGCTCGCGATTCAGGGGATCGGATTGGATGAAGAGGCGGACCCAAATGCGGTCGATCGTGGCATACGTGACGCCGAGGATCAGGCCGTAAAGAATGTATCCTACGAGAGCGCCGAAGAGGGCGCTGCCCTGGTCGGCGGACCAATCAGGCTTGTTGCCTGCAATGAACGGCAGCAAGGTGAGCGGGCCGAGAAACCACCAGAGAATCGCGTAGCCGAGGCCCCAGCCCATGGAGGAGCCAAAGCCGAACACGTCGCGCTGAAAAAGCAGCCCGAAGGCAGAGCCTATGACTACGGCGACGCAGAAGTGCAGGAAAACATTCGTGCCGTGGGAATGAATCACGCCCATTCCGGCAAGCAGCGGAAAAAAATCGCCTGCGGACCTCCGGGTGCCAAAAATGAATCCGCCCAGAAGGCCGGAAAAGGCGCCGACAACGATGCCGCGGGCCCAGTGGAATGGGGTTCGTTCGCGGCTTGGCCGCAGCGAGCCTCGAATGCCGAGCAGAACGCCAACGGGCATGCCGAGGCAGACGACGTAGGAGACGAGGTCGTCGAAATGCTGGCGAAGACGCAGGAGCATTTCGGGCGAGTGGGCGGCCTTCGTGAACCAGAGCGTGGCGCCCGCATGCACCGCAACCCAGAAAAGAAAGGCTGCACTTGAACCCCAAATCAGACCGGCGCCGGGAGTTGTGGCGCGCTTTGCGAAAAACAGGCCGAAGGCGAGGCCGAAGAGAGCACCCAGCAGAATTTCATGCGCGGCGGAGCCTTCGAGGATGCGGCTCTCGACGATGCCGCCGAGAGTGCCGGCCAGGAGGCCGAGCAGAGGCTCGAGCCACGTGATGTCCGATGGAGTGGCAGTGCTCGAAAACTGGGTAAGCGCGACTTGTTTTTGTTCACTCATTTCATACCGATCTGACCAATCATTTCAAATCGATCGTTTGAACCACATCGCGCGGGAAGAAAAGCTCGACGGTCCAATCCATCAGGACGCGAATCTTGCGCTCGAGACCGGGCAATTTACCGAGGTAGATTCCGCGCCACATAGCCCAGGCGAGCAAACCGGAAAAGCGCATGGATTTGCCGCGCGCGAAGGGCACGGTAAGTTCGGCGCAAGCAGTTTGGTGCCCGACGACGCACAAAGCACCCAGCGAGTCGAAATGAAACGGCGTGAGAGGACGGCCGGCGAGCTCGGCTTGAATATTGCGCGCGAGCGTAGCGGCTTCACGCAGGGCCAACTGGGCGGTGGGCGGGCAGGGCTTGTCCGTTTTGGCGTCGATTACAGCTGCGCAATCGCCGAGGGCCCATACGCCGGGGTAACCTTTCACGGCGAGCGTTTTTTCGACGATTACGGCGCCCCGCTTATCGCGCTCGACCGGCAAGGATTTGAGCAAAGGATTGGGCGTGGTGCCGGCGGTCCATACGAGAGTTTCCGCGCGGATTTCGCCATCGCTGAGAATCACGAACCCGGGATTCACGTCTGAAAGGCGCGTATTCAAGCGGAAAATGACGCCGCGGGCTTCCATACGTTTTTGGGCGTAGCGGCCAAGAGATTCGCTGAGTTCGGGGAGGATGCGGTCGCGCGAATGGACGAGGATGACGCTGAGATCATCAGGGCTGCAGTTGGGGTAATCGCAGAGGATGCCGCGGCCGAAGTCGTTGACAGCGCCGGCCAATTCAACTCCAGCGAAGCCGCCGCCTGCAATGACGAAGGTGAGGCGGGCGCGGCGCCTGGCGGGGTCCGGCTCGGCGTCCGCGCACTCGAACATTTCGATGACGCGATTGCGGATGCGAATTGCGTCGAGAAGGCTTTTGAAATTGAAGGCGAACTTTTCGACATTCGCCATGCCGAGATAATTGGAGACGGCTCCGAGCGCGAGGACGAGCTGGTGGTAAGAAATTTCGTGGCGAGCTTCGGCGCCATTGGCTGCGCCTCCGTTAATGACGACGCGCCGATTTTCAAAGTCGATGCCGGCGACCGTACCGCGGATGAACTCCGTGCGAGGGAGGCTGCTGCGCAGAGGTGTGCTGATGTGGCTGGGTTCGAGGCTGCTGCCGGCCACTTCAGCGAGCATAGGGGTGAAGAGGAGCGCGTTGGTTTCGTTGACCAGCGTGATGGAGACGGACGCGTCTGCGCGGAATTGCTCTTCGAGGCATTCGGAGGTTTTCATTCCGGCGAAGCCGCCGCCGAGAATTACGATGCGCTTCTTCACGGGCGGGACGGAAGGCGCGTCTTCTTTTTCCGGGCCGAAAATGCGGGTGGCGAGATCCGTGAACGCCTGCGAGAAGAGGCCAAGCAAGGCGCCATAGAGCACCCAGCCCATCAGCGCCGGGAAGTGAGAGCGCATTTGATGAGCGCCCCATTGCGGCATGTCGCCAGAGAGCAAGGGAATGGCGATGACGCTGGTGAGTCCCCAAAGCGGCAAGCCCAGCGCTGCAGCGGCCATCAGGTTGTCCACGTAGGCCTGGCGCGCGGGGCGGTTGGCCATGGTATAGGCGGCGCCGACCAGGATTCCAAGGGCGACACACCACGTCGTATGGACGGTGGAAGATATCAAGGCGCTGGAAGCTACGCTGCCTGCCAAGATTCCGATCAATCCTCTGCGAATGAGCCGATGCATGCCGCTTTGTGCCTCGACGCGATTCATCCATCATACGGCTGAATGTAAGATTTATTCCCCCGACGGAAGTTTCGACTCTTTCTGGCTTCCGCCTCCCGGGAGGAGGAAACGCTGTGAAGCAATGGAGGCCCGCCGAACACATCTCCACAGTGTCAACCTGCCACGCAAGCGAGGCTCCACTTCCCACAAGCCGACCATCCGCGAACCGACTTAGCACAAGCGCGATTTCTCAATCTTTCGTGCATCGTGGTTCTTGGTAACGGGAGAGCAGTTGATCTGGTGCTCTGCCAAAGCTAGTGACGGTCTAGCTACGGTTGCACTAGTTCTTCTGGTCGCACTCGGAGCTAAGGCAGCAACAGTCATAGCAGCTACGTGTTGTGGTTGCCCGCCTTGTCCGCTCTGGAACAGCGTCGAACTGGGTTTAGTGAACTTCTGAACACTTCGCGATGTCGCTAGAGTGCGTTCAACTTGGTCATGATCGTGGCTGCAGCCAACTTGCCCTCCAATGATGTAAACAGCCTCTTCATGTAGTCCTGTTCAAGGTGAAACTTATGTGCCGCCGAAGAGGAGAAGATCTCAAAGAAGACCAGCTTATCCGGGTCGCCCTCCCGTGACGTCTCGAACAGTCCTTCGCAACCGGCCTCTTGAAGAGTAGGAATGAGTGCTTGCTTGAGCGCTACTTTCACGTCATCCAGGAATTCGGGTAGAACGGTAACTTCGGCCAGAAGGTAAATCTTGTGACTGTCCATCGGTGATTCTCCTTTTGTTTACGAACCATCTCTGGCGACAGAACGGGACTTTTGTTCCAAGCCTTCGCGGTTCCTTCCGCGCCTGGCCTACAGGCCCTGCACAAACTCAATTAGAGCCTGGTTGACCTCCTGGGCTCGCTCCTGCTGGGTCCAATGACCGCAACCTGAAAACAGAATTGTTCTTCGGAGCTGCGGTACAAACTTCGACAGGTTGGCGATGATTTGGTCCATCCCACGAAAGGCCAAAACGAGATCGCGGTCCCCGGCGATGTACAGCGCCGGCACTCTCACCTGCGCTCCAGACAAAGGCGCTAAGAGTTCCCAATTTCGGTCCATGTTGCGGTACCAGTTCAGCCCCCCACGAAATCCCGTGCGCGCAAACTCGCTCACGTAGAAATCCACGTCTGCTTCGGTGAGCCAATGAGGCAACGATGCCGGATTCGTCAAGCGCGAGAGAAAGCCACCTCGGCGCGGCACCATATCGATTTCGCGGCCGTCCCTTGCACCGTCTTCCCGTCCTTCCCCTGAAGCCGAGTAGAGGAAGCTGCGAATGCTCAGGCGGACATCGCGCTCTAACTCCGACTCGGCGATGCCTGGGGATTGGAAGTAGAGCTGAAAGAACTGCGCGTCCTCGGTCTGGGGCATAATGCTGCTAGGGCGAACGGGTTGTCGCGGTATGAACGGCACGCTCAAACCGATCACGCCGCGAAAGCGATCGGGTCGCAAAAGCGCAGCGTACCACGCGACGGGGGCGCCCCAATCGTGTCCGACGATCACCGCTGTTTCTGTTCCAAAAGCATCGAGCAGGCCGACCACGTCACCAACATGATGGAGCATCGTGTACCGATCGAGTTGTTCTGGGCGATCCGTCTGCCCGTAGCCTCGCATATCTGGCGCGATCGCGTGGAATCCAGCTTCTGCGAACGCATGCAACTGATGGCGCCACGAATACCATGATTCGGGAAAACCGTGACACAGCACCACCAGGGGCCCTGCTCCGCTCTCGGCGATGTGCATACGGATGCCGTTCGTTTCCACCGTGCGACGTTTTATTTCGCTCACTGTGCTGTGCGGGTAGTTACTCATGGAAAATCTCCGTCTGGACTCTGAGCGTGAGTCACCCCGCGATCATCCCTCCGTCAGAGCCAATGAACTCAGTCGGTAGAAGCCCGGCGCCTGATCATGATGCTGGGGCGAGGCAGCCAGAACTGCATTCGGACCGGCAATAAAGCTGGCCAGTCTCCCAGGAGAGCGGCCGCGACTCGACGGCGTCAGCTCCGGTACTCTGGGGGGACCGAGAAGATCACTTTCTCCGGATCGGGCAGGTCCTTGACGCCACCGGGCAGGAGGGCCTGGGCCACTGCGACCGGGTTGAGAGACTCTCGCAGCAGCTTGATCTGGCCGTTCTCGGCCACGAGACGGCCAGTAAATAGGTGATGGACGGTGAGCCCGGTCGCCCTCGCCGTCGGGTGGGCCATGTATTCGGCGAACACCTGCTCAGGGGTGTCGATCAGGACGCGGGTGTCCTCGCGCTTGAAGGCAAAGTCCAGATAGAGCTCGGCGAGGGAGTCTTGGAGTTCGCTGATAGCCTGGCGACCCCGGTGGCGCCAGGGGATACCTAGCGAATGCAAGAATGGCAGTTCGACCGCTCCGTCCTCGGCGAACAGGGCGGCGGCGTCTTGGCCGTGCGTGACGGCGGCGAGGAATTCGAGCAGCAGGGCCTTGGCGTCCAAAACAAGGCGTTTATTTTTCTCACGTACGTTGTTCATTAAATTTTCCTTTCGCAAATGGTCTCCACTCTCGTCACAACTTTTTTCTATCCTGCCTGTGCGACAGAAGACTTGATCGACTCCTGGTTCGGTGCCACCGAATCTCCGTCGCTCAAGAAGATCTCTATGTGCTCGAGGAACGCTTTTCTTGTCTCTCCAGCGGTTTCGATTCGCATTGTTCACTCCTGTTACTGACTTGTAACGAACTTCCCGTGCTGCAACTCATTTGTATGTCGGGAAAGTCTTTCCGAACATGGGACGGCCGCTCTTTGACTGTTCTTCCGTCGCTTCATCCTGAATGACGTCCCAATGCTCCACAAGGATTCCGTTTTGAATGCGCACGATATCTGCGGCAATCCAGTTCACAGGGAGGCCAAGGTTCGAAAATCGCCCGTGCACGATCACAAGGTCCCCCTCGGCCACAATCATTCCCGGTTCGTACTTCAACGTTGGCGGGACGCTCTTGATGAGATTGAACAGACCCTCACGACCAGGTGCGATATGAGCGCTGTGTTGAATGTAGTCCGGCGACCAGAATCGTTCTGCCGCAGCATAATCGCGATTGTTGAAGAGTGTGTCGAACGCTTCCATGACAAGGGCCCTGTTTTGTTCGGGTGTAGTCTTCGCTATTTCAGCCATCTGAGTTGTTTCGGACATTTTGAGATTCTCCTTTTTGTGTGATTTGGTCGTTTTGCTTCTTGGCTCCAAAATTAGCCCGCGAGCATCCCTCCATCCACCGCCAGGGATGCACCGATGATGTAAGAGGCCTTGTCAGAGCCAATGAACACAATGGCATTTGCAATCTCTTCGGGCGTTCCCATGCGCTTGGTTGGAATGTGTGTCTCGAGGAAATTTGCTTTGTTTTCCTTGGTTTGCGCAAAGCGGTTGAACATCCCCGTTTCCGTCGGACCAGGGCCAACGATGTTGACACGAACGCCTGTGCCGGCGAGTTCGATGGCCGCAGACTTCGTGATGCCTTCCACAGCGTGCTTGCTGCCGACATACACTGCTGCGGTCGGGCCGCCGACCTTGCCGTACGAAGACGAGATGTTGACGATGCTGCCTTTGCCTTGCCGAAGCATGACTCGAATCTCATACTTCATGCACAGAAGCACACCAAGCACATTCGTGTCGAAAATGGCCTGATAACTCTCGGGAGTTACATCGGCAACCGAACCGGGAGTGCCCACGGTGCCCGCGTTATTGACGGCAATATCGAGGCGACCGAAACGAGCGATGATCTTGTCGACGAGGGTCTTGACTTCCTCTTCATGCCGCACGTCGGTGCGCACAAATTCGGCCTCAGTGCCGAGGTTGCGCAGTTCAGTGGCTAGCTCCCGACCTTCATCGTCGTGTCGACCGGAAACAACGACCCGCGCTCCTTCGTGCGCGAAGGCCAACGCGGTGGCGTGACCGATTCCTGTTAGAGCGCCGGTGACTAAAACAACAGGTGAACTCATAGACTGTCTCCTTGATCTTGAACCCATGCAGTTAAGGTATGACTTCCGCCCCAAGCTGTTTCTCGGTTAGCTCAGAGTAACTAGTTAGATAGCGACGGGAGCTATTAGTAGCGCCGTTGAAGCATACTTTGTTAAGCTGGCATCGATGCCTCACAAGCATGGGAGCCGGAATGGAATTACGACATCTTCGTTACTTCGTTGCGGTTGCTGACTCGGGAAGTTTGACGGTGGCCGCTCAGCGAATGCTGCACACGTCGCAGCCTTCGTTGAGTCGGCAGATTCGAGATCTTGAAGACGAAGTGGGCACTCCACTTTTGACGCGAAGAGCTCGCGGTATCGACCTGACACCGGCGGGTCGTGCCTTTCTCGATCACGCCCGCTCAGTGTTGTCGCAGGTTGAAGCGGCGAGCGAAGCTGCACGCCGGGTCGCTGGTCCCGCCAAGCCATGCTTCGCCATGGGCTTTCTGACCGGACACGAATTGACTTGGATGCCCGAAGCCCTGCGGATATTGCGCGACGAACTACCTAACATTGACGTGATGATATCGAGCCAATACTCGCCATTGCTTGCGGATGGGCTCTCGAAGGGAAAAATCGATGCTGCCTTTCTTCGACGGGAACGAGGCGTGCCAGAGTTGGCTTACCGGGTTCTCGTCAAAGAGCCCTTGATGGTGGTTTTACCTAGCAACCACCGTCTCGCTGCGCTCAAATCCATCGGTCCAAGGGATCTAGTGGGCGAGCCCTTCGTGACCGTGTCCAATACGGCTCCTGTACTGCGCGTAGTCATCGACCATTACCTGAAGCGCTCCAAAATCGACATCACGCCAGCTCACGAGGCTGACCATCTATCCATGGGAATGTCGTTAATAGCTTCGACGGGCGGCGTAGGGCTGTTACCTGCTTACGCACAGAACTTTCTCCCATCGTCTGTAACGAGCCGCCCCCTGAAGGGAGATGTGCCAACTGTCGACCTGGTCCTCGGCTACAGAAAGTCGAACCACTCTCCCATCCTGAAGATTTTGCTTTCGAGACTGGACGAGTTGGTCGCTCATGCGGCAAATAAGACCGACAAAACTCGATGAGTGCCGAGACACGCACTTATCGTAAGTAACCTCCGGACGGTTGGCCACAACCGGAAGCCGTCGTCATAGGCCGAGAGATATTTTTCTCTCGCCCATACTGGCGCATAGCAGATCGTACAGCGTCTCGGCATCCCTAACTCCGAATTGTACTTAAGCAGAAAATAACACCTTTCTGATCTCCGGACGATATCCGCCAATATGCGGGACCCCGTTTCCCGTCTTTTGTCTCCGTATGTCTCGTCTCGCTTCTTGAAGGGGTGGCGTACCCCTAACTCGTATTACAATACGGATCAGACTGTTCGCAGGCTCCGATGCCGACGGAGAGCGCGGGGCGGCGATCTACAGCCTCATCGGCACAGCGAAACTCAATGGTCTGGATCCGGAAGCAGATCCCGTAGAACTGGCCGATGCGCTCGATAGCTTCGCTGGCGATCGGCGAAGCGTTGATCTGTGACCATCGTCGGGCACCTCCGAAATGTGAAGTGCCGCGAGCGACGGGACTCAAACCCGCGACCCCCTGCTGGCAGGCACGCGGTGCTTCATTCATTAATTGGTTAGCGGGTCCCTCTTGTACGGCGCGCCGATTCTGGCATCACTGACGCGTGGGCGACCGCGATGGCGATTCGCCGAACCTCAGAACCATCCATCAGTGGCCGATCTCTATCGAGAGATCGATCGCCTGCGTTGGGAGCTCGATGCCAAAGGGATCTCAACTGAAGGACTCAGGCAAGCTCGGGCGTGGCATGACGACCCTCCCCCACTTCCTTGCGGGCGGCGGCGAGATGGGGTGCGCTCATGCGGGCGAAGTCATGGACCGATACGCTACTCGGGCGGCTCTCCCGCTAGCCGGCGAGCGACAAACTGCATTCTTTCGTCCATGACCGAACACTCCTTCCAAGGCATCACTCCCTCCCCTTAGGGGAGGGAGTGTTACCCATGTGTCCGGTACAATGTGTCACCCATGTCTCAGGTCGTTCAAGTTTCTCGGTACCTACTGGCTCCCATTCGTTTGAGTCGTCAGGCGGCGGTGACGCCGCCACAAGTCTCAAATCTCTCAACCGGTTCGATGACGCACAAGCCATTTTCGATCAGGCAGCGGCGAGGAAAGTAGATGGTGGATACCTGCGTCTGATTAGGTACCAAGTTGCGTTTCTCCGTGGTGATTCCACGCAGATGGAGCAACAACTAGCATGGGTTGCAGGCAAACCGGGAGACGAAGACGTACTGCTCGCGGCACAATCTGACACCGAGGCATATTCCGTACCGTGTTGCTATGAATTCCGCCTGTTTCCCACAGAGTCGCATACTTTCCAACCCAGTAGTAGGGGGTTGGTATGAGCTCGTTACTCGTGTTGCTGGTGCGTGTGATCGTGGAAGCGTTCAGGTCAGAGATTCAAAGAGTGCTGCGCCGATTGTTTGGACGGCCCTAGTCCTGATTATCTGGGCAGCCATCCTTCAGGCTGTTCCAAGTCGGGCTTCCGTCCTTTGTGATGGTGATTGTGTCTACTTTTCCGCCTACATCCCCTGCAGTCTTCTCGTAGGCGTCGATGGTCATTTCGACAATCTTGACCGCCAGTTTCGTGCTCACGGAGGCCCCTCGCAAGCGTGTACGTATATCAATTCTATCCCCATGCCGTCTTTCGGAACAGAATTTAGCCGCGACATCCAGATGCAGGCCAGCCCCGCAAATCTTTCTTCCTTGCAGTTGCCCACATGGCCAACAGGGGGTAATGGCATCCCCGTCGGCAATTGCGATCTCGATGGGATCAATGAGTTTATTTACGTTGTATTTGATTGCCGCAAACTTCATCTCCAATCCTTTGCCAATGAATATTCCAGCAGTGAACTGGCCATAATTGGCCGCCGCAATGTTGATGGCACGCTGGCGGTCAAACCGATCAATCAAATTCCAATGGCCCTTAACGTCTTCCGCCCATTGAGCCCGGATACTGCCCAAATCAGTAGCACTCTCTTGTTCTTGGATGGAATGGAAGGCATTTCTAGCCAGTTCGATATTGTCCCAAGATTGCACGGGTCCTTGTCCGCTGGGATTAAACCAAGTGGCGCTGCCGACACTGGTAAATACGAGCTTGTGGCCGAATGCCGCAATCTTGCAGTAAGAGTAATTTGGAGTCCCGGTATCGTTGTTTACAGCCAAACTGTCGGCAGCCACTACAGCCTGATCTTTCGTGAAGTTGAAAATAATGATCGTCCCAGAAACGACTTAGGCGTGTGCAGGATACGCCACAAGCACGACAAGCACGAAAATACTTTTTCTCATGTAGCCCTTTCTAGTGGTGCCGCATCCATTGTCGGATTCAAATTTGACGATTTGGACGAAAAGGCCCCGACCTGTCTAGGTTGTACTTTGCTCGTTAGCCAGAATGCGCGGCAATGGTACGAGATTATTGCAATCCAAGAAGTTCCTGTATCGACCAAACATGATTTGTCAGCCCCGCTTCCATAGCAGGTGTAATCCTGAGACTCGAACGAACGCGACATAAATTGTAATACGCGAAGTGCAGGGCGACGAACGATGAGCTGTCAGCCGAAGGGCTGCTTGATTGCCCGACGAATGGGCTCGGCGGCGTTATTGTCAACGGGGAAATCGTTCGTACGGTACAGTTGAATGCTCGTGCTATTCGTAAGCTGCAGGGCGAAACATTACAGAATTACGTTCTCGGTTTGGGGCTGGTTGCTTTGTTGGCTCCTGCTGACCTTGACCTGCGTGAGGGTTGCAACATAGTGGTCGAATCAACAACGGCAGAAGTCATTAACGAGGACAGCACCCGTGCCGCATTCGAAATGACGTACCAGCAGGCGTTGGACTTTGCGAAGCAGGCGGCTGAGGAGTTTGGCGTCGGTTCTGCCCGCCAGTTCACGTATAGCGAAGCTAAGGTTAAGGCGAGACTGAACACCAAGAAGACTAAAGGCAAGAAAGAAGCAGAAATGGTAGCAGGTGCGTAAATGAAAGCCTACATCGATGTTCGCTTCGTAGCGGGAGAGTACGGCGGGGTAGAGTTTCCGCCTGCGCCGAGCCGTCTTCTGCAAGCCATGATTAAACCCTTGGACAAAAAGACACCGTCATTCCGCTTGCCCCGCTTCCGCGGGGAGCGAAGTGAGGAATCTCTCTTAGAGGGTCTTCACGTAGGCGATCACGTCTTTAATTTGGTTGTCGTCAATCACGTCCTTGAACGGCAGCATCAGTGAATCTCCATTTTCGATCCACGCTTTCAGCGTTTCGTCGGTCACTTTATTGTTGTTCACCGTGAAGGTGCCGCGCTTGCCGATGCCCTTCAATCCCGGCCCGATTTTTTTCGCGTCGCTTGTGTCGTAGTGGCAGGTGGAACATTTTTGCTGAAATATTTCCCTGCCGCGCGCAACTGCGGCGGCGTCTTTGCTTGCCGGCGCTTTCTTGGTTGTTTTGGTTTGCGCGAGCGCTGCGCCGGGGAGGCTAATTCCGAGGGCGGTGGTGGCGAGCAAGGCGCCCATTCTGGCAAATGTGCGGTTCACGGTTTCTCTCCTGTAACTCTCAGATGTTTGGTTGCCGATCATGGTGTTCTTGACTGGGATTTGAGCAGCATCGTCACGTACGCGGGGGTGAGCGGGATGCGGCGAGCGTGGACGCCGGTAGCATCGAAGAAGGCGGCAGCGACTGCTGCAGGGCCAAGCGCGTTAGCGGCCTCTGAGCCTCCGCCGAAGCCTTTATCATCGCGGGAGATCTGGACGACCTTGATCACGGGCGTTTCTTCCATTGTGAGGATCTTGTAGCGGGTCCAATTGGTGCTGGTCACCTTGCTCTTGTCAAAGGTGACTTCTTCCTTGAGCGCTTCGCTGAGGCCCATGACGACGCCGCTCTTCATGCAGCGGTCGAGCTGCCGCGGGTTGATGGTCTTACCGCAGTCGACGCCGATGGCGAACTTGGTCACCTGCACGGTTCCCGTGGATGGGGTGACGGCGATTTCCGCGATGCCAACCCAGTAGGCGTTGTTGCGAACGACGATGCATAGGCCGCGGCCGGTCACGGAAGCGTTGCCGGTTTTGCGCGCGCGCGGGTGCGGCGAGGGTCGAGGCTCCCATCCGGCGGCCTTGGCGGT
>Ga0210409_10005578_pt1 | contig 13208 bp, 11 predicted proteins | sample IncBWH17MmetaG_FD_161649 | JGI IMG/M metagenome (GOLD analysis project Ga0210409, IMG submission 161649) | Forest soil microbial communities from Barre Woods Harvard Forest LTER site, Petersham, Massachusetts, United States - Inc-BW-H-17-M | ecosystem: Environmental > Terrestrial > Soil >...
GAGAGCACGCGACGCCGCCGGAACGTGTCGCGGAGCATCCACACGGCTTTTTCGGCGGCATGACCGGGGCGATAAAGGATCTCGGTGAGTCGGGGGCTCTCGAAGGGCAGGAAGTCGAGCCGGATGCCGTGATGCGCCTCGAGCTGAGGTGCCCATTGCTCGAGGCGGAAGCGCTGCCCCGGTGAACGCCCGAGCGGCTTCTGAATGAGCGTGAGCAGCCGGATCATGCTCTAAAAGAGCCGCTTACTCCACGTCTCGGGCGTCTTCTCGTTCAGGATCTCGATATCCAGGTGGTACTTGAACGGTCGCGGGCCGCGCGAGCGGATCCAATCGATCATCTGGCGCAGGCCGTCTTCCAAGCGCACGCGCGGCTTGTAGCCCAAGAGCTGGCGCGCTTTGTCGGCCGAGCAATTCGCGAGATAGACCTCTTGGGGACGACCCCTCGTGTAAGTCGGTTTCAATTCGAACTTGAGCAGTCGCGCGATCGTCTCAGCGAGCTCGTTGATCGTGACGAACTCCTCGTCGGGACCGATGTTGATCACCTGGCGGTTACACGCGGGATCGAGTGCCATCTGCATGAGCGGCGCGATGTCATCCGAGATAAAACTGAAGCAGCGCCGCTGGTTACCGTCGCCGTAAATGTATGGCTGCCGGCCAAGGAGCATCAAGTTGATGAAGATGCTCGCGACATTGCGATAGGGGTCGTCGTATTTTTGTCGCGGGCCGACGATGTTGTGAGGGACGGCAATGACCCACTCCATGCCATGCGTTTCGGCCACGCTTTGCAGGAGCATCTCGGACGCGTATTTGCCGATGCCGTAGGGATCTTGCGGCATCGGGACCATGTCTTCCGTAAAGGGGACTTTGTTGGTCCCGTAACGCGCCATCGACGAGCACATCACGAACCGCCTGACGCGGTTCGAGGCCGCAGCGGAGATGACCCCGGTCGAGGCGGTCACGATGTTCTGCGTGACCATGTGGGGACTGAAGACGGAGAGGCCCTCGTACGCCGTGGCCGCGCAGTGGTAAACGATATCGACGCCCTTCATGTGCTCTCGCAGGCGTCCGCAATCGTTGCAATCGATTTGGTAGAACTCGCAGGCGGAAGGCACGTTGTCGAGATATCCGCCGATCATGTTGTCGATGCCGATGACCGAGTGCCCCTCGGCCAAAAACGCCTCGGCGAGGTGACTTCCGAGGAAGCCTGCGACGCCCGAAATGAAAATGCGTTGCTTGCTCACGTGGACGGGCCTCCCAAGGCTTGGTCGTACAGCAATGGCCGAGCGTTCAAAACAACCGTGGTCGGTCGGGTCCGCGCAAGTAGCGGTGGCGGCTCCCGGTCGGCGCGTTCACTAACACCGAAGCTATTGATAAGCAAGGCGAAATCGCGGCGAAGCCGGGCGCAATGCTCACCTTTCGAGTATGATGCCTTTGGATGCATCACGAGACGCTGCTCGTGACCGGAGGCGCTGGATTCATCGGTTCGAACTTCGTGATATCGACCCTTGCGTCTAGCGGCTCGACCGGCTGCCGCATCGTAAACCTCGACAAACTCACCTACGCAGGGAGCCTCGAGAGCCTTGCCTCGATCAAAGAGGAACCCCGCCACGTCTTTGTCCAGGGAGACATCGCGGATCGCAGGCTCGTGGGCCAGCTCCTCAGTCAGTATCAGGTTTCGGCTGTCGTCAATTTCGCGGCTGAATCGCATGTGGATCGTTCCATTTCCGGCCCCGGAGACTTCATTCAGACCAACATCGTCGGCGTATTCGAGCTGCTGGAGGCCTGCCGCGCCTACGTCGGCACCCTATCGGCGGAGCGAGCGGCGCGTTTTCGGTGTTTGCACGTGTCGACGGACGAGGTCTTTGGCTCTCTCGGGCCAAACGGCCATTTCACCGAAACGAGCGCTTATCGCCCCAACTCTCCTTACGCCGCTTCGAAGGCAGCCGCGGACCACCTTGTTCGAGCCTATTTCAAGACCTATGGCCTTCCCACCGTCACCACCAACTGCTCGAACAACTACGGCCCGCGTCAGTTTCCCGAGAAACTCATTCCGCTGATGATTCTCAACGCTCTCGAAGGCCGGCATTTGCCCGTCTATGGCGATGGGCTAAACGTTCGCGACTGGCTCTATGTCGAGGATCATTGCGACGCGCTGCGGCTTGTCCTCGAGCGCGGTGAGGCCGGGGGAACCTACGCGATTGGCGGTCGGAGCGAGATGACCAACATCGCGCTCGTGCAAATGCTCTGCGACCTTCTTCAGGAGCTCGCCCCAACCAAAGACCCCAAGCGGGAGATGAAGTATCGCGACCTCATCCGTTACGTGGCCGACCGACCGGGGCACGACCTGCGCTACGCGATCGACCCGTCCAAGATAGAGCGCGCCCTCGGGTGGACGCCCAAGTATCCGATGGCGGTCGGTCTGCGGAAGACCCTCCGTTGGTACCTCGACAACCGCGCGTGGTGCGATCACATCACGGCCAGCGTGTACCGCCGTGAACGGCTGGGGCTCCTCGGACACCCCAATGTAGAGCAGCGATCGTCGGAAACATGAAGGGATTGGTTTTGGCCGGCGGCTCGGGCACTCGGCTTCGCCCGCTCACGTATTCCGGCGCCAAGCAGCTCGTGCCTGTCGCCAATCGCCCCATCTTGTTTTACGTGCTCGATAACCTCGCCGAGGCGGGCATTCGCGACATCGTCGTCATTGTCTCGCCCGAGACAGGCCGAGAAGTCGAAACTGCCATCGGCGACGGCTCCCGCTGGCAAGTGCGCGTTCGCTTCGTGGTCCAAGACCGTCCGGGAGGATTGGCCCACGCCGTCAAGATCGCGGCGCCAGCGCTGGGTGACGACGATTTTTGCATGTTCTTGGGCGACAACCTGATCGGGACGAAAATTCGTGGCGCTGCGGATGCGTTTCGCGCGTCGCCCGAGCTGTCGGCACTGGTGATGCTCAAGGAAGTTGCGAACCCGTCGAGCTTCGGCGTTGCGGAAGTCAACGATGCGGGCGAGGTGGAGCGGCTAGTGGAGAAGCCAGCGCACCCGCGTAGCAATCTGGCCCTCGTCGGGGTCTATTTTTTCCGCCGCAATGTCTTCTCGGCCATTGAGCGCATTCAGCCTTCCGCGCGCGGCGAGCTGGAAATCACCGATGCCATCAGCGAACTCATTGCAGAGGGCGGTCGAGTGCGCTTCGACCGCGTTACCTCCTGGTGGCTCGATACCGGCAAGAAGGACGACCTGCTCCTGGCCAACGATACCGTCCTCGATTCGTGGCTCGTTGCGGAGACGCTCGGCGTCGTCGACTCGGAGAGCAAAATCATTGGCAGAGTACGTGTCGAGCCGGGCGCGAAGATCGTTCGGTCCGTCGTCCGAGGTCCCGCCATCATTGGCCCAGACGCTGTAATCACCGACTCCCGAATCGGTCCGTTCACCAGCATCGGCGCGGCCGTGCGTATACAGCACTCGGTCGTCGATCGATGTGTCCTCATGGAGGGGAGCGAAGTCGAAGGGATTGAGCGACTGGAAGACTCCCTGGTGGGGCGGCGCGTTGTCATCCGGCGCGCTCCGAAGCCCGGTTATTCGCTGTCGCTGCTCGTTGGCGACGATTGCCGCGTCGAGTTGTAACTCGCGCAGCGCCGTAAGGAAGGAAAGTGGCCGTGGGCCAGGCCTCGTTGAAAATCGCGGACGCGTCGGCTAATCGTTCGAAGATGGTTGCGGAAGCCGTCCAGTTTCACACGGAGAAAGCCGGCCAATTCGAAGAGCATTACCGTGGGCTTGCGGCAGATCCGTATCGATCCATTTTCACTTACGGCAGGGAGAAGATCGAGCAGCTTCTCGACCGGCGACTTGCCAGATTCGCTCGTGGCGCGCGCGCCCTCGATGTGGGGTGTGGCACCGGATTCAACGTGGGACGGCTGCTCGAGCGCGGATTCGCCGTCACCGGAGTGGAGCCCTCGTCCGGAATGCGGGAGCGAGCGACTCGCGACAATCCGCGCGCCGAGATCATCGACGGCGATGCTGCCGCCCTTCCGTTCGAGGATTGCCGCTTCGATGTGGTGATTTGCATCGAGGTCATCCGCTACCTGGCCGATCCGGCCGCTGCATTGGCCGAAATGCAGCGTGTGCTCGCCCCCGGCGGTTTGGCCTTCATCACTGCGGCTCCCGCACTTTCGCTCAACGGATATGCGGTCATCAATCAGGTGACGAGCCGCGTGAAGATTCCGAGTTTCGCGAAGATCCGGCAATCGTTCATGACGGTTCGGTCCGCCGTGCGGGCCATGCGCCGGGCGGGATTCCGCGATGCGACCGTGCACGGCGCATTCCTCGGTCCGTGGCACCCGATCGAGCGTATCTCTCCCGATGCGCTCGCGCGTATTTTGCGTGCGCTGGAGCCGATCGATGATCGATTGTCCGACTTGGGACCCCTGCGCGATCTCGCGAATCATCTCGTCCTGATTGGGTCCAAGTGATGCGCCCGACCTTCGTGATCAGCCTCGACCAGGAGTTCATATGGGGTCACTTCGACCAGATGTCTCCGGAGGCCTTTCTGGCGGCGAATCCCGATCCGCGCGGCACGTTGCATGCGCTCATCGACCTGTTCGACGAGTTCGACATTCCCGCGACCTGGGCCATCGTCGGTCATTTGTTTCTCGGGTCGTGCAATCGCGATGAGAGCGGTCGCGCCCATCCCGAGATCGTGCGACCCCGCTACGACTGGTATCCCGGCGATTGGCTGGGAGTAGATCCTTGCAGCGACCGGGCGAGCGCCCCTCTCTGGTACGGAGATGATGTCCTCGACGCGATTCAGGGAGCGCGGGCCCGCCATGAAATCGCCTGCCACTCGTTCTCGCACTTGATCTTCGGTGACCCTGGCTGCTCCGAACAGGCGGCGGCGACGGATTTGAAGGCCTGCGTCGAGGCCGCCGCAAAACGAGGCATCGCGCTGCGGAGCTTCGTTTTCCCGCGCAATAGTGAAGGTCACCACGCGCTGTTGCGCAAACACGGCTTCATTGCCTTCCGAGGCGAGGATGCGACATGGTGGAACCGCTTGCCGGGGGCCGCCAGGCGGGCAGGGCATTGGGTCGATCAAGCGAGCTCCCTCCCGCCACCGGTGACCGAACCGAAGGAGGCGTTGCCCGGGCTTTGGAACCTGCCGGGCTCCCTGCTCTTGCTGCACCGGCAAGGCGTGCGCCGGTTGATTCCGTTTGCCGCTCGGAGGCGGAGAATTTCCCTGGGGCTCGCTCGAGCAGTCGAACGGCGGCAGCTATTCCATCTCTGGTTTCACCCGCACAATCTGTGCTTCGACCGCGCCGGCCTTGTCGCCGTGCTGCGAGCAGGGCTCGAGCAGGCGGTGCGATGGCGAGACCGAGGTCTACTCGACATTCGCACCATGGGCGATCTGGCGGAGGAGCTTCGACGGTCCTCCCAGGCGCACCGTTCCGGCCCTATGTTGGCTCAAGACGCACGACCATGACCACGGTGATTTTCGGCGCCGGTTTCTTGGGAGAGCGGCTGGCTCAGTCGCTTCCGGGGGCCGTTCTCATCCGCGGCGTCGACATCGGCGATCGGCAAGCCGTTCTCGCGTCGCTGCGCGCCCACCAAGCCCACGAAATAGGGTCGGTCGTGAACGCTGCGGGAAAGACCGGTCGGCCCAACGTCGATTGGTGCGAAGATCATCCGCTGGAAACGACCCGGTCGAACGTCATCGGGCCGCTGGTCCTTGCCGAAGCTTGCCAGGAGGCCGGCGTTCACCTGGTCCATCTTGGCTCGGGGTGCATCTTCTACGGTCCGTCGCCGTCGCCCGGCGGCTGGCGCGAGGACGACGCGGCGAATCCGTCGGCGTTCTACTCGCGCACGAAGTACGCAGCCGATCTGATTTTGTCCCGCCTGCCGAACGTGGCCATCGTTCGACTGCGCATGCCGATCGATACAGCGCCCGGTCCGCGAAACCTCATCACGAAATTGGCTGGCTATGCGCAAGTCATCGACGTGGAAAACTCCGTAACGATTGTGCCTGACTTGGTCGAGGTCCTGCGGGGCCTCGTCGAACGGCGCGCGACGGGCATCTTCCACGCGACCAACCCGGGCCCGGTTCGCCATGCGCACCTGCTCGCGCTGTATCGTCAATTCGTCGATCCGGGGCACCGCTTCACGTTGATCCCTGAGGAGGAGCTCGTCCGGCGAGGGCTCGCGACGCGAGGGCGCTCCAATTGCATTCTCTCGAGCACCCGTCTCGAGGCCTTGGGACTGACCATGCGTCCGACGGAAACGGCGCTGCCCGACGTATTTCGCCAGTACGCAGCACGTGGTGGATGACCGATGTTTGGCATTGTCTTGGTCCTGCTCCTCGGAGGCGCGATCGTTGCCGCCAGCGTGCGCTTGCAGCGGCCCCAGGTCGATCAGCGGGTCACGATAGTCCTACTGGGATGCTACGTCCTGCGGTTGGCCGTTTCCTCCCTCACCCGCACGGCGTACATATTTACGACCGGGCCGGCGAGCGACTCGTCCGGGTATGAGCGGACTGGAGAGGTCATCGCGCGCGCCTGGCAATACACCGGGATTCGCTACATGACCGGCGACGATATGCCGGGTCTGGAACACACGTCTTTGCCAGCGAACGTCTTCGCGGCCGTCACTTACTTCAACAGCGGGCCCTCACATCTGGGGTGCGTTGCCGCCGTTGCTGGCGCAGCGACCTTCGCCTGCCTGAATCTTTATTTACTGTGTTTACAGCTCGGCGCGCGTCGCGACGTCGCGTTGGGGATCACCGCGCTGATCGCCGTTCTACCGAGTTTCTTCTATTACACCTCGGATACCTACAAAGATGGCTTCGTCGTCCTGTTCTCGGTCGGGATTCTCGGCTGCAGTGTCCGCTTGGCTCAGAAGTTCTCGATCGTTCAGCTCGGACTGGCGCTGCTTTGGATGGGCGGTCTTTGGCTCACCCGTTACTACCTGGTGTTCGCCATGCCCGCCCCCCTTTTGCTTGGCGTGCTGGGCCTGCGGTCCGGCTCCATCCTGAGGTTCGCGCTGGCAGTCTTGGTGATTGGGACGAGCCTGACGGCTGCCTATGCCTACTCAGACGTTCCGGAGACTGTCACCTCTCACGCCGTGCAGACCTTCCAGGGAGCCACATCCACGACCGCACTCAACGCGAATGCTGACACTGCCCCGGGCGCCTCCGGTGTCTCCTTCGAGGGTGATTCGGCGGTGGGGTCCTTTTTGCCGAAGCTGGCGTACACGTTGTTCGCGCCGTTTCCCTGGCAGTCAGGTTCCATAGGGCTGCAGCTTGCGAAGATCGAGGCGTTCGTATGGTACTTTTTCTTATATCGAGCCATTCGTGCAGCGCGCATGCGATGGCGAGACGAATCTTCGAATCTCCTCATATTCGTCAGCTTCATCGTTCCCATGACGGTGGCCTATGCGTTTTCTTTTGCCAACATCGGCCTGATCGTTCGGGAGCGAATGGGCATCGTGCTGGCGACCATCGCGATCGCCTCCCTGAGCTGGCCGGAGAGGGGGTACGCCGCGCTCCGGGCGCACATGGGCGACGGGCTTGTGCCGCAATCGTAGTAGGCGCACCGTGCGTCGCGTGGGTTTGCTCCTCAAGCGCGCACTCGATGTGGGTATGGCGGCCGCGGGGCTGGTCGGCGCTACGCCGCTTCTCGTCGCGACCGCTGCCGCGATCAAGCTTACCGGACAGCCCGTATTCTTTCGTCAGGCACGCCCCGGCTGGGAGGGGCGAATCTTCGAATTGATCAAGTTTCGCACGATGCGCGACGCCCGCGATACGCGAGGATTGCCGCTCCCCGACTCGGCGCGCCTCACGAGACTGGGGAAATTCCTGCGCACGAGCTCCATCGACGAATTGCCACAGCTTTGGAACGTTTTGCGTGGCGATATGAGCTTTGTCGGACCGAGGCCGCTCCTCGTGCAATATCTTCCTCTCTACACGGCCACTCAGGCGCGACGCCATGAAATGCGTCCGGGAATCACGGGCTGGGCGCAGGTCCACGGTCGGAACCGGTTGTCTTGGGAAGAGAAGTTCGAGCTCGACGTCTGGTACATCGACCACTGGAGCGTTTTTCTGGACGTGAAGATTCTTGCGCTGACTGTCCTGCAGGTGGTGCGGCGCCGGGGCATCTCGAGCGAGGGGCACGCCACCATGCCAGAATTCCGAGGCGCCGGCCCGAGGTCTTGACATGGTGCCCACGCGAATCGTCATAGTCGGAGCGTCGGGACAAGCGCGCGAGCTTGCGTGGTACCTCGACGAAATCAACGCTCTACAGAACTCATATCAACTTTTGGGCTTCGTCATCAGCGACTTGGCGGCGCGCACAAGCCGAGACAGCGGAGAACGAATATTGGGCGATTACGACTGGCTAGCAGCTCACGCGAACGAAGTCGACGCGCTGGCCCTCGGAATCGGGACTCCTTCGGCGCGTCTGAAAGTGGGAGGCGAGCTCCAAGCCTTGTTCCCACGCCTAGAGTGGCCGGCAATCGTGCATCCGAGCGTTCAGTACGACAGTGGGACGACGACCCTGGGTCTCGGTGTCATGGTCGGGGCGGGCGTTGTGGCGACGGTCAACGTCCACATTGGGCCTTTCGCGATGCTCAACTTCGGCTGCACGGTGGGCCACGAAGCGCGCGTCGGCAGGGCCGCGGTCATCCATCCCGGCGCCAACCTGTCGGGCGGAGTGGTGGTTGGAGACGGAGCACTCGTCGGAGCGGGCGCTGTGGTGCTCCCGTACCGCTCGATCGGCGCGGGCGCGCGGGTCGGAGCCGGCGCGGTGGTGACGCAAGACGTGGCTCCTGGAGCCACCGTTGTCGGCGTTCCTGCGCGAGCCGTGGTAGAGCGTCCACCGCTGCGCTAGCCGCTCGGCCCGCAATTCCATGGAGCGCATCTACCTCTCCCCTCCGCACATGGGACCGATCGAGCGGGAACTGCTCCTCGACGCCTTCGACTCGAATTGGGTCGCGCCCCTAGGGCCTCACGTGGATGCGTTCGAGCGCGAATTTGCGGAGAAAGTCGGCGTACCGCATGCGTCGGCGCTCTCGAGCGGAACGGCTGCTCTCCATCTGGCCTTGCTCCTGGTCGGGGTCAAACCAGGAGACGAGGTCATCACCTCCAGCCTCACCTTCGCGGCGACGGCGAACGCCGTGACCTACGTCGGCGCTCGTCCGGTGTTCATCGACTGCAGCCGCGAGACATGGAACCTGGACCCGACCCTGGTAGCCGAGGAGCTAGAGCAATGCGCTAGAGCCGGCCGCCGCCCAGCTGCGGTCATCGCGGTGGATCTCTATGGTCAGTGCGCGGATCTGCTCCCCATTACCGAGGCGTGTGCGCGTTATGGAATACCGCTCATCGAAGATGCGGCCGAGGCGCTCGGCGCGACCTATCGGGGACGCCCCGCCGGATCGCACGGGGCCATCGGCGTGTTCTCGTTCAACGGCAATAAGGTAATTACGACGAGCGGCGGCGGCATGTTGGTAAGCCAAAGGCAGGATTGGGTCGATCGAGCCCGCTTTCTCGCCAGCCAGGCACGCGATCCGGCCGCACACTACGAGCACTCGCACATCGGTTTCAACTATCGTCTGAGCAACCTGCTCGCCGCAGTCGGCCGCGGACAGCTTCGCGTGCTCGACGGTCACGTCTCGAAGCGGCGCGCGCACAATGCCTTTTATCGAGAAGCCCTCGGCAAAGCGTTGGGCGTCGAGTTCATGCCCCTCGCCGATTACGGCGAGCCTACTTGCTGGCTCACGTGCATCGTCATCGACCCTCCCGCCTTCGGTGCTACGCGCGAAGACGTCCGGCGGCACCTGGATGCGCACGGTATCGAGGCCCGTCCGGTGTGGAAGCCGATGCACCTGCAGCCCGCATTCGCTGGATGCCGCGTGAGAGGGGGGCAGGTTGCCGCTGACTTGTTCGCTCGGGGACTATGTCTGCCGAGCGGATCGAGTTTGACGAGCGCGCAGCGCGAATTTGTCGTAAAAACGCTCCTCAGTACACCAAGGGTCCTTAGCAATACGAGTCGCGCGCGCGCGACATGAAGCGAATGCCGGCAGAGGGGCCGGCAACGAACCTGGCTGGGAGCGGCACTTTTTTTTAATGATCAATCGGCTGTTCAACCGATCGCTGCAGTTGACCATCGACGTCGGTATCTTCGCGATGGCCTACGCGGCGGCGTACGTGGTCCGCTTCGAGGCCGCCGTGCCCGCGACAATGTGGCGCACGCTGGCATGGACGTTGCCCTACGTAGTCGCCGCACAATATGCAATGCTGCGCGTGTTCGGGGTTCATCGGCTGGCGTGGCGCTACGTCGGCCTTCCCGACGTGCGGCGCATCGCAGCCGTCGTTGCGGCGTCCGCATCCGTTCTGATTGCAGCGCGAATCGTCGGCGAGCGAGTCGTTCAAGCTTATGAGCCCCTGTCTCGCGCCATCATTCCGCTCGGCGTCACGCTGAGCGATTCCGCGTTTGCGTTCCTGGGATTAACAGGCATCCGTGTCATAAGGCGAATGCTCGCCGAATATTTCGAGAGCGCCAGTCGCGTCGTGCGGCCTGGTGCGCAGCTCCCGACCATGCTCATCGGCGCTGGTCGCGCCGGGGTCGTGGTGGCCAAAGAGATCGCTGCTCGACCGGATTTGGGCATTCTGCCCGTGGGGTTTCTCGACGACGACCCAAACAAGGTAGGCATGGTAATTCATGGCGTGCCTGTCGTGGGCACGACGGCACGGCTCGCGCACCTGTGCGCGGAACGTGGCGCGCGACAGGCGCTGCTGACGATGGCCGCCGTGCCGCCCAAGGACATTCGGCGAATCGCCGGACTCTGCAATGAGGCACGCATTCCGGTGAAGATCATTCCCGGCGTCTTCGAAATCGTGGGCGGCCGCGTGAACTTGTCGCGCATTCGCCCCGTGGCCATCGAAGACCTCCTTCGCCGCGAGCCCGTCGTGCTCGATCTTGAGGCCATCGGGTCGCTACTCCACGGCCAGACGGTTCTCGTGACGGGCGCCGGAGGAAGCATCGGTTCCGAGCTCTGTCGCCAAATTGCTCGCTTTTCGCCCAAGGAGCTCGTGCTTCTGGACAACCACGAAAACAACCTCTTCTATATCGAGCGCCAACTCCGCGCCGAGCATCCTGAGCTCGATCTGCGTCCTTGCATCGCCGACATCCGTGACGTCCTGCGCATGCGAAGCGTGTTCTCTGCGCATTCTCCCCATGCGGTGTTTCATGCAGCAGCGCACAAGCACGTGCCCATGATGGAGGCAAACCCTGGGGAGGCGGTGAAGAACAACGTGCTCGGAACGAAGGTCGTCGCGGAGCTTTCCGACCAGCACGGCGTCTCGGAGTTCGTGATGATCTCGACCGACAAGGCAGTCAACCCTACGTCGATCATGGGCGCCTCGAAGCGGGCTGCCGAGATCTTCATCCAAGCGCTGTCGCAGCGTAGCCGCACGCGGTTCGTCGCCGTGCGCTTTGGCAACGTCCTCGGCTCTCAGGGGAGCGTCGTGCCGATCTTTCAGGAGCAGCTCGCGCAGGGAGGTCCGCTGACCGTCACCCATCCGGAGATGACGCGCTACTTCATGACCATCCCCGAGGCATGCCAGCTCGTACTGCAGGCCGGGGCGATGGGCCACGGTGGCGAGATCTTCGTTCTCGACATGGGAGAGCCCGTCAAAATCGTCGACCTGGCGCGCGATCTCATCGCGCTGTCGGGTCTGCGCGAGGGAGAGGATGTCGAGATTCAATTCAGCGGCATCCGTCCCGGCGAGAAGCTGTTCGAGGAGCTCTCGCTGGCGGAGGAACGCGTCGAAACGACGCTCCATCCCAAGGTGTTTATCGGCCGAATCAAGCCTCATGGGTGGGAGGAAGTGACGCGTTTCCTGCGAGATCTGGAGGCCGTGTCCGCCGGCTCGGATGGGGATCAGATCCGCGGCCTTCTGCGTCAGCTCATCGCGGAATACCAGCCAGCCTCCATTCCGCCTGCGCCCATGCCCGCGGCAACCTCCGATAGCGGTAAGGTCAGCCACGGCCAGGTACCCGCCGTGCCGGCCCTTGCCACGGCCGGGAACGGTTGAATCAGGCCGGGGGCGCCAGTCGAAGGATGTAGGCCTCCAGGGCGTTCACGATTCGCGCTTGGGGAAATCGTTGCTCTGCGAGCTGGCGAGCTCGGCGACCCATTTGCGCGACGAGCGCGGGATCGCGGGCGCAGCGGACCATCAGGGCGGACAGGGCGGCACAATCCCCGCGCGGATGCAGAAATCCTGTTTCACCCTCGACGACGGCATCCGTGACACCGTAAATGCGCGAGGCCAATGCTGGGATGCCAGAGCTGCCTGCCTCGATGATGACGCTGCCGAACCCTTCTCGATAACTGGGCAGACAAAGCACGTCCGCTGCCGCCATGTAACGCTCTGGGGTATCAGTGTGGTCGATGAAATGGACGCGATCGGCGCACGCGGGACATCGGCGGAGCATTTCGTGCCGCAGCGCTTCCTCGTCGCGCCCGATGACGAGGAGGCGCGCGCCGTTCACCTGGCGACCCGTCAGCGCAAATGCGTCAGCGAGATCCAACACCCCCTTGTCCTTGTTGAGACGCCCGAGAAAGAGGAAGACCGTGTCCCCATCCCGATAGTGAAGGTCCGCGCGCACGGCCGCACGGGCCTTCGGATCGGGATGAAAGCGACCTGTGTCGACTCCTGAAATGGACCCCTCGGCAATGACGTCCGCCTTCGGGGCGGCGAGCACCTGCTCTCGAACGATGAAATCCCGCTGCGACGGGCTGTCCACCAGCACGTTGGTCGCGAGGGTAGCCAAAAGTCGATCGGCATTCTTGAGGACCATCCGCTTCAAGCCCTCCATGGTTGCCCACACTTGACCGGTGAACGTGTGAACGCGCACGGGAACGCCAGTCAAAAAGCCCGCCAGCATGGCGAGCAACCCCGCTTTGGGCGTCACCGAATAGACGACGTCGAAGCGTTCACGCCGAAAGAGCGTAACCAGCTCCTTGAGCGCGGCTAGATCGCGATACGGGTTCGGGCGGCGTTCGATCGACACCGAGAAGATGCGTGGGTGGATGCTCAGGTTGTTCAGGGAGTTCATGTCCGTTGCATTGACGACCACGCTGACGTCGTAGTGTCGACTTAGCGCGGCGATGTGATCCACGAGAAAGGCCTTTATCGTCATCTCGCTCGATACGACCACGCACAGCTTTCT
>Ga0210409_10005579_pt1 | contig 13206 bp, 15 predicted proteins | sample IncBWH17MmetaG_FD_161649 | JGI IMG/M metagenome (GOLD analysis project Ga0210409, IMG submission 161649) | Forest soil microbial communities from Barre Woods Harvard Forest LTER site, Petersham, Massachusetts, United States - Inc-BW-H-17-M | ecosystem: Environmental > Terrestrial > Soil >...
GCGGTACCAACCGCATCTTCATTCACATCTATCGAGTCTTCAACCCAGGCGTACCCGTCGAAAACCTCGGCGAGCTCGCCGCAAACGCCGGCGAACTGAGATCCGGCAGAAGCTAAGTTCACTGGCAGCCGTTCGGGGTTTGGCAAGGCGTCATGGAATCCGTCCAGCTGAAGAACGAGCGAGGCAAGTGGGACGAACGCGATCTCGTCCAGCGCCTTTGCCATGCCCTTGATATTGCAAGACTTGCGGTTGAACATCTGGCAACTAACGGATATAGAGATCAGAAGAACCCAGCCAAGAATATTCGGCCCGAGAAAATCGTGTCTGAGACTGCCGTACTGCTGGTTTCAGCTTCGTCACTTGTCGCTCACCCTCAAATAGTAGCGCGGATCAAGTGCATCGCTGAGCACCTTATTCCCCATGCGCGCAGCAAACGTGCGATGCTAGGACTCTGCCTGGAACCGACCGTCGCATGGGATTATGCCTTACCGCACGTTTGTCTCACCAGGCTTGGGTACTCGGATTTGGCATTCGATGAGCTGCTTCGAGTAAGCCTAGAATCTCAGGCACACGCCGGGCGTGAGCGTGTTCCTCACCGGATTTTAGAGCAAGAATGGATCGCGAGGGCATGGCTCGATCCTAAGATAGTTCGTCGGCCCATCAGCCAATCCATCGCGCGGTTGTCTGCCCTGAGCCGCCCGATCGACTTGTTAAGCGCTACCCGCGATGACATCTATGCCTTCACACACGCACTGATGTACGTCACGGACTTCAATTTACGTCCTGCACGATTGCCTCGTCCACGCGATGTCATCCTCCTAGAAGCTGAGGCCATGCTTGCTCGCTGTCTCGATGATGAGGACTACGACCTGTCCGGCGAGGTTCTGCTGAGCTGGCCGCTTACAGGAAAAACATGGAGCGCAACGGCAACCTTTGCGTTTCGTGTCCTCGCCCATGTTGAAGACCAAGCCGCTTTCCTGCCCACTCCTAGCACTCGGATCAGCGAAGTCAAGGCGCTCGAAGGAATCGAGCGGACTGAGTATCTGCTAGCGACCGCTTACCACACAGCCTACGTGATGGGACTCATCTGTGCAGCAGCACTGCACCCAGAATGCGCACCTCCCTCGACAATTCCATTGGATAACGCAAAATCGGGCACCGCGAAACAAATTCTGAGGTTGCTCGACGCTGATGGTAAGTCCTCACATTGGCAACGGGAGTTTGAGCACCTCACCGAGCCGGAAACAGACGCGCTAGCCGGATTTCTGGTTAACGTTGTGCTGTGCAGACGGGTTGCCTCGCGCGACTTTGTGGGACTCCGCGCCCTACTCGAGCTTGCCTACAATCTCGGTTTGGCCGACACTCCCTCCATAAGCCAAGCTGCGGAAATGCTCTGCCGCCTCGCAACCTATGCCACGGCAGTGGCGCGTTCGACGGGAGACAGTCCTCCGCGGACAACCGGGAGTTGATCTTGGACCTTTCACTTGAGCAGGGCGAGAAACTGGAAATTGACCTGCCCAGGGTCAGCGAACGTGCGATATCGCGAAACGGAAACGCGCGCCACGACCAGTGTCGCCAGGCGAGTGTTTTTTCGTATTGAGCAGTGATGTAAAGAAAAGATCGTGATCAGGAAGAGATGGTGATGAAGAAATGTCTTGGGCTCAGCGTGAAATGGAGAAGCGACGTTCTCCGTTAGGGTAGATTCCGCCCCTGCGGGGCGGGGATTTTAAAGGCCGAAGGTCTATCGTCCGATGACTCTGTCTGATCGCAGTGTGCAGCGCGAGAGAAGGGTCTCCCGCGCTGCTAGACATCGGCTCGATGAGCCCGCCAGATTATCCCTCAGCATGGTTGCATCCCTGCAGAGCCCGCCTTCGTTTCACCCGGCAGGTTCATTGTAGCTCCGCCGCGCCATGCTGTTCTCAACTGCCGGTTTGCTCGTCAACCGTCCATGATGGCTTTCAACCGAGAAGAGATCGGCTGTTCACGGGCTTCACCCGCTGCCGCCGTGCAGCAGCCGAAGGCCCTAATTAAGTGCAATGCTCTGTTAACGGCCACTGGCCACCAAGCAAGCCTACCCTCAAAACAAAGTGCAACTTTCGGGCGCGGCTCTACGTATATTTAGATCGCTAACTGAGAAAGAAGAGTATGAGCAAGACCATGCGAGTTTCGCTGAGAGCGCTTCTGTTAGCGGCTGTTCTGCCAACCGCTTCCCTCTGCAGAATGCAGGGCCAACAAATTGCCGAGGACGATCCGACGATTCGAGTTAACGTCGAACTGGTTCAGCTGGACGCGCAAGTATTGCAGAAGAAGACTGGCCGTACAGTCGGTTCGCTGACGAAAGATGATTTTCAGCTCTACGAGGACGGAGTACGGCAACAGATTTCCCAGCTCAGCCAGAACCAGCTACCCCTCTCCGTCGTGCTGTTATTTGATCTCACTTTTAGCGTTCAGCCGGTGCTTAAGCCCCTGGCCGCGGGAGCGCTGGAAGCGTTAAATCACCTCAAGCCGGAAGACGAAGTTGCGGTTATGGTGTACGCAGCATCCACGCAACTCTTGCAGGATTTCACCACTGACCGCGAGAAGGCAGTCGCAGCCATTGAAAAAGCCAGCGACATGGAAAGCGGCGACGCAGCTTTCTTCAATGACGCGATCTTTCAGGCCTCGGCGCAACTAGGCAAGGCAAAAAATCCGAAAAGCCGGAGAACGATCATTTGGCTTACTGACAACGTGCCAAACATTCCTTCTGATCACCAGCATGGTGAGAAGGACGCGCTCCGCGAGGCGTTTGAAACCGGCACGGTGATTTCTACCCTGCTGGAGCGGAGCGCTATTTCCGATTTTTTCATTGCGACTTTCAGCAAAAATCCTATGTTCGCTCCACTGCGGATGCGCAATCCTCCGGGCAATGTTTACAAATATGCGGAACGCACGGGCGGTGATGTGATGACGTCCAGGAAGGAAGATGTCAGCGCCAAGCTGGCACAGCTCATCGACCAGATTCGTACCCGCTACACCCTCGGCTACTATCCATCAGTCAAGCAGCCGAAAGACAAGTTTTGCGAGCTGAAAGTCCTAATCACCCTGGAGGCGCAGAAGCGCGAAGGCCGGATGCTGGTACGAACGAAGAAGGGCTACTACAGATGACCGCGTTGTGGCGCGGTGACCCATATCGGGACGCAATAAACAAGAAGAGGGATCCAAAATGACAGATCCTACCGTCAAAACATCGTCACGTTTCCAGGCCAGGATGGCGGGTGTCTTTGCTTGGATCGGAACAACTGAAGGATTCGCGATCTGGGTTCGCAGCAGGCTGGTTGTGGATAGCGATGCAGCGGCTACCGCGCACAACATCCTGGCGCACGAACTGCTATATCGCTGGGGCTTTGTCGGCGATGTCATCTCCTGCGTTGCATTTATTATTTATACGCTTCTCCTATACGACTTGTTTAGGCCGGTGAGCAGGCGCCTCTCTTTGCTTGCAGCAGTCTCAAACTTGATCGGAGAGGCCATTCAACTTTCTATCGGCGTTTTTCTTCTGGCCCCTTTGGCCGTCCTGGAAGGCGCTCGCTCTTCACGTGCAATCAACGTGGCCCAGTCGCAAGCGCAGGCGCTCATGTTTCTCAACTTTTATGATTATGGATACGCCATCAGCATGGTACTTTTCGGATTCTGGAACCTCCTGACCGGATACCTGATTTTCCGGTCGACCTTCCTGCCTCGAATTCTAGGCGTGCTGCTGGCAATTTCGGGCTTCTACTACCAGATCAACAATTTTGCGGAGTTCCTCTCCCCTGCAATCGCGGCCCGTGTGGAACCCTACGTTTTCGTGATAGGCATGGCTGAACTATTGCTAGCCCTGTGGCTCGTCGTGATGGGCGTGAACGAACAACGATGGAAGGAGCAGGCTAGCACAGCGGGAGTGTCTTAGGCTTACGAAGGCGGCCCACAATCGGATTGTCGGCAATCCGGAACGGGCACTTCGCGGCTATCCGACATCGCGGCGGCTGGCCCTTTCGCTCTTCACGCAGCTTGCTGGCGGCGACGCTGACGTTGCTGTCTGGCGGCTTCCAGCTTGCGGTCGCGCTCAGTGTGAATCTCGACCTGTCGGCCTGCAAGCATGTCCTTCGGTGTCACGTAGCCGATCGCACTGTGCAACCGGACGTTGTTATAGCGATCCACATACTGTTGAATCAGGCGTTTTGCATCTTCCAGTGACAGCGGCGTCCCCGGTCGAATGCATTCGCTTTTCAGCGACGCAACATCCAAAAGGAGTTGCCCAAGAAGGAAGTGCTGCGTGCCGCCGCTTCCTAAATAACCGTGCGCTGCTGAGTGCGGAGTGAAGGGAAACGGGCGCGTAGAAGCGCAGCTTGACAGGTTACTGCAAGTCCGTTTGTTAAGTGGATAAACATGGTCCTGGGCTGGAGGTTCACCGTCAGGCGTACACCGCCGACACTCGGGACAGGAATCTAGGCAGCGCGCACAAAATTTGGGTGTCAAGGTGTAAACCTTTCGCTGCAACGGGGAAAGGGAACGCACTCGAAACTCTGTGCGAAACCGCGAGAGTGACTCCCGTTACAACTGAAATTGCGAAGTTGTGCCCAATGCGTTTTGGCGCATCGTTAACGTCTCCCCTACAAAGCCTCAACGATCGTCGCGATTGCGCCATACCTCGCGAGAATGCAAGGAAAACTATGGTCTTAAGTGGGGTACAACCCCGATTTTGCTCCCCTTCAGCACACTTGTTGAGATTAAGGCGACGGAAACCCCCTAGATACTATCAGCACGAAAACACAGGCGAGCAGACCGGCTCGTCAGGTTTTGCAGTTTTGATGCTTTTGAGCCTGTGATACAGAATCAGGGATGAGGCTTCGAAGACTTCCCGACGGGATCTGCGCCCATAAAGAGTCTAATCGGTTTCCGTGGCTTTCGACGTGGAACTCCTTCATTTTGCCAAGATTCAAAGGTTCGAGTTGCCATCGCGTTCTAACTCCAAGAGGATCCTGATCCCCCGATAAAAATTCTCCTTGCTGTAGGTCTCCTCCCAATGAGCTAGCATCGTTTTCAACTCTTTGTTGGCATTTCGTAGGGCTACTTGTGCCCGGGGGCGGCTTCGTCGTAGGTCTTTAAGCGCGCGAAGCATTCGAGCAATTTCCGGTTCAATACGCTTCCGAGAAGTTCGTGCATTTTCTATCCACCGCGGAGTGATGTTCGCTTCCAGCTTTAGGAAGCCTCGCACTGCTGAACCCGAGCTTGACGTATACAGTTTGGCTTCTCTTGGCATAGGTCTGCTCTTTCTTTCCTGCGGACTCAGAGGCGTCGCAGTCCGGCATTTCAGAGTTTTTCGTGGCCACTACTCTAGCGTTTTTTCTTCTGTAATGCGCTACGGTTAAAGAACAAGTGGCGCATCACTCCAAGCCCACCATCCGAACGACCAAGAGCACTAGCTTATCTCACAAACCCGCTGGATCATAGACTTGGAACCACCAGAAACGATCGGCACCGTAGCACAATAACGTTTGTAGGCGATTGAGTTTTGTAGTTTTTGATGTTTTGAATGCGTAATGCAGAGGATTGGACCCATGCAGAACCTGAAGCGCAATTGTAGGCCTAGTCTAGGCAATCTCCGATGGCACGGCTGCGCTATATTTGCACTTTCCGAACGGTGAAGAATACCGCGGGCATAACTAAACTGGAGCGCATCATGAGCAGGACACAACGCAAATCTCACTACACAAAACAGCGGGCTGAGCAACTGATTGACCGTATTCGGCAGGAGCCGCCGCTCGAATTATTTCGCAAGATGTATGCGCAAAGACAAGCGACGCTTCAACGACTTGAGTCTCACCCAAAAGCATTCTCAATATTCTTGGATCTCGTATGCGCTGGCTGCAACCCAAGCGTAATTTTGCGCGAAGTGGGCATCTACTCGGGCTTGACAGAACCTGGTTTGGAAAAGGAAGGCAAACGCCTCCGAGCGGAAGTCGAACGAATTACTGTTCAGCTACCTAAAGATGCATTTACGCTCTGGAAAATCGAGTCGGAATACATGTTCGATGCTTTTGATACGCGAAGGTTTTATGACAAATGGAGGCAGATCTTCGAAATAAACGGTAATTTGACCTTCCTCGCCAAGGAGCTACGGGAGGCGCTCCCCATATTAAAGAGGCACACACATAAGAAAACCGTTAGGAGCAAGCGTCTCGTTTATTTGTGCTACCACGTACATGTGGCGACTGGCCATACACGCTATACAGATATCGCGAGGGTGATTGCCTCAATGCCACGCTACACTGACAGCAACATATTCAAACTTGCTGATGCGATAAGAAATGCTGTGCACCGCCAAGAGAAGCAGGATCCAGATTATTTTGTCGCCGCAAAAAAGGCAGTCCAGCGCGATTTCGATTCCTGGCACTACTTCGCCTGGTAAAAAAGTCGGACGTTGAATCCGTCCACTTTTCTCGAGAAACGTCCGGTTTTTTCTCCTTCCCACTCTGTATGCTTCCAAGTGTTTCGGCGCTGTAACGATCTTGGACATCGTTTTCGGTCGATGTATCCACGCTGGTGCCGATCACCTCAGCAACGGAGGCCACAAAATGCAACATAGTTGTTTCCGCTTGGAGAAACAGCATGTGGGACAGAAAACACTCAGGATTGAAGGCCGCCGCGTGCGTTTGCCCTTCAGAATCCGGACAGAAGACATCGGACGGGAGGTTTGTTTTACCCCAAACGGCGCCATCCGGCTTAGCGCGCTGCAAATAACCGCTGATCAGTATCCGTATATTCACGAAATTTGCAGGTCCATGAGCTTGCATCCGGTGCAACACGTCCTGCACAGGAAGTATGCCATCGGTGATCCCCAAGAAGAGTATGAGGTGACTCCTTGGTTCGTTTCGGTCGTTGAACTTGAGGGGTTCTTGCGACGCCACTTCGGAGCGTACCGGCCAGTCAGCAGCATGGTTCAGTAGACGCACAACTAAGAACACACACGACATTTGGAGGACCTATGTCCATCGACGACGTTTTGGAGTTCATCAGAACCAGCGGCCCTGATGTTTGGAGCCAAATGACCAGAGAAATGAAAACCACTAGCAGACTTCGCAACATCGGGTCGGCAAAGAAATTACGCATTGGCGATCGTGCGCGGTTTGACGGCATTGGCGAGTCATTCGAAGGCCACATTAGACGAGTCACCTCTTCGGGGCGTGCTGTCCTCGAGGTTGCACGCTCACCGGAGGTACCCACAGGACTCATTAGCGTGCCGGCTGCCTACGTAAAACTGATCGCGTGAGTCCCCGCTCGCGACGTCGGCCAACAGTTCGGTTGGATCGCCTTCAATTTGTCTGTTGGGCGGGGCCCAGGTGGCGCCCGCCCGAACTCGCAGGTTTCAAAGTTGCATACGATCGACGCGTCCCCCAGCGTAGCAAGACGCCGACATATGGGCGTTGTCGGCTGTACCAAAGTACCAGCGATAGCACGAAAGTGTTTTGGCATTACCAGCGACAGCGCATGTGGTTGAAGCCGTGGAAAGTGACCCTCGTCGCAGATGACAAAAGAGGTTTGCGAGCGGCCGACGTGCACATGGTTATGAGGCGTTGCAAGTTCGTTCGGATTTTGATTGTTGAATTGGCATTGGACTTCGATTCATCAGTGATGAACCACGAGTTTGTTCGACGCCATGGGGTCTTCGGCAAAAGTCGGCGGCGGTAGAGATCCCGATAACCCGGTGGTCCACTATGGCTCCCGAAGGGGCCCCAAGCTGATCCGAATTTACAGAAAGGAGGAACTGGGCGTTTTCCGTATTGAAGGTGAGTTCCACTCACCCTTCCTCAGGCAGCACCAGATCGATACCGAGCAAGACATCGACCTCGTGGCCGATAAGTTCTATCCGGGTCACATCCGCTTTGTCCAGATTGATTGGAATCGATTGCGAACATACCTAAAAAGGAAATACGGCAAGGAACAGGCTAAAGAAATCCTGGCATCTGCTCGAAAACGGAAATCGTCGATCCGACGTGTAACCCGCTATCTCCGCCGACAGGGGGTTCTCAATGTTCATAGGTTCTATCGGCCTCTGCCGATAAACAAAGAGATCAAGCGTGCGCTCAAAAAGTGGTCTACGGACTACGACTACGAGTGGCAAATGGCTCGGATGAAGACTGACCACGGTACGAAGTAGCCGATAGACCAGAGGATTCCTACTAGCACTCTTATGAAAACGGCTGAGCGGAAGAAACTAACAGAGGAAGCACGGAAACTATTAGCGTCGCCTGATCTATTTCGAAACCACCTCGATGCGCTGCAGCGCAATGGACTCGTCGGGGAGGAACGCAATGCCACTATCGTATTCGTGACGGGCGTCTCCAGACTTCTGGCAAAACCTTTGAACTTGACCGTGAAAGGCAAGAGTTCGGCTGGCAAGAATCACCTCATCAAAAGTGTCCTAGCGCTTTTCCCAAGAGACGCCATAAGAGAGATCACGAGTACTTCATCTCACGCGTGGAACTACTCTGAAGACGATTTCCAGCATCGCATTCTCTACCAGCAGGAACTGGACCTAAAGTCGGCGGCCATGCGCCAAGTCCGACAATTAATCAGCGAAGGTCGACTGATTCGGACTACAACGGTGAAACGCGATGGCCGGTTCGTGAAAGAAACCTTCATCGCCGAGGGCCCGATCGCCGCGATTTCCACGACGACTCGGCGTCAACTCGCAATCGATGAAGAGACCCGACACCTCTCACTTTTTGTGGATGAATCCCGCCAGCAGACCCGACGTGTGATGGGTGCAGCATTTCGTCAAACTATCCCTCTGTCGAAACACGACATCAGAGTCTGGCAGCATGCCCATGAATTACTAGCGAGCCGCGCAGAAGGGGTCAGCATTAATTTCCCAAGCTGGATACGTGAGGTCAGTGATGCTGCATACGATCAAGACATTAGAATGCGGCGGTACATCAAAGCCTTCGCGACCGCATGCGAGACTGTTGCACTGCTTCGTTCCTTCCGGCCAGGTCATTACGATGAACGAAAACGCCGCATCCGCGTCCATTTCTCAGACTTTGTGTTCGCGTCTCTGATTTTTGTCCCTGCCTTCCAGGAAAGTCTCCATGGCGGAACTGAAGAGACGGACCAGACGCGGGCGTTGGTAGATCGGCTGGCGACCCAAAGCGACAAGAAATCGGTGAGCTGGCGTGAAGTCGCGAAGGAACTAGGAATCTCGAAGGATAAAGCTTACCGCGTACTGCGTGAGGCACGGGAAGCAGGCGTAATTTATCAGTGCAACAAGCCGGAAAAGGGAAACTTGAAACGGTATGCGGCAACCAAATGGCCCCCGTTCATACCCGACCCGGAGACGTTGTTCCAGAAATTTCCAGCGCTCGGGAAAAGGGTGCGAATCATCCATCCCCTGACCGGGAGACGGATCGTATACCGACGCAAGAGGCACTAGGTTTTGCAATTTTGCAGGTTTTTTTCGACGGATATCGAGGGCGGGGAGATGCGTAACGATGGATCCCAACGACTTGCATGATCGTCTTCTGACGATCAACGAGGTTTCGGAAATGACACGACTGGCGGTAGGAACGCTGTACCGGCTTGTATCTGAGAAAAGGATACCCGTTGTGCATTTGTCTCGCCGATGTCTTCGCTTCCGTTTGTCGGATTTAAATCGATGGATCGAATCGATGGCAGAGTTTCCCGAAAACTGATTTTCTTAACTTCACCCAGGAGGAATTTGATGGCATTGCGATCACGATTGAAGGATGGGGTTTTGCGGCTGGAGATCCCGATTCAAAAGCCACGGCCATCCGGAAGCGGGAAGACCCTCGTAGTGGCAACGACTCACGGCCTCGTGAATACAGGGATTTATTACCACGGCTCCGAAATCATAGTTAACGCCAACGCGTTTATCGAGAGCAAAAACGAAGATCGGAACATTCAAAAACACAAGAAGAGAACAGGCATCGAATAGACGCCTCAGGGATACGTGGCACAGGTTTTCTGTGGAAATCATAGGAGCAGACTATCCAGGCATTCAACAAACAGGAACGGAGAGACATGTATGGCCACGCGAGAAGGAGAAACTGATAAGGGTCGCTACATAAAACTGCTTGAGAAATATGACTGGGACTTGTGGGGCCATTTCGCAGCAACCTCTGCCCGAGACTCTCGTCGCGAGATTATTGAGCGATTCGAGGATTGGCTGGACGATCTGGAAGAAGAGGAAGGTGACCAAGAATTGAGATGGGTGAGAACCTACGAGAAGGGCCACGGTCCGACGGTTCCCTTCGCATACTAATAGGAGGCCTAAGAAATCGCATTCGCCTTTGGCAACAACGGTGGTCGAGCAAGCCGCTGACATCGCATCTCCACGACTTCAACAAGTTCAACAGAGCCGAGGCCATGCGGTTCGTGCTCGATTTGAGACACAAACGTAAAGAACTGGACATCAAATACAAACTCCGATGAAGAGCGCGGAGGAAGGAAAATGACAATTCTTGTGTAGCAACTTTCGACGTCTGATCTCAGAGCAGCTTTTCGGAAGCGTTGGAACGGACGACGACTCAAGGTGAACGAAAGCAGGAGTGCCGTCAAAAACAGTGATTGTTAAAAATAGATTTTTCGGCAGACACCGAACCCTGCTTTGATTTCAGCATGTGCTGCTCTCCTTGAGTTCATGCCCATGGAATCGGGCTCTAAATTATAGGTAAGTTGTAAGAGCTCCTACAAACACATCTCTCTCGACACGAAGAATCGTACGACCCGCAATTTTAGTGGAGGTCTGGTCTTGCGGTTGCGAATTTTCTTAAATGCCCTTCTAAATATCACCTCCACAGGAGGTGGTTATGAAAAAGCGTGCGGGCCTTTACGTTAGGGTGAGCACGGGAGAACAGAGCACTCAAGCACAAGAAAGAGTTCTTCGGGAATATGTGAAACGTCGCGGCTGGCAAGTCTACAAAATCTACCGAGACCTTGGAGTATCAGGAGCGAGTTCAAATCCAGCCGCGCGAAATGAATTGATGAACGATTGTCGCCGAGGTTCTGTTCAAGTCGTAGCGGTTTATAAGTTCGATCGTTTTGCCCGAAGTCTGACTGCCTTGATCTCTGGACTTGAGATGTGTCGCTCACTGGGGATCGACTTCGTCTCAGTAACCGAGTGCGTGGACACTTCCCTTCCTGCTGGTGAGCTCGTTTTCCAAATGATTGGGGCCGTAGCGCAGTTCGAACGCTCACTGATCGGAGAACGCGTGAGGTCAGGATTGGCGAATGCGAGAGCGAAAGGGAAGTCATTGGGACGGCCACCACTGCGTGCGCTGACCGCACAAGAGATCAAAGACTTGAGAAAGCAACGGAGAGACAAGGGGAGCCCCTATCGAGAACTGGCAAAGACATTCGGGATAAGCGTGTGGTGTGCCCACAGAGTGTGCAGCACTAAAAAGAAGGGGATTACATGTCGAGCTCGGTAATCTCCAGCGCGGGTGCCCGCCACCCCCGAGAATCACCCAAAATCTCAGAATGCGACGCTATTTCGTTGTTTTTGTACTCTTACTCAACAGTAAAATATTGCAAACATTATACTTACAAGATTTTGATCGACGGCGTACGTCAAAACCACAAACCTACAAACCCCCACTGCCCACTCCAGAATGCGCTAAAACTCGCCAAAACGCAGCCACGGGTACAACGCCAGGGTGCTCAAGCCCTCAGTTTTCATACCCTCCAAACTCCCTTCTCAAAGCTTTGCCAACTTACAAGATTTGATTCAGCCTGCGACGTCCAGAGTTTTTCACCATCTCTGGCCCCACAATGCAGGTCCGTCAAACAGTTCACTTCAGGCGAGAGCTAGATGGGAATCCTTTACAAGCGAGACGGAAGCCGAAAGTGGATGATGGCGGTTAACTTTGCAGGCAAGCAAGTCTGCAAAAGCAGCCGCACCGAGGACGAAACCGAAGCGAGGCTAGAGCTCTGCCGATGGGAGACAAAGATTCGCGAAGGCCGTCTTCCAAAATCGAAGCCGCCGTACTTCCAAGATTGGGCTGACCAATTTCAGACGCGCGTGCCGGATGAGAGCACTCGAAAGCGATATGAATCTTCGATCAAGAAGCTGAAAGAAAGATTTTCAGGCCTGAAGCTGACTGAACTTTCTGCAGACCAGATCGATGAATACAAAAAAGTGCGACTGGCCGAGGGTGTCCAGCCAGCAACGGTCAACCATGATCTCAGAGTTTTGAGGCGAATGCTGCGTATCGCAGAGCGCAGGCAATTGATCGCCCCCCATTCATCGGTGGACATCGAGTTCTTAAGACAGCGGGCTCCCCGGCCTCCTCACATCGTTACCTTTGATGAAGAGGAAAAGCTCCTTGCGGCCGCGGTGCCTTATTTAAGGGTGTTGATCATCCTCATTCTCGAGACCGGCATGCGCTCTCATAAGGAAGCTCTTTCCTTGCGGTGGGACGCTATTGACTTCATGAACAACCTTATTAGGGTGCGGGAATCAAAAACGCGAGCCGGGATTCGGAACATTCCGCTTTCAGGTAGATGCAAGACTGAACTGTTGTGTTGGCGAAAGCTATTGGGGATCCAGTCTCCATTTGTCTTCCCTAATTTCCGTGACCCAACCCAGCCGGCAAAAGACATTCGCAAGACTTGGGCAAAAGCGCTCAAGGATGCGGGACTTGAATATTTCTGGCTGTACAACTTGCGTCACTCGTACGCAAGCCGTCTCAGCGCGGCAGGAGTCTCTGACCTCTTCGTGGCTCAAATGATTGGGCATTCGAGTCCCGGCATTCTGCAGAGATATTCCAAGGCAATCGACGAATACCGTCGCGATGCAATCCGGAAGCTTGAGCAGTTGCGTAAGGCGCACACGCAACAGGGCGGGGTGGATTCGAACGCGAATTAGATATTCCATTCATCACGATGACCGGATTTCGGGTTTTATTCTCCTTCTCGGTGCCGATTTCGTCGGATTTTTCTGCTTCGACTACTACAGTTTTCTACTACAGTGGACCACTCGTGAGGGCATCTCAGGTTGCGATACACACATCAGCTCATTCAAAACAAAGCGGGAAGCTTTGGTGGGCCCGCAGGGATTCGAACCCCGGACCAAGGGATTATGAGTCCCCTGCTCTAACCGCTGAGCTACGGGCCCTCGAACCGATCTGACCCATTCTCGCACAATTAGTTAGGGAGAGCAGCCGAGGA
>Ga0210409_10005581_pt1 | contig 13204 bp, 7 predicted proteins | sample IncBWH17MmetaG_FD_161649 | JGI IMG/M metagenome (GOLD analysis project Ga0210409, IMG submission 161649) | Forest soil microbial communities from Barre Woods Harvard Forest LTER site, Petersham, Massachusetts, United States - Inc-BW-H-17-M | ecosystem: Environmental > Terrestrial > Soil >...
CCTCCGATAGACACCCACCGAGAGCAGGTGCCTGGCCGAACACAGGCACCTGTTCTCTTCCCTCCAGCTGAGACGAGAAACGAACGAACGCTCTTTTCGTCGCGACGCCGCTTAGTTTAGGGGTGCTCAAAGAGCCCGCGGGCCTCGAATCCGCAGAATGTGCTGCGGGCGCGCGCAGGGGCGGGAGCTTCGAGATTCTCGGCCGGTTTAGATTGATGCGGAACCATCCGGCCCGTGGGATTATCGTTGCCAGGAAGCGACCTTCGCCGGAATGATGTGGCCGTTGCTATAAATAAAGTATTCGCCGGGCGAGATCGCCGTTAGGCGCGCCAGTTGAGCCCGGGCTTCCTCGAGGCCATCCACTGCCACCATCCAGAGCGGGTGGCCATCCGGTAGCCTTTTGAAGATGTCGACCTTTCTATCTCTATCCATAGACTTCCCCCAGGGTGGACTTACGATTCCTGGGAAGGATAGGGGCAACCAAGACACCACTCCTGAAGCTTACTAAGTGTTTTAAAAACAGTTACTTAAGGAATTTTCACGAGAACCCGCCTTAGTCGGAGCCGCGCATTGCGCATTTTCTCTAAACCCGCATTGTAAATTTTGCTCAGTTAGTTGGACTTGTACCGACGACAAGGTGAGCTTTTCGACCCGACTACTCCAAGCACACTAGCCTGTGATGGGGAGCGAAGCCGTGATCGTGGTTCCTGCCCCGGAGGACGAAATCCTCAAGTCGCCACCGAGCTGACGCATGCGCTCGGTCATGCCGCGGAGGCCAACGCCGAATGCGCTCATCCAGTCCTCGGCCCGGCTTTCCCGGTCTTTCGACTCGGTCCCCTTCCCGGCATCGATAACGTGCAGAATCGCCAGTCCGTTATTGGCGAACAGACGGACCGTTGCGGTTGAACTGCCCGAGTGCCTGTGAACGTTGGTTAGGCTCTCTTGAAGCACGCGGAAGAGCGCCAACTCCAGGTCACCCGGAATGCGATCAAAGTCGGAAGAAACCTCAAAAGTGGTCTTGATTCCGCTGCGCCTCGTAAACCCGTCCAAGTACCAAGGAATGGCCGACTTCAACCCCAGCTCGTCAAGCATCGGGGGATACAGGAGATAAGAGATCGTGCGGACCTCTTTGATAGCCTCTTCGACCAGTTGCGAGCATTCGGAGAGCTCGCCGTTACCGACGCTCTTGTTTCGATCGGCGCAAGACTGGAGCGAATCCACTTTCATCTTTAGCCCAACCAGGTATTGCCCGACGCTGTCGTGAAGATCTCGGCCGATTCGCCGGCGCTCCTCGTCTTGCGTTTGTAGAAGACGAAGCGAGAGTAGACGAAGCGACTTTTCGGAATCGTGTAATTTTCGCTGAGCCTCCGTCCTCTCCGTTATTTCCTTTCGCAAGGCCTCATTCGCGTTTATTTTCTCGGTGAGATCACGAGTAACCTTTCCAAATCCGATTAGAGCACCGGTATGGTCTTTAATCGCCGTAAGGATCACATCGGCCCAGAAGCGCGACCCGTCTTTGCGAAGCCGCCATCCCTCGACTTCAAAGCGGCCTTCCTTGGCCGCGATTTCCAATTCTCGCGCCGGTTTGCCCGCGAGGAGATCTTCCTGAGGATAAAAGGCCGAGAAGTGCTTCCCGATAATCTCGGAGGCCGCATATCCTTTAATGCGCTCGGCGCCAGTATTCCAGCTGCTGACATGGCCGTTCAAATCCAACATGAACACGGCATAATCTTGAACGGCATCGACTAATAGCCGGAATCGCTCTTCGACGCGGTGAAGCGCAATCCGGGCTTCGCCGGTTGCGAAGGATTTGTCGGCCTCCTCGAGGAGTGTTGCAGAATGTTCCGCGCAAACCCTCATTAACGGTTGAATGCTCTTTTCGCCGTAGAAATTGGCCGTCGGATAGGCACAGCGGAGGCAAAAAGAGTGCTTCTTGGCTAGGTCGTTCCACAGCTGTTCGAGCCGGATAGCGGCGTCAATCTTGCCATCTGTCCACAACAACGAGACCATTTCTCCAAACGCGACAATTTGGGGACGCGGACCAGCCAGAGACGCCCGGGTTCGGGCGATCGTCCCGCCGACGATCTCGGCGAACCGAGCAGCATCGGGCATATCGTCCACCATGAATTGCGCAAGGAGTTCGCAGGCGTCGAAGGCAACAAACCTCCCTTGCCTGCTGGCCTTCTGGGTGTCCAGACCGCGAGCCTTCAGCCGGAATTGTAGACCGTTGAGGTGTTCTTTTGTAGCGATGATAATCGCTGCGCTGCCGGCGCCTAAAGCGACACCGATAAAGTCGGTTAGGGCCGCGAGGAGAGAATCGCTCTCCTGGTAGAAGTAAACAACGTGTTCGCCTGGAGGAGCTGCGAAGGCGTGCTGGTGAAGCGCCAGACTCCTCGGGTCAAGGGCCAGGCCGACGGTAGTCATCCGATCCTCCTGCGGACTTCCGCTCAACATCACCCACGCTCTTGCTCTCTGTCCGGCGACGTACGCTTAGATTCCACGCTGACAGGCTCTTGAGTCTGTCTTGAAGAGTTTGGCTGGCACCCGTTGATAGAGCAAGCTACGACCGTCCTGAGAGCCGAAGTTCTCGACGGAATCTCTTGTGCACATACATGTCGCGATCCGCAATGGCCATCAACTCTCCGAGCGAGACAGGAGTTTGTGGATCGAACCGCGCCACGCCGATACTGAATGACAGCTTGTAGCGTTGCTCTTCCGCATTGGCCTTTTCGAGACTCTTCTCGATGCGCGGGACGATAGCTTGCCTGCCTGGACTGGAGGCGTCCGACGCCAAGACTGCAAACTCGTCTCCACCGAGGCGGGCCAAAATGTCCGAATCGCGGAACGTCTCCTCCAGCGCATCGGCGGCTCGGACCAGCGCCAAGTCTCCTTCGTGGTGCCCAAACGAATCGTTAATCCCCTTCAAATCGTCCACGTCGCAGAAGAGAAGCAACGCGTCTTCACCTTGCCGGTGAGCGAGTTTCAGATGATGTGTCGCGGAGGCCAAGAAACCGCGCCGATTGTAAAGCCCGGTTAGCTCGTCGCTGACGGCCAGACTGCGAATTTCTCGATCGATCAGCGACTGCCTCAAAGCGCACGATGCCGCTCGCCGCAAAGCGCTATCGAGACTCCGGGCGTTCAACGCGCCGGACTTGATTCCTTTTGATATCTCTTCCAACACCGACAAGATCTGGTCAAGTTCGGGATCTTTTGAACGCAGGGCGGAATCCAGAGCAGACTCCAGGGTTTGTTTCCGCTTGGATTGGGCTCGATCAATGTGGAGGATCCGCGCGTTTGCTCTTTTATGGACGAAGGACCGGCTGGCGCTAAGCGCCTCGTCCGCAGCACACTTTTCGAAAACTTGACGGGACATGACTCCCCCTTACGTTCGGGCCCTCGGGCCTGAAGCGCTTCGCCCCAACAGTGTATTTTCACAGCCGCCGAACAAGCCATCGGGTGAAAGCTGTACCCCGGCCGTAGGGGATACTTTTTCGGCAATTCAGCGAACTTTCGTCAGAGAGCACGCTTGGACGAGTCAGGAGGCGAATACGGCATCGCTCGGGGGTTCGTAGGGCCATCAGCCGATGGGAACGACTTGGAAGTGGCCCCTAGCATGTCTGTGAGCAGGGCGAATATCCCCTGCGTCCACAACCGCGCCTCCCAGCCCGGCGCAACAACCGCGAACCGGCTAAACATAGGATGGCCAGGTAGAAGGAAACACCATGCGTATTGTGCAGTTCTTTGGTTCGCTTTTGTTCGCACCGGGAATTCTCGCCAGGCCGGCGGAATCCTCCGCGCAAGTTAGCGTCGCAGTAGCAATTACGATCGCCCCGCCGGAACTGCCGGTCTACGATCAACCGATATGTCCTGGTGACGGCTATATCTGGACCCCCGGCTATTGGGCCTGGGGCGATGACGACTACTATTGGGTGCTCCAACCCTGTCGTCCATCCTAGAGATATTCCGCGTACGGATCGGCCCAGCACCCCAAATTCCGGAAATCCAAAGACGGATAAGAGATATCAACAACAGCAGGAAAAGCTGCAAACCAAGCAGCACCAGGAGCGACAGCGGCTCCAGCAGAAGCAGGATCAGGAACACCAGAAGCTGGACCAGCAAAAGGCAAGCGACGCCAGAAAACAGCAGGTAGAGCAGAAGCACCAACAACAGACCCAGCAACTGCAGCAAAGGCACTTCCAGCAACAACAGCAGCTGCAGCAGCGACAGCAACCACGCGCGCCCCGGCCGAGCCCGGGTACGCCGCCAAAGTCCTATCGCCAAGTGCAATCGATTGCGACAGTGCGCTAATTGACGCTCGCGTTCACGGTTTGAATCGCGGGCGTGCAGAGCATCGTTTGAAAGACACGCTCACTCTATTACTGGGGAGAGACCGTACCACAGGCTAGGGCTAACTCGAGACGCTTGCGCTCGGTAATATCGTAAGCGATCTTGGAAGCACCTACCACGTTCCCGGCGGAGTCTCTGACCGGCGAAACCGACAAAGACACATTTTTTTTCTTTTTATCCTTCGTCAGGCAGACGGTCTCATAGTGATCGACACGTTCGCCCTGCGTGAGCCGTCGGAAGATGTTGGCCTCTTCGGCGTGAAACTCGGGAGGAACGATAATCGTGCTCGGCTTTCCAATCGCCTCCTCGGCACTAAAGCCGAAAATGCGCTCGGCGCTGGTGTTCCACGTGGTTATGAATCCATTGAGGTCCTTGGAAATGATCGCGTCATCGCATGAGTCAACAATTGCAGCCAGGCAAAACCTCCGTTCTCGTGCCGCATTGTTACCGTCCGTGTGCCCGACATCGCTCTGGTAGTCCGCAGATCCAGAAATGCCGGGATCCAGAAAAATCTCGTGGCGGCCCACTTTCTCGAGGGCCGAGAAAAGGTTTTTTGAGATCGAGGATTTTACGACATATCCGTGAGCGCCGGCATGGAGGGCCTGCTTAACCATTTGAGCCGTTTCGTGCTCACTCAGGATAACTACTTCGGTTTGCGGACTGGTGCTCCGGATTTCCTTAGTGGCTTGCAAACCGTTGAGCTTGGGCATGCTGATATCCATGAGAACGAGATCGGGGTGCAATAGTTTTGTCTTCTCGATGGCGTCTCGACCGTCGACTGCTTCGCCGCAGACATCAATGTTCTGCCAAGTTCCCAGAAGAGACCGGACCCCCCTTCTTACTACTTCATGATCATCGGCTATAAGCACCCGCATTCGGAACTCCCTCTAGTTCCCGCTGGGCGAAGAACCCGCCAACCTAATAATTTTATATCCGTCGGAATACTCGGTCTCCATCAGAGCCCAAATCTGCTCCCGGTCGCTATCGTACGACGGCAGACTATCACCCCTCAATCTGGCCTTATATACACAGTTTACCGTAGCCATCGGGGCCTGCCGATCGAGTCAGGCTTCCTCTAAACCCATGAGCTGCGAGCGCTACCGTAGATATCCACTCCTAATGCTAAATCCATCATCCTTTTTTCCTGCCTCGGGGATTGCGGGTATTCCAGGCGTCGGCGGGCAGGGGATATAACATAGTTGGCGAGCTTGAACTCCAATGAACTTGCGAATCCTCATCGTTGATGACTCGATGACAATGCGGCGTATCACGGCGACCATCGTCGGTTCACGGCCTGGCTGGACGGTATGCGGCGAGGCACAAGACGGTTTGTCGGGTATTCAGAAATTCGAGGAACTCAAACCGGATGTAGTGCTGCTCGATTTTGGCATGCCGGGGATCAATGGACTCGAAACGGCGTCGTGGATGCTTACGGCAAACCCCACAGTGCCAATCATTTTATTCACAGTATGGGATGTGGAAGGCCTGGAACGAGCTGCGACCAAGGCCGGCATTTACGCTCTAGTCCGCAAAACGGAGGCATGGACCCTTATATCAAGAATTGAATCTGCGCTCGGAAAAAGGCCGAGCAGGCATATTCAATAGATTGTATTGGCCGGAAACTGGAATGCGCACTTCAGAACCCGGCGTACTCATGTTGCGGTGATACGGAGAGGCACGCGTTGCGAGTTTTCATTGTAGACGATACAGAAAAGCACTCGGCGCTTCTACGGGCCATCGCGGATTTGCCTAGCTGGACGGTATGCGGCGAGGCCGATTGCGGCCTCGCCGGCGTTCAAAAGTATGAGGCCCTAAAACCAAACCTTGTTCTGATTCATTAGGCCCTGCCGGACATGAATGGCATTGAAGTTGGCAAACGCATGTCCGAGATAGATGGCAAAGTGGCACTTCACTGTGCCGGGTGTAGAAGAGCTGCAGGCCGCCAGCCGTCGAGCTGGAATTTGTCGGGTGATATCCAAGGCACAGGATTGTCCAAGGTATCGAAAGCGCGGTGAACCAGAGTCCCTGAGGTTGAGGCGGCAAACATCTGAAATCAGCGAGGAACCCTAGGAAGGGGCCAGCTGCTGCTCCGCGGAGCGTGGCTCGGCAACCTTGATCGGAATGATCGCCTCGACGAACGCTCCGGGATTGTTATTTCGCAACCGCAATTCCCCACCCAATTCCTTCACGCGCTGCCTCATTCCGGCGATGCCCACACCAAGCTTGTTGGCCTCAAAATCAGTAACCGAGCCGGGGAGACCTTTCCCATCGTCGGAAACGGTAACGACGATTTGATTCTCTGACAGCGTTAAACCAATGCACACCTTCCGTGCTTCCGCATGGCGGAAGACATTCGTAAGCGCTTCTTGAACGACACGGAAAATAGTGGTCTCGAGTTCTGGCCCCATCCGGGGAAAATCTTCCGGTTCGACTCTTAGCGATGTTTCAAGACCGCTTCGTTTGGTGAGACCGTCCAAATACCACTGAAGTGAGGAGGTCAAGCCCACTTCGTCAAGCATAGGGGGGTGCAAGAGGTGCGACAAACTGCGCACTTGCTGTATAGCTTGATCGATAAGCGCACTGGCTTCGGCTGCAGCCTTTTCTTTCCATTCCGCAGGCTGGTTTTGCATTTGCAAACAGTCGACCATCATCTTTGCGCCACTAAGTTCCTGCCCCAGACCATCGTGAAGGTCGCGGGCGATCCTCCGTCGCTCCTGGTCCTGGGCGGCGATGAGGCTGCTGGAAAGGCGTCGCAACTCTTGATTGAGCGCCTCCAGTTGCCTGGTCTTGCGATGCAGATCGACAAACACACTAACCTTGGCTCGCAACACTTGGGGAACGACAGGGACAGAAATGTAGTCCACGGCACCCCGTTCGTATCCCTTGAGACGGTCCATATCGGACAGAAGGACCGCGGAGATGAAGATGATGGGCGTCCTCTGAAAACGCGGATGCTGGCGGATCATATCCGCGAGGTCAAAACCGTCTAGTTCGGGCATGCTGACATCCAGAAGGACGACGGCAACGTCGGTCTTCAAAAGATGATCGAGGGCCTCTCTGCCCGAGTGAGCTCTGATTAAGTTCTCGCCGAGATCGCCAAGAATGGCTTCGTAGCTGAGCAGCTTGCCCAGTTGATCGTCAACCATGAGGATATTGACTTTTTCCTGTACGCCCATCGACTAACCCTCGCGCGACGATGCTGTCCTTCGATGCAAACTAAAACCCACCAGAGCTGCTGGCCGAAAACGAACTACCGATGCAGCCACATCCGCAATGCCGATAGCAATTGTTCCGTATTCACGGGCTTCGCAAGATACTCCGAAGCGCCGGCTTCGAGACATTTCTCGCGGTCCCCTTTCATCGCTTTTGCTGTGAGCGCGATGATCGGGAGGCGCCGGAAAGCCGGGTTTTGTCTGATGACTTGCATGGTTTCATATCCATCCATCTCCGGCATCATAATGTCCATGAGTACGATCGCCAAGTCAGGCGTGGAATTGAGAGTCGCGATTGCTTCGCGACCGGTGCCTGCGCTCAGCACGGTCATTCCGCGACGCTCGAGCACGCTGCTCAGCGCAAAAATATTTCGCACGTCATCATCCACGACGAGCACTTTCTTGCCTACGAGTGCGTCGTCGGATCGGTGCAAGCGATCAAGCATTTGCTGCTTCTCAGAAGGAAGGTCAGCGACGACGCGATGCAGGAAGAGCGCTGTCTCATCCAAGAGCCGTTCGGGAGACTCCACGCCCTTGACGACTACACTGCGGGCCAAAGAGTGCAAACGGACGTCTTCGTCCAAGGTCAAATCCTTACCTGTGAAAACCACCACCGGCAGGTCAGCGAGCGACGGGGTGTCGCGCAGGCGCTCCAACACATCAAAGCCGGACATATCGGGGAGGCGCAAGTCGAGCACCATGCAGTCGAAAGGCTGCTCTGCGATGGCCGAGAGTGCGTCTTCGCCCGTTGAGGCGACAGAGACTTGAATGTCACTAGATCCCAATAGTTCCCGGATACTCAACTGCTCGGCAGGATTGTCTTCCACAACCAGCAGCCGCTTAAGATGCGGCGCTGCATAGTCTTTAATGCGCGAAAATGCCGTGGTGAGTTCGTCGGCCGTAGTAGGTTTTCTGACGAAGGCAAACGCTCCGCGCGACAATCCATGTTGACGGTCTTCGTCAAGCGTCAGAATCTGGACGGGAATGTGGCGCAAAGCGGGATCTTGTTTCAAGTGATTGAGCACGGTCCATCCAAGCATGTCGGGTAAAAAGACATCCAGGGAGACGGCTGTTGGGTGGAATTCGCGTGCAAGAGCCAGGGCTTCGGCGCCCCGCGTGGCGACGAGGACTTTGAACCCTTTGTCGCGTCCCAAATCGCGTAGAAGCGCGGCATAGTGCGGATCATCCTCAACCACCAGCAAAATGGCTTCAGCCTCTGCCAGATTGTCCCGATCATCGGCGACGTGTTCGAAGCGGTGCTCCGGTGCGATGACTGCCTTCATTTGCGAGGGGGCAACTGCTGGTGTGGCTCTCATCTCCAACATGTTGACGCCCGTCGAGGGCCCCACGTAAGTCTGCGGCAAATACAAAGTAAACGCGCTTCCCTTTCCGACCTCGCTGCGCAGTTGGATCTCGCCGCCGAGCAAACTGGCGAGCTCGCGACTGATCGCAAGCCCGAGCCCCGTTCCGCCGTACTTGCGGCTTGTGCCCGCGTCGGCCTGCTGAAATGCCTCGAAGATGATGCGCTGTTTTTCTGAAGGAATCCCGATGCCGGTGTCCTCGACCTGGAATGCGATCACGGATGGCGCCACGCGAAGAACGGCGTGATCCTCGCTCCAACCGCGTTCGGCAAGAGACACGGAAAGACGCACACTTCCTTGCTCGGTGAATTTGAAAGCATTGGAGAGCAGGTTTTTTAGCACCTGCTGCAGACGTTTCGAGTCCGTGACCAGACTGCGGCCTAGCCGCGGGTCGGTTGCGATATCAAAAGTAAACCGGCGGTTCTCTGCTTCGTGGCGGAAAGGACGAGCGATCATGTCCAGCAGGCTGGCTATGAAAACTTCTTCGGCTTGGACCGAAACCGTACCCGACTCAATCTTGGAGAGATCGAGAATGTCCGTGATCAGGTTCAACAAGTCCGTGCCGGCGCCGTGAATGGTGCGGGCGAACTCGACCTGCTTGCCAGTCAAGTTACCGTCGGGGTTATCGGTAAGCTGCTGGCCCAAAACTAGAATACTGTTGAGAGGAGTACGCAGCTCATGGGACATGTTGGCGAGAAATTCTGATTTGTATTTGGAAGTGAGAGCCAGTTCCTTTGCTTTTTCTTCAACGGCGCGGCGGGCCTGGTCGATTTCTTGGTTCTTTCGTTCGACCTCCACGTTCTGCTCGGCAAGTTGCTGGGCCTTTTGAGCAAGCTGCTCGTTGGTCTGCTGTAACTCTTTTTGCTGCGTTTGAAGCTCGGTAGCCAATTGCTGAGATTGTTTTAGCAAGCCTTCGGTCTGCATCGTGGCCTCAATGCTGTTAAGCACGATGCCGATGCTGGCCGTCAACTGCTCCAGAAAAGCGAGATGTGAGGCTGTAAACGTGCTCAGTGAAGCGAGCTCGATAACCGCTTTAACCCGATCTTCAAAAAGAACGGGAAGAACGATTACGTTCAGGGGCACGGCTTTGAATAGTCCGGAACGAATGGGGACCGCGTGCGGCGGGACTTCGGTGATGAGCATGCGGCGTTTCTCTGCGGCGCATTGACCTACGAGTCCTTCGCCCACTCGTAACTGACGCGAATGTCCATTCGGCGCATCGTCTGCGTAGGCCGACAGAAGCACCATTTCGGTCGCTTCGTCTGTCTCCATCTGATAAATCACGCCCTGCTGGGCATTGACGAGTGGGGCGAGCTCAGAGAGCAACATGCGTCCAACGGTCGTCAGATCGCGTTGGCCCTGGAGCATTCCCGTGAACCGCGCAAGATTTGTCTTCAGCCAGTCCTGCTCTTTGTTGCGGTCGGTGGTGAGCCGCAAGTTATCAATCATGGTGTTGATGTAATCTTTCAGTTCGGCGACTTCTCCGCTGGCCTCGACCTGAATGGAACGTGTAAGGTCACCCTTGGTGACAGCCGTCGTTACTTCGGCGATTGCGCGGACCTGGTTGGTCAGGTTGTCTGCAAGCAAATTGACGTTACCGGTAAGGTCTTTCCAAGTGCCCGAGGCTCCCGGGACGTTGGCTTGACCGCCGAGGCGTCCCTCGACGCCGACCTCGCGCGCGACGGTTGTGACCTGATCCGCAAAAGTTGCAAGCGTATCGGTCATGTTGTTAATGGTTTCCGCCAGTGCGGCGACCTCGCCCTTAGCGTTCACTGTAAGCTTTTTGGTCAGCTCACCGTTTGCCACCGCGGTTACGACCTTCACGATGCCTCGCACCTGCTCGGTAAGGTTAGCGGCCATAACGTTTACGTTGTCGGTGAGATCTTTCCAGGTGCCCGCGACGCCCGACACCTGGGCCTGACCGCCGAGTTTGCCGTCGGTGCCGACTTCGCGTGCCACGCGCGTTACTTCACCGGCGAACGCGTTGAGCTGGTCCACCATCGTGTTGATGGTGTCTTTCAATTCGAGAATCTCGCCTTTTACGTCCACGGTGATTTTTCGCGACAAATCTCCGCGCGCGACGGCTGTCGTGACTTCCGCGATATTGCGAACCTGACCGGTCAAGTTGCCAGCCATGGAATTAACGGAATCGGTGAGGTCTTTCCACGTACCCGCAACGCCAGGGACGTTAGCCTGTCCTCCGAGGCGGCCTTCGCTGCCGACCTCGCGCGCCACGCGTGTTACTTCGCCCGCGAATGCGTTCAGCTGGTCAACCATCGTGTTAATGGTTTCCTTGAGCAGGAGAATTTCACCGCTGACATTAACGGTGATTTTCTTGGAAAGATCGCCGCTAGCGATGGCGGTAGCCACTTCGGCGATGTTGCGCACTTGCCCGGTCAGGTTGCTGGCCATCGAGTTGACGGAGTCGGTGAGATCTTTCCAGGTGCCGGCGACACCAGGGACTTGCGCCTGGCCGCCCAGTTTGCCGTCGGTGCCAACTTCGCGAGCCACCCGGGTCACTTCCGAGGCAAACGAACGCAGTTGGTCCACCATCGTGTTGAGGGTGTCTTTCAGCTCAAGAATTTCGCCTCTGACGTCCACCGTGATTTTGCGCGACAAATCGCCGCGCGCCACGGCGGTTGCGACTTCGGCGATGTTGCGAACTTGGCCGGTCAAGTTGCTGGCCATGAAGTTCACGTTGTCAGTGAGATCTTTCCACGTGCCGCCTACGCCCGGGACCTGCGCCTGACCACCCAGTTTGCCTTCGGTACCGACTTCGCGCGCCACGCGCGTCACTTCCGCGGCAAAAGCATTCAGCTGGTCCACCATCGTGTTAATGGTGTTTTTCAATTCGAGAATTTCGCCCTTCACGTCCACCGTGATTTTGCGCGACAAATCGCCACGTGCCACCGCCGTTGTCACTTCCGCGATGTTGCGCACCTGTCCGGTTAGGTTTCCGGCCATGGAATTGACCGAATCCGTGAGGTCTTTCCACGTGCCGGCGACGCCGGGCACGTTGGCTTGTCCTCCCAGGCGCCCTTCGCTCCCGACCTCGCGCGCCACGCGCGTTACCTCGCCGGCGAAACGATTGAGCTGGTCGACCATGGTGTTGAGAGTCTCTTTCAATTGCAAAATCTCACCGCGTACGTCCACGGTAATCTTGCGCGAAAGGTCGCCGCTGGCGATTGCGGTGGCGACCTCAGCGATGTTGCGGACCTGCCCGGTCAAGTTGCTGGCCATGAAGTTCACGTTGTCGGTCAGGTCCTTCCACGTTCCGCCGACACCAGGAACCTGCGCCTGGCCCCCCAATTTTCCTTCCGTGCCCACTTCGCGCGCCACGCGCGTTACTTCGCCAGCGAAGGCGTTCAGCTGATCCACCATCGTGTTGATGGTGTCTTTCAATTCGAGAATCTCGCCCTTCACATCGACGGTGATCTTGCGCGACAAATCGCCTCGGGCCACGGCCGTCGTGACTTCGGCGATGTTGCGTACTTGCGCTGTGAGGTTGCCCGCCATTGCGTTGACCGAGTCCGTGAGGTCCTTCCACGTGCCGGCGACACCGGGGACAACCGCCTGCCCGCCAAGTTTGCCGTCGGTGCCGACTTCGCGAGCCACGCGCGTTACTTCGGAAGCGAAAGACCGCAACTGGTCCACCATCGTATTGATGGCTTCCTTGAGCTGCAAAATCTCTCCGCGCACGTCCACAGTGATCTTGCGCGAAAGATCGCCGCTGGCCACGGCAGTGGCCACTTCGGCGATGTTACGGACCTGCCCAGTCAGGTTGCTGGCCATGGAGTTGACGGAGTCCGTGAGATCTTTCCACGTGCCCGCCACGCCCGGCACTTGAGCCTGCCCTCCCAGTTTTCCATCCGTTCCGACTTCGCGAGCGACGCGAGTTACTTCGGAAGTAAAAACGCCCAACTGCTGAATCATGGTGTTGACGATGGTCGCCGAACGCAGGAATTCTCCCTCGAGAGGGCGCCCATCCACATCCAGCCGGACCGTTTGCGTGAGATTGCCTTGCGCAACAGCAGCAATCGCGCGAGTGACCTCCGTAGTGGGCTGCAACAGGTCATCTACCAGGGTGTTGATGGACACTTCCATCTCTCCCCAGGCACCTTTTGGCTGATGGAATTGGGAACGCTCCCTGGTCTTCCCCTCTTTTCCTACTACTTGGCCGATGCGTTTGAGCTCGCGAGCTATTTGCTGGTTGGAACCGACAATCTCATTGAATGTGTCTGCAAGCTTGCCGGGGAGACCGGTCCATGTTCCGGGAAGCCGCAC
>Ga0210409_10005582_pt1 | contig 13203 bp, 10 predicted proteins | sample IncBWH17MmetaG_FD_161649 | JGI IMG/M metagenome (GOLD analysis project Ga0210409, IMG submission 161649) | Forest soil microbial communities from Barre Woods Harvard Forest LTER site, Petersham, Massachusetts, United States - Inc-BW-H-17-M | ecosystem: Environmental > Terrestrial > Soil >...
CGAACGCGCAGAGTGTAGGGCTTGTCATTGATAATCATGGGCGCGGTGGCGGGCTCGCCGTCCACAATCGCGGCAGCCACCGTGGTCAGCTGGTCGGTGGTGAAGCCAGCCTTGGCTGCTGCCGCCGGATTCACGGTAAAGACCACGGCTGGGCCGCTCGTGGTGTTGTCAATTCCGTCTTCAATGTCCACGATGGGTTTCTTGTAATTGACCTGGATGCGGCCCAGGGCATCGGCCACGCGCGGCGCCCAGGCCGTCAGTTGATCCACGTCCGGCGAAAACAGCTGGACGACGATCGGCTGCGGCGCGCCGGTGAGGTCCGAAATCATGTCCTGCAGCACTTGCGTGAATTCGACGTCGAGTGATGGTTCCGCCGTCGTCACCTTGGAGCGGACGTCGGCGATGATGTCATCGATTTTGCGTCTCTTTCCGTCCCTCAGCTTCACCGCGATGTCGCCTGTATTGGGTTCCGTTACAGCGGCAAGTCCGAGCTGCAATCCGGTGCGCCGTGAGGTGTTCTCGACCTCGGGGACTGACTTGATGATATTTTCCACGTGCGTGATGACGCGATTGGTTTCCTGAAGCGAGCTGCCCGGCGGCATGACGTAGTCCAGAATAAAGCCGCCCTCGTCCATGTGGGGAAGCAGGTCCGTTCCAAGCTGGCGATAACACAAATAAGAAACCGCGATCAGGATCAGGCAAAACCCGCCGAGCCAAATCGGATGTTCGAGCGCGCGCCGCATCCAGCGCTCATAAAACACGATGATTTTCTCGAACAATCCGCCCCTAAGCGATTCTTCCTCCGCGGCCATCATGCGTCTCATGCGCTCGAATTCCGCATTTTCGGAATCCTCTTGCGGCGCACGTTCCGTGCCAGCGGCGGGTTCCGCTTGGCCGCGACGGATCAGGTAAACTCCCAGGTTCGTTGACCAGGTGAGCGCCAGGGCCAGGGAAGTCAAGAGCGAAACGCTCATGGCGATGGCCAGCGCGCGGAAGAAGGTTCCGGTCACGCCCGTGATCGAAATCAAGGGCAGGAACACGACGATCGGGGTCAGCGTTGAACCGATCAAAGGAACAGTCAGTTCTTTGAGGGCGCTGTTGACCGCTTCGAGCCGCCCTTCTCCTCCATCGCGGTGCAGCACAATATTCTCGACGACCACGATCGCGTCGTCGATCACCAGCCCGCCTGCCGCCGCCAGGCCCCCGAGCGTCATCATGTTGAAGCTTTGCCCCAGGATCTTCATGGCAATGAAGGTAACGAAAATGGCCACGGGAATTACCAGGCCCGTCATCAGGGCCGTGCCAACGTCGCGCAAGAACAGCCAGATGATAAACCCGGCGAGCAGCAGACCGATGATAATCGCGTCGCGCACGCTCCCGATCGACTCGCGCACGATGTTGGACTGATCGTAAAATACGTTTAAATCTACCCCCGCGGGCAGTTTCGGCCGGATCGCCTCGATTTCCTGGTGCACCAGGTTGGCGACATCCACCGTGTTGCTTTCCGGCTGGCGGCTGATGCTCATGAGGACGGCTGGCTTTCCATTCGCCGTGACCACCGTGAAATTTGGCGCCGCGGAAGCCGTCACCACCCCCACGTCATGCACTCGGACGGGCGCGTCGCCCACATTCTTGATGACCATGTTGCCGATGTCTTCCGCATTGTGGACCTGCGAATCGATCAGGCCAAGAAACAACTGGTGGTTGCGGCTCAGAAGGCCCGGCGAATCGACAATGTTGGTGTGATTGGCGGCATCCAGAATGTCCTGCACCGTCACGTGGGCGCGCAGCATCTTGGACGGATCGGGCGTCACTTGAAATTCTGGCTGCTGTCCTCCTTGCACCAGGACGGTCGCAACTCCATTGAGCCGGTTCAAGCGCGGCTTCATGTCATACGTCGCGATTTCCCAGAGTTGCGTTTGCGGGACTTTGTCGGACGTGAGGCTGTAGCCAAGAATCGGGAAGCTGGCGAAGTCCAGCCGGTGCGATTCGATCTGTGCCGTGGAGGGAAGCGTGCTCTGTACGCGCGCGATTTCGGAATTTACCAACTGGAGCGTCGTGATCATATCCACGTTCCAGTTGAACGATAAATCGATTTCGGCCGATCCCCGGCTGGTTATCGAGCGCACATCCTCGAGACCCGGCACGCTGTTCACCGCGTTTTCCAGCGGGCGCGTGATGGTGACTTCCATTTGCGCGATCGGCATCACGCCGTTGTCCACGCCCACGATAATGCGCGGAAAATTGGTCGCCGGGAAAACAGCGATGGGCAGCGAGAGCGCTTCATAAACTCCCACGACGGCCAGCGTCAAAATCAAAAAGATGATTGACTTGGAGTGCCGGGCAAACCAGTAGCGCGACTCCGGAGAAGCAATTGGTGCGGAATGGCTGGGTGTTTTGTCAGACATGAGTTTCTACCTGTCGCAAAGTCATATGGGAAATGTTGGGAGCGATGGCCGCGCGCACTCCGCCCGCTTCATCCAGCCTGGCTCTGATGTGATTGGTCGTGAACATCACTATTCCTCTTCTTCTGGGATCTTTGGCGCCTGCACTTGGATCTTGGTTTTCGCCAGGACTGGGTCGTCTTCATTGGCCAGTTCGAACGCTCCCACAGTGACCACGCGCTCTCCGCCCGCCAGCCCGTCGGTTACCTGCACGGTTTTGGCTTCCCCGTCGCGGATGCCGACCTTTACCTTCTTTTTGCTGGGTGCGTTGTCACTATCCAGAACGATGACCGTGTTAACTCCGTCTGTTGTGGTCAACAGGGCGGCTTGAGGGATCACAATTGCGTCCTTCACCGTTTCGGCGACCATGGCAACGCGCACGCTGGTTCCAGGCCGCAGGCTTCCTTTTGGATTGGGGGCTTGCACCCAAACCTCCACGGTCGTGCTGTTCGGATCCACTGCGGGGCTCACCAGGGAGACTTTGCCTTTAACCTGAACGAGTTGCCCCGGAATCGTAATAGTCGCGGGATCCCCCACTTTCAGACTCGCCGCCTCCAGCTGTGCGATGTGCGCACGGGCCACCACTTGGGACAGGTCCATCACGGTGATAATCGGAGTGCCCGTGGCCGGTGTTTCCCCCGGATAGTAAGGACGGTCGGTAACAACACCGTCGATCGGGCTCTTAATCTGGGTGTAACTCACCTGGGCATTGGCGTTTTCCGTGTCCCCCTTTGCTGCGTCCCGCGCGCCCTCGGCCACTTTAAGGTCAAACTGTTTTTGTGCGAGGTCATAGGTATTCTTTGCCTGAGTCAATGCGACGGAAGCGTCGTCCAAATCCTTCGCCGAAACCGCGCCCTCCTTGTACAGCGCCGCCCGGCCGTCGTAAAGCTTCTGCGCCGAATCCAGGGATTGCTTGGCGAATTTCAGATCCTGAGCGCTCTTCTGCACCGTCATCTGGTAAGTGACCTCGGCTTGCGTGTAGCCGCCCTGGCTCTTCATCGCCGCCCCGGTCAAGTCCTGGTTCTCCAGCTCCCCGAGCAACTGCCCGGCCTTCACATGACTGCCTCTTTCCACATTCCATTTCTTGATCGAGGAGACGACCTTGGCCACGATCGCCGCTTGATCGCGCGGGTACAGCACCGCGTCCGTAACCACCTTGCGCTGGATCGGCTCCTTTTCCGCGGCGTCCACCTGCACCGTCACGGTCGGCGTTGCTTCGTCCGCTTTTTGTGTGCTGCAGCCTGAGAACAGGATGCCCGCAGCCATTAGTACAACGAATGAGCGGACCGGTCTGCCTGTTTCGATTTCATGTTTTTTAGGGCGGGCTCCCTGGCGAGCCGGCGCCGTGCCTGTTATTAAAGGGAAATACATTGTTTTGCTCCCATTCCTTTAATTGCTTTTGAGTTTTCCATCTTTCAGAAACTTCCCGTAAATGTCTGCAGTGTCGCCAATAGCGTACGATAGCGCACTTGCGCGTCGGCATAGGCGTTCCGTGCCGTCACCAGCGCTGTTTCCGCGTCCACTACTTCGGTCGCGGGGGAAGCCCCTCCCTGATACCTCAGGGTAGTGAGACGCAGGCTCTCGGCCGCAAGTTCCGCCGTAGTCCGTGATTCATCCAGGGCCGCCCGTGCGATGAGCGCTTCGTCATAGTTGGCATAGAGTTCGCTGATATGCATACGCTGAGCCAGGCTCAATGCCGCTTTGGCGGATTCCTGTTTGTATTCCGCCTGATGCAGCTTGCTGCGCAACGTTCCCCAATCCCACACGGGCACTGTCAACGCCGCCGTAAGGAAATAACCAAGATTAGGGACGATCCCGACCGCCGGATCATTTTGCACCGATGCGCGAGTGCAACGAAGGGCAAAGCAATTCGCCTCAATCCCGTAATCAGTGTCCACCGTCAAAGTAGGCAGAAACGCAGTTTTCGCCAACTTGACGTCTAAATCCGCCTCCCGAGCCGTCTCTAAAGCAACTCGCAAATCGGGATTCTGTTTTTCCGCCATCGCTTGAACTTCCGGAAACGGCGGCAACGCCGGGGCGGAGTCGAGGTCGTCCACCACGCTGAAATTTTCATTGAAGTCGGGGAAAAGCATTACGGCAAGGCCCAGGCGCGTGTCTTCCATGGAAAACTTGGCTTCGTCGAACGCCTGCTTCTGGATGCGGAACTGAATCTCCGCCTTCAAGGCGTCGCTGTGCGGCGCTTGTCCCTGACGTTCCAGATCCCGCGTGATGTCCATGAAGCGTTTGGCCTGATCCAGCCCGGCCTGCGCGGTGGCGTATTTGCGCTGCGCGACCACCACAGCGTAATAGCTCCTCGTGACGGTCACGCCCAAACCGCGGCGGGCTATTTCGGCTTTCGCATTGGCCAGAGCTTCCGCGGCTTTGGCGCGGTTATATCCCGTTCCCAGCAGAAGTCCGGGTGAAAGATCCTCGTGGTATACGCCCCAGGCGCGGTATACGTGAACACCGTCGTTGGTAACGTATCTTCCGTCGGAGATTTTTCCGCCATCGCCCTGCGTGCCAAGGTATTGCGTTGTCGCGTTAATCGACGGCAGCATGGCATTTCTGGCCTGAAGGCGATCTTCTCGCGCGCTCCTGGCATCATAGGTCGCGCCGAGTAGCGTCGGATCGAGTTTCCGCGCTCTCTCCAGTGCGTCCTGCAAAGTTATCGTAGTAGGCGGCGTCGCCTGGCCCGGTCCTGTCGGTTGCAGGAGCTGGACGTCTGATTCTCCGCTGGGCGCCTGAGAAGTGGCCTGCGCCGCGGCTCTTGAAATTGGGAAGATCACCGCAACGGCCAGGCCCAGTGCCATAACGGAACAATGCCTGATCAATTTGAGCGAGCGGCTTTGGCGAAGAACTCGCCGCCCCTTAGACAAAAAAATATCCACAAGACCGAATGAATCACCCATGGAATCCATCTCCCCCGCTCCTGGCCGCAGCCGGCTGGATTCAACCCCGAGGGGGATGTCCAGCACCTGCTCCGGAATGGCAGAATATAACCGTATCGAGCGACCTCGTGTCAAGCAAACCAGTGAAGCATAGCAATTTCACATGAAAATTATCTGAATAATTATTCCGCGCAGGCCTGCGGTATTTTGTCCGCAATTTCTTGCCGTCACTGAAATCCGGGAACGCCAATCTCCCGATTGGCGTGTTGCGTCTCCCCCCGCCAATCGGGAGATTGGCGTTCCCGGGAAAATCGCGCGCCGTTCAGGCTGCCTGCTCCGCCAGAGGTTGGCGGCGAACAAAACTCACCTCCATGCCCATAGGCGTCTTGATGATTTCGCAGGATTTGAAATCAGACTCGCCCGCGAGCGACGTCATTTGCTCTTCCGTATGCGCGCGCTTTAGCAGCATGTGCTTGAACGTGAATTTGGTCATCCAGGAGTTCGTCCGGCTGAGGCGCAGTCCATCCACGTAGGCCACGATTTCGTTCCAGGACGCGTCCTTGCGCAGATCAATGATGACGGCCCTGCCTCCCGGCTTCAGCACTCGATGCATTTCATTCAGCGCCTTCAGGGGTTCGGAAAAATTCTTGAATGCCGCGCGGCAAATGATCAAGTCGAATAACCCATCCTCCAGAGGAATGTCCGACGCGCTGCCGTGAATAAAACGTGCCACCACGCCTTCGCGCTTCGCATATTGCGAAGCCATCCGCACAAAGGATTGGCTGATATCCAGCCCCGTAATCTTAAAAGGTCCGAGCTTGGCCAGAGCGACCGAAAGATATCCCGGGCCGGGCGCGATTTCCAGCACGCGGGCATTGGCCGGTAGATCCTTTGCCAGCTCCCGGGCCAGGCGCTCAAATTCTCCGAGGTCCCTCCGCGTGATCTTGGCGTACCAGGAGGCCAGCCCGCCTTCCATGGAAATTCCTCGATACGGTTTTCTTGCCGATGCTTGCATGTCTATTTCTCCTTTCGTGGTCGACTAGCTGCTGGTGGTTTTTATCTTTTTATTTTTGCGAATTGCGGCCGCAGGCGCTTGCTCCCTGCGCCCTTCCGCCTTCGCGGCCAGAAGCTGCTTGCGCATTTCCGTCCAGCCGCTGCGCAATTTGCGATTGTCGCATTTGAGATCGTCGAGCAAATCCGTGGAGAACGTGTATTCCGCGTCCGTAATGGCCCTGTAATACTCGCTCTCCAGCGAAAACAGGCGCGGCAGCTTCATGGCCCGGCATTTCCGCTCTTCCTCGTCGATTTCCTCGATCGTTTTTTCAAGAAGGCCGATGCGAATCTCCAGCAGCTCGATCACTTCCTCCGGCGGCAGGACTGGCAGCAGCGAAATCGCCGCTTCAAACATGGGGTACTCCTTGACCGGCGAACTCACCAGCTCCCGCATCCAATCGATCAATTCGGCCTCGCCCAGGGCCCTCAGCTCGTAGACCGTCTTCACCGGGCGCCTGCCGTCTTTCAAGACTTCACGGACGGCAATGAAATTTTCGCGGCGCAACTGCTCGATGACGGCATAAAGCGCGCCGTAGTTCAGCCGGATGCTGCTCTCCTTGTGGCGTTCGCGCAGGGTGGTGGCCATTTCGTAGGGGTGCATGGGCCGTTCGTAGAGGAGGACGAGGATGGCCAGGGCCAGGGGGTTGGAAAACGCGCGTTTGGATTCGGCCGTCATATACTCTGGCCAGGATACTCTATACAGAATACTCTGTACAGAGTATATGCGGGCCGCGCGCGGTGGGGGAGATTTCCGGGGGAGCGGAAGACACGGACCGCCGGCCTCGAATTCCGGCGTTGTGGCATGGGGGAGGCGGTCCTGCGTTCGGCCCGCCTCCTCCGCATGCCCGGCAGGATTCAGAGTTTTTCTTGCAATTCAATCCGCGTTGGTCGGGCGAACTTTTCACTCACTTACATTCAAGATTGCTTTTTTGTTGTTCTGGCGCTGATTTTTGGCGAGACGCTTTCGAGCGCCTGGCGCGCCATCTTCACGTGATCTTCGAGCGTGGGCAGGGTTTGCGCGGCGAAGCTCTTGATCGAGGCGACTTTGCCGTCGCTCGCTTCGCGGCGGAACGCGGCGATACCGGCTTCATGGTCTCTCACCATATCGCGGGCGTAGGCGCGGTCAAACGCGCCCCCGGAAAGTCCGGAGAGGCGGGCATAGGCAGCTTGATCCTTTAGACTTGAGGGGATTCCACGGGACGGATAAAGTTTGCTGTCCCAACCGGCGATCAGCGCTGAAAGCGCGTGGGAAAACTCCGGCCTTTCAGGGGACGAAAATACTTGGGGTCAAAACTTTCGGCTACCGAAGCGGATCAACTCTGCGCACCTCGATCGTCTCGGTTTGGGGGTCGAGGGTGCCGATGACTCGCACTTTTTGTCCTGCATAAGGTTCCACTAGTTCCGGTTTATCCAACCGGTAAACCTTGTCCTTGTTTTGGAGCACAAATCGGCCGCCGCGATTCTTGATGCAATATAAGGTGCAGTCCGTGGCGGTCTTTCCGACCGATTTCATCTTGAGCATTTCCTTGTGCGATTTATCAAGAGAATGGACATTCATGGCGCACTGAGTATCCCCGATTTCGCCGGTGAAGATCTTTTCGTCCCCGCCAAAGGCAGACGGAGCGGAGAAACAAAGCAAAATCAAAGCGATCGAACACCATGACGATTGTTTCCAAGAGCGCATCTCTTCCCCCTTATTTGTTCATTTCAGAATCCAAGGACGTTTTAACCTCAGGTTCCACGATAAATTTCATGTTCATCTGTTCATGGCCTTCGCTGCAGATGACCGTGCAAATGACTTGATACTCGCCCGGTTCCGCCGGAGCCGTGAGCGCGAATTCCTGTACGCCCGGCTTGAGCAGCAGCTCCCATCCGGGAACGGGCTGGTGGTCCTTGGGGCGGAGCAGAGAAAATCCGTGAATGGAGCCGTCCCTATTCCTCTGCTTGGCGCGAATCGCGGTCACCCGGAGAAGGATTTTTTCGTTGGCCGTGACGGTGATGCTGGGCTTGCTCATGCCCTGAATTTTGTAGCGGCTGTCGTGGTCGGCAAGCACTTCGATCAAGCGAGGAGCTTGCTGGGCCTTTACGGGCAGAAGCAGCAGCAACAGCAGCAGCGCGGCAAACGCGCGCGCGCGTAGGAAGGCAAGAACGAACCGGCCCGCAATGATCTCCCGCCCCATAGTCACTCGGTCATATACCGCAAGATGAATTGCACGTCTTCGTCGGTAATCGTGGCGCGAACCCGCATGTGCCGCTCAATCGTGGCCATCATGCGGGGTGGAAACTTATGCGGCGCCATGTGGCACCGGCCGCAGTTGGCGCGGTATCGTTTCTCTCCCTCGAAACGGGAAACGGCTGATTTTTGAATTGCTTTCGAAGGGCCGGACGTCGAGCTGGGAGCCGTATCCGCGCCGGAAGAGGAAACACTGGAGTCCGCGACCTTCGCTTGTTCCTGCCCCGTTGCGGACAAAACTCCCCCCAGTATCAGCAGCGAAAGGCAGGCGAGAAGATTCCGTTTAAATTTCAATTATCGTCTCCATGGCCGAGCGGATATGCGAAGCGATATGTCAGGCCAACCGTCCAAATGTTTTTATTTCCTATCTCGCTGAACTGGCGGCCGTAGCTACTCACTGCTCGCAGGCCGTCCCGGAAGTAGTAGTTCACGCCGAATTCAAATTGCCGGGTATTTACAGGCGGCAGCGAATCGCTCGGAAGCACCCCTACAAAATACTGCTGCATGCGCGCGACAAGCTGCGTTCTGCGCATGGCGTATTGCCAGAACGGAACCTGACTCAGGCGGTAGGAGGGTTCGAACCAGTAACCGCTCCCCCTGGCCGAGCGTTGATATTCCCCCCGGAATTCCAATGGCAACGCGGGCGGCTGCCAGCCGCCATGAAAACCGAAGGAATTCGAGCGCTCATCCTGCAGCAGATGCTCAAAGGAACCCCCGATTTCAAGCCGTGCGTTGGGAATGAAGATCCCCAGCCGTGCGCCCGCTAAGCGGTCGGAGTCGAGCGGAGTCACGTTGCTCAACTTAACGGTGCTCAATGCGGAGAAGTAGACGGCATAATTGATGTTGAATTTGGACGTGGCCCGGAAGCCGCCGCGCAGCATGGCTCCCGTGCTGGCCTGGGAAGGCCCGGTGCCGATGGGCAGGATCAATGGATCGGTCTGAAGGTTTCGGATCCAGATGGGGTAGAGCCGCTCGTTGAATATTCCAAAGGGGGTAAGAAATCTTCCTACTGACACGGTCACGTAAGGGTTGGCTATGTAATCCACCTGGAGATAGTCAATGCTTTTCAGAACCTGGCCATGAAACGAGCTGTTCCCCGGCTGTTGGGTCATGTCAGCCTCGAAGGTGGCGCGCGATTCGATCAGCCACCGATCTCCTAAGGGAACGAGTAGTACAGGCGCGATCAGAGGGCCCAGATGGGGTTGTCCTCCATTAAATGCGGCGATGAATCCGGTTCCCCCGATGATGGCGGGCACGGGCTTGGGAGTAACGGGTTGATCCTGGGCCCGGAGAACAGGAACGGCAAGCAAAGTCAACAGCGCGCCAAGCAATGAAATTCGACAATGCCGGGAGAACAACGAATTTTGGCGCATTCCAGGCGTGCTGGGCATGCGTACACAACCAGTTTCGAAAACAGGACTAGCGAATTTTCCCACCTCAGCAACCCCACAATCGTCAGCCACCCGGCTATACTTTTTTTATATGTTGAGGGGTCACCCGGAAGGGGTCAAGCGCAGTGGATTTGTTTTTGCCGGAGTGATAATTAACGCAAGCGACACAATTCCTTTTCGAGCCAGGCAACCCAAGCCCATATGCCCGGCGGACGCTGGAATGGGTTCCTCACGGTTCCGGGCCAAGACTTGGGATTCACCGTGCGCTCCCCATCTACGACCTTAGGCATTTGCATCACGCGAACGAAAATATTTTGACAGGTTTTGATTTATGAACTATAGCTAATACAGGCATTTTGTGAGGGCGGAGGAGTTTGCCCGCGCAGGCGATTGCCGATAACAGGGGATACCATGAAAAATCAAAGCCGCATGCACACCCGCGTCACACTTCTGGCTACCGTCATGATTGGGATTGCTCTTCTCGTGGCGGGGAATTGGAGGCGGTCGCAGGCGGCGCCGGCTCAGGCGTCCTCCGGCAACGTCATGCACACGGATAGTTACCAGCGCTCGGCGCGCCTCGATACCTACAAGGTGATCGCCGACAGCGGCGCGGGCCGCGGCGAAAACATCTATTTCTATAAATGCTGGATGTGCCACAACCAGTACGCCAAGACCGGCCCTTACCTGAAGGAGCTTTTTAAGCGTTCGCAATTGATGTCCGGCGATCCCGTGACGGACGAAAATGTGGCCGCAAAAATCAAGGAGGGCGGGCCGGGGATGCCTGCTTTCGGCACCACTTTGAAGGACGTGGATGTAGCCGATCTGATCGCTTACATCAAGGAAGGGAAGTGCTGCGTCGAAGGGGAAAATCCGGGACCGAATCCCTGGTATCGCGCGGCGACGCAAAAGTGGACGGTGCAAAACGGGTTGTCAGGCGGGGCCACGGGTACCGTCAAGATTCCGACGGGAGATTCGCCGGAAGGTGTTGGCGTCCAGCTGATCGCGCCGAATGGTGTGCGCACCACGGTGTACACCGACGCGCAGGGACGCTACGAATTTCCCAAGATGCAAACCGGGGATTACGTTTTGCGGATCCCGACTCCGCTTTTGTTCAAGCCTTACGTCGTAAATTCCGTGCACATTGATGGAGCTTCCAAGCTGGCCGAAATCGTTTTGGAGAGAGTTTCCGACTCGGATGCGCTGCCGGCTACGCCGGAGATTGAACGCCAGCTCAGCGGCGCGGAATTGCTGTGGAATATGCCGGGCACGGCGCAGGAAAAGGCAACGCTGCAAAAGAATTGCTCCGCCTGCCATTCCTGGAACCAGATTTTCCGCAACCGCTACGATGAGCACAGCTGGGGCCTGATCGTCGACCGCATGACGCAATATTCCGGCACTTCGCTGGTGATTCGCATCAAGGGAACGACGACGACCGGCGGTGGAAACAATTCGGTCACCCGCCGCGATGGCACCTCGCCTGAGGAAGTCCAGACGTTGGTGAAGTTTCTGACACGTGTGCGCGGGCCCGAAGAGCAAGACGAGCCGCTACGCATGTTCCCGCGGCCGAGTGGCGGCGACACGCACGTCGTCGTCACCGAGTACGAATTGCCGCAATCGCTGCTCGCGCTGCACGACGCGCAGGGAGACTCAAAAGGAAACATCTGGTTCACGAGCCACAAGACCGACGTTGTCGGAAAGCTCGATCCTAAAACCGGAATCGTGACCGAATACACGATTCCACTCACTCCGAAGGGCATGCCCGGAACGCACGCGGTGCGGATCGACAAGAACGATATCCCGTGGTTTTCGGAGAACTGGAGCCACAATCTCAACAGGCTCGATCCCGCCACTGGAAAAGTGACGCAGGTGCACATTGAGGACGCGGTGCCTCTGAATGCGCCCGGCTTCGGCAATTTCTCTATGACTCCGGATGGCTACGTCTGGGACAGCCGCGACAACAACGTCCGGAAAATCGATCCGGAAACGGGCAAAGTGATTCAGCGCTTCCCCCTGCAAGCGAGCTTCAGCTACGACAATCTCATTTCCGCCGACGGAAAATATTACGGAGGTGGCGGGCTGCCGGCCTGGGGAAACACCATCGAGCGCATGGACCTGAGTACGGGGCAGTGGATTAACCAGAACTCGGGTGCGCACATGATGACGGCCAAGCGCGGCGGGTTCGATCCCTACGACAACCCCTGGTTCGGCGGGGGCGATGGCGCCCTGATCGAGCTGAATGCCAAGACGGGACTTGTCGAGGAGCACATTCCGCCGATCGCTCCGAGCCCGTACACGGACTTCTACGAAGCGCAGCCCGACGCGAACGGCGAAGTCTGGGCGGGCGTGCTGCACGGCCGGCAGATGGTCCGCTACAACCAGCACACCGGGGAGTGGCATGTCTACGAAATGCCCGAGCCGTTCACCTACGACCGCAGGACCTACATTGACAGTTCCACGCATCCAGTTACCGTATGGTATGTTGACTATAATGGTTATCTTGTGCGCGTTCAGCCCCGCGAGTAAACGAAAGCTTTGGCAGAAGTCGCGGAGCGAGAATCTTGCGGGCGGTCGCGCCTGCGCGGTGACGAGCGCCTTACTTTTCCGCGTTCTAACGTGTTCATTGGGCGCAACTTCCTCCTGATACGCCGCTAAAATTCGCCGTTAAATGCCGGCGGCGCTCCCAATTACGTCTACAAATTGTCTAATTTATATCCCTGCGACTGTGACATTTTCTTGACCCTGATTTGACACCATTCCGGCCGAAAAAAGCCATCCTACCGTCCTTCACCACAAGGAGGCGGTAGAGTGAAACACAAAGTTTTGTTGTACTTTTGTAGCGTACTTCTGGCCGGATCAGGCTTGTTCGCCGAGAGCGCTTCGGCACAGACGAAAGCCTACCGGCAGACCAATCTCGCATCCAACGTTTCGGGGGTTGCCGCTAATAACGCGCCAAGCTTGGGCGATCCCTGGGCCATCACCTTCCTGCCGGGACGGCCATTTTTCGTCGCCGATAGCGGTTCCGGATCGATCAGCTCACTGAATTCTTCCGGCGTCCTGTCGGGCGCGGCGGCCGTACCGGTTTCTCCGGGAGGCATGAGCCGCGCGATGCCCACGGGCATCGCTTCCGACGCGAGCGGCGCATTCGGACCGGCGGACTCGCCCTTCCAGTACGTCGTGGTCACGCAAAATGGAAC
>Ga0210409_10005583_pt1 | contig 13203 bp, 7 predicted proteins | sample IncBWH17MmetaG_FD_161649 | JGI IMG/M metagenome (GOLD analysis project Ga0210409, IMG submission 161649) | Forest soil microbial communities from Barre Woods Harvard Forest LTER site, Petersham, Massachusetts, United States - Inc-BW-H-17-M | ecosystem: Environmental > Terrestrial > Soil >...
CGAACATATCACGAGGCGTGAGACTCGGGTTCGGGACGCCTTTTGCCATAGCCCTTTCGATGCTCGGAGCGGGCGCAGGGCTGCATAAATCTTCTGGATTCTTATCTTCTGCGTGAACTGAGTTGCACACGTAACCAGCCCGGAGCCACGAAATGTCCCCGGCAAATCAGGGACACCCACTCTGATTCGCCGTCCGGCCTGCCCTTTTGCCGTTTCCCCTCTGTGACTCCGGACCTCTGTGGCAGAATCATTGGCTCGCGATGCTGCGCCGCCTCAACTACCGCTTATTGATCCCCGCGATTCTGATCGTGGCCTCGGCCACCGTCGAAATCGCTCGCGAGCGCCGCCCCTCCTTCCTGCGGCCGGACTTGCGCCTGTACGCTTTTGTAGGCAACGCGGGAGACGGTACGGTGTCCGTCGTGGACTTGATTCGCGTCAGTAAGATAGCCACGATCGCGGTTGGTCCCACTCCGTCCGGCCTGCGGGCGCACCCGAAATTCAATCAGGTATGGGGGGTTTCCACGGAAGGCGGGTATGCGTTTGCGATCGACTCTTCCAACGGCCAGGTTTTGGCGCGCATTCCCGTTGGGCAGTCGCCGTTTGCGCTCGATTTTTCGCCGGACGGAAACCGCGCCTATGTGGCTGCTTCCGGGTCGGCGTCGCTCGTGGCCATAGATTGCAGAACGGGGCAAATTGTCGGGCGCGCGCGCACAGGAAAGCGGCCCTGGCTGGCACGCGTAACGCCCGACGGCAAGCAGATCGTCGTACCCAATCGCGATGACTCCACCGTGCAAATTTTCGACGCCGCGACGCTGGCTTCTCTGGCCACCATCGGCGTTGCTGCCCACCCGGAGCAAGTCGCCATCCTGCCGGACGATTCCGTCGCGTTCGTTTCCGCTACCGGGTCGAACGAAGTCTCCGCAATAGACCTGAAGCGCCATGTGCTGGTGGCCAACATGCAACTCACCGGCCCGCCCGCCGCATTGCTATTAAAGCCGGACGGCGGAGAACTCTACGTCAACGTTCCCGCTTCGCACGGGCTGGAGATTATCGATACATGGAGGACTGAAATTTCGGAATCAATGGTCCTGGGCTCGGCGCCAACGGAAGGAACGATGACCGCGGACGCTTCCCTCGTGTACGTAGCCGACGCAGCGGCCAACGACGTCACACCCATTGAAATGGCTACCCGGCATCTCTTGCCTCAAATTCCCACCGGAAGGCGCCCGGGCCCCTGCGCGCTCGATCCGAGCGGCGAGCTTCTCCTCGTCGCCGACGAAGATTCCGCCGATCTGGCTGTAATTCGCGTGCGCACACAAAGCCTCATCACCATGATTCCCGTGGGCACGAGGCCCAACTCTCTGGCGATCAAATTGTTCTAGCGCGAAAGGCCGGGAACGCCAATAATGAGATTGGCGTTCCCAGGCAGAAGATCAAACACATGAGAATAAAGAAAACGGCCGGCAACCAAGGTTGCCGGCCGTTCTCCTAAGAGCGCATGCCCCCTCGGCGATTAGCGGTGACCTCCGCCGTGGGACCCGCCACCCCCGCCATGGAATCCACCGCCTCCGTGAAATCCACCACCACCGTGGAATCCACCGCCTCCGTGAAATCCACCACCACCGTGGAACCCGCCGCCATTGCCGCCACCGTGGAACTCGCCCCCACCATGGAAGCTGTTACCGCCGCGGAAGCCACCACCATGGAAGCCCCCGCCACCACGGAACCCCTCGTTACCCTGGAATCCGCGACCACCATGCCATTCGCCTCCGCCACGCCATCCACCTTCACCACGAAATCCATCTCGACCGCGGAATCCGTCATGGTCTCCATACCAACCGCGACCATAGTAGCCGCCCCATCCGCCATAATAGCCACGGCCGTAGTAGCCACGGAACCACGGCCCCGCGCCAATGAACACGCCTCCGTCAAAATAGTCCGGCCCATAGTAGCCGTAAGGCGCGCAGGCATACGGCGCATAATCGTAATACCCGTAGACGCAATTTGGAGGCGGGCCGTAATAGCCTGGGCCGACTCCTACAAAAACCTGGGCATGAGCAGCGCTTCCTGCCAGGAACATGAATACCCCGATCAATGCCGCGTACTTTAGGTATCTCATTGAATTGTCTCCTCGACCGACCCTCGGTCGCCGCGAGCCTCTTGCGCCTCGCCCGCATACACAATATGACGCTGTAGAAATAGCAATGGGCGTGCCAAATCGAATCGAATGGTGCAAATTAAATCCCCTGTAAAATCAAATACTTACGCGCATTCCCAGAACGAAGCATAATCGGTAATCTGTGCGGCCTGGCTGTAATCCACCACGCGCGCTGATTTTCAACCACTCCCAAGCTAATACGCAAGGCTTGCGGTCTAGCGGAATGAAAAATCTCGCTGGATTCAGAATCTTAACTCGCGCGGAGCACCTCATCAGGAAGACGGTCCTACCCTTTGACAGTGATGTACATTTGTGCATACACTGGGGTGTGGAATTCGAGTGGGACCTGGTCAAAGCGAACGCCAACTTCCGCAAACATGGCGTTCTCTTCTCGGACGCCGCAAGCGTGCTCGAAGATGAACAGGCTCTCACCCTTCGCGACCCTTACGCAGAAGAGGAAGAGCGATGGATCACGGTTGAGTTGGATTTATTCGGCAGACTTCTTGTCGTCGTTTATGGTTGGAGAGACGAAACAATCCGATTCATTTCGGCGCGGCCGGCAACGCCGCGCGAACGGCAAGAATACGATGGGGGCAGGCTCTGCCTAGCGCCCACCCGTCTGAGGAAAAAACCATGAAACCTGAATACGATTTCAAAAAGGCAAAACGCGGGGCAGTTGTCGCAATCCCAAAGGGCAAGACCAGAATCACGATCCGGATTGACGATGATATTCTCGCCTGGTTTCGCGAGCAGGTCGACCGAGCGGGTGGCGGCAATTATCAATCGCTGATGAACGAAGCGCTAAGCCAGCACATTCGCGACGCCAAGGAACCATTGGAAGCTACCCTGCGCCGCGTGATCCGGGAAGAACTTAGCCACACGAGTTAATCTATCGGCTAGCCATTAGTGTGAGCTAACCCACCGACCAAGCACAATTTTCCTCGCCCAGCTGGATTTCAAGCATTCCTTCCTCGGGAAGCAGATCCAAGGGCAGGCCGCCTTCCCAGAGGGCAACCCCGAGAGAAATGGATTTTCGGGTGCCGAGGAAAAACATTTCCTTGGCCACCGACACTTCCAGGATGCGGTCAAACGCGACTTTCACGACTTCATCCGGCCCCAGGAGACATAGATCCCGCGACTCGACCAGGTAGCCAGTCACGCGGCCTCCTTCGAAGCGGACCACCACGCGCAATTCCTGCTCGGCACGGACGGTGATGCGGAATTCGGCGTCGCGAAGTTCCTTCAACGCTTCGGAAAAAACGTCCACCCTCAGGTGAAACCGTTTCTCATCGAAACCGTACCGGATTTCGTGCAACAGCATCAAGCGTCCGTGCATGGCCGAGCTTCGGCGGTCGGCGGAATACAGGCCGGCGCCCATCCATTCAAAGTAAGTCGATTCGCGCCCGTCCACTTTCACGTGCAGAAACGTGCTGGGCGGCAAGACCAGCGCGGGAACGGGCTGCCGCTTGATCGGCTCGGCCAGGACGTCCGGCGCTTCGGCGCCCAACGAACGATACACTTCGGTTAATAGTTTCCTGTAAAATGCGTCGAACTCCGCGTCATTAGCAGAACTGTGCTCCGGCCCGTACCACCAGCACCAATCGCTGCCTTCCGCCGCCAGCAGCGCTTCATATGACGCCAGGAGTTGGTTGGCGTCCGGCGCCTTCGGAAAGCCCTTGGCGGAATTGTCCGCTTGCTGCGCATAGAAGTCGCGAGCGCGCCGAAGATGGTCCCAGGCCGTGACGTCTTCGCCGGCCCCGATCCACACATCGAAATTGGCGCTAATCCAGGAAGCCGGAAAGATTCCGTTGTTCCGCGGGATTTCTCCAGCCGCCGCCGCGGCCTCGCTTGCTGTCAGCGCATGGATATCCGGATCGTTTTCGATTCTCCTGTAAAACTGGCGCAGGAATTCGCGGCCGTTGCCGCGGAAATATTCCCAGGCATTTTCCCCGTCCAGGATCAAAGAGACCGTCAGCGGGCGCCCGATCTGAACGCGTTCTCCGATGGCGCGAATGCGCTGGTAAAGATCGTCGGCGGCGGCATTCATATCCATCCGGCTGTAGACAAAGCCGACGAGGTCCGACAAGTAGTGGTCGCGGAAGAATCCCACCATTTCCTTGCCGCCCACACGCACGCGCAACGGCGAGTACAGTTTGTCCGCATTGTCCGGAACGCCGGCGCCGTCGCGTCCAAATCCGGCGCCCAGGGTCCGCCCGAGGACACCTTCATCCGTGGCAAACCATTTGAACCCCAGATCGGCCGCCTGGGAAAGCGCTTCGTCCGATACGGACCCCTCGGAGGGCCAAAGGCCGTCGGGCGCCTTTCCGAAAACTCGTTCGTGATAACGTCGCGCCCGTAAAAGCTGTTCCCTGGCATCTTCCGGATGGCGGAAGGCAGGCGTGGGCAACGGCGTGTTGGGATTGGATACGCGCGCGATGTCTGTGTCGCACAGCAGCGGAAGGATGGGATGATAAAACGGCGTCGCTGAAATTTCGATTTGTCCCGTGGAAGCGGCTTGGCGGTATTCGGGCAGGACTCGCCCCAGCAGTTCGATCTGTTTGTCACGAAGCTGCTGCTTGTCCTGTTCCGTGTAATCGACTCCCTTCCGCGCAAGCTGCGAAACCACTGGATCGCTCGCCAGATATTCCTCGTCCATCCAGGCCAGTTGAGAAAGGACTTGAAGATCGCGCCAATCGCGTTCCCCGAAAGTTTGCGTTGCCTGTTCGCTGCCTTGGGCGCTCACCCACTGGTGAAGCTCGATATATCGCGGCCAGCGCGCCAATAGATTGTCGTAGTTCAGTTGAAAGGCCCGCTGCATCAATTCGGATTTATCTTCGGGCGTGAGGTTCGCCACCGGGCGAAAGGCGGCCGCAAACGACAGCTCGTCGAATTTTCCGCTGGCATATTCTTCGAGTTGCACTCCCAGGGAAGGCACCACATTGAACGTGGCATGCACGCGGGGAAATTCCTCGATCACGCGGACCATTCCCCAGTAGTCCTTGAGAGCATGAAGGCGAGTCCACGGAAGCACGTAACGCCCGGTGGAAGGGTCGCGATATTGCGGCTGGTGCATGTGCCACAAGATCATCAGGTGAACACGGTTCATCGCCGGACCGCCCCATTCACCTTCGGTCCGGCGGGTTGCCCTTCTTGACGCGGAGGGAACGAGTACAGCTCGCTGCTCCCCATCGCAGGCGTGCTAGAATGGCGCCTCGAAACGATGCGCCTGATTGACCGGTACATTTGCCGCCAATTGTTTTCCCACGCCGCGCTGGGATTGGGCGTATTCACGTTTGTATTTTTCGTGCCGCAGCTGGTGCGTCTGATGGACCTGGTGGTGCGCCATCCGGGATCCTGGTTGACCATCGGCGTTCTGTTCCTTTCGACTTTTCCCGGCATTCTCAGCCTAACCCTCCCGATCGGCGTACTGGTCGGCGTGCTCATCGCTCTCGGGCGCTTGTCGGCCGATAGCGAACTGATTGCCATGAGCGCTCTCGGAATGGGCCGCCGGCGATTGCTGGTTCCGGTCGGCATACTGGCAGTCGGCGCCACCGCCATCACTTTCACCATGACGCTCTGGCTCGGTCCACTTTCCGTGCGCACCTTCCGGACCATTGAGGACCGCCTGCGCGCCGGGCAGGCTTCCTACCAGGTGGCCCCGCGCGTCTTCGATGAGCGATTTCCCCAAATGGTCCTGTACATCAACGACATTGATTCCGCCGCCACACGTTGGAAAGGGGTCTTCCTGGCCGGCATCGACAAAGGCGTCTCGCGCCTGACATTGGCGGAGGAAGCGATTGTAATTGCCGACCGCAGCGAGGGCAAGCTGGAGTTACACCTGCGTAACGGAAGCGTTCACGAGTTTTCCCCCGCCGATCCGGGACACTATTCCCTTTCCGCGTTTGGGCAGCGCGACCTGCCCGTGGAAGTCAAATCGGCCGAGGGCGATCATGTTTCCGAACCCGGCATTCCAGGCCGGACCATGAGCATCTTGTGGCATGAGCGCCGCAGCCAGCGCGATGCGAACGTGGAAATTCAGCGCCGGCTTTCATTTCCCTTCGCGTGCATCTCGTTTGCGTTGCTGGCCACGCCGATCGGCGCGCGCCCCCGGCGCGGCGGCCGAGCCGCCGGTTTTCTGATCACACTGCTCCTGGTTTCCGGTTACTACCTGATGTTCACATTCGGCACGGAACTCGCCCGCCAGGGGACGATTCCCATCTGGGCGGGCATCTGGTCGGCAAACGTGATTACGGCAGGACTGGGACTGTATCTGCTGCCGCGGCTGGAGCGCATGCCGGGCAGCAGCCGGACGGGCGCCGCTTTCGACTGGGCTGCCGGGTGGCGAATCTGGAAGATTTTTTCGCGGGAAAAGCAGCCCGTTGCGGCAGCCCAGAACGGCGCGCCAGTCGGGGGAAGGATATTCGCTCGAAAGAAAAGCCGGACCGGGATTCCCCAGCTTCTGGACGTGTATCTGCTGCGCAATTTTATTTACTATTTTTTATTATTAACTACAGGATTCATATTGCTCTTCGAGGTGTTCACGTTTTTTGAGCTGCTGGACGACATCGCCCAGCATCGCACCGGCCTCGTCGAAGTCACCTTGTACTTCGTCTATCTCGCCTGCTACCTGTTCTACCAACTCGCCCCGCTTGCTGCGCTCGTCTCCGTGCTGGTGACCCTCGGGGTGATGACCAAAAACAACGAGCTCGTCGCGTTCAAGGCCAGCGGCCTCAGCTTGTACCGCATTGCCCTGCCCTTGCTGCTGGCCGGCATTTTTCTCGCGGCCAGCCTGCTGGTGCTGGACGACACTTACTTGCCCTTCGCCAATCAGCGCCAGGACGCCCTCCGCAACCAGATAAAGGGCCGCCCGGCGCAAACCTACTACCAGCCCGGCCGCCAGTGGATTTTTGGGGAAAGCGCGAAAATCTACAACTACGAACTCTTCGATCCCGATCATGAATTGTTCGGAGGATTGAATGTCTTCGAGCTGGACCCGGCCACCTTCGAAATCCGGCGCCGCATTTACGCCGCTCGCGCCCACTGGGACAGCCATCAAGGACTCTGGATTCTTGAATCCGGATGGATCCGCGATTTCAATCACGGGCAGTTGACCCGGTACACGCCTTTCCTGGCCAATGCTTTGAACGAAATCAGCGAGCCTCCGTCTTATTTCAATCGGGAAGTCCGCCAGTCCTATCAGATGACCTGGTGGCAGCTCCAACGCTACATCGGCGACCTGCAGCAGGCCGGATTCGACGTCGCGCGACTCTCGGTGCAATTGCAAAAGAAGCTTTCCTTCCCGCTGGTCGCTCCGATTATCATCCTGCTGGCCATCCCCTTTTCCATTCTGGTGGGAACGCGCGGCGCCGTCGGCGGCTTGGCACTGGGCGTGGGAATCGCGATTATCTACTGGGCCGCTGCGGCGCTCACCGAAGCGATGGGAGCCGTCGGCCAATTGCCCCCGCTTCTGGCCGCCTGGGCGCCGGACACCGTCTTCGGTTTCCTCGGCTTGTATTTCTTCCTGAAAATGCCAACCTGAGGACGTGATTCGTAATTTGTGAAAGTCTGAATTTAATTTAGAGGTTCACTTGCAACGCCGAGGCTTTACCCGGCTAGATGCGTTAGTTTGGCACTTTCAATACTCAAGTTTAACTAGAGGTTCCCAACCGAATTCGCGAGACGAATCTAGTCCGAGTAGTGGCCATTGCTTTACAATCTCAAATCTTAAATTAAGATCTCAAATTTCAAATCTGAAATTTGAGGTTTGAAATTAAATTCAAGAAGACAATGCATCTCGACTATTACTTGAGATTCGACAAGTTTTTGACAGCAAATGAAAACCCTTCCCTAGAATCCACTTTGACTTGAAACGAACTGGAAATATTTCGAAGATCCCTTAAGTTCGTGAACCGTCGGCGGTCACCAAAGATCGTAGTTTTTGGATGACCAGATCGATGCCAACTTCGTTATGCCCGCCCTCCGGGATGATCACATCGGCATGCCGCTTGGACGGCTCGATGAACTCCATGTGCATGGGCCGCACGGTCGCCAGGTATTGGTCGACGACGGATTCAACGGTTCTTCCCCTTTCACGGATGTCCCGGCCCAGCCGGCGAATAAATCGCAGGTCGGCGTCGGTGTCCACGAAGATCTTGATGTCCATCAATTCGCGCAACGCCTTGTTTTCAAAGATGAGGATGCCCTCGAGAATCATCGCGGGATAGGGGTTCATGCGGACAGTGGTAGAAGCTCGTTGGTGTTTTGTGAAATCGTAGACAGGCCGATCGATCGCGTGGCCTTCGCGGAGTTGCCGCACATGATCGATCAGGAGAGGAGTGTCGAAGGAGTCGGGGTGATCAAAATTTTGCCGGGCGCGCTGTTCCAGGGGAAGATGCGGCAAATCCTTGTAGTTATGATCTTGCTGCAGGACCAGTACGCTTTCCGGCGACAACGCGGAAATAATCCGCTCGGTGATGGTGGTCTTTCCTGAGCCGGTGCCTCCGCAAATCCCGATGACCAGCCGTTTCGCCACGATCATTCCTCGAGCATTGTGTCAGGAGAAAAATCTTCTGTCGGCGAGCCGACTCGAATCAAAAGAATATTAACCGTACTCTGCGAGAACCGTGCGACGGAAAACCCGGGAACGCCAATCTCCCGATTGGCGTCCGGCCCAAAGCCATTCAAGACAATGGCGCTCCCAGCCCCATCCCCGCGTTATTTCTTACCCTTTTTGCCGCGGCTTTTCTTGGCCGCGCGCTCCTCGATCACAGCTTGCGCCGCCGCGAGCCGGGCAATTGGAACGCGAAATGGCGACGCGCTGACGTAGTCCATTTCTACTTCGTGACAGAACTTGACGCTGGCCGCATCTCCTCCGTGCTCGCCGCAAATTCCAATCTCCAGCTTGGGACGAACCGAGCGCCCTCGCTCAATCCCCCAGCGGATAAGCATCCCGACGCCGTGCACATCCAGCGTCTGGAACGGATCGTCGGCAAAAATCCCGGCCTTCTTTTCGTCCACGTATTCGGGCAGGAACCGGCCGGCATCATCCCGGGAAAGTCCCATACCCATTTGCGTCAGATCGTTTGTGCCGAACGAAAAGAATTCAGCCACTTCGGCGATCTCGTCCGCAAGCAAAGCCGCGCGTGGAATCTCGATCATGGTTCCAACCAGGTATTCAAGTTTTACTTTTGATTCTCGAATGACTTGCTGCGCGACCTGGTTGGTCCGGTCCGTGAGAATCTGAAGTTCTTTCCGATCCATCACCAGCGGGATCATGATCTCAGGTATCACTTTAATTCCCTTTTTCTTGCATTCCACCGCCGCTTCCAGGATCGCCCGCACCTGCATTTCAAGTATTTCTGGATAGGTAATCGCCAACCGGCAGCCGCGGTGGCCGAGCATGGGATTGGCTTCATGCAATTGCTCGACGCGACGCGCGATCACCTCGACGTCGATGCCAATTTTCTCCGCCAATTCGCGCTGCTTTTCGGGGTCGTGCGGAACGAACTCATGGAGCGGAGGATCGATCAGCCGGATGGTGACGGGAAAGCCGTCCATGACCTTGAAGATGCCGATGAAGTCGCGCCGCTGATAAGGCAAGAGCTTGTCAAGGGCTCTCTTTCTGGCGGCGGAAGAGTCGGCGATAATCATTTCCTGAATCGCCAGTTGTCTCTCGATGCTCTTTTCCGGGAACTCAAAATCCTTAAAGAACATGTGTTCGGTGCGCACCAGGCCGATTCCCTCCGCACCCATGTCGCGGGCTTTTTGCGCATCGTGCGGAGTATCGGCGTTGGTGCGCACATGAAGTTTCCGTATGGAATCCGCCCAACCCATCAGCGTCGAGAACGCTTCCGGCAATTCGGGAGTGGAAAGTTTGACTTGACCCTGATAGACCACGCCATCGTTTCCGTCGAGCGTGATCCAATCTCCCTGATGAATGATTTTTCCGTTGGCATGCGCGGCTTTTGTGGCATAGTCAATGTCGAGCTGCTCGCATCCCACGATGCAGCATTTGCCCCAGCCTCGCGCGACGACGGCCGCATGGCTGGTCTTGCCTCCCGTAGCCGTAAGGATTCCCTGGGCGACAAACATCCCGCCGACATCTTCCGGGCTCGTTTCGCGCCGGACAAGAATCACCTTCTCTCCACCGCTGACCATGGTTTCGGCCTCTTCAGCGGTGAAAACGGCCTTCCCCACTGCGGCTCCCGGCACGGCATTGATTCCTTCTGCGATTTTTCTTTTGGCAAGGTCCGCCCGCGAGGTCGACGGGTCGACAATCGGATAGAAAAGCCGGTCGATGTCTTCCGGCTTGATGCGCTCGATGGCCTCTTCCTTCGAGATGAGACCTTCTTTGGCCATATCCACGGCGATCTTGAACGTTGCCGCCGGCGTGCGCTTCCCCACGCGCGTCTGCAGCATGTACAACGTGCCTTCCTCAACGGTGAATTCCATGTCCTGCATGTCGCGGTAATGCTTTTCGAGCAATTGGCGGACTTTCTCCAGTTGCTTGTAGACTTTCGGCATTCGCGCCGACATCTCGTTCAGGTGCATCGGCGTCCGGATTCCCGCAACCACATCTTCGCCTTGCGCGTTGATCAAAAAATCTCCGTAGAAAATTTTCTCCCCAGTCGAAGGATCGCGCGTGAAACAAACGCCGGTGCCCGAATTGTCTCCCGTATTGCCGAAGACCATTTGCACGACGTTGACGGCTGTTCCGAGCAGTCCGGTGATGCGTTCCACGCGGCGGTAGGTCACCGCCTTTTCAGCGTTCCAGGAACCAAATACGGCGCCAATCGCTCCCCACAATTGCTCCTCTGGATCTTCCGGAAAAGCCTTCCCAGTTTTTGACCTATAGTATTCCTTGTAGGCGGAAACCAGTTCGCGCCAGCCTTCCGCCGGTACTTGGGTGTCGTCCTTAACGCCGCGGCGCGTCTTCATTCCCCTCAATTTTTCTTCAAGTTCTTCTTTAGGTAGGCCGATAACCACCGACGAATACATTTGCACGAAGCGGCGATAGGCATCCCAGGCGAACCGCTCATTTTTGGTGTTGCGACCCAATGCCTCGACCGACTTGCTGTTCAGACCGAGATTGAGAATTGTTTCCATCATCCCGGGCATTGACCTGGCGGAGCCGGAACGCACGCTTACGAGGAGCGGGTCGTTGGCGTCGCCGAGTTTTTTCCTGGTGGTCTTTTCCAGGCGCGCCAAGTTTTTCCTGACTTCCGCCTGGAGCGATTTTGGATAGTTAAGGTCGTGCTTTAGATAATAGTCGCAGCATTCCGTGGTGATCGTAAAGCCCGCCGGAACCGGGAGGCCGATCTTGGTCATCTCTGCAAGACCGGCACCCTTGCCTCCCAGCAGCTCTTTCATTTCTCCGTCGCCTTCCGCTTTTCCCGCCCCGAAAAAATATACGTATTTCACAAGTATCCTCCCCCAAGAATGAACCTCAGAATGAACTGTACGTCGGCGTGCCGACAAAAAACGATTTACCCGCGCCGTTATGATCCTTAGCTATTTCACCTGCTCCACGGTCACGATCTCAGAAAAATCGGCAATCGTCGAAAATTCCGAGAGCAATCCCAAAAGAAGCGTCAGTCGGTTCCTGCGAATCTGCTCGTCGTCGGCCATCACCATGACGTCATCAAAGAATCGGTCCACCACAGGCCGCAGCTTGGCAATCTCTTGCAACGCCTCGCGGTACCGCCCCGCCCTCTTCTGTTGTTCCACATCTTTCCTTACGGAGGCCGCTCGAGCGTGCAGTTCTCTCTCCGCCTCTTCCGTAAATAGGTCCGAGCGCACCGCCGACATCTTCCACGCGGCTTGCGGCCCGGCCTTCTCCAGAATTTTGCGAATGCGTTTGAAGGAGACGGCCAGAGGCTCGAAATTCTTGGTCTTGCGGATGGCGCGAACGGCCTCCATACGCCGAATGGCGTCGACCAAGTCATCCGCGCCAGCCGCTAGCGCCGCGTTGACCTCATCATAGGCCAGGTCCCCGCGCTCCTTCAGCACGAACCGCGCGCGGTCGAGAAGAAATTCCAATACCTGCTTCTCCACTTGCAGGGTAACGGAGATCTTGCGCGGCCCATTTGCCAGGGTTCGCGCGGACCGAGCGATGACCATGGAGAGTGACACAGGCAATTTGGTCTCAAGCAAAACCTTAACTATTCCAATCGCCGCCCTGCGCAAAGCGAAAGGATCACTTGAACCCGATGGAACTAGCCCCACCGCAAAACATCCGACCAATGAGTCGAACTTGTCGGCGAGCGCCACGGCTTGCCCGGCGATGTTTCGGGGGATCGAATCCTCCAGCCCGGAAGGTTTGTAATGATCGTAAACAGCCCAGGCAACTTCTTCAGGTTCTCCTTGAGATTTCGCATAGAGGCCGCCAACGATTCCCTGAAGTTCTGTAAACTCCCGGACCATCTCGGTGACGAGATCACACTTGGAAAGTTCGGCGGCGCGATCCGCCGCGCCAACGCTGGCATGGGCAATCCCGCTGGCGAACCACTGCTCCGAGAGCCAGCGAGCCAGTTCGCGCATGCGTTCGACCTTCTCGCCGTAGCTTCCGAGCTTTTCCTGGAAGGTCACGGCCGCAAGTTTCGGAAGATAGTCGGCGAGTCGACATTTCTGGTCCGCCTCCCAGAAGAACCGGGCATCGGCAAAGCGCGCTCGCAGCACCCGTTCATGGCCCGCGCGAATGAGGCCGGCTCTATCCTTATCGAGATTGATAACCGCCAAAAAATTGGGCGCCAGCGTTCCGTCTTTGCGCTCGAGTGCAAAATATTTCTGGTGGTCGCGCATGACAGTGATCAAAATTTCCTCCGGCAGATCCAGATAGGACGAATCGAATCGGCCTAGAATCGCCGTGGGATACTCGTTGAGGTAGGTCACCAGGTCCATCAGGTGCGCATCCTCATGAATCCGAAGCCCCTTCCCGCTGGCCAGGCGGCGCAACTCCCCTTCTATCTTCTGCTTGCGGTCCTCCGGCCGGACTAGCACGAAATTGGCGCGCAGTTTTTGGACATAATCTTTTCCGCTGCCGATTG
>Ga0210409_10005584_pt1 | contig 13201 bp, 17 predicted proteins | sample IncBWH17MmetaG_FD_161649 | JGI IMG/M metagenome (GOLD analysis project Ga0210409, IMG submission 161649) | Forest soil microbial communities from Barre Woods Harvard Forest LTER site, Petersham, Massachusetts, United States - Inc-BW-H-17-M | ecosystem: Environmental > Terrestrial > Soil >...
ATCTTCAGAGCCAGCGGACTTATGTATGCGGGCCAGTTGGCTAAGAAGTTGAAGTATTTGTCCAGGCCTGTCAGGAAGGGCCCGACCCCAAGCCCTATCCGCAGTATCCACCAACCCTGGTCCAATCGGGAATCAAATACCTTTTTCATGTTTGCTCCCTCCACGAGAATAGAGCTGCCAACGACAAATCGGTTACAGGTTGGCGCATCTATTTCTTTCTCCTAGATACCGCGGTTTGATCTGTAACCTTTATTACTGTCGTGACTCAGTACGGTAGAGGCTTGTGTGGTCAGCCCAACCAAAACGGCCACTTCGCAAGAGCCCTTGAGTGACGAAGAAGTTATGGCCCGCGTGTTAGCGGGTCAGACGGCCATGTTTGAAATCGTCATGCGCCGTCACAACCAGCGCCTCTACCGCGTGACACGGGCCATTCTGGGCAATGATGGCGAAGCTGAGGACGCAATGCAGGGCGCCTACGTGCGCGCGTACGAGCATCTCGACCAATTTGCCGGAAGGGCAAAGTTTTCCACCTGGCTGACACGCATCGCGGTGCATGAAGCGTTAGCGCGACAGCATCGCGGAATCCGCTTTTAGGAGTCGGAGCAGGAGTCAGAACGGAACGGTGACCCCACGGATAGATTAGCTTCTTTGGAGCCGAATCCAGAAGAGCAGGCGTCGAACTCGATGATTCGCAGGCTGCTGGAAGAAGCCATCGAAAAGCTGCCGGATGCTTACCGGACCATTTTCATGCTACGCGACGTACAAGAAATGAGCACGACCGATACTGCGAATATTCTCGAAATCACTGAAGAAAATGTAAAGGTCCGCCTCCATCGAGCGCGGGCGTTGTTACGCAAGGATCTTTACTCCCGTGCTCGAACAGAAAGGAAGGAAGTATTCAATTTTCATGCCGTGAGGTGCGACCGTGTTGTCAAGAATGTGCTTGAAAGAATTCAGAAGCAGTCCTTGAAACGGAAAGACTCCGAATCGAGCATACAGTGACAGCCTGCACTATACATCAGTGTTAACTACACTAATAGTAATAGGCCCTATTGACCACAAGCCCAGGAGGAGCCAGATAGAAGTTGTGGGAGACAATTCAGGGCTACTGCTCGATGAGGAGATGAGCGAAAAGAAGGAATAGTGGATTCCCAATGAGACGTTGACATGCAGCTGCCGCCCACAATGCGGTTTCCATACGGTGCCCCACATTGAAATGTGTTCCTTTTTGCACGGAAACGCTTTTTCTAACTGGCTAAGATGTTCATGCGTGGAAATGTCGGGCAAGTAATGCCGGAACCCCGGGCGAGTCCGCAGAAAAGACGCCGCTGAGTGTGTCTAGAGCTTTGGGGGCACGTGGCCCGCGCGATCGAGCCAGCAAATCATCATGAGAACAGAGGTGATCCACCATGGCACAACCGCAGAGAAAAGAATCACAGCCGCGCTCCGCCGGACACGAGTCTATTGATGGGACGATGAGCGGATCGGTGCTCAAATTTGGCCTAGCCAGCGAACTCGACGAACTACACCGGGATGAAGCATGGCTACAACCCACGGGGCGAAGCTCGAAGACACTTGTAAAGTACCCGGATCTCCGCATTGTGCTGATCGCCATGAAGGCGAATACGCGCATGCACGAGCACACGGCGGCGGGCAGAATCTCGGTGCACACGCTTAACGGTCATATCCGGCTTCACCTGCCCGAGCGAGTGGTGGATCTCCCTGTCGGGCACTTGGTCGCCCTCGATCATTGCGTGCCTCACGATGTGGAGGCGTCCGAGGACAGCGCCTTTCTGCTGACGCTCTCGTGGCCGCCGGAAACGAAGGAAAACGCTCCGGAAGAAGGCTCCCCGCGATAAACAGAAATAGGGAGGAGATTCTCGCGTCCTATGCTCACCGCGAGCACTATCCTGGACGCTTAAGTGGTGCGACAAACGGGCGCGCGCACTTGATCAAGATAACTCAGCGAGGTTCACAATGAAGTCGCTCTCTTTCCGAGTGCTGCAATTATTCGGAGAAATGGGGAAGGATCGGTTGGACCACCACGCGTTTCGAAGCCGCAGGCAACGAGTCAACCGAACGGCGGGGCGTGCTTGATGCCATCGACGAATTGACGCGCGCGGGTATGCTGGACGAGTGCGGTAGTGACTTCTACGCGCTGACCGAAAAAGGTAAGGGCGCAATCGCTCAGTTTTGAGTTGCGTCCAACGTCGCATCTGTTGATACAAGCGAGTCGGTAAGCCGAGATCGTGATGCCGGTGGGGGTGGGCAAAGATGAGTTCGCAACAGGCCCAGGTCAAGCGTGAAATGCCCATTGCGGAAGTCGTCCGATTGATCGACCTCGTGAGTTATCAAGAAGGAGCCGTTGTCAGCCGGACGCTGGTCAACCGGGCGACGGGAACGCTCACGCTGTTCGCTTTCGATGAGGGCCAAGGGTTAAGTGAGCACACAGCTCCGTTCGACGCAGTGGCACATCTGCTGGAGGGTGACGCGGAAATCGCGGTTTCTGGCAAGCCACAACGGGTGACGGCAGGCGAAGCGATCCTCATGCCCGCAAATCAACCTCACTCGCTGAAGGCTCTCAGTAGATTCAAGATGCTGCTGACCATGATCCGCTCGTGAGCAACACGGAGCGGAAGACTGGATTTATATGGAAGCATCAGAAATGCCCGCTGTCCTGACCATAGGGCATTCGAACCGCACTTGGAAAGACTTCCTAGGACTTCTGCGGGCGCACCGTGTCAAGCGCGTCATAGACGTACGCAGCATCCCTCGGTCGAGACACAACCCGCAGTTCAACCGGGAGACACTAGCTACAAAGCTGCGCGCAGTGAGGATCGGCTACGTGCATTTGCGAAGGCTCGGCGGCTTGCGCCATGCGCGACGCGATTCGCCGAACATGGGCTGGCGCAATACTTCATTTCGTGGCTTTGCCGATTATATGCAGACTCCCGAATTCGAAGCAGGGTTATGCCGACTGATGAAATTGGCCGGGCAGAAGCGGAGCGTAATAATGTGTGCGGAAGCGGTTCCATGGCGCTGCCACCGTTCGCTTATCGCCGATGCGCTGACTGTGCGCGGGATTCGAGTTGACGACATTATGAGCTTGAAGCGTTCCCAGGTTCATTCGCTCATTCCTTTTGCACGCGCCCAAGGTCATCGAATCACATACCCTGGCGGGAATCGCGGCGGAAAGCGAGTCAAACGATGAAGCGGAAGAAGCGCCGTCTGTTAGATAGTTTCGGCGCGGTCTTGTCGTTCGAGATTCCTTCTTTTGGACCGGAGGTTGAAATGGACCAAGAGCACAGTGACGAAGAGGCGAATTCTGCATGAAGAATACGAAACTGCTAGTTGTTGTGGATGACTCGCCCGCAACAAAACGGGCACTGGAGTACGTGGCTCAAGTTGCTTCCCGACACAGAGATTTCCGAATCTGCCTGGCGCATGCCCTCCCGTCACCTCCTCCCGAACTGGTCGAGTTCAGAGGCGCAGAGGAGGCCCGCCTCCGTGCATATAAGCGCCGTTGGATTTCGGTGGTCGAGATGACGGAACAGCGAGCCTTGAATCGCGCTAATGCAATTCTTCGCCGAGGTGGTATCGCAGAGAAGGCGATCGAAGCCCATTATTGCAATTTGGTGGACGCGACCCGTGCGACGGACGAAATCCTAGGGCTCGCGCGATTGCGTAAGTGCGACACCGTGGTCATTGGCAGAGATTCACTCTCTTGGCTAGCCGAACTCATTCATGGTGACCCTGCAGAGGAACTTGTCCACCAAGGCAAGGGATTCACGATCTGGGTCGTCGAATGAAGCCTTGGAATCCTCCCAATCCGCGTTCGAGAAAAACTACGGGAGAATTGACAAACCAAGCTTTGAGAATGTGATGAATGATGCCTCTTGATTATCCATTGTGGTTGCGGGCGGCGCACTTCTTCAATTTTCTTCTCCTGTCGCTTCTCGTTCGGAGCGGTCTTGAGGTCTTGAGCGCACATCCGAGACTTTACTGGAACGATCACTGCACGCCGGGCAGCGAATGGCTCAAGTTCACAAAGAAGCAGCGACCTGAGGACCGACTATGGACCGCGAGTGACGAGGAAACATCATTCCCGTCCGCGATTGCCCTGCCAGGCCACGAAAATCTCGGTCTCGGACGGCACTGGCACTTCCTGGCGGATTTCGCGTGGTTGCTGACAGGTTTGACATACGTGTTGATGCTTTTCGTCACTCCTGAGTGGCGACGGCTGATCCCCACTTCCTGGCAGATTGTCCCGGACGCATGGCATGCAATTGTGAGCTACCTGAGCTTCCACGTCGTGGAAACCCCGGGAGCATATAACGCCCTACAACAGTTGAGCTACGCATCAGTCATATTCTTGCTCGCGCCGTTGAGCATTGCGACGGGAGTAGCGATGTCCCCAGCCGTCGCCGCTCGTTTTCCGTGGTATATCAAAATCTTTCACGGACGGCAAAGCGCACGGAGTCTGCATTTCCTGGCTCTTTGTACCTTTATCGTATTCTTCATCGGACACGTCACGATCGTGGCTCTGCATGGTTTCCGGGGCGAGTTGGCGCTGATCGTTCTGGGAGAGACGCGCAATCCACAGTTAACGCTTGCTCTTGTGGTCTGGCTGTCCGGCTTGACCGGGATAGCCGTCATCCATGTGGTGACAACCGTATGTTCGCGCCGCCGCCCACGCTTCGTCCAGAAAGCTTCTCAGTCGATCACCGATCCGGTCCGCACACTGCTTTTCGGCCACGAAGTGTCCGCGCAGCGTTATTCGCAAGTGGACATCTCGCCATACTTCTGGGTCAATGGCCGGCCGCCGAAAGAGGAAAGTTATCTGGCGATGGCACGCGAAAACTTTGCCAACTATAGCCTGGAGATCGGCGGATTGGTGGAAAGGCAGCTGCATCTAACGCTAGCGGACATCCGCGCAATGCCGAAACGAACTCAAATTACCAAGCACATTTGTATCCAGGGCTGGTCAGGCGTTGCGGAGTGGGGCGGAGTTTCTCTACATCACATCGTCGGACTTTGCCATCCGCTTCCAGCCGCCCGCTACATCGTTTTCTATGCGTTCGACAATAAATCCACATCGGAGCCGCACGCCCAAGGACCAGGATACTTCTACGGCACGATTCGCTTGGAGTTGGCGGAAGATCCACAGACGATTCTTGCCTACGAAATGAACGGCAAGCCGCTGCCGATTTTGCACGGAGCGCCACTCCGGCTTCGTGTTGAAACGCAGCTTGGATTCACGATGGTGAAGTACATCCGCGCAATCGAGTTCATCGAGGATTACAAAACCATTGGCCAAGGCCAGGGCGGCTGGCGTGAAGATTACCAGTATTTCAGCCAGGAGGCTGGGATTTGATTCACGAGGTTTGGCGGTTCCCCGAAGGAAACGAAGATTGGAATTTATCGAGGCGCGTATCGGAGGGAGAGACTAATTATGAGCACTGCTGCGGCGTCGCCGGGTTTCGTCTGCAAGCTGAAAGATCGCAAGGAAGTTGCGGAAGGCACCATGGCCTTCCGGCTCGAAAGGCCATCAGGCCTACAAAAAGTTCCTTGCCAGATTGATCGAAGCTCGCAAGCGAGCCGGGCTGACTCAGGTCGACGTAGCCAAACGGCTCGGAAGAGCCCACTCGTTTATTTCAAAATGCGAACTCGGCGAGAGGCGGGTAGATTTCGTAAAGCTGCGACAACTTGCAAAAATTTACAATAAAGACCTATCCTTTTTCTGCGACTGAAGACGACAGTAACACGTACGAGGTAGCTTCAGGAAGCGCAAGTGGTCTCGGAGCGTTTGCAGCAATCGCGATGAGGGAATCTGATTCCATGTGCCCACCTCTGGTCAATTGCGTGACAGATATTGATCGAAAAAATGCAGGAATACGTGCACTCCGATCAGCCACGCCACGCCTCCCAACCCTAGTGCTACAGATGTAAGCAGGCCAAAGCTGACTGCCAGATGCCCAGTAAGAGATCGCATTTGCGGGAGTCCAAGCATGGCAAGACCGATCAAGATCCAGCCGAAAGTCCTAGTAACCCATATCACGGTGCCAAACACTAGGCGATGTTTCTCGGCCGACATAATTCGCCCCCTCCGGAAATTTCCTAGACTGGGATACTGATAACGGATCTCTGACCCATACCGTCCGCTCATATCAAATATAGTTTTGCCTCTGTGGCACGATCCGTATGTGATATCGATCAGTTCCGGCAGTGACGTTACTCACAGTGGATCGACAAACCATGTCCTAACCTGCTCGACGTAAGAAAGACAGAGAATACTGTCCCATGACATGAAAACATTTCAGAGCACGGAAGGGATGAGTCCCATTTCTTCAACATTGCAAGAAAACGCCAAGCATCAGACAACAGCCTTTAGCGGACTGACCGCAAGGGAAGCGGAAGAACACCTATCTCAATATGGTCCCAATGATCCCACGCCCGTGCCTCGCGGCGTTCTCGTGCGCGAACTGCTGATTTTGTTTGTCAACCCCTTGGTCATCATTCTGCTTTTCGCCAGCCTTGTTTCGGGCATTCTGGAGCAACGGATAGACGCGAGCATCATCTTCGTTATGGTCTTGCTCGGCGTGTCGATTAACTTTGCTCAGACCTACCGTTCGCAACGAGCAATTCAAAGGCTGCGTGAACACGTCAGCTTAACTGCAACTGTCCTGCGCGATGGTAAATGGCAAGAAGTGAAACGCCATGAAGTTGTCCCGGGCGATTTGGTTCGACTTTCCGCCGGGGATCTGGTTCCTGCCGACGGCCAACTGTTGGAAGCCCGCGACCTGTATGTACAACAAGCCGCACTCACCGGTGAATCGATGCCAGCGGAAAAAGAAGCTCGTCCCGGAGACAATGGCGTAAAAGGAACTCCCGAATCCCCGGATCGCGTCTTTCTAGGAACATCGGTTGTGAGCGGCACAGGGATCGCTCGCATTGTCGCCACGGGCCCTCGAACGATGTTTGGGGATATTGCGAAGCGTTTGGTTATCCGGCCAGAAGAGACAGAATTTGAACGGGGCCTGCGGCGATTTGGCATGCTCATCTTGCGCGCTGTGTTCTTTCTGGTTCTCTTCATTCTTGTCGTGCGCGTTGCTCTTCACAAAGATGCATTCGAATCATTCGTTTTCGCGGTCGCGCTGGCGGTTGGACTGACGCCTGAGTTCCTGCCCATGATCACCTCCGTAACTCTCGCGCGCGGAGCGGTTCGAATGGCGCGCGAGCAGGTAGTGGTCAAGCATCTACCCGCCATTCAGAATTTCGGAAGCATCGATGTATTTTGCAGCGACAAGACGGGAACGCTCACGACAGGTGAAATGACTTTGACGTCTTCCGTTGACGCATTTGGCCAGACTTCCGACCTGTGGTTCGCCAAAACTCTGTGCGCCTGTGATTTCAACAGGATATGGCGTTGTCGTTCACAGGCGAAATGCGGTATCAATTGCGCATGATAGGTACTATCGGACTTCTGGTCGGGTCATTTCTTCGCCTTTTCCGCAGTCGTCGCCAGCTGCTCCTTGAAAACCTCGTGCTTCGGCAGCAACTCGCCACTCTGAAACGAAGGCATCGACGAGCAAGGCTAGACCTGGTCGACAAACTTTTCTGGGTTGCCGTTCGCCGATTTTGGTCAGGATGGAAGCAAGCCCTCATCATTGTCACTCCAGAGACGGTAGTGCGATGGCACCGCGCCGGGTTCCGGCTATATTTGAGACTGATTTCAAGAGTTCGAAAGGCCACCGGGAGACGACCAACTCCGAAGGAAGTTCGTGAGTTGATCTTCAGGATGGTTGCCGAGAATCCGACGTGGGGAGCGCCGCGCATCCACGGCGAACTTCTCATGCTCGGTTTCGATATCTCGGAACGAACGATTTCCCGGTGGATGAAACGAGCGTCGAGAGACCCGGAGCCAGCCAAACGCTGGCTCGCCTTTCTTCGAAATCATCGGGAAGCCATCGCGGCGATGGATTTCTTCACCGTACCAACGATTTCTTTCGGTGTGCTCTATTGCTTCTTTATCATCGCTCATGGTCGTCGACGCATTCTGCACTTCAACGTCACCAAGCATCCGACGAGCCTGTGGGTCGCGCAGCAGTTACGGGAAGCGTTTCCGTTTGAATCAGCTCCCCGGTTTGTCCTCTTCGACCGTGATGGCAAGTATGGAATGGAGGTTCCCGCAGTCGTTCGATCTCTGACGATCCTCCCCATCCGAACGTCCTTCGAAAGCCCTTGGCAAAATGGCGTATCCCTTGGAACACTTCCGGCAAAGTCCTCTTCATGTCCGCCGGTCGGCGTGACCAGAACTATCAATCTCTCCTTGCAAAGCTAAATTGGAAAGAATTTTATGCTCACCACCAGGGATTTTATTTTGTCGAAAATCTGAAAGGGGCCATACAAGTTCTTTATCAGCCTGATTACGTGCTCGTCGACTCGCGAACAGGCCTTACGGACATTTCTGGCATCTGCACCCTCCAGCTTCCGGATCTCGTCGTACTTCTCTTCGGACTGAACGAGCAGAATTTGATCGGTACCGCTCAGATATATCGGACGATAACGCAAAACTCTCATGGAAGGTCGATACAAACGCTCCTCGTTGCATCGCCTGTACCGGATGTGCCGTCGGCTTTCGTAGGCATCAAAGAAGAGAGATTCAAACGTGCAAATCAGTTGTTGAAGTCAGACCCGGACCTCGTCCTTCCATATAACCCGTTTATGGCGTTCAAGGAAACCATTGATCCGTCGGAAATGGGTGCGTTTCTGAACCAAGCGTACGATCAGTTGTGTGAGCGGATTGTGTCTCGAAACAAGGCCGACATATCGACTCTCCTAGACGAAGCGAAGAAAGCAAAAGACGGAGGCGATTTCAAGCAAGCCCAGGCAATTTATAGCCAGATTTTAGAGGCAAACCCTGACAATCCTCGCGCTTGGACCGAATTTGGTTCCTTCTTGCGATCTGCAGAAAGATATGACAGGGCGCTGAAGGCGTATCACAGAGCCGAGGAGTTCAAAGCCCCTCCGAGCATTTATGGGGATATTGCAGTCACGCTCGTTTACACAGGAAAGTTCCTTCAAGCCAAACGATACCTGTCCAAATTCCTTAGGTCGGATTTTGATCCCACCGCAGCATTTCAGATTGGACGTGCGTTTGCGTTTCACAACCAAGCTGAATCGGCAATTCAGGTGTTTAAGAAGCTCTCTGCTAAGGATAGAGAAATGGCAGCGGTGACCTCGAAAGAGATCGGAAATCTCTATCTACGGCTAGGAATGCCGAAGAGAGCTCAACGATACTACCAGCAACTCTTAAAAAAGTTGCCGAACGATCTTGCAGGTACCTATAACATGGGCGCTGTGCTTTCGCGGCTGGGGCGACAATCCGATGCAAAGGAATGGTTTCAGAGGGCCATCGCACTGTTCGAACGACCGGAAACGCGGAGCAAACTCCCGGGCGAGGCCGCTGCCAGGTTGCAGATGATGAGCCAAGCATACGCAGCCACAGGCGAATGGGGGCAGGCGATCAACTTGCTAAACGAAGCTATTTCGAAATTGAAGAACGTAAAAACAGAGGTCTTCTCCTCATTACAGTACAAGACAGTTCCGCGTCAGGACTTCGTCGAGGAAAGTCGAGGTTTGCTTGCAGATTTCACAAAACAGGCACCCCACACTTTGGATCGCAAACAGCTCAATTCGTCATCTGGCTCAGAAGCACAAGTCAATGCGGAAGTGAAAACAGACGAACACGTCGGCTTATCTTCCAAGCAAGGTACGGAACAGAGCAAGACGGTTGTTCCGGGCAACGGAGACGAGCGACAAAGTGGCGAATGAGCGGCTGGCAGGTGCGTCCTGGAGTGAACCCCTATTTTGAGACAGCTTTGCTGGGCACGCTCCCGAAGCGCCTGCTTCGCGAGCAGGCGGCTCGCTTCCAACTACTGGACATCCTCGTGCGCAATGCTGCAGACCTAGATGGCTTCGCCATCGACCTGCTGAATTGGTTCATCGCAAGCGATAAAGCAGTTACGCAGCCGCTCAAGTTCGACGGCGGTGATACCACTGTTATTGTAGACTCCCTCCCAATTTGCTTTTACTGTTTTCTGAATATCGAGAGCAAGCGCGATAGCTTCTGATTTGGAGAATCCAAAGCTTGCCGCTTCGCTTAATGCGTTCTTCAAAGTTGCTTGGCGGCCGTTACTCCCAACGCCGATCGCAAGGTCTCGTTCCAAACTCACTTGTGGATACGGCACGATGTCATACGCGGGAGACAGTCGCCACCCTTTGCCATCCCACAGGAAACCGTGGTTTCTTAGGTGATCGTCAGTATTGTTACAGAGGATATTGAAAAGCATCCTCCGCCACAATTCCTTCGAATCGTTCACCGGGTCGGAGCCGAAAAGCCGTAGTTGCTCCGCCAAGCGCCGGTAACTTTGCCGCGAAGACTCGCTTTCATGCGCGCCAGTAATGGTTAGTGCGGAGATGAACGGTAGGCGTCGATAGGCCGCGCCGTTCGGTATTCTGTCGAAACGCTCAATGAGATAGATGTCCTGTCCGAGTACCCTTTCAATGCGGACAGGTGGGACATCTATGCCTGTAACCTGCGCGAGCTTCATGTTTGCGTATTCGGTGCGGCACATTGGAAAGTGATCGTCGGCGCGGCCAAATTTCGCGATCCATTGTTTTCCGCCGTATTCAGTCGTCGCCTTGGGACGCGCTCCGCCTAACGAAGAGCCGCGAGCGAGGAAGCGCCCATGCTTACGCGGCAGATCGTCAGCTGTGTCCACCTCCTGCACAGCCTCTAGCATGCCCTTTAAATCGAGGTCTTCGCCGTGCAAATTCTGTTCACTCCACGGCACAATGCGTTTAGGACCGGAAAGGTCCGGGCCGAAGGCCAGCGCACCGACGCGAGTATCGCCGGTTGCTACCAAGTAATCGAATTCGGAGAGAGGGACTGCGCCAGCGGCGCGATCCATAAGATGCCTTCCCCAGCCATCTGGCGCAGCATCGCGGATGCCATTGAAAAGAACAAAATCCTCCGGAGTAACATAGTCACGGTCAGGGTCGGCGTCGGGTAAGGGCAACTGAATGGGGTCAATCGTCAGCCGATCTTTCCGCTGAAGGTATCTGCGACCGTAACGGAAGCGAGCGGCCGCCTCGCGCCCCGAGCCAATTGTTTCTAACACCCCGGCTGGCACCGGTCCCTCTTCAAGGTAGACGTAGACGTATGCTTCTGGCATGGCTGAGCTAAAAATCGTACTTGTCGTTGCGGCTCTTTGTTTTCCGAAAATCCCTTGGTAAATTCCTAATGTCCTCTTGCAGTCCGGTTGTATCAGTTTCCGGCGCCACTAAATCACCTAGACGCCGATGCATACCGAGAATCCAGAGCGCCGCGGCGACAATTCCAATTCCCACCGCAGGGTCACCTTTTTCCAGTCTCTGCACAGTTTTTAGGTTGACCATCATGCGATCGGCCATTTCGCGCAACGACAGATGTCGCCGCTTGCGGGCCACAGTGAGGTCGCGGCCAAGCTTTTGTAGCTGGTCAGCAACCACGACGGGAAGCGCGGGATAAGATTGGCTCGCTCTGGCCATGCGACTAATTGTACCTATATAGAGGTATATTGCAAGCTAAACCTCCTCTATATGGGTACTATATAAAAATAAAGTGATTAAGGATGATGTTAGGTATGTATACCTAACATCATCCGCCATCGAAGAATAGCGTGTAGAGCCATAAGGGGTGAGGTATATATACCTCACCCCTTATGGCTCGGCCTTCTTTAAAGACTCACGTAACTGAAATGCTAAGCAAGAAGCTAATTTCGTCCCCCAAAAGGCTATTTTCCCCCGCTGATCTGGCAGAAATCTTCACCCAGATCCGCACGGAATGGGGTCTTCCACGGAGCCTCACCCTAAAGAAATTTCGAGATTTGGCTCTCGAAACCAAAACGCTTCAGGAAGCTCACCTGACTTGCACTTATCCTCTTCACACCATTCGCTTTCACACGGGCCAATTTACGCCATACGAGCTTGCGCTCTCTTTGCGCCCGTATTCATATCTCTCTCACGGATCCGCCGCTTTTCTTAACGGTCTCACGGACAATCCACCCGAATTCGTCTATGTGAATCAAGAGCAGTCCGCAAAAGAACAGTCCGGCTCGCTCACTCAGGCAGGTCTCAACAGGGCCTTTTCCGGAAAACAGCGACAATCTCACTTCATCGTCACTCACAACGAAACCAGAATCATGCTACTGAGCGGGAAAGACACGGGCCGGCTAGGCGTCCAGGAGATTACCGGAACCCAAGGCGAGACACTGGAGCTTACAAATTTAGAACGAACCTTGATCGACATGACAGTGAGGCCTGGATACGCGGGAGGCACGGAAAACGTTATGTACAGTTACGGCCGAGCGATCCAAAAAATATCGGTCGACCGTCTCGCGGAAATGATTCAGGAACTCGATTACATGTATCCCTTCCATCAAGCCATTGGGTTTTACCTACAGAGAGCGGGGATCGATTTCAAATCACTTTCAAGTCTCAGAAAGCTTGAATTGAAGTACGACTTCTTTCTTGCACACGGAATGAAGAAGACCAAGTTTGATCCTCAGTGGCGAATTCATTACCCGGATGACCTTCCGCAACTGTAGCTGTAACGAGTCGTCGTCTAGCTATCTTTGCGGTGGTGATACATGCTCCCTGCGGATGGCAGCGAAAAGAGCGACATTACCTGCAGCTCCGAGGGCCATCAAGCGCGTACCCCCAAGAACGACGGGTGACAGATAGCAACTAAAAGGTAGCCGCAACGACGGGTCGGATGCCCCAGTCCCATTGGTCTTTCCGCTTGGGCAGGGAGTCCAATCAGAAAGTCGTGGGGTTCAAGCACTGGGACAAGAGGCGGCGGAAACCGAAACGGTGAGTCCTACAACTCGGTCGGGTTCCGCTTTAAATCTCCGCAATCTCCGGGTAAACGTGCCTGAACTCGCGAACCATGTCCTTGGCGGCCTCGATTCGGATGTCCGAGTCGGACTCGCCTGTATACAGTATGACGCCGATTGTCTCGGCCATCAGCCAAGCTAGGGCAAGCTCCTTGCGTCTTTTCTCGGATAGGTCGGGTCCGTCAATGATGCTAACTGCAAGGTCTATTCCGAACACTCTATTCTTCCTTTCGAGTGGGGAATTGCTTCCCCATACTTGATTC
>Ga0210409_10005585_pt1 | contig 13199 bp, 12 predicted proteins | sample IncBWH17MmetaG_FD_161649 | JGI IMG/M metagenome (GOLD analysis project Ga0210409, IMG submission 161649) | Forest soil microbial communities from Barre Woods Harvard Forest LTER site, Petersham, Massachusetts, United States - Inc-BW-H-17-M | ecosystem: Environmental > Terrestrial > Soil >...
TGGAGGGGCGCCCGGATGTCACGGGATTGTTTGGGAGCGGGGCGTTCTGACGGATTTGGGGACGCTCGGCGGTGACTTCTCGATCGCAAACTGGATCAATGATGAAGGGGAAATCGTTGGAGTCGCAAGCACGACAGGCGAGGCGACTGTCCACGGCACGCTTTGGAAAAATGGCGTGATCACCGATCTGGGGACCCTGCCCGGTGATTGTGGCAGCCAAGCGTTTGCGATCAACTCTTCGGGTCAAATTGTCGGGCAGTCTCTCCCTTGCGATACCAGCCGCCCGCGGGCGGTGTTGTGGGAAAGAGACCGCACGATCCATGACCTGAACGTTCTGGTGAAGCAGGGCTCCGGGTTGGAATTGACGGATCCAAAAATCATCAACGATGCCGGAGCCATTGTCCTTGAAGGCTTTCTCTCCAATGGCGACCAGCACTCCGTCGTCCTGATCCCGTGCGACGCAGACGAAGAGGGCAGTGTGGACACGAAGGAGGACGCAGCCACCGCGGCTCCTCGGAACTCGGCGGCCACCGACAACGGTCCGTCAGCATCCTCTCAAGCCCATCCAAACTCGCATGCGACCGTCCCTCCATGGCGCGCCGAAATGCATCGCCGATTTCGCGTTCCTACTTCCGGCCTTGCAATGCCCAAGAATTAAGCCAAATCCTTCTGTGCGGGAGGAACGAATCCGGCCACGAGGACGGTTCATGAAACGACCACAATCGTTAGGCAGCTAGCAACGGATCCCGATGCCGGTCGGGGGGGTGTACGGCATGAGGAGAGCTTAGCCCTTTCACGACCCGGCCGAAATCATTTCCTTTCGACCCTTCCACGGATTCTCGCGATAGCACCCTCGCTGTTCGGCGGTTAGGGTTGCCAAAATGCCTGCGGTGGGCATTTTGGCGCAGGCGCTCGAAAAGGGACACGTCCTGAAAATCAAATCGAAGCAAACTCCTTGAAATGTGGAATGTTTGCCACGATTTGACTCGTCGGGAGAGTTCTAAAATCGTCCCCTAGGGCCCACCATCTTTCCTCCACAATCGCAAGGGGTTAGGGCTGACTGTGGCTCTGTCCGATGTCGCTCGAAAAGGCGGATGCAGTAAAATTGCAGTAATTCGGCGGTAGGCTCCTCTAAAGCCGGAGAAAGGCGAGACGTCATTCTGAGCACATGCGCGGCGTTGTTGACACCAACCAAGCGGCTCGACTCCCGTTGCAGTACATGTTCACGGGCACCAATCAAGTAAGGAAGCAAATCACCCTGCCTCCCTTAGTTTTGGGAGAGCTTCTCCTCCGTGCAACGCCTCAGCCGACATTTGACCGTTTGAAGGGCTTCGATATTCAGTGCGGACTCGACCTGGGTGACACAATGCGGACCATTTCACGCTTGGATGAAGCAGAGATGCTCAAGTTTAAGCCCTTTGTGAATCTCGCGTTCAACAAGCCTTACGAAAGGCTCTATTCGGCGTTGGACGTCGTGAGACCAGTGCATACTGACTGGGCACGGAAAATGAAGGAGGGACACCTTCAGTTTTGCGGCGGCATGTACGACCGGGCGGTAGTTGTTCGCGAACAACTCCGGCGTCGCAGCGAGGCCGGAATTGAAAGATTTGGCACCTTTGGCGATGCTGTGCGCCAGCTCCCTTCTTTTCGTGAACTCGTAGTCACATCAATCACGAACGGAGGTCAACGGCAATCGAGGATTGCCGATGCGGCGGTATTATACGACTCTGTTATGAGGAATCCATTTCTGCGAAGGTTGTGGAACTCAATTTTGTTCTTCCTTGTAAGCTGGTCGCGGCAATGGCAGGAACAGCGTCTAAACTTCGACCCTGCGGCCACCAGGGATGATTGGGTCGACATGACCTTGCCTCTGTACGCCGCGGAGGGAGATGTTATATTGACCGCTGATTCGAAAGTGAAACTAATCCTTGAGATGGTGGAACCAACGGGCGCGGTCACCGCGATGAATGCTGACAATTTCTGAGCATCGCAATGCGATTTAATTTCGCAGAGGCTCGCCAATTACATCCTCTTACTGCCTCTCTTGCCGCCCCGCCCGCCGCTGACGTTGATTTGCTTAGCGACTTTCATCGGGCCGCCACAAGCCGGGCAAACCCTAGAATTCATGCCAAGAATCTCGGCACTGACGACACTTTTCTTGGCGCCGTAGTTCGAACATTTTGGATTGCGGCAGGAAACGTGAGTAATCAAGTTGAGCACTCCTTTCAGCGTGGCAACTTGGCCTCTCATTGAAGGCTAGGACGAAGCCAATGTTGATAGTCAAGCTTGGGGGTGCCACTGGGATTTGGCAGGAAGGAGAGCGGCGTCCGGAATAATGCCCTTAAAAAAGGCTAGGTACGCTTCTTGAACTCTCGACGGGCTCGAACCCCGTTACCCCCACCAATTGTCTAAGCGAAATTCTTTCTTAATTCCTTTTGTTTTCCTAGAACACCTGAATTTCTACATGTTGGTAACGCGCATCTCATGCTACGAGCTGACGCAATTCCGTTTCCACTGAGCAGTCCACACGGCTAATCAACGTGTGAACAGACGCAGGGTCGAATGGCGAAAGGAAGACATTTCCTTGGTGTGGTTCGAGTCGGCGTAAGAAACGGATGCTTCGCCACTCACTCTCGTGGGCATATCGCAACCGCTTCCGGAACAGACCTCCGACATCACCAGCCTCTATAGTCCCGAGAAAGGTTCCGAACGGTTCATCGCTATACGCCACCTTGCCAATACGACCCGGCACCTTTAATTGCCCAAACCCGGCGTGCGCTGTATTAAAAGCTATGATGAAACCGCGCCCATCATCGGCGTACTCGCACCACATTCGGTCGCTATCGGCTGCTTCCGTTAGGCAAAACACTCCTAGTTCGTCAACGCTCTTGATGTTTTTCTGAGCGGTATGTATTGCCAATGCCTGTGCCCTGGGACTCTGCGCGATGAGCTGCACAAGAATATGTGCGGGCATTCGAGGGTCTAATCTAATCCCTTTCCCAATCACAAATCTCCAGATTTCGCCTAACGTACCAAAGGCAGCATAGTCAGGCTGAAGCTCATGGTCATCCTGAAAGGCGGTCCGCTGGCTGAAGCGGACGCGACAGTCGCTCAACACATGAACTCGCTCCGGTGGCATGTATTTGTACAGAACAGGCCGGACAGGATATTCCCACGGCTGCATGCTCACCTCTTACGTGCGGAACTCGCTAAAAGCTTCTAGCCGAGCGAAGTGCCCGGCGACTCATTTCGAGGATGCCCCGGGTTTAGTTGAAAGTTGGGAACAAGAAGCAGCGGCTCTCGCCCGAACTCGGATAGAGTTCGGGTTGCGAATCCCTTTTAAAGGAGAGAGCCGCCGTGAGAAACAATAACCAAAAGAAAGACCGTAAGTCCAATCACAACTTTGAGGTCGTCGGAGGGCAAGAGTTGATGGTGCGGGTGCCTTTGCCCATAGCCGAGGTGTGGGCCGAGATGCAAGCGCAAGTGGAAGAGCTGACCGGCCAAGCCGGGCTGCAGATCCTGCGCGCCATTCTGGAAAACGAAGTCGCGCATCGGGTAGGACCTCCGCATCGGCCCAATCCCAGCGCCGACTGTGTGCGCTGGGGGAAGCAGCCGGGTTATGTGGTTTTTGCTGGGCAGAAGATCCCGCTGGAACGGCCGCGGGTCCGAACCCGCGAAGGCCAGGAAGTGGAACTGGAGAGCTACGGTCAGTTGCAGCAGGACGGGAAACTACAACGAGCGGTGCGGGAACGCATGGTGGCGGGGTTGTCCACGCGGAACTATCGGCGAGCGGTAGAGAGTGTTCTGGAAGGGTACGGGATCGCGAAGAGCAGCGTGAGCCGGCAGTTTGTGGCCGCCAGTAGCAATCAGTTGCGAGTGCTGTGCGAACGGCGCCTAGAAGATCTGAATCTGGTGGTGCTGATGATCGATGGCATTCACTTTGGGGGCCAGGTGCTGGTGGTGGCGCTGGGGATCGCGGAAAGCGGAGAAAAGCACGTTTTGGGGGTGTGGCAAGGGGCTACGGAGAACACCGCGGTGGTCCAAGGGCTGTTGGAAGATCTGGTAGACCGTGGACTGGATCTAAAGCGGCGGTATCTGGTGGTGATGGACGGATCGAAAGCCTTGCGAGCCGGGGTGGAACGTGTTTTCGGTGAACAGGTGGAAGTGCAGCGTTGCCAGATTCACAAGCGACGGAATGTGAAGGAGTACCTGCCGGAGAACTGCCAGAAAGACTACGACCGGCGGATGCGCAATGCGTACGCGATGAACCACTACGCGGAGGCCAAAGAGGCGTTGCAGAAAATCTTCCGGCAACTGGAAAGGATCAATCCGAGCGCTGCCCGGAGCCTGGAGGAAGGGTTGGAAGAGACGCTGACGGTGCATCGCTTGGGTGTAGGAGCGGTGTTGCGTCGGAAACTAGCGACCACCAACCCGATCGAATCGTGCTTGTCGACAGTTCAGCGGGTGGCGCGAAACGTAAAGCGTTGGCGGGAAGGAGATCAGCCGCTGCGCTGGACCGCCACAGGACTGTTGGAAGCAGAGAAGAAGTTCCGACGCATCAAAGGTTATCAAGAAATCTTGCTGCTGAAAGAACGCCTGAATCCGTCGCGCCTTCAGCAGAAGGAGGTCCGGACAGTAGAAGTCGCTTGAACTTGGTTGGAGGTAGACTTACATTGCCGAACATCGAGAGTCGCTGCAATCAACTAAAACTCGGACATCCTCCTTTTCGGGTGCTCCGCAATCTGGCTTCTATGACAACTTACTATGGCCCTATAACACATTTATCCAGCGCGTAATTTGGCTAACTGGTTCTTTTTGTGGTTCTCGGGTGCTCGGCGCACACATGTGACCTGAACTCCTTGTCGCGCTGCTGCTCGTAGTGCAGCTTCATTTCGTCGATTGATTTGCCAATGAGCGGCCCCGAAGGGTTGAACACCCATGAACATTCCGAGCAACCCCAGCCACTGAACCTCGGCCTTTCCACCCATGCTAGTTCTCGGCGCATGGACTGTTGGCGCACGTCGCGATGCGGCGCTCTGGAGGCGAGGACCTGCCAATGTCGCCGCTATTTGAACAAACATCAAAGCCGAAGTGGCTACGCAAGGCGCGAATATTAGAGACAGAAAGAGTTGCTGTCTGTGGGATATCCAACACTAACGAAAATTGTTATCTCAATCCGAGGTCGTCCTCAAACTGTTTAATGACCGCGTAACACTCACAGGCGAAGTTCTGGAGCTTCCTGCGGTTCACAATCTTCACTGCACCCTTCACATATTCGATGACTCCCCCTTTTTGTAAGGCTGAAGCTGCCAAGCTCACTGTGGATCGGTCAGTACCCAACATGGTGGCAATGAAATCGTGGGTGATCGGAAGCGTTCCGGCATCAACCCTATCCTGGGTCATCAGCAGCCAGCGCGCTAGACGCTGCTGAATATCGTGCAGCCGATTGCACGCCGCGGTCTGTGCGACTTGCATTCCTTGAAGCCCCGAATGTCGGTTCAGGATCAACTGTAACTGTGGCGCCGAGCGCAGAATGCGTTCTAGGGCATTGCCCAACATTCGGAAACCATTGCCGGCGATTTGAATCACTTCACGCACTGGACTCCTGCTCAAGCCGGCTGCCAACCCCGCTCCCACGTAGCCCTCGCGCCCCACGACTCCCACTTCCACGGTTCGACCGTCTTTGGTCACCACAACTTGAGAAACCATTCCACGATTTGGGAAATAGACAAAGTCGATTTTCTGCGTCGGCTCATGAAGACTGAGATGTCCTGGCAGATCGATGTACGTCAAGTCTGGACGCATCAACTCGTATTCATTGTCAGGCGTTGCCAGCAGCACTTTGTTGCTCACTAGTTTTCCCTCGACGTTGGTTCGTTGGCCTACCGAGACGATTCGGAAGTTTTTTCCAGTCATGTCAGTCCTGTACCGCACCAGAATGCCTTAAAATCACTAAGTGAAACTTCATGAATTCTGAAATTCGATTCTATTTTAATCAGAACTGGGGTGTAACAATCTGTGCGAAATCGGACACCTCTCGAAACCAAAGCGGAACAAATCGTGCGGCAGATCGATGCGCCTTGGCCGGGGTATGCGATACCCTTGCCGCGGGGAGGGAAGCGTCTGGCCTTAGTGTTGGTGTTGTTTTATTTCCTGGCTCCGGTGCGTCGCGGTTCGGCGGTCGTGGTACCGGAAGCCGGAGCCATCTGGCTGAGCCTACATTTTTTTGACGGACATCGGGCGATTTTCCAGGAACGCGATGACCTGTGCGCTATTTATCTTCAAGCCCCCGTTGTAGCTGACCAAGCCCTTCTTCTTGAACTCGTTCATGAATTTACTCACCCTTGGGCGGGTGGTACCAACCATCTCCGCCAGGGTTGATTGGCTCACCTTCAAGGGGGAGTCCGCCTTCGATTCCATGGTTATTTTCCCAAACAACAACAGAACCCGCGCCAGTCGCCTTTCGCTGAAATTGAAGAATTGATCTATCAGGTCTTCCTCGATTCGAACAACCCGCGAAAGCAAGTATCCAACAAACATCGTTGCAAACTGCTGGTCCCGCTTGAGCGTGCGAATCATCCTCTCCTTATTCAGTCGAATGACATTCGATTGTCCAATTGACCTGGCCGTGCAAATCCGCAGAGATTGTCCTGCTAGACAGCCTTCGCCAAAAAAGCTACCTCGCTGTAGGATGGCGATTATAGCTTTCTTGCGCGTAGTGACGGCGGTGAGCTTCACCGTCCCGCTATCGACGTAGAAAACTGAATCACCTGGATCTCCTTGCGAAAAGATGACCTCTCTGTCCCGGTAGTTCCGAAAAGTCATCCCAGTACGGAACTTTTTGCGGAGAAGTGCGTGACTGACACCGAGACTACGTTTACTCGCCATTCGCGTCCGCTCCTTCATTCAACTCAGGAAACTGGTCCAGTGATCGCCAATCGTAGACTTGTAGGACCAACCCGTCTAGATGAGCAAAATTGACCACATGCAAGGTGAGCGAAATTGGACATCAAGAAGTGAGTAGCTGTGTTAACGGTTCCAACAAACTGGGATTTAGGGCTTGCCAGCAGCTAAGCGCACCCACTTGACTGACTAACGTTTGGCGGACAAGTAAAGTGCTACTGCAAGCGCCCGGTAAGGGCTACAATTCAACTCACGAGATTCGCACACCCTCATTTGTCTGGAGGTAAAACTCTTATGAGCCAGAAAACTTTCTCCCTAGTCGCTACCACAGTCTTTCTCGTGGTTGGGCTCATGCACGCTTTGCGGTTGTTTTTCGGGTGGCATGCCGAGGTGAACGGTTGGATTGTTCCCCTGTGGGTGAGCTGGGTGGGTCTTGTCATTGCTCTCTATCTCGCTTCTGAAGGTATCGGTCTGGCGAGAAAGGGTTAAGGCAGCCAAGATTCCCTGGGCGAAAAGCTCGAATTTCAAGGAGAATCGGTTTGCCGCGAAGGTTCGACCACCATGAAGTGCCCGAAATGCGGCGCAAAACTCATAGCCAAGCCTGTGCCTGGCGCAAAACAATTTCCACGCAGACTCGAATGCCCCGAGCACGGCTGGCAGCAGGAAAAACCGCGACCGATTCGAATGAGATTCCACAAGGACCGACCGAACTGGTAGTGGAGCCGTGCAGTAATTTTGCAGTAGCCAGTTGCAAATCACAGTTCAACTCAGGGCAGAACGCTTCAAATCGTGGTCTTTGGAACCAGTGGGTGAATATTGCAGAGTCAGAAGTTTTCAAACTTCGTCAACCTAGTAACCTGTTTCCAAAACCTTCTATCGGGAGTTCGACTCTCCCAGGCCCACTATCTTTGTGCCAGTATCATAAGGGTTTATGTGTGACGGCTACAACGGGCGTAGTGTGCGGAGCCATCACCGCAGTAAAATTGCAGTAATGTGATTCCAGTTGTCTACACCCGGCAAGGACCGATAGAACTCACTGGTGAACCCGTTTGGGAGTTTTGAACGTTGGCTGCATGGCAGCCTGCGCGCTGATGAACCCAATCTACACAGCGTCAGGCGGTTTCCTGACATTCGAATCAGAAGCAAATCCTTCGTCGCCCGCCGAAAGAGCCCCCCGGGCTCTGTCACCATGACCGCGTGAGGAGGGTGAAGGGAAGCGAGCCGACGGGACCCGTCCGGCATACTCCCTCCGGCTGGCTCGGGACAAGACGGGCAAGCGCTAACCTTACATGAGCAGGCGAGGCACGAAAGCTGCCGGAAGCGGTCAAACTGCCTTGGATTGTTGACCGCCTCCGGCAGCCCCGGAGGGCCCGTCTCAGAATCCCTGCGAGCAGTAGCCGACGCCTTGCAGACTCTGATTGCTCCACAACGTCTGCACCGGATATGCGCGACCGTCGTTTCCGATCATGTTGAACGCCGCGCCCGGAACCTGGAGGCCATCGCCTACCCACGCGCACTTGTCGCCGATCTCCCAGCCCTGGTAATCGAACCAAGCGCCATGCTGCACCTGGCCGGTCAAAGCCTCCGCGCCCGGATCGGTGAGGGTTTCCGCGATCTCGTGACCGAGCACGATGGTGACGCCGTCAACATCTCCAGTGGGCGTGGGGTTTACGAAGTCCTTTCCGCAGCTGCCGCCTGCGTTCAGCACGTAAGGCATATTGGTGAAGGCGATGCCTTGTTGCACTCCAGGGTAACCTACTGGTGTCGTGAAATCGTGCCAGGCGCAGTATTGGCTCTGATTGAAGCCAGCGTCATTGAACTTCTGCGGCGTGGCGATGACGAAGTTGGAACCAGCTAGGTCGGTGGCGTGGAAGTATTGAACCGCTCGAGCGGCTTCGCGTGCAAGATCAATGGGGGCCAGATTGTCGTGAATGGGGTTAACGTTGTCGTGCCAGACACCCGCCAACTCTTGCTTCGGATTTCCGATATTCGAGTAGTTGCCATTGTAATTCGACTGATAGTACTGCGTCGAAACATCGCCCCATGTCGTACCACCGATGGCGGCGACAAATCTGGTCATGAGCGCGCCGGTGCCGTCGGGATCGCTCGCAGGCTTACCCGCCACGGTGTGATCGAATGCCTTCGGTTCTCCCCAGCCCCAGAGGACGAGATAAATTTTTGGATTCACCTGCACATTCCCGCCGAAGTAGGCCATATTGACGGGCATCGGCTGCCCTGCTGCTACACCAGGGGGGCAGGTAGGGAGCGTCATGCAGATGTCCGTAGCCGGTGGAGTGATGCCCACTGAAGGCATGGCATGCGGATTACTCGGCGCTGACCGAACGCAGCCTTGACCAGTCACGTCGAACGCTTTGTTGCTCCATAGCGGCTGCACCGCGAACGTGGTGTGATTATCCATGGGAACGTTGGCAAGATCCGTCCATGCGCACTTGTCGCCCGTCTCGCTCCCCTGTGCGTCGTTCCAACCATCCTGGACGCTTGCAAAATTGTCCGGGTCGGTGACCGCTTCAGCATACTCGTGCCCAGTGACGATGCTGTACCCGTCGAAGACACCGTGTCCGAAACTATCGCTGATCAGATTCACGGAATTCATTCCACAGCCGCCGGTGCCGAGCGCCGGCCAGTTCATATTGAGGAAGGGGATGAAGGCATATTGCAGCCGGTAGGGATTCCCCAGACCATTGATGCTGTCTGTCTGCGTGTGATACCCGCAATAAACCGGCTGTCCAGTCGCGATCGTGGTCGGCGGTGTGAGGATGATGTACGTGGCTTGCGGATCGTAGTTGAAGTGTGCGGAGGCGCGCGTGGCTTCCACGGCGAGAGGATCATCGGCAACGTTTTCCGCGAGGCCTAAGGCGACGATGTCGTTGGGCACGGGCGTCGTGTCGGTCCACACGCCCTTGAGTTGTTTCCTCGGATTGGTGATGAACCCGCCGCCGCCGACGCTGGCGCAACTGGTGGTGCCGGCCGGAACATTGTTACAGTATTCCGTCTGAATGGCGGCCCAGGAAGTGCCGGCGAGATTGGTGAGGAAGGAGATGACATAGGCTTGTAATTGCTGGCTCGTGAATTGCCTTCCGTTGATGTCGGTAGTCTTGAAGCCATTCGCCCAATCGGGCCCCCAAAAGATCAGATAGATGCCCGGGCTGGTCTCGACGCCGATGGCTCCCGGCCCCGCATTCCCGCCATGATAGATAAGGTCATTCGAAACCGAGTTGGCATTCGGGGTCTGTCCCGGGGCCCAAAAAAAATGCTTGTCATTGGTCGTTCCTAACGCTTGACCGGCGGTAATGGCAACTGCAACAGCGAGGACGGCGAGCAATCGCAGGCCCGGGCTGGGCACCCGATCGAGAATTCTTCTAATCATGTTCATCTCCGTGGGGAAGTCCCCAAAAGTGTCATAAAACTGAAAGATGTCTCACAACGACGCGTGATAGTGTCACTACTATCTACAGGTGTCAAGGCTTTTTTGGGCCCCGGCGACCGCCCGAAACGGCAGCTTAAGCGCGGAAACTCGCTGTCTCTGAGCTGATCATCATTCAAGAAGGAAAATTGGTAGTATCATAGCGCTGCGATCTAGTAGTCATCGTCGCACGAGGGGAGGCAATGCCGTTTCAGAAGACAGCGGTACTGACATCGAGTCGTGACCGGTTGCGAGAGGCCGCCAAAGATCTATTCGCCGACTGCGGTTTTGAGGGCACCTCGACGGCGGAGATTTGCCGGCTGGCGGGTACCAGCCAATCGCAGCTGATCAAGCACTTCACCAACAAATTGGGACTCTTGGAGGCGGTGTTTGATAACGCCTGGGAGCACATTAATCCAGCCATCCAGCTTGCTGCCGAGAGGATACCTTCACCCACCGACAAATTTAAGATTCTCGTCGATATGATGCTCACATTTCTCGAGAGGGATCGTGCCTTGCGCACGCTGTTCCTGTTGGAAGGGCGACGGATTCGCGGTGACGGGCATCTCGTCGTGTTGACTCCCGGGTTTCTGGAATTCATCAAGTTCCTGGATAGTGTTCTAAAGGAAATGGCCTCAAAGGGGGAGCTCTCGCCGTCCATTAACATCCAAGCATTGCGATCCGGTTTGATGGGCGCCATCGAAGGTCTGCTTCGCGACCAGCATTTGGCACGGACATCCCGGTATCCTGCCAACTTCACCGAAGCGGATTCCCGCGTAGTCTTCTCAACATTCCTCGCCGCCTGCCTGAACAAATAAATCCCGCCGCGTTGGGAATTTCCCGTCGTCAATATCCGAGTCTTTGGCCCCAAACACACCTGCTGGGTTATATCCTCGAGGGTGTTTGCTAGGCTGAAGCCAAACCAAACTGAATCCTAGACGGGGGGTGTGAAACGGATAATGCTAGCGGATTAAAGCTGCACTCTCCAGATTGGACACCGCAAGCACGACGGTCGCGTTCCTTGAACCTTTGACTGTCGTCTGATAGCAGGCCCCGATATTTATGTTCTTGGCGGCCATCTTTTTCGCAAATCGAGCCAGCGCTCCGGGCACGTTGGGGAGAGTTATATGAAGCACGATTTCCTCGAAGCAGGAGTATCCCTCATGTTCCAGCGCCTTTTTGGCCTTCGCTCCATTATCCACCACGAACTGTATGTATCCCATAGCGCCCGCAGCGGTGGCGTTTAAGGCAAGAATATTTACTTTAGCTTCGGCAAGGATACTCGCAACCCGAGCTAGCGACCCTGGGCAGTTGTCACAAGAAATCGTAAGCTGCTTAACCTTGGGCACGAAACCTCCGGATCCAAAATTTGCGCAATCCTATCAGAGACGCACATGGGGAACAACAACGGACCTGGTGCTTGTCGCGGCAAAATGAGAATGTCCGGTTTGTGCAATGTGGGAATGTCCCCTCTTCCGGGGGCCGGGAGGCCCCAGGGAAGAGGCGCGGATCGAGTTGAGCACTAGACAGCGGGCGGGGTTGAAGGTGTTGCACGAGGCCGAGCAAGGCGCGTCCGCGCAGCCGATGCACCAGCCCGATCTCCCCTAGGGTGCGCAGATGGCCCCGTAAGCGGACATTCTGGTTTGAATTTGCTAGACCGGATTCTGGCGCTAGGGTAGAACTGCAGCAGGTGAATCCGCCGTGTGTCCTCGAAGCAGACCCTCACCTCACATTCTCCTTTGGATCCTCAGTTCCCCTATCGTAATCTTGTCCGCCGCTCCCGGCTTATCAACCGCCCCGGTCACCCAAGGAGCACCTTCCTGCCAAACTGCACTGGTGATTCCAAAGTCCAGTGCGCCCAACATTTTCGCTCCGGAACAAGAGGTCGAACTGGGGGATATCCTGGCCGCGTTCGTCGAGCCATACATCCATCCGATCGACGACGAATCAATGGCAGCCCACCTGCGCGCCATCGGCGACCGATTAATCGCACAACTCCCGCCAACCGGCCTGCGGTTCCGTTTTTACCTGGTCGACTCGCCGCAAGCAAATGCGTTTTCGATTGCAGGCGGGCGAATCTACGTATCCCGGAAGCTTATCTCTTTCGCTAAAAGTGAAGACGAGGTTGCCGGCGTTTTGGCGCACGAGCTGGGGCACATTGTTACTCATCAACAAGCGACTGATTACACGGGATATTTTCAGCAAATTCATATCACCGAAGTGGGGGACGCACGCGACATCTTTGACAAGTACAATCGTTTTCTCGAATCGCGGAGCAAGATCACACTGAGGAAAGACCATGGGGAAGGTGAACAACTCGGTGCGGACCATGTAGCCATCGAGGTCATGGCGCGCGCCGGTTATGATCCGCAAGCTCTTCCATCATTTTTTGATCGATTGGTAGAAAACAAAGGAAAAACCGGGAGTTGGTGGTCCACTTTCAACCAAACCACGCCACTCGATACGAAGCGCTATCGTGAATTACTGAAGACACTGCACTCTTTGCCGGCAGATTGCGGGGCCCCTCGCCCGGCAACGGACCGCGCCGAGTTTGCAGTCTGGCGTGCAGCCGTGCTGCGCAATCGAAGCGTTCTGCGTCGCGAGAACCTCCACGACGTCTTGTGGCGAAAGACGCTCGACCCACCCCTGGTGGAGGATTTTCACACGTTGAGGTTCAGTCCCGATGGCCACTACGTCCTCGCACAGGATAGCAATAGCATTTACGTCCTGACTCACCAGCCGTTCGAATTCGTCTTTCGAATTGATGCGCCGGACGCCCGGCCCGCTCAATTCACACCGGATTCGAAGGGACTTGTGTTTTACGATCCCCAACTGCACGCGGAACGATGGGAGCTTGCGAGCCAACTGCGCG
>Ga0210409_10005586_pt1 | contig 13198 bp, 15 predicted proteins | sample IncBWH17MmetaG_FD_161649 | JGI IMG/M metagenome (GOLD analysis project Ga0210409, IMG submission 161649) | Forest soil microbial communities from Barre Woods Harvard Forest LTER site, Petersham, Massachusetts, United States - Inc-BW-H-17-M | ecosystem: Environmental > Terrestrial > Soil >...
GCCAGCGCGACCACCAGACCCAGTATGGACCACAGGTCCGGACTGAAACCGGTTTTGGTGGCTTTCGGCTTTTGGTCCCGCTGCTCTTGAACCGCCATTAGTCCGCCGGAAGCTCCACCGGCGCCGAACACGCGATCCTGCGCCGGAACTCTACCACTCGGTCGATCACCTCATCAGCGCTCTCCCGCACCACGTACTTGTGCCCGTTGGTCAGGCTGATCACCGTATCCGGCGTCACCTCGATGTGCTCAATGAGGTCGGCGTTCAGGACCAGTGGCATACGATTGATACGCGTCAAACTAATCATCTGCTGTTTGAGCCTGGGAAGGTCGGTAGAGACTCCTCCACGGAGTCTTATCGGCTGAAAGAGGGAAGTTTGAAGGACTGCGGCGGCAGCCGGGCGAGCGTCAGCCTACTTCAACATTTCGGCGATTTCTTTGAGTTCTTTACGCAAAAGATCCAACACCGCGGTTGGCGGGCCGTCGAATAGCCCCTTCTGATATTGGCCCGCTGGACTTGTGGTTCCAGTTGCCACTGCTGCCGCGGCCCGGGCCCCTTTCCCACGCCCCTTGCCCCTGGCCGAGACCGAGGCTGCTGCCGTATTCGACTTAGCGCGATCTTCCAGGAACTTCCGCGCTCCCTCAATCGTGAATCGCTTCTCGTAGAGCAGCCGCTTGATTTCGAGGACCTGCTCGACGTCTTTACGCCGATAGAGGCGGTGGCCGGTGCCGGACTTGCGCGGACCTAGCGACGGAAACTCGGTCTCCCAAAAGCGCAGCACGTAGGGCTTGATCCCCGCCAGCCGCGCCACGTCGCCGATGCGGAAGTAGAGCTTATCGGGAATCTCGGAGGGGTCGCTGATCGACCCAATGTCCGAGCCCGGCTCGGGCGCCGGACTTGCCGCGATTTCGGGATCGCTCATGAGAGTACCCTTATTCTAATGTCCCCGCTGCGAGGAATCCATCCCGTGCGGGAAGCCCTGCGCGCCGGGCGTCCGCTCGACCGGGTGCTGATCGCCAAGGGCGCCGCCGGCCCGCGCCTTCAGGAGCTGATCGAACTGTGCCGCGAGCGCAAGATTCCCGTTCGCTTCGAATCGCGCGAGCAGCTGGACCGGGCCGCCGGCGGCGAAGGGCACCAGGGAGTAATCGCGTTCGGCGCCGCCGAGCGCTACGCCAAGCTCGGCGAGACTGCCGCAGCCGGAGGACTGCACGTCGTGCTGGACGGCGTCGAGGACCCGCACAACTTGGGCGCCATTGTTCGCACCGCGCACGCCGCGGGAGCCGCCGCCATCGTGGTGCCCGAGCGCCGGGCCGTGGGGTTGACGGATACCGTCGGCCGCTCCGCCGCCGGCGCTCTCGCGTACCTGCCGATAGTCCGGGTCACCAATATCTCACGCGCGCTGGAGGAGCTGAAAGAGCACCGCTACTGGATCTACGGCCTGGACGAGCGCGGCAAGCAGTCCTACGACGCTGTAGAGTTCACTGCGCCGACGGCGCTGGTGCTGGGTAGCGAGGGTCACGGCCTGCATCAGAACGTCGCGCGGCACTGCGACGTCCTGGTCCGGATCCCCTTGGCGGGCGAGAAGGGAGGCGGGGTCGCATCGCTCAACGTAAGCGTCGCTGCTGGAGTGGTGTTGTTTGAATGGAGGCGGCGGGCACAGGGAAAGCACTGAGACTGGGTTCGCACCTTAGTGCTTGCTTACACGGCTTTACCTACGTCTCCAGCCGCTCGCAGCCGCCGGTCCATCGGCGCGATGTGTCGCTCCGCCGCTGGCGGAAACATCCGGGTGTGCGAGATCTCGCACAAGTAGTTCGGAATCTCCCACACGTCGCGCTCCGCCGTCATCCATCGAGATCTGTCGAAACGCTTCAGGCTGATCGGGCGCGAATACGTCCGCAGCGTTTTTTCACCCTTGGGATTGTAGTAGTCCTCGAAGTAAGTCATGGCCAGCTCGCGGATGCTGCGATAGACTGGCTCGCGCGAGCGTAAACCCGAGTAGTTGCTCTTGGCCACCGCGCCCCAACACCCGCCCACACGATACACGGCCAACACATGATCCGTGTCGCGTACCGCTTCCATATCCAGCAGCAGCGGAGGATAACCGAGCAAGCGCAGAGCGGCGGCCCCGAAGAGCGCTCCTTCCATGCAATGCGCGACGCCTTCGCGCATCACCAGCCGTGGCGAATAACATGTGTCGCCTTTGGGCTCCAGGTTGTAGCCGATCTCTTCATCCAGGAAGCGCTGGATCTTGAAGGGCGTCGTCAGACGCCGGAAAATCTTCAGTTCGCGAGAGGAAAACCCGGTCTGCATTGGAGACAGAGTACATGACTCGCGGCCTGCTGCGCTGAGTCCGAAGACTGAGGCTGCATTATCGCGCTACAATGAAATACCAGGGCCTGCTTAATTTCCAGTGAAACCAGTCGATATCCGCAACCCTGCCTATTTCCACAAAGTGGTCGATTGCCAGTGGGCGTGCCCGGCGCATACTAACGTGCCGGAATACATCCGCTTGATCGCGCAGGGCAAATACACCGAAGCCTACATGGTCAATCGGGAATCGAACGTATTCCCGGCGATCCTCGGCCGCACCTGCGACCGTCCTTGCGAGCCGGCTTGCCGACGCGGGCGCTTGGAGCAGGCGCCGGTGGCGATCTGCCGCTTGAAACGTGTTGCGGCTGACCTGCGCGGCGAAATCTCGCACCTGCTTCCTAAGATTCCCAAGGAATCCAACGGCAAACGCATCGCGCTGATCGGCGCGGGGCCGGCGTCGCTGACTGTCGCCAACGATCTGCGTCCGCTGGGCTACGAGATTACGCTGTTCGAGAAGCAGAACAAGCCGGGCGGCCTGATGCGCTCGAACATCCCGTCGTTCCGGTTGCCGGAGAGCGTGCTTGAGGACGAGGTCGGGACCATCCTCGACATGGGCGTGGAGGTGCGCTACAACTCGCCCGTCGCAAGTCTGAAGGGATTGCTCGCGCAAGGCTACGACGCGGTGTTCGTCGGCAGCGGCGCGCCCCGCGGCAAGGACCTGGACCTACCAGGGCGCTCTGATCCCGCAGCCATGCCGCGAATTCACATCGGGATCGACTGGCTGGAGTCGGTGGCCTTCGGGCACATCGATAAAATCGGCGAGCGCGTATTGATCATCGGTGTCGGGAACACCGCCATGGATTGCTGCCGAACATCGCGGCGACTGGGCGGCAAGGACGTCAAGGTGATGGCGCGGCGTCCGCGCGATTACTTTAAAGCCTCGCCCTGGGAGCTGGAAGACGCCGAGGAAGAAGACGTTCACATTATCGTCAACCACGCGCCCAAGCGCTTTGTGATCGAGAACGGCAAGCTCATGGGAATGGAGTTCGAGCGCCTGGAGTGGGACGCGGCTGCGAAGAATTCCCGCGTCATTGATACCGTGTTCATTCCGGCGGACGATGTGATCCTGGCCATCGGGCAAGAGAACGCTTTCCCCTGGATCGAGCGCGATCTCGGCATCGAGTTCGACAAATGGGGCATGCCCACCGTCGACAAGGTTACCTATCAATCCTCCCGGCCGGGCGTGTTCTTCGGCGGCGACTCCGCGTGGGGACCGAAGAACATCATCTGGGCTGTCGCCCACGGCCATGGCGCAGCGATTTCGATTCATCAGCACTGCCACGGCGAGCCGCTTACAGAGCGTCCACCCGAGCACATGAACCTTACCACTCAGAAAATGGGCTTGTCCGAGTGGAGCTACCACAACGACTACAATCCCAGCCAGCGTCAGAAAATGACGCACCTCAATCTGGTGGAGCGCTTTCAAAAACTCAACCTGGAAGTCGAGCTGGGCTTCACCGCCGAGCAGACCGCGCGCGAGGTTCAACGTTGTCTCAATTGCGACATCCAGACCGTGTTCACGGAGAAGCGCTGCATCGAGTGCGACGCGTGTGTCGACATCTGCCCAGTGCAGTGCCTGACCATTACCCCTGATGGCGAGGAGCCCGAGGTGCGCCGGCACCTTTCGGCGCCCGCCAACAATCCCGATCAAGCCCTGTACGCCTCGGCTCCGCTGCCGCAGACTTCCCGTTTGATGCTCAAGGACGAAGACTTGTGCGTGCACTGCGGTCTGTGCGCGGAGCGATGTCCCACCGCGGCCTGGGATATGCAGAAATTCGAAATCGTAATCCCCTACGCGGGGTCAGCTCAAATTTCAAACGCGCACGCCGAACTTACGCCGGTGCGCGTGTAGCCGCCAAAACATGCACGACGTCCTACGTACCCGCATAAACGACTTCGCACTGAAACTGGCCAACGTCAACGGAACCGGATCCGCCAGCGCCAATAGTCTCCTGATGCAAGCCATCTTCCGCATGGGCATTCCCGTGTGCGGGAAGAATCTATTTCCGTCCAATATTCAGGGTCTGCCCACCTGGTATGAAATCCGGGTCAGTAAGGACGGCTACGCGGCGCGCGCGCCCGAATACGACCTGATGGTCGCGATGAACGGCGAGACCTACGGCCGCGACATCCATGAGGTGCGCCCCGGCGGCTACCTGATGCACGATTCGAGCTGGCCGCTGGATCCCCGGCTGCATCGCGACGACATCACGTTCCTGGGCGTGCCTCTGGCCGAAATGTGCAATCGCGAGTTCAAGGAACCGCGCGAGCGCATCCTGATGAAGAACATCGCCTACACCGGAGCCCTGGTGGCCGCGCTCGATATCGATATGGAGGTGGTCAACCAGTTACTCGAGGAAACCTTCTCCGGCAAGGCGGCGCTGCGCGATTCCAACCACCGCGCTCTGCAACTTGGTTACAAATACGCGCGGGAACATTTCGATTGTCCGTTGCCGTTTCGTCTCGAAAAGATGCAGGCCAACGACGATCAAATCCTGATCGACGGCAATACCGCCGCGGCGCTCGGCGCAGTGTACGCCGGTGCGACGGTGGCCGCATGGTATCCCATCACGCCGGCGACGTCGGTGATGGATGCGTTCAAAACCCTGTGCGAGAAATTCCGCACGAATAAAGAAACCGGCGAGCGGAACTACATGTTCCTGCAGGCTGAAGACGAACTGGCTGCCATAGGCATGGTGCTGGGCGCTTCCTGGATGGGTGCGCGCGCATTCACTTCCACCGCCGGACCTGGCATTTCGCTGATGAACGAATTGCTCGGCTTGGCTTACTACGCCGAGATTCCCGCGGTGGTGATGGACATCCAGCGGGTAGGCCCGTCCACCGGAATGCCTACGCGCACGCAGCAGGGGGACCTGCTCTCCTGCGCTTACGCCTCGCACGGAGATACCAAGCATATCCTGTTGTTCCCGGCCAATCCGCACGAGTGTTTCCACTTCGCCATCAAGTGCTTCGACCTTGCCGAATACCTCCAGACTCCGGTCTTCATGCTTTCGGATCTCGATATCGGGATGAACGACTGGCGCATTACACGTTTGCAGTGGGATGAGTCGTACAAGCCCAACCACGGCCGCGTCCTCAGCTCCGAGGACCTGGACAAAATGCCCAAGTTCCAGCGCTATTTCAACGAGGACGCGAACTTCGTGACGCCGCGCACGTTGCCGGGTGTGAACTCCAAGGGCGCCTATTTCACGCGCGGCTCCGGACACAACAAGTTCGGCGGCTACACGGAAATCCCCGACGAATACCAGGAAGTGATGGATCGTCTGCTGGCCAAGCACAAGGCCGCGGCGAAATTGGTCCCCGAACCGGAGTTCCTGAAACGCGAAGGCTCGCGCTTTGGCGTGATAACGCTGGGCGGTTGCGACCCGGCCGTGCGCGAGGCTTTGGATGTGCTCGATCGCCAGGGCACGCCCGCCGATTACATGCGAATCCGCGCGTTCCCCTTTTCACCCAGCGTGGAGCAGTTTCTGGCGGAGCACGAGTTCTGCTTCGTCGTCGAGCAGAATCGGGATGCGCAGCTCAGATCGCTGTTGACGCTCGAAACCAGCGTTCCCAAGGAAAAACTGAAGAGTGTGCTGATTTATGGAGGCTTCCCGCTGAGCAGCAGCAGCGTTGTGCAGGGAATCCTTAAGCAGCTATGAAAGAAGCGCACAGGCGCCAGTCCGTCGTGCGCGAGTAAGTAAAGGAGCCATCGAAAGACCATGCCGTCGATCGCCAAACCAATCGCCACGCACCCCACGTTGCAGCGTAACGATCTGGGACTGACCATCCGCGACTATGAAGGCTCCATGTCCACGCTGTGCGCCGGTTGTGGGCACGACTCCATCACCGCCGCCCTGATCCGAGCGCTGTGGGAGACCTCGGTGGTTCCCCACCGCATCGCCAAGTTGAGCGGCATCGGCTGCTCGTCAAAAACGCCCACGTATTTTGTCGGTGGCGCGCACGGCTTCAACTCGGCTCACGGACGGATGCCTGCGATCGTCACGGGAGCCAACGCCGCCAACCGCGACCTGCTTTACATCGGCATCTCCGGCGACGGCGACTCGCTCTCCATCGGCTTAGGCCAGATGTGCCATGCGATCAGGCGTAATGTCCGAATGTTGTACGTGCTCGAAAACAACGGTGTGTACGGGCTCACCAAAGGACAGTTCTCCGCTTCGGCCGACCCCGGCTCGAAAAGCAAGCGCGGAGAAGCCAATCGGCTGATGCCCATTGATCCGGTACGACTGGCTTTGACGCTTGGCGCGACGTTTGTGGCGCGCGGGTTTTCCGGCGACAAGACCCAGCTCGTACCGATCCTGAAGGCGGCTATCGCTCACCGCGGGTTCGCCATGGTGGACGTCATCTCGCCTTGCGTCACGTTTAACGACCATAACGGTTCCACCAAGAGCTATCTCTATACCCGCAAGCATGTGCACCAGGCCACCGAGGCCGATTTTGTGCCTCCGTCGGGGGAAATCGTAGCCAACATCGGCGGCAACGGCGTCACCGCGGTCACTCTGCACGACGGCAGCGTGATCCGCTTCACTTCGGTGCCCCACGACTACGACCCCACGGATCGCATCAAGGTCACGGACTATCTGGAAGAGCACCAGGGCGACGGAGAAGTGGTCACCGGGCTTCTCTACATCGACGAAACCGGGGCGGACATGCACGAACTGAACCAGTCCGCCGCCACGCCGCTGCGCGATCTGCCGTACGAAACTCTTTGCCCTGGAGCCGAGGCGCTCCAGAAGCTGCAGGACGAATACCGGTAGTCTCGCCGCTATATCCGCGCGGTAAGAACCTCAAACCTCCAAAGTACACTCTGTAGAACGTGGGGCGCGCACTCGTGCGTGCCACGTCGCGACTCTTCGCGACGCACGGCGGAAGTGTCGCCAATCGGCCAATCATCGGCACGAATCCCGATGTGGCACGCAAAAGTGCACGCTCCACGCCGGAGAAAACGCCTCCGCATGCTATGATTCTCGCGATGACTCTGCTCCACGCGGCCCAACTCCTGCAGGATTCGGCCCTTGGAACCACGATCCGTGAGAGCAACTGGTGGTACGCCGTGCTGAACGTCGTCCACGTGCTCGCGTTAATGGTCGCCGCGGGAAGCATCATGTTCTTCGACCTGCGCCTGCTCGGCGTTGGACTCACGCGCACGCCCGTATCGGAGGCGGCCGCCCGACTCTTGCCTTGGACCTGGCGCGGATTCGCGGTCATGGCGCTGACCGGATGCCTGCTGATCTCCTCCGAAGCCGAGCGCCTTTATTTCAACACCGCCTTTCGCGTGAAAGTCGTCTGCCTGATCCTGGCAGGGCTGAACGTGCTGCTGTTCCATTTCACCGTGTTCCGCGGCGTCGCCCAATGGGACCGCGCAGCGGTAACTCCCGCGCGGGCCCGGATGGCGGGCGCCTTCTCGCTCATTTTGTGGGTGAGCATGCTCGCGGCGGGCCGCATGATCGGCTACACGCTCGATACATGAATTTGGCCACATGAATTTGGGCACATGAATCCGGACAGCCCGGCCTACATGGCGATGGTCGCCTGGTGCCAGAACACCTGGGTGAGTGAGTTCCTGCGTGGCGCGACCTGGCGTTTAGCCTCGGTCGAGACCGCACATTTATTGGGATTGCTGGTTTGGTTCGGAACCATTCTGATGGTGGACCTGCGGCTCCTGGGGTGGATGTTTGAGTCGCAACCGGCCTCCGAGATCGCCGGCGGCGTAGCGCCGTTCGGAACGGCGGCGCTGGCCGTGCAAGGGATCACGGGCCCCATGCTGTTCCTGGCCACGGCCATGAAGGCGCTGATGAGTATCACCTTCGCAGTCAAGCTGACGTTGCTGGCGATCGCGCTAACCTACCACTTCACGGTGCACCGCAGGGCCGTTCGCGCCGCTGGCAGCGAGGCGCGGAATCGGAGAGCCGCGAGTGTTTCGCTGACGTTGTGGTTCGGAGTCGCGCTGGCGGGGCTATGGATCAATGCTTGAACTCGGCTTGAACTGGGCTTGAACTGGGCCTGAGCTGGGCTGACTAGCGCCGAGGTGGATGTCAGGACGGGCCTTCAGGTCTGCATTTTCGTGGGTATCGAACTCGTGGCGACCTTGCTGGGATTCGTGGCGCTCGGGCCCTATCTTGGCTTACGGGGCCCTCAGTGCGTCATCGCGTAAATGAGATGATTCACCGTCAGGCGGATGCCTAGCGCCGAGTACCTCTCCGGATACGAGGGATCGTCGGCCCACTCCCACGAATCGCCCGTGTCGTTGTTCACCCACACCGCCGCGACCATCCGGTCCTTATCGTCGTAGACGCCCTTCCAGTGTGGCACCACGCCGCCATTCAGATACGGAACGCCCGACCGCAAAGACCATTGACCTGAGATCTGATAGCGCTGATCCAGGTCGTACACGGTGTGGAACGCCGGGTCTTTGTTTTCGAGTTCCCGGATGTCTCGGCCAGGGTACAGGCGAGCCATACTCTCGACGATGCCTTGATACTCCGAGTCGCCCCACATGTCGTCGGCGATGAAGAAGCCGCCGCGGTCGATGAACTCGCGCAGCTTGGCCGTCTGGGCATCGCTGAGCTGCATGAAGCCGGCGCGCGCGGCGTATAGGAAGGGCCAGTTGAATACGTCGTCGCCGTCGTTCAGATTAACGGGCTGCTCCACGCTGCGCGCGGCCACGCGAGTCAGGCGGCGGATGGCCACCAGCAGATGCCTGTCGGCCCGCGGGTAATCGTTGGTCCATTGGGTGCGTCCTTCCTCCCAGTTGGCCGACCGCCGGAACCCGAACCCGGCGCGGCCGCGCCCTTCCGGGTACATCAGGCGGGCGAACACGAAATCGGCCCCGGCTTGATAGTCCGGAGGAAGGGAGAAATCCTCGTACTCAGTTCCGGGATACTCACGAAAGGCGCGCTGGTAGGCATCGAGAGCCGCGGCGCACAACAGCGCGACAAGGGCTACCGCGAGTGCCTTGCGCAGGTTCATTTCGCTCGAAGGATAGCACTCCACGGATGCCGGAGTGTTCAGACTCTGTGCCGCGACCCTTTTTGTCCAAGTCCGTCCTGCGCAGCCGATAAGACTAACGTCATGGAAACCACAGTGGCCCCTTCGGCCCCGGCCGCCCTAAACCCGGGGAGCCGCGACGAAAGCGAGGCTTGGCGCAAGCTCACCGCGATGGCGCTGGAAGCTGTCGCCAAGTCCCCCGTGGAGTTTTCCGCGGACGAGCGAAGCGCCTTCTCCAGCCGCTTCCGCGACAGTATGGCGGTGCTCGACGACCAGGCTGGAGCCTCCCAGATTCTGATTACCGCGGGGTCCCTGGCCCAAGCGATTGTGCAATACAACGAGCAAGCGCAGCGTCACTTTGACGGCTTGATCGCGCAGTTCCGCGAGTTGACCCGCTTTCTGATCGAGAGGTGCGCGTTGCCGGTCGGCCTCCAGCAGAACATCGAATCGGCGCTCGCGCTCCAGGAGCTACCGGCGCTCGAAGGCAAACTCGCCGAGTGCCTGGACAACGCCCGGAAGACCCCTGCCGTCGCGCGCGGACCGGAAGCGCCTTCAGGTTCGAGCGATTCCACCCCGTCCGCCGCGACCGACACATGTACCGGGCTCCCAACTCGACATGAGGCCGAAGCGGCGATCAAGCGCGCCATGTCCTCCGACACGCAGTCCTACGTCGCGTCCTTTTACGTCCATCGCCTGAACCTCATCAATGCGCGCTTCGGCGACGCCATCGGCAACCAGGTGATTCTATTTTGCAGCCAGCACATCGCCACCAACCTCGCAGGCGCCAAGGACACTTTGTTCCGCTGGCGCGGCCCCGGATTTGTGGCACTGCTCGAACGCAATGAGTCGCCGCTCGCCATCGCCAGCGAGGTGCAGCGGTTTACCGCGATGCCCCTCAGCCGCTTCTTTGAAACACCGTCGCGAACCGTGTACTTACCGATCAAGCTGACTGCGGAGGTTCTACCCACGGCGGGCAAAAGCTTCGAAGAGGTGATCGACCAGTTACAGAAATCTCTACACGCGTTCGGCGCCGACGGTTGAGCCGCCTGGCTACAAACGCGTGTCGAGCTAATTCAACTGCCCGGCAGCTTTCAGTCTCCGCCCCTCGGCTTGTACCACCACCAGGCACATCAGCGTCCCCAGCGGGTGTGCGCCCGCGTCCACCAGCGGATGCGGCTTCAGCGACCGCAGTGCGTCCACGCCTTCATCCTTCAGCGTCTCAAACGCCTCGGCTTCCTTCTCATTCAACCCAAAGTCCTTGGCGACGGACTTCGAATCCTTGAAGAAGCGCAGACGCAGATCCTGATGATGCCGTAGTTCATACAGCACCTTGTTCAGGTTGTAGGCCGCCGGCGGTGGATGCTTGTAGAATTCGAAGCCGCCCTGGTGGAAGTTGTACGGCGGCGGGATCTCGCCCGTGGGCGGCCCTTTGCGTTTGTTGGGAACGAACCGCATCACGGCGTGGCCATGGTGCCAAGTAGGTTGATAGGTAATCAACTCCGCGGGCACCGCGCCCAGCATACCGAACATGGGGTACCACGGGAGCATCTCGGTATTGCCGACTTCATCCAACTGCTCTGCGCTCAGGTTCAACAGAGGATCGATGTTCCCGCGCTCCAGTTGCGCGATGGCCCAGTAGTCGAAATCGTAGGCGGGTTGCGGGTATTTCCAGGTGCCGGGATAGTGACATTCCGCCGCTGGCGATGATGGCCACGCGCTCCGGACGGCTCGCTATGACCTTGGCGATCTCTTTGCCGAGCTTCTCACAACGCCGCGGCGTGGGCAGCGGAGGTAAGTACGTATTGATGAAGATCGGAACCACCGGGATGGTGCGGTCCGCGATGATCCACTCATAGACCGCCGCAAAGCTGTGTCCCATCACCGCGTCCTGCGAATAGGTGATGTCGAACTCGGCCTGTACCAGCTTGTTCAGCATGTCCTCGGCGAAGGGGAGGTGCGTCTTCAACTTGTAATCTTTGCCGGCGAAGGCCGCGCGCGAGTAATCGCCCGCAATCACCGCGAAGGTCGGAACGGCGCTCAGGAAGAATGTCTCCAGGTGATCGCTGCCGATGACGATGATGACGTCGGGCTTAGTCTCGTCCAGGTCCTTGCCCATCAAACGCATGGCTGCGATATCCGCATCCATCTGTTCGGGCACTTCGCTCGGCGGGCGCACAAACAACTGCGGCGCGTGCACGGTGGCGAAGGCGGAAACGATTTGTCCCATACGAGTATCTCCTGACCCTAGTTTACCCTTCGTCACTCTTCGTCGACGTACACCACGCCCATCGCCGCCAGTTTCTCGCGAATGCCGTTGAAATTCATGCCCAACTCGCCGTTCTTCAAACGGGCGCGTGTTTTCTCTTCCTTGGCCACTCGGTCCAGGCCGGCCTTGGCGACGGCGGCCGCGTCCTCACGAGGCACCACCACCACGCCGTCGATGTCGGCCATGATCACGTCGCCCGGGCGTACCAACTGATTCGCGCACACCACCGGAATGTTCACCGATCCCGGAGTCTCCTTCACCGTGCCTTGTGCCGAAATGCATTTGGACCAGACCGGGAAACCCATCGCGGTCAGTTCCATGACGTCCCGGCAGCCGGCATCGAGGATCAGTCCCTTCAGGCCGTGCGCCTGCAGAGACGTGCCCAGCAGTTCCCCAAAATACCCGTCCGTGGATTCCGACGTTACAGCGACCACCATTACGTCGCCAGGCTGGGAGACTTCGATGGCCGCGTGGATCATCATGTTGTCGCCCGGCTGGCACAGCGCGGTGACGGCCGGACCGCACATCCGCGCGCTGGGATAGATCGGCCGCATGCAGGGATTCAGCAGGCCGCGGCGGCCCTGGGCCTCGGAGATCGTGGCGGTGCCCAGCGCTTCGAGAGTCTTGACAACCTCGGGGTCGGGACGTTTGATGTGGCGGACGACTTTATGCATGATGGCGATGGACTCCTCGGGGAATCACCCCGCGTTCGGAGCGCGAGTTACGCCCGAACGGGTGCCGCTGCGGCTGGGGCGACTCATCAATATCTCAAAGTGCGGGGGCCGCGGTCAACTCTCGGCTGCCGGAAGAGCGAGTTAACCGACTGTTCTAATTAGGGAAATCGTTCGGATAGAAACTTTCGATTGGACTCCATCCCCGCTCTGCCGTACACTGCAATTGTGAGCGGCGTTGAGGCCGCCCACTGTACCCTCCCCGCAGAGACGTTCTGTTCGCCAATCCCGTTTGAACCGCGTTGAATGACTGTGCGCGGCTTCCATACCACGGGGGCGGAGTTCAGACATCCAATCCACAACTAGACACAGAAGGAGACTATCCAAATGAAGAAGTGTATGCATATTGCCGCGCTGTTGAGCAGCGTGTTTGGCTGCGCCCTCGCGCTGCACGCGGAAAGCGCCGTTACGATCCACGCGCCGTTCGAATTCGTTGCGGCCGGAAAGACCATGCCGGCCGGCGACTATCGCATGGAAATGCTGACGCCGGGAGTAGTGCTGATCGCTGGGCAGGACTCGGGCAGTCGGGTCCTGGCCATGGTGAATCTGTCGGAGGGGAGCACTACTCCCGCGGTAGCGTTCGATAGCAGCAACTCCACGCACGTATTGACCAGCGTCACCAGCTCAGGAGGGACCTGGAACTTTGTGGGCGCAGCGCCGGCGCACGTAGCCGTGGCATTGCGCTCGAAGAAGTAGAGGTCAAACCAGCGGGCGGCCTGCGTTGCGAGCGACAGCTTGCTCGTACACGTAGGCCGCTGCCGCAACATCTTCCAGGCCCAGTCCCAGCGATACGAACACCGTGATACGCTGCGGATCCCAGGCG
>Ga0210409_10005587_pt1 | contig 13196 bp, 6 predicted proteins | sample IncBWH17MmetaG_FD_161649 | JGI IMG/M metagenome (GOLD analysis project Ga0210409, IMG submission 161649) | Forest soil microbial communities from Barre Woods Harvard Forest LTER site, Petersham, Massachusetts, United States - Inc-BW-H-17-M | ecosystem: Environmental > Terrestrial > Soil >...
TGGGCGACGAAGTCCCGCTAGTCTCGGCAGAATCCTTCGCCATATTTGATAATCAGGCAATTCTTCTTATCCAATAGCCACTTCATCCCGGTGTCTTCACCGTTACCGGCGTGGACGGATTCTGTTTTGCCGTTACGAGTGAATTGGATGCCGTCCGCGGTGGCAACACCTTCATACGTATCCAAACTGTCGAGAGACTGGATCTTCACGAGGTAGCGACTTCCGTTTAGCGAGAGAAGAAGAAAAGTTCCTTCCGGACCGTTCCATTTGCCCAGCCACTTCTCGGCGGAAACGCTCCCTCCTGCGGGGGGTATCTCAGTACTTGGCGTTGCAGAGCTGGTCCCGGTAACGAGAGGTTCAGCGGTAGATTTGTGATCCTGGCAAGCCCCGAACAGAACCGTCAGGGCGAGGATTGCTACGCAAAAGTCGGGTTTCCTCACGGTCATCTAGAATCAGGAGGGAAGCGTTCAGTCCCACTCATTCTCTCCTAAAACCGACAGTTGTTGGTAAACTTTTACGTCGAAATCGCTATGACGGTTGCGATAGCGGACTGCATTCCGTGGCGCCGACACCTCGCCGGCTGTCCCAAGGCCATCCTGCTCTGGGTCCGCAGACGAGACGCCCGCGAGTCAGCCGCCGGGACCGCGGCGCTTCATTTTGATCGGCTACGATCAACGCCGCGATAAAATGAGTGGCGGCTTCCAGCCGTTGGGGTAGCGAATGATCTTTTCCCGATCTCTGCTTCTAATTGCCACTTTTCAACTACTGACCCCTGCCTCTCTTTTATCGCAACCGAAAAAAGAAAGAGCGGACCTTATCGTCAGCGGCGGAACGGTTGTGACCATGGATGGAGCGCGAGCCGTCTACGACGACGGAGCTGTTGTTGTGAAAGACGACACCATCGTTGCGGTAGGTCCACGCAACGAACTCGAGGCCAAGTATCTTGTCTCTCAGACGATCGATGCCAAGGGCGCGCTGGTTCTGCCTGGAATCATCAACGGCCACACCCACGTCCCGATGACCCTGTTCCGCGGGCTTCACGATGATGTGACGCTCAACGATTGGCTCTACAAATACATCTTTCCGGCAGAGAAACAAAACGTCGACGAACAATTCGTGCGCTGGGGAACGCGGCTGGCTGCGGCAGAACAGATTCGCGGAGGCGTCACCACTTTCGCCGACATGTATTACTTCGAGGACGCCGTGGCTGAAGAAACAAAAGCGGCAGGCATGCGCGGCGTGCTAGGCGAGACGTTTATCGATTTTCCCGCACCTGACAACAAAAGTGAAGTTGAAATGCTCGCGTATACCGAGAAATTCCTGAGAAAGTGGCAAGGCGATCCACTGATTCACGCGGCCGTGGCACCGCATTCGATTTATACGTGTTCCCAGAAGACGCTTCAGGATGCCGCGGCGCTGGCGAGAAAATATCACGCGCCCATTCTGATTCACACTGCGGAAATGAAAAAGGAGTGGGACGACAGCCAGAAGCAGTACGGGATGTCGCCGGTGCAATACCTCGATAAGATCGGTGTGCTGGGTCCCGAGGTAGTGTCGGCGCACTGTATTTATGTGGACGAGGCCGACCGGAAGACGCTCGCGCAACGTCAAGTGGGCTGCGTTCACAATCCTTCCAGCAACATGATGCTGGCCAGCGGCGTCGCGCCGGTGGCCGAGATGCGCGCTGCGGGAGTGGCTGTTGGTCTTGGAACCGATGGACCGGCGGGCAGCAACAACGATCTCGATCTGATGGAGGAGATGGATCTGGCAGCCAAGCTCGCCAAAATTACAAAGATGGATCCGCTGGCACTGAATGCGAAGGCGGTTGTGGAAATGGCAACGATCGAGGGCGCGCGAGCGCTGCATATGGAGAAAGAGATTGGTTCGTTAGAGGCTGGGAAGAAGGCCGACTTGGTCGTGATCAGCTTGGACGAACCCAACGCTGTCCCCATGTACGATGTCTATGCGCAACTGGCCTATGCGCTCAAGGGAAGCGACGTGGAGACGGTAGTGATTGGCGGGCGCGTGGTCATGCGCGATCGAAAAGTGCTGACGGTGAAGGAAGAAGAAGTCATGGCGAAAGCGCGCGAGTACAAACAGAAAGTCGCCTCATCACTAGGCTTGCCGTAGATATTGGTCGCTGCCTTGCACGCTTACGAATTCCGTTGACGATCAATATCCCAAAAAACTGATCACCCCAGCGCCACAAAAATCTTGACTTTAGAGCGTTCCTCCAGTTAGATGGTTCGCATCGTCATCAGGGACCTCCATACTTTAGCCGGGAAAGTGCGAGCCTGTTCGCCACTCAATGGGCGCCGCTGAGGGAGAGATCGATGCTGACCAGAAGAACGCTGCTCGTGGTGTTCGTTTCTTTTGTATTTCCCATCTGCCCACTCCTCTATGGCCAGGCGACCGGGAGTTTTTCGGGCACCGTTTCCGACAAAACCGGGTCCGTAGTCTCCGGGGCAACGGTAACTGCGACGACGCAAGGCACAGCGGTCTCACGCGTGGCCAAGACCGACGAGTCCGGGCATTACCTTATCCCTTTGCTCCCCGTCGCAGACTTCACCATTCGAGTGGAATCTCCGGGTTTTGGCACGGTCGAGCAGAAGGACCTTCGCCTGCAAGTGGACGAGCGTCGTGAAGTAAATTTCACGCTTGCGCCGGCCGCCGTTGCTGCGACGGTTGAAGTAAACGCCACCCAGGTGGCCGTGGAATCGACCAATGCCACGCTCGGACAAGTGATTACTTCCCAGGAAGTGGCTCAGCTTCCCTTAAATGGACGCAACTTCGTCCAACTGGCGACCCTGACTCCGGGTACGACCGCAGAAACCAACCCAAACAGTTTTTTCAATGGAGCCGCCAGCAGCGAAGCTTCTACGCGCGGGTCTTTTTCGCTTTCCGTGGGCGGGTCGCGAGCACAAAGTACAGATTGGATGCTTGATGGCAACGACAATAATCAGCTGGACGAAGGCGGCATCGCTATTTTCCCCAACCTCGACGCTGTTCAGGAGTTTAAAGTTCTAACCTACAACTACTCGGCGGAATGGGGAGAACGTGCCGGCCCAACCGTTCTGGTCACAACCAAGTCGGGATCAAACCAATTTCACGGAAGTCTGTTTGAATATTTCAGGAACACCGACCTCGATGCCCGCAACTATTTTGCTCCGACCAGAAACAAGTTTAATCTGAATCAATTTGGCGGTTCGCTGGGCGGCCCCATCCGGAAGGACAAAACGTTCTTCTTTATCGATTATCAGGCGAAAATGCAGCGTCTAGGTGTGCCTTTCAATGGGCTGGTCCCAACCACCGCCATGATGACTCCCGACGCCGGCGGCAACTATAACTTTAATCTGGATCCGTTCGGCAATCCGCGCGGAACGTCGAGTACCTTCCCCATCCTCACCAATCCTTATGTACCGGCGACGAGCAATGACAGGCACTTCCAATGCCTCCCCGGTACAGCCACGCCCGAGCCAGTCGGGGCGGGCGGAATCCAACCGGCGGGCGCAGACTGCAGCGTAATTCCCGCGGCCATGATCAATCCTCTCGCCGCAAAAGTGATTCAGCTTTACCCCACGCCCAACGCGGCTAACGCGGCGCTAGGTTACAACTACGTCAATCAGCCCGTCAGAAAACTCAACGAGGGGACGGGCGACATCCGCGTCGATCACAATTTCTCCAACAAGGACTCAATTTTTGGTCGCTTCAGCTACGACCAGGCAACGAACTTTGTGCCGGGAGGCTCGCCGACATGGGCCGAAGTCAACGCCTTTGGAAGTAATCAATACATCGACAACCATGGGCGTAACGCTGCACTATCTTGGACGCACGTTTTTTCCGATCGCATGATTAACCAGGCCAGTTTCGGGTTCAGCCGGATTTTTAATCACATTCTGTCTTTTGGCACCGGCACCTGCGAGGCTGCGGTCATCGGAATTCCCGGCGCCGATTTGGGAAGCCAGTGCAGCAGTTTGACCGGTTACCCTACCAGCCTGAACCAGTCAACCAAGGACTGCATCGGTTGCGGCATGACTTCGTTTCAGATGACCACTTACATGTCGCTGGGAGATCGCGGATACGCTCCCTACCAGGGCGGAACGAACGTCTATTCTTTTTCCGACACGCTCGATTTGATTCGGGGAAAACACGACATCAAGTTCGGAGCGACCTTTCGTGCCGAACAGATGAACATAAGAAATAATGCATTCCAGGACGGTTTTGTATCCCAGAACGGCGCGGCGACTGGCGACAACATGGGAGATCTCCTGCTTGGAAGCTTGGGAACCTTTGCCGCTCACGATCAGACGTTCCTCGGCGGTACGGTCGGCCGCCGCTGGAAACTATTCCGTCCATTCGTCCAGGATGATTGGCGCGTGACCGCCAATATGACGTTTAACATCGGACTTGCCTGGGCTCTGGCGACCCCCCAAACTGAAGTCGAAAATCGTCAGGCAAACTTCGATGTTCAGACCCTCCAGTGGTACGTTCCTTCGGGCAGCCCCGGGCTGGCCGGCTGCGCCAATTGCATCGCTTCCGGTAGCCGTATCGGTATCCAGTTTCAGAAAAACGCACTCGAACCACGGATCGGATTTGCCTGGAAGCCGATGGGAAGCACCAAGACGGCGATCCGCGCCGGGTACGCCATCTTTCACGATTCCGCCTGGAATCAAGGCGGGCAAGGGTTGTGGCAAAATCCGCCCTTCTATGCCGAAGTGGATCCCTTCCCCACGGGAGTTTGTCCCACTTTCGGGGGCACCGGCTGCGGCCTCTCGAACGGTTTCCTTCTTCCGGCGGGCACGCCTTCTACGACACCCGTGCCGGGAGGCGCCGTCTACAGCGCGCCTGTGAACCCTGGCAACTACACTGGCACCATCCAGTCAATGAACCGGAATTTCAAGCAGGGCATGGTCCAACAGTACAACTTCAATGTTGAGCGCCAGCTACCCGGAGATGTTGTTCTGACTGCAGGCTACGCTGGCTCCCACAGCACGCACATTCTGGTCAGCCAGGTGAATGAAAACATAAGCTCGCCCTCCGCATGCGGCACCGTACCCGGCTATACCCTGGGCTGCGGATTTCCGAGCTTCCCTTATGCATTTCCGTTCCAGTCTGTCGACAGCAATAACAGCATAGGGAATGCGCGTTACGATTCTCTACAGATCAAAGCTGAGACCAAGAGTTCCCGGCACGGCCTCTATGCTCTGATCGGATACACCTGGTCCCGCACTTTTGATTCCGGTATGCCTGACGGTCTGGGTAGCAATCCTGGCGCGCTGTACTGGCCGCTACCCGGAGCTCAGGGGCTGGATTGGGGTTTGTCCCAACTTAATTTGAATGATGTCTTCACCGCGAGCGTTCTTTACAACCTGCCTTTCGGCAAGGGCAAGTACTTCGGCAGCAATTGGAGCGGAGCTACCAATGTACTGTTGGGAAACTGGCAGATAAACGTGATTGAAAGGGCAGAGTCTGGCTTCCCACTTTTTGTGGTCGACAGCGCCGATGAGTCGGGTGTGTTCTTTTTCTACAACGGGCTGGTTTTGCAGCGCCCGAACGAGGTCGGCAATCCCAACAAGGCGGGGCAGGTCGCAGCCAATCCGAGTTGCATCGCGCCGGCTAAGATTCACACGCTTGCCAATTGGTTCAATCCCTGCGCTTTCGAGAAAGCGCCCGCCGGAGAACTGGGTAACGCCAACCGCGCACCCGCCTACGGTCCTCGTTATGTAAACACGGATTTTTCGATAATCAAGGACTTTCCCCTGCCTGTCCGGGAGGGAATGAATCTGCAATTCCGGGCTGAGTTCTTCAATCTCTTTAACCATCCTCATTTCTTCTTGCCTGGCATCGCGGGCACCGGAGAACAGGACATTAATTCTCCCAGCAGTTTTGGCGTAGTCAGCCAGACGATCAACCAGACCGTGAATGATGCGCGCTCCGTCCAGTTTGCGCTCAAGCTGACGTTTTAGGGTGGGCCGAGGTCCCGCGTTAGTTGGGGCAGGCTATTGCGGCTGCGCAGCAGAAGCCGGCTCCCGCAGCCTATACACAAACTGCTGAATCTCGCGCCGCTGGCGGTCGGCTTCCTCGGCCGTCTTCTTCGAAAGCTGATCGTAGATTTGCAGTTCGGCTTGAGCCTTTGACTTTTCTCCGTTCCGGCTGTAGGCCTGCGCAAGCCGATAGTGGGCAGCTACCAGCCCCGGATTAGCCGCGATCGCTTCCAGATAGGAGGAGACGGCTTTGGAAGAATCACCCCGCTGCGAATAGAGAACGCCTAATTGCAAATAGGCGGCAGCGAGCTTCGGATCGAGACGTACCGCTTTCTCCAGCAAGGACTCTGCATGCGCCAGATCGTCGGCGTCGTTCCGTCTCGATAGACCGAGCGCGTAATAGTAGTTGGCTTGAGCATTTTCAGGTTGGAGACTGACGAAACGTCGCAGCTTCTCCATCATGCAGGTTGACTGCGCGGTCTCGACGCTTTGGATTTTGCCAAGGAACAAGTAAGGGTTCGGGTCGTGAGGATTCAAGTCCGATGCCTGGCAGAGACGCTCAACGGCTAGCTCATCGGAGCCGCGGGCGTACCACGACACGCCCAGCCCGGCCAGCATCCGCGCGGAGCGCGGGAACAGGCGGTTGCCCTCGGCAAACACTTCGGTCGCGGGCTCAAACGCGCGATGGATCAGAAGCTCGGTCCCCCAATCGAAAAGATTCGCTTCGCTCGGGTTCAGTTCCGCTGCATGCTGATATTCTCGGACGGCCTCCAGAGAATTGCCCAGTTTCTCCTCGACATCGCCGAGCAAGTGATTAAGTTCGGCCTGCTCTTGCCGATCAAGTTCCTTCCCAGCCGTGTGCTGCGCGGCCACCATGGTTTGTGTCTGCGTGCGCGCGCTCTCATATTGACCGCCGCGGCCATAAGCCAGCGCCAGTTCGTAAGCGCTTTCGTAATCGCCAGGATTTGCCCGGGAAGCCTGCTCAAGATAGGGAATGGCTTGCGCAAACTTTCCGTCGTCGAGTAGCAATTTACCCAGCCGGCGATTTACATCAAAGTTTCCAGGTTCACGCTCAGCCTCCTTGCGCAGAGAGTCTTCCACCGCCGCGCTGGAGGAAGGTGAAACCGAGGCCGCTCGGGAATTCGTGTTTGACTCAGTTACGGGCAGCGAGGCCGTTTCCTTCGCCAGCGTTTCCGTAGTGCTCGTGTCGGAGCCGTGCCCACCGGGATTCATAGCTTCAGTCACACCCGCCACGGTGAATTCGGGCTCATCGAAAAACTCCGGCTTCTCAGACGACGATCCGGACGCTTTTGCGGACTCGAGCATGAGGTCAATCTTTTTCGTTTCCCTTTGCCCAAGGACGCATGAGCCGAAAGTGGTGTCGCCATATCCAGCCATCTCCGCGCGCAGAGAATATTCGCCCGCGGCCAGAGATGAAAACCGGTAGTTCCCCTCGGAATCGGTGCGCGTACTCAGAGTTTGTGTGCCGGTCTTGGGCCGGAGATAAACCGTGACGGCGGCAACCGAACGCCCGTGTGAATCCCGCACCGATCCTCGTATTGCCGAGCCCGCGAGGTCTTCAACTTTTTCCTGAACCGATTGTCCATGGGCCAGGAGCGGACCCAGAAGCGCGCTTACTACCAAAACGCAGGTTACGATACTAGCTCCAACGGGTTGGTGAACGGTCACGCGGAAACGGACCATAAGACAAAGCGAACCGGAAAAGTGAAGCGAAATCAATCGCGTTCGCGTGGAACATTCTAGTCGCCGGTGTTCCCGTCCGCAATCGCCTTATAATTGGGGTTTTGTTTTAGGCTTCTGAACTCCGAGGTGAACAATGAAATTCCGCCGACTCTGGTTTTTGACCACTGCAATCCTGCTGATGACTAGCCTCACTGCGTGGGGCCAGAAGCGAAAAATCATCATCGATCAGGATGCGGCCGGCCCCGCCGGAACCGACCAGCAGTCGATACTGTTGCTGATCCAGTCTCCACAGACCGAAGTCCTCGGCATCACGGTCGTGACCGGCGATCAGTGGCTCAAGGCCGAAATCGCACACACCTTGCGCATGCTCGAACTCATCGGACGAACCGACATTCTCGTCGTGCCCGGTGCAGAGTATCCGCTGGTCAGACGAAAAGAAGAAACAGAACTCTGGGAGCAGCTCTACGGATCCGTAGCCTGGCTGGGAGCGTGGACTCCGCGTTTTTATCATCCAGCAGACGACCTTGGAGAAATGCCCGAAGGCAAGCCCAGTACCAAACCCGCGGATGGAGCCGCAGCCCACTTTTTGATTCGCATGGTCCACAAGTTCCCCAACGAAATAACGATTTACGAGGGCGGCCCAATGACGAACCTTGCGTTGGCCATCTCCATCGATCCCGAATTTGCAAAGTTGGCCAAAGAACTGGTGTTCATGGGCGCCAGCCTGAATCCGCAGACGACCGACCCCGAGTTCGTCAATACTCCCCGCCGCGAATTCAACCTTTGGTTCGATCCGGAAGCGGCTCACATTGTGCTACAGGCCAGGTGGAAAAAAATCGTCTGCACGCCCGTAGATATTTCGGTAAAGACAAGAATGACTTCCGAGCTGATTGATCGTGTTAAGGCAGGCAATTCTCCGGCCGCGCGCTATATCGCCCAATACACTCACCTGCGTGGCGAATACAACTATTTATGGGACGAGTTGGCCGCCGCCGCATGGCTTGATCCCACTCTGATCACAAAAAAAGAAACCCGCTTCATGGATGTCAATCTGGATAAGGGCTACAGCTACGGAGACACGATTACTTGGACGGATTGGGACAAGCCTAAGATCGAGCTCCAGCCCGTCGAAGTGCAGGACGACCTGGACACCGAGAAGTTCTACAACTTGTTCGTAGACCTGTTGACCGCTGCGACCCCGCAGAAGCAATAGAAAACGGTGAAGGCTTGTTCAACTCGACGTTCCCAGTTCAGAACCCCGGTGGACGTTCTCCCATTACGCCAAAGCTGCGCTCCAACGCGAGCCCGGCGCTTGCCAGTGTGCCCTCGTCAAAAAGCCTCCCAATCAGCGTCACGCCGTGAGGCACCCGGCGCGGCGAAGCGAACGTTGGCAAAGGCAGACTTGGGTCCGGAGCCCAATCGCTACGCGCCCTCGACACCTCAACAAAACCTGCGCGTAATGTGAGTGATGGATGTCCGGTGAAGTTGGTAATGGTTAGCATCTCGTCGCGCAGCGATGGCACCAGAAGCAGATCGACTTGCGAGAAGACACGCGCCATCTCCTCCGCCACTTTGCGCCGAAGCCGGTCGGCCTGCACGTAATCGACCGCGGAAAGAAATCGGGCCGCCCGAAAAATGTTAGGCCAAGCATCTGGAGTCTGGATTCGAAGTTGACTCATCCCGCCATTGAACCCGAGTTCCTCAAACGCCGCTGCCCCTTCAGCGAAGAGAATCAGATTGAGCGAGCCATACGGCCAGTCCGGAATTGCGACCTCAACCGGAACCATGCCCACTTTCTTAACCGTATCCAGAGCGGCGCGGTCGACTTCGGTTGCAGGCCTCTCGTTCATCCACGCGGGAAAATATCCCACGCGCAATCCTTGAACGCTCGCGCTCGTGTCAAAGTCAAGCTTGCTGGGCACGCTGTCCACATCACCCGGGTCTGGTCCGGAGATGGCCTGCAACACCAGCATTGCATCCTCAACACTCCGAGTCATGGGGCCGAGCTTATCCAACGACCAACACAACGTCATCGCACCGGTGCGCGGCACGCGCCCGTACGTGGGGCGCAACCCGGTAATCCCGCAGCGCATGGATGGGCTCACAATGCTGCCGCCGGTTTCGCTCCCGATGGCAAAGCCGACCAATCCGGCCGCAGTGGCCGCGCCCGGTCCTGCGCTCGATCCCGATGCTCCTTCTTCCAGTAACCAAGGATTCATGGTTTGACCGCCAAACCAAATGTCGTTGAGGGCCAGCGCACCCAGGCTCAGCTTGGCTACCAACACCGCGCCCGCGTTGTGCAAACGCTTCACCACTGCGGCATCCTCCACGGGCACGCGGTTTTGGAAAGGCTCGGCGCCGTATGTAGTGGGAATTCCAGCAGTGTCGAGAAGATCCTTCGTTCCCCAGGGAATGCCGTGCAGCGGCCCGCGATAATGGCCCGCCGCAATCTCTTCATCCGCTTGCTTGGCTTGGGCAAGCGCGAGCTCGCGCGTGAGCGTGATTACACATCGCAACTTGGGATTGAAACGCTGCAAGCGTTCGAGATAGAGATTCGTCAACCGCTGTGAGCTCAGCTTTCGAGTCTCGACCCAGCGCGAAAGCTGCGTGACCGAAGCGAATGCAATGTCCTCGTCGTTCGTCGGTAATGGGCCGGGATCGGTCTTGCTGCGGATGAACCGATCGCGCGGCGGAAGGGTTTTCTGCCCCGGCAGCACCGGATCCCAGCGCGAGGCAGGAGCGACCGTCGCTTCGAGCGCCAGCTTGCGCGGGCCAGTCCGTCGTTCATACAACCCTGCCATCGTCTTTCGCCAGCTAGCCGCCGCCATCACTCGCTCCGTGTTGCCCATTGACACCTGCACCAGTTTTTCCGCCTCGGCGAAGGTGGAAACGGTCACTTCAGGTCCAACGGCAGGCCCGGTGCCGAACGCGGACGGCGACCCTGGCGGCAGATCGGTTGCCACCTGAGCCTTGCTAAGAGACGCGGCCGCTGCTCCCAATAGAGTGAGCGATGTAGCCGCCAAAAATTCCCTGCGCGATTTCGACATGGATCCTCCGCTCAGCATTGTAACCCGCACGCAGCAAGGCCTTCTCGCGAGTGGATCTGCTCAACCCCTCACGAGTTGGCCCCTCCTATTGCGGCAGTTGCTCGAGCATCTTCTGGGCCGAGGCGTGATCAGGATGCTGCTTGAGAAGTTCAAGAAGAACAGCCCGAGCCTTATCCGGAGCGCCCTCGATGCTATAAACCCGGGCGAGATTCAGGTACGACTGGTCGAACGCGGGCGCAACCCGGATGCATTCTTCAAAGCTCGCGATCGCTTCGTCCCGCCGCTGCGTGCGCAGGTAAAGTACGCCAAGATTATTCAAAGCCTCGGGATACACCGGACGAAACTTCAGCGCCCTCTGCAGATATTCGTAGGCACGATCGCTGTCGTCCAACTGCGCAAAAACCATACCCAGGCTGTAGTTCGCCTCCGGATCCTGGGGTCCAACTGCGACGGCCCGCTCCAGCACTCGGCGAGCTTCATCCCACTCCTTCTGCTGCCGGTAAGCGTTGCCTAGGTTTTCGAGGGCAATCAAGTGATCGGGACTCAGCCGCAGAGCCTCTTGAAAATACGGAATCGCTTCCGCGGTGCGCCCTTCCCGCGTGGCCAGGAGGCCGAGGTTATTCCAGGCGTTTGGCAGCGTGTCGGGATAGCTCGCGCGCAGCTTGATCGAGCGCTCAAAGCAGTCGCGTGCCTCATTCGTCTTCTGTTGCTTGAGGTAGACACTTCCCAGGCCGTAAAGCGCTTCGGCGCTCGATGGATTGCCGCGCAGCGCCAGTTTGAATGACGCTTCCGCCTGATCGTAATAGCCTCGTTGAAAGTAAACCGAACCATATGAGAGATAGTTGCGCCGAAACTCCGAAGTCTCACTGATGCCGGGAAAAGGCAGCGCCTTCGCCATCCGCTCCGCCGCAGTTTGTGGAATCTGCCGAATGTCTTGATCGACGCTCTCGGCCTTTATCCGCCCTTGATAGACCTTCACAATGTCTCCCTTGTCGTTAATCAGAAACGATGTTGGAAGTCTGAGGTCGCGGTGCCGGTCGAACAAGTACCGATAGAGAATGTTGTAAATGCCAGCCACGTCATCCGATCCGCGAAGGATGGGAAACGAAAGATGAAGCTCACGCGCCAGTGCCTGAGCTTTTTCCGCGTTCGAAGAATCGTCGACGTTCACCGCGAGCAGTTGAAGTCGAGGATTTACTGAACGCGTGCCCGTCCAGCGCTTGTAACCTTGATTGAGGACTTTCAAGTCTTCCTGCCAGCCAAGCGATTCTGTGTCCCAGAAATTGAGCAGTACGGTTTTGCCACGAAGCGCGGAAAGTGTCTGAGCCTTTCCGTCCAAGTCGGCAAGAGAAAAATCCGGCGCGGAAACCGGCGCTAACAACCAAGTCTCAACTATGTTGGGGAGCGGTTCGGATTCCGCGGGTCCGGTCTTCTGGGAGGGCACGGCTTCAGCCGTGCCGCCCGAGGCCACAAGAGACGCGGGCTTTAGCCCCTGAGGGCCGCTCTTGAACGCTTCCATCCGAGAGGGTTCGGAGCCCTCTTCAATCCAGACTCGATGGTTGGGAGGCAAATCGCGGAGCTCCTGCACCAGCCCGCTGGGCCACCGGATCGACGCCCGCACCGGGCCCTTCGCCTCGCCCAACCCGAAAAATACCTCCTTACTATGCTGAGAAAGGAATCCTGATCCCGCCTGCACCATTCGAGTCTGTCGACCCAATTCAGTTTCCACCGTAACCGCCGCCCCGATGGCGTCAGGATTACTTTTCACGCCACGAAGACAAAAAGCAATCGACGGCGCAAGTCCCTTCATCACGTTCTTCAAAACTCGCAACTGCGGACCATTGCGATTTTTCAAGAAAACTTCCAGACGGCCGTCGTGATCGAAATCTGCCAGCGCGAACGCCCTTCCATCCTCGAGAAAGTCCAGGCCCAGAACGCCCGACACATCCGAAAATGTTCCGTCCCCATTGTTCGCGTAGAAGACGTTTCGCTCGAACCCGCTCCAGGTGCCGTCAGCGCGGATCAATTCGTTCAACGCGTTCCATCCTTCTTCATAATCATGCGAAGGCGTCGCAATGTTGGGCGAATTGGCAACCACCTGCCGCCAAAAGAAGCTGTTCAGATCTTCCACATGGGTTGGACGCGACGGGCCAGAGATCATACCGTTCGCGATGTAAAGATCGGGGAATCCGTCGTGATCAAAATCCCACGCGTCGCTCGACCACGACCAGCGCCCCATTGCAACTCCCCCGGAAGCGCTCGCGTCCTGAAAAGTGCCATCTTTATTACCAACAGACCCGGTATTACGAAACCCGGGATTACGAAATAAAGAATTGCCCATCGCGTGTTTGCGATACAGGGCCCGTACTTCTTCGGGCGCGTCCTTCTGAAAAATATCCTGCGTCGAGACGCGCATCCCCGCAGCCGACCACATATCCGCGACATAGAGATCCTCAGCCCC
>Ga0210409_10005588_pt1 | contig 13194 bp, 10 predicted proteins | sample IncBWH17MmetaG_FD_161649 | JGI IMG/M metagenome (GOLD analysis project Ga0210409, IMG submission 161649) | Forest soil microbial communities from Barre Woods Harvard Forest LTER site, Petersham, Massachusetts, United States - Inc-BW-H-17-M | ecosystem: Environmental > Terrestrial > Soil >...
TGGGGCTGCTTTCTTTGTGCCTCTCTTCGTAAAACCCGACGCCGGCTGTTCAATTCGGATGCGGATGAGCTGGCCGCGGCGCCTCAGGTCCTGTTTGGGCGTGTCGTACAAGGTGTTGGATTCATAAGTGCGCGGCGAGATCTCGCGAGCGTGGAGGCGTTTCAGACGTTCGCGAATTGCAGAAATGTCCCGAACGCGAAGCTTGATTTCGACTTCTTTGCGATGTGCAGGTACGGGCATCGTGGAGCAGTATACGTCGAGAGTGTCACCGCAATCGACTTCACGTGATTCCCTGACTCGACAGAACCGAGGGTGCGCGGTATAAACTTTCTGTTGCCTGCCGGTATCTTCACCCCAGCGAGTTGTAAGCATGGCTCGCAGCCGATTCCGGCGCTCCACTAGACATGACCGAACCAGCCACACCGCTTATGCGGCAGTATCACTCTATTAAGGGACGCTACCCGCACGCGCTGGTGTTATTCCGCTTGGGAGATTTCTACGAGCTGTTTTACGAAGACGCCATCGCGGCTTCGCGGGAACTGCAAATCACTCTAACATCCCGGAATCGGGAACGCGGCGAACCTGTGCCGATGTGCGGTGTTCCTTACCACGCCGCGGAAGGTTACATCGCGCGACTGTTGCGCGCGGGATACAAGATTGCCGTGTGCGACCAGATGGAGGCGCCCGGGCCGGGAAAGAAGCTCGTCCGTCGGGAAGTCGTGCGCGTCATCACGCCGGGGACGGCTACCAGCCTCAATGTTCTCGAGCCCAAGGAAAATAATTATCTGGCGGCGATCTTCCGCCCGGCGGGAGGATCGCCGATCGGCTTTGCTTATGCCGATGTGACGACCGGTGAATTTCGCGCGACGTCGTTTTCAGGCAGCGACGCCGACGAACAATTGCGCGATGAATTGCACCGCTTGAGGCCGCGCGAAATTCTCATTCCCCGGCAAGCGAGTCTATTTGCCGCGACTGGAGTGGACGGAGAAGTTAGCGGTCAGACCCAGGCGGCACGACCGGAACTCCGCGAAGGCGTCGAGACGCGGATCGACGAATGGGTCTTTCGATTTGACTATGCCGAGCGAGTGCTGCGAGAACAGTTCAGCGTGGCGACACTGGATGGATTCGGGCTCGCGGGGCATCCGCAAGGGGTCTCGGCGGCGGGCGCCGTGGTTCACTACCTGCGCGAAACGTCGGCCATGGACGCCGATAATGGGAATCATTCCGGCGCGGCTCTAGGACATCTGGAGCGCGTGCGGTATTACGAGCAGGCGGACGCGCTGGTGCTGGACATTGTTACTGTGCGGAACCTGGAACTCGTGGCGCCGATATTTTTCGAGGAAGGTGCGCGTGGCGCTTCCACAACGCTGCTTTCCACGCTGGATGAGACGACCACGGGCATGGGAGCGCGCCTGCTCCGGCAATGGATTTTGCGGCCGCAGGTCAATCGCGAAGAGATTGAAGCGCGCCTTGACGCCGTGCAGGAGCTCAAGAACCACACGGTGCTGCGCGAGGAGATCCGCCACAACCTTGCAGGCGTGCAGGATCTGGAACGCCTGGCGGGGCGCGTGACGCTGGGCGTGGCCTCGCCGCGCGACCTGGTCGGGCTGCGGCAGTCTCTTGTGCGCATTCCACTCTTGCGAAAATATTTGGAGAAGTGCCTGTCCGCACGGCTCTGCGCGCTGCACGTGGAGATGGACGAACTAGCGGACGTGCGCGAGCGGATTGAATCGGCGCTCGCGGACGATCCCCCGGCGCTGGCCTCCGATCCGGGCGTGATCCGCCGCGGTTACGACAAGGCATTGGACGAGTTGCGCGAGCTTTCGCAGCGCAGCAAACAGATTATTGCCACAATGGAAGAGCGGGAGCGGAAACGCACGGGGATTGGATCGCTCAAAATCCGCTTCAACCAGGTGTTTGGCTACTACATCGAGATATCCAACCCGAATTTGCACCTTGCGCCCGCGGATTTCGAGCGCAAGCAGACGCTCGTGAATGCGGAGCGTTTTACGACGCCGGAGCTGAAGGAGTATGAGCGCAAGGTTCTGGACGCCGACGAACGCATCGCGGAAATTGAGCGGCGGCTGTTTTCCGAGCTGCGGTTGTGGATCGGGGAACAGGCCGCACGGCTGCGAAGGACTGCGGCGGCCATCTCGCAGCTGGATGTGCTTGGAAATTTTGCGCGGCTGGCGGCCTCGCGGAATTACACGAGGCCGGAGTTTTCTGACGACACTCAAATTATGATCGTGGCGGGGCGGCATCCGGTGATCGAGCAACTCCTCTCGCAAAAGGGGGAACGATTTGTTCCGAATGATTTGTTCCTCAACGAAACGACGCAGCAGATCCTGCTGATTACTGGCCCGAACATGGGAGGGAAATCGACGTATCTCCGCCAGGCCGCTTTGATTATTCTGATGGCGCAGATGGGTTCGTTTGTTCCAGCGGATCAGGCGCGGTTGCCCGTCACCGACCGAATTTTTACGCGGATCGGGGCGGCGGATAATTTGGCACGCGGGCGGTCCACATTTCTCGTCGAGATGACGGAGGTCGCGGCGATTTTGAATACGGCGACGCCGGCGAGCCTGGTGCTGCTGGATGAAGTGGGGCGCGGGACGGCTACCTTTGACGGGCTCTCGATCGCCTGGGCCGTGGTGGAACATATTGCGAGCGAGACGAAGGCGCGCACGCTCTTCGCCACGCATTACCACGAATTGACGGAACTTGCCGATTTGCTGCCTGGCATCAAGAACGTGCACGTGTCGGCGCGCGAAACTTCGACTGGCATAGTGTTTCTGAAGCGCGTTGAAACCGGGAGCGCGGACAAAAGTTATGGGATTGAAGTCGCGAGGATGGCGGGACTGCCTCCCGCGGTGATCGCGCGCGCGCGCGAAATTCTCGAACGGCACGAGCAGGCCGAGCATCAGTTGAGCGAGCGGCTGACGCCCGGCGCGACGGCAACCGGGGAGCCACTGCCGGCGCAGCAGGCTCTGTTCACGCCGCTTGACCGGCGTGTACTGGAGGCACTGCGTGAAGCGGACATCGACAATTTGAAACCCGTTGAGGCGCTCAATCTTCTGGCCGAGTTGAAGAAACAAATTTTATGAAACGATCCCGCGGACGCGGCTCATTGGCCCTCGGCATTATGTCGGGAACGTCGGCGGACGGGATTGACGTGGCTTTGGTGCGCGTGGGCGGCCGAAAGGCGTCACTCGAAAACTGTGCGGCGTTTCCGTTCCCTACGCGAGTGCAGAAAGCCATTTTGAAGCTCGGCGAAGGCCGAGCGGTTACCACGGGAGAAATCAGCCAGCTCAATTTTCTGCTTGGCGAATTGTTTGCAGGCGCCGCGCTCGCCGCTTGCAAGAAATTTCGCGTGGCTCCCGCGCGGGTCGATGTGATCGGCTCACACGGGCAAACTGTATTTCACCAGGGGACGCCGGCGGCTTTCAACGGGCGGCGCGTCGCCTCGACACTGCAAATCGGCGATCCTTCGGTGATTGCGGTGCGCACCGGGATCACGACGGTGGGCGATTTTCGTCCCGCCGACATGGCTGCAGGGGGACAGGGCGCGCCGCTTGTGCCGTTCGTCGATTTCTTGCTGTATCGGCACCCGCGGATCGGGCGCGCCGCACTGAATATCGGCGGGATTGCGAATGTAACCGTTATTCCCGCGGGCGCGAAGATTGAAGATGTATATGCGTTCGATACGGGTCCGGGAAACATGGTTATTGATGCGCTCGTGCGCCACTACACGCACGGTCGAAAAGCTTACGATCGAAACGCGGAGATGGCCGAGCGCGGAACTTTCCTGCCCCGCTTGAGCGATGATTTAATGCGCGACAATTATTTTGTGCAACCACCTCCAAAGTCGGCTGGCCGAGAACAGTACGGCGACGCGTATGTTCGGCGCGTGCTCGCGCATCGCGACTCCCGCCGGGCTAAGCCCGAGGACGTGATTCTCACTGTTACCGGTGTAACGGCTCACGCGATCTTGTATGCATTCAGCCTCTTCGTGTTTTCCCGGACAAAGGTGAATGAACTAATCGTTTCCGGGGGCGGCGCGCATAATCCACTGCTGATGAAAGCTCTCGGCGCGGCCTTCGAGTCGGACTTTCGGATTCGAGAGGCCTCGGAACTTGGCGTGCCGGGGGACGCGAAGGAAGCGTTTGCCTTCGCGGTCCTTGCGTGCGAGACGCTGCGCCGACGGCCTGCGAATGTTCCAGGCGCGACGGGTGCGAAGAAGGCGGTCGTGCTGGGTAAGGTGTGCTATGGAGGGTAGGAGAGGAAGTGGAGGAGGTATAGGAAGTGAAGGAAGTAGAGGAACGGAAACTTCTTACAAGAGTGGTCGCGGGTCGAGGGGTGGCACTTTTTCCTTAATTTCCTTTTCTTCCTTAACTTCCTTAACTTCCTTTACTTCCCTGCTCCTTCTGCTTGCGCTTGCTTTCACTTCCTGCTCTCGCACTGTCGCCACTGAGCCCGGCGTCGTCAATTTTCTAATTGAATCGATGCCGACGAATTTGGATCCGCGGATTGGGACCGATGGACAGTCCGAGAGGATTGACAGCCTGATCTTCGACAGTCTGGTCGAGCTTGACGATCACAGGATCCCGCACGGCGACCTGGCGGAAACATGGGAAATGCCTGACCCAGCCACGTACGTGTTTCATTTGCGATCCGGTGTGAAGTTTCAAGACGGCCGCCTGCTAACCTCGGCGGACGTGAAGTACACATTCGATTCGATCACGGATGGAAGCTTAACGACTCCCAAGCGAGGTTCCCTCAGATTCGTCAAGTCTGTCGATGCCCCCGACGCTGCTACGGTCATCATTCATCTGAGCGAACCGAATGGCGGGTTTCTAACGGACATTTGCCGGCCGGCGCTCGGCGTCGTTCCCTCAGGCGCGGGGAGCGATGCGGCGGGACATCCGATCGGCACCGGACCGTTCCGGTTCGTGAGCGCGCAGCAGGACGAGAACGTCGTGCTGGAACGCAATCCGACTTACTTTCGAACGCCGCCCAAAATTGAGCGGGTTCGATTCCGCGTGGTGCCCGAAGCGGTCGTCCGCGCCCTGGAGCTAAGGAAGGGGACCGCCGACCTGGAAGTGAGCTCTCTTGCTCCGGACATGATTCCGGTTCTTCGCCAGCAAGCAAGCCTCGATGTGACCGAGGAGCCCGGAACGAACTACCAATATATCTCGTTCAATTTCGAGAATCGGGTCCTGGCCCGGCGGGAAGTCCGCCAGGCTCTCGCGCTTGCAACCAACCGGGAGGAAATCATCCGATATTTGTACAGGGGACAGGCACGTCTTGCGGACGGGCCGCTTCCACCCAATAGTTGGGCGTACGAAACAGGTATCGCGCATTTCAGTTTCGATCCGAAACAGGCTGAGCAATTGCTGGATTTGGCAGGATACCCCCGGCGAGCGGAAAACGATGGAATGCGTTTGAAGTTGACGCTCAAGACTTCAACCGAGGAGTCGACTCGCCTGCTCGGCGCCGTTTTGAAGGAGCAATGGAGCAGGGTTGGCGTGGATCTGGAGCTGCAGTCCATGGAACTGGCAACATTGGCTTCGGAAATTGCGGGTGGGAATTTCCAGCTATACACGCTGCGATGGATAGGCGTCAACAACGATCCTGAATTCTATGAATTTGCCTTCAGTTCGAAACGAATCCCGCCCATGGGCAGCAACCGCGGCCACTACCACAATCCGGAAGTCGACGCGCTGCTCGATCAGGCGCGCGTCGAAAGCGATCGGGAAAAGCGGCGCACGCTGTTCGGCAAGGTTCAGAAAATCATCGCCGAGGATTTGCCGTACGTCAGCCTGTGGTTTATGGATAACGTCAGCGTGCACCGGAAGAGAATCAGCGACGTGCAGATTTCTCCGAGTGGCGATTATGATTTTTTGGGGAGCATTGAAGCGCGGTAGAAGTAGCGCAGGCTTCAGCCTGTAGGGGTTGCATTTCGAACGGACCAAGCCCAACATGCTGAAACCTGCGCTACTAAAATCGAAACAAGCGCTGAGCGTCACGCGTCTGTATCATCTTTGAGGGCGGCGCGGATTTCCTGTTCAGTGATTACGCCTTCGCGCATCACTTCCCAATCATCGCCGTCGAGTTTCACGATCGTGGAGGCGAGATTCCCGGGCGTCTCTCCCGCGTCGATGATCAGCGGCAGTCGGTCTCCCAATTGTTCGAGAAGGTCAATCGCGGTCGCGCAAGCGGGCTGGCCGGAAATATTTCCGCTGGTGCCCGTGATCGGTCCCTTGATGAGGTCGATAAGCGCATTCACGATTGCGGATTTTGGCCAGCGCAGGGCGACATTGCCGGTGTGAGCCGTCACTTTGAGCGGAACGCCTGTGGAAGCCTCGACCAGCAAAGTCAAAGGGCCGGGCCAGAATTTGGCCGCGAGCTTGTGGAACGAGTACGGAACATCGCGAGAAAGCGATATGGCCTGCGTGGTGGTGTTGACAAGGATCGGAAGCGCGCGAGTTTCCGGGCGTCCCTTGACGCGATAAATTTGATCGACAGCCGACAGATTAAAAGGGTCCGCCGCGATCCCATAAAAGGTGTCGGTCGGGATGGCGACAAGTTCGCCGCGGCGTATGAATTCGGCCGCATAGCGGAGGGCAGCGGGATCGGGATTTTCTAGTGAAATCTTCAGCAACTCAGCAGACAAAGTGGCGGCCCTCGTGTTTCCAGTCCCAAAAAGCGGCAATCGACCGGCAATCGAAACGCGGACGAGTGAACCTACCATAGACGTCTAGTGCATTCAAGGCGCTAAGTTTATAAATATCAATGAGGTCGCGGCCCACCATTGCTTTACCGCCCGGAGGGGGTTTGCTAGGCTGGTGGGCATGGCTCACCCAGCAGGGACTAGCGCGCGACTAGCCGGCAAAGGAAACGCTGCCGAGATCACGAGCCGTGAGAACCGCTGGCTCAAGCGATTCCGCACTGCGCTCGCGGGGGAACGCGGCGACGACGGAACTGTCGGAATGGAGGGAGTTCGTCTGGTGGAAGCGGCGCTGGGCTCGAGGCTGGCGGTAGAGGCGCTGCTCGTGAGCGAATCGGGAGCGCGCCATCTTCCGCGCGTCGCCCCTGTGCTGGCATCCGATGTGCCGGTGTTTCGAACTTCCGACAAATTATTCGCAAGCGTTGCGGATACGCAAACGCCGCAAGGGATCGCCGCCTTGGTTCGACCGCGACTTGCCACGATCGAAAATCTTATGGCTGGAACGCCGTTGGTTGTTGCGCTGGTGGGCGTGCAGGACCCCGGCAATGTGGGAACGATTGTCCGGGCGGGGGAAGCGTTTGGAGCGACCGGAGCGGTGACGTGTCCAGCGGACAGGATTGGGACCGCCGATCCGTTCGGGCCAAAGGCGCTGCGCGCGTCGGCGGGATCGGCGCTGCGATTGCCGATCGTCGTGGGGTTGTCACCGACGATTCTGCTGGCACAGTTGCGCATTTTTCGGGTGAAAGTTTACGCTGCAGTTGCTGCCGCGCTCGCGGAAGATTCCGAGATTAAGACTTCGGATGCATCTTCTTCATTATTGTGCCCTTGGGACATAGACTGGAAAAAGCCTGCGGCCATCTTAATCGGCAGCGAAGGTTCAGGACTTCCCGTGGACTTGGTGCGTGCGGCTGACGCCCGCGTTTACATTCCGCAGGCTGCGGCAACCGCTCCTGTGGGGATTGAATCTCTAAATGCGGCGATGGCAGCCAGCGTATTGCTCTATGAGGCTATGCGGCAGAGAAATGCTGCTCACTAACACCTATGAGCTTGTTCGCAAAACTCGGGCCTGAAGAAAATACCGGCGTTGGCCAGCCACTCGCGGAACGGATGCGCCCGCGCACGCTCGATGAATTCACAGGGCAAGAGGCGCTGCTCGGTCCAGGAAAACCGCTTCGGACACAGATCGAGCACGACGAAATCGGCTCGATGATTCTTTGGGGACCGCCGGGATGCGGGAAGACGACGCTGGCACGACTGATCGCGCGGATGACTCATTCCGAGTTCGCGGCGTTCAGCGCCGTGCTGACCGGGATCAAGGAAATCAAGGACGTGATGGCCGCGGCCGAGCATGCGCGGCGCGCGGGGCGCAGAACCATCGTGTTCATCGACGAAGTGCATCGGTTCAACAAAGCGCAACAGGATGCGTTTCTGCCGCATGTGGAAGCGGGGAACATCATCCTGATCGGCGCAACTACGGAAAATCCTTCGTTTGAGGTGATTGCGCCGCTGCTGTCAAGGACACGCGTGTACGTGCTGCAAGCGCTGTCCACCGAGCAGATCGAAGCGCTTTTGCGGCGAGCGCTCGCGGACCCGGTGCGCGGCCTCGGGGATGAAAAGATCGTGATCGGCGACGAGGCGATCCAGCACATCGCCGTGTTTTCGGGAGGAGATGCGCGCGCCGCATACAACACGCTCGAGGCTGGGGCGCGCGCCGCGCAACCAGATGCTTCGGGGCAGCGCGCGATCACAAAAGAATTGCTCGCGGAGCTGCTGCAACGCAAATTTCTGCTGTATGACAAATCCGGCGAGGAACACTACAACCTCATTTCCGCGCTGCACAAATCCGTGCGCAATTCCGATCCTGACGCGTCGCTGTACTGGCTGGTGCGGATGCTCGAATCCGGCGAAGACCCGCTATACATTGCGCGACGGCTGGTGCGCATGGCGAGCGAGGACATCGGTCTCGCGGAACCGGGGGCGCTGGCGGTTACAATCGCTGCGATGCAGGCCGCCGACTTTGTGGGGCCGCCGGAAGGAAATCTAGCGCTGGCGCAGGCCGCCGTGTATCTATCGCTCGCTCCGAAGTCCAACGCGCTTTATACCGGCTACGGCGCTGTGATGAAAGATTTGGAGAGCACGCGCGCCGAGCCTGTTCCGCTGCATCTGCGCAATGCTCCCACCGGACTGATGAAAGATATCGGGTACGGCAAAGGGTATCAGTACGCGCACGATATCGAAGACAAAGTGGCTGACATGGAATGCCTGCCGGAATCGCTTGCCGGAAAAGCTTATTACCGGCCGACGGACCAGGGATTTGAAACGCGCTTGCGGCAGCGCATGGAGGAAATCCGGCGTATCAGGGATCAGCGGAAGGCTAGATGATTCGAGTAGGACCGGCTTCAGCCTGTCGGGTTTAGAGAAGCGCCTGTGCAGACGAAAACCCAGACAGGCTGAAGCCCGTCCTACTTGCGGCGTTTGTAAATTTCCTTGGCGATGCAGTTGTCCATGATCACGAAGAGTCCTGCGCGGCGGGCGCGCTCGGCCGATCGTTCGTCCTCGACGCCCTCTTGCATCCAGATGGCGCGGGCGCCAATGCGCATCGCTGCATCTACGATTTCCGGGACAAATTCCGAGCGGCGGAAAATATCCACGATGTCGATTTGCTCGGGAATATCTTCCAAGCGCGCGTAGCATTTTTCGCCGAGCACTTCGGCCTCGTTCGGATTGACAGGAAAAATGCGATAGCCGGAAGATTGCAACGTTTCGGTGACGCCGAAGCTTGCGCGATACGGTTTGGCGGACAATCCGACTACGGCAATTGTTTTTGCCGTAGCTAGAAGTTTGGTGATGGCCGCTTCTTCCGCGCTTGTCATAGAAAATCCTTCCGCGGCGCGCTTACTTGGACGACTTGGCCATGACCCGCCGGGGGCGCCATGCGCGGCGCGGCTTGGTCGCAGACGGAACCGGCTTGTGCTGCGTCAATGCATGCTCAACCGCGCGAACCAGCTTCGCCACCTCCAGCGCGCTGAGTTGCCGGTAGTGCCCTTCCGGCACTGTGTCGGCGTCAAGCGAAGCCAACTTCATCCGTCTGATTTTTTCGACGGGATGGCCCATCGCCAGCAAATTCCGCCGAAGCAGATCGCGGCGAACGCCGGAGATTTGCGCTTCGTACCACGGATTCGGCGGATTCTTGCCGGCCGCATGCGGCGCGCGCAACGGGAAAATCTTGCCGTGCAGCAAGTGCGCCAGACTTTTCAGCTGCGTTTCACTCAGCCGGCCCTTCACTTTCACCCAATACGTCTGCGGCAAGGATGGCGACGCTTTAAGCATTCGGCTGGCGAGCTCGCCGTCGTTGGTCAAAAATACCGCGCCGCCGGCGGCATAATCAAGACGCCCCACGGGAAAGACGCGCTCGGATACTCCCACGAGAAAATTGCGCAGCGTGCGCCGGCCTTCCGGATCGGCCAGTGTTGACACCACTTCCGGCGGCTTGTTCATTAACAGATAAACATGCGTCTCGGGGGCTTTGGCGACTTGCCCTGCCGCTTCGACGCGGTCTCTTTCGGGGTCGGCTTTGGCGCCGAGTTCGGTGACGACAACTCCGTTAACGCGCACCTGCCCGCTGCGAATCAGGTCTTCCGCGTGGCGTCGTGACGCAATTCCGGCGCGGGCGATAATTTTTTGCAGCCGTTCAAGCATGGATTTGTCTAGGAAGCGCTCTCTGCCTTCGGTTGTTCGGAATGCTCTGCTTTGACTTCAGCGGATGCCGGTGTTTCTTGCGGGGCCTGTGGCAGGCCCGGCTCCGACACTGCTTCCGCCACGGCTGGTTGGCCAGCAGCGGCATCCGCGCCATTCATCGGTTCCACTTGTTCCGGTTCGACCGGCGCAATCCCTTCGTCTGAACCGAGCGCCGCACGCGCGAGCTGTTCAAATTCCTTCAGCCTCGGCAATTCCTCGAGATCGGAAAGACCGAAGCGCATCAGAAATTCTTTAGACGACCGGTACATGATCGGCCGGCCCATTACTGGCTTGCGACCGGCGGTCACGATCAGGCGCTTTTCGAGCAGCGTTTTGATCACGCCCGAAACATTCACGCCCCGGATTTCCTGAATCTCGGGACCCGTGACCGGTTGCCGGTAGGCGATGACGGCCAGGGTTTCAAGCGCGGGCATGGTCAGGCGCAGCGGAGGGCGCAAGCTCTTGATGAAACGGCGAACGACTTCGTGGTGCTGCGGCTTGGTGTAAAACTTGTAGCCGCCGGCGACGGCGCGAATTTCCATGCCGCGATCTTCACTGGCATAGGCGGCGATCATATCGTCCAGAGTTGCGCGCACCGTGGCCTTTTCTTCGCCGACCGCGTTCGCGATTTGGTCGAGCGTGGCGGGCTCATCGGCGGCATAGATGATCGCCTCGAGCGCGCCCTTTAATTCAGTGGGATTCATTGTCATTGATATTGTTCGTCAATTCCTCGAAGCGGTTCGGCTAGCGTGTCGGAAATCGATTCGCCGCCGGCGAAGACCACATCGAACATTTTATGCTTTCGCAGCCAGATCTTTGAGAATAATTCGTGCTGCACCAGAATGATCGCCTGCAGGCGTGTAAGTTCGAGGACGGCGAGCAGCGAGACGATCATGGCGTGGCGCGACGGGCAGGACTCGAAAAAAGTTATCAGGTCGATGCCGTCATCGGTGGCAATCAGTTGCTGGCGCAACAAATCCATCATCTGAGCCACGGTGAATTGCTCGTGGTGGAGCTCAATCTTCACCACTTCCTTGCGGCGCTCGAGCACCTGCTGGAACACTTTCACGAGGTCCACGAGTGAGACGATCAACTCGCCTTCCGATTCCTCGCCTTCGTACAGCGTGAGGTCGGGCTTCGACCACACGTGTTCCTCGATCTGCTGGCGCTGGTGGAGGAGTTGCGCGGCGCTCTTGAATTTTTCGTGCTCGACGAGGCGATGCACGAGGTCCGCGCGCGGATCTTCCAGTTCCTCCGGGCCACCCAGCGGATCGGGCGGGAGAAGCATTTTCGATTTGATGTAGATGAGCGTCGCAGCCATATAAATGAAGTCGGCCGAGATGTCCATGTCCAGTTGCTCGAGTTTGTGGAGGTAGTCGAGATACTGGCCCGTGATTTTCGCGATCGGAATATTGTGAATATCGATTTCCTGCTTTTTGATCAGATCGAGCAGGAGATCGAGCGGGCCGTCGTAAGTATCGAGATGAATTTTGTAAGGTGACGCCATATTTGTTGCCTCGCCGTTCGGACTATTGGGTCTTCGTTTCGATCCTTCTTCGACGCACCGGAAAAGCCTTTGAGTAGGACAGGCTTACAGCCTGTCGGGTTAAGATTCAGCAAGGAGTAAAGCCAACTTCTTCCCCTGTCTGCTCCGCTTGGCGGTACGGCATTGCATGGTCTAAACCCGACAGGCTGGAAGCCTGTCCTACTCGGAAGCAACCTGCGCGCGCTTCTCTTTCCAGTTGAACACGGCTTCGCGGACGCGCGCCATTGTTTTCTGCGCCACTTCTCGTGCTTTCAAAGAACCATCGTCGAGAATCCGCAACACTTTGCCGGGATGGGCGGCGTATTCTTCGCGGCGCGCGCGGACCGGCTCGATCCACTTGATCAGATTATCGGCCATGGCCATTTTACATTCGATGCAGCCGATTCCCGCGCTGCGGCATCCGGCCGCGGACCATGCCAGCGTTTCGGGCGGCGAAAATAATTTGTGCCAGTCGTACACGGGGCAAACGTCGGGATTGCCGGGATCGGTGCGGCGTTTGCGCGCGGGGTCGGTGATCATGGCACGCGATTTCGTGCGGATGGATTCGTCCGATTCGCTGAGCGCAATGAAATTGCCGTAGCTTTTGGACATTTTGCGGCCGTCGGTGCCGGGTATCCTCGGGGTCATAGTGAGCTGGGCCGTCGGTTCCTCTAGCACGTTCTCGCGGTGAAAGAAGTTCCCAAATTTCGTTGCCCACTCAAGAAAATTGATGACCCCTTCTCCAGTAGCCGTTGAGCGAATTCTCCCAATCAGATAGGCCTGAGTGGCGGGGTCAACAGGATAAGTCTGAGTTGTATGTAAGTGAAGATTGCATTGAGCGATGATCTGTTGCAGTGGGTGGCGGTTCTTTTCAAGGAAAAGTTCCCGGGAAACGTCAAGCCCATAGAAAACATTCACACGCCTCACAATTTCGCGTGAGAGTTCGACATGGCTGACCTGATCTTCGCCCACTGGAACCAGCAGAGGCAATCCTTCCTCACCGTATATAACAATGTCTGACGTTTGCAATACTGGGTATCCGAGGAAACCAAATGTGTGCAGGTCCTTGTCGTGGACATTGTCGAGCGCTTCCTTGTATGTGGGGACGCGTTCAAGCCAGCCGAGCGGGGTCACCATCGAGAGCAGCAACTGAAGCTCGGCGTGTTCGGGGACGGACGACTGGATGAACATCGTACACTTCGCT
>Ga0210409_10005589_pt1 | contig 13194 bp, 8 predicted proteins | sample IncBWH17MmetaG_FD_161649 | JGI IMG/M metagenome (GOLD analysis project Ga0210409, IMG submission 161649) | Forest soil microbial communities from Barre Woods Harvard Forest LTER site, Petersham, Massachusetts, United States - Inc-BW-H-17-M | ecosystem: Environmental > Terrestrial > Soil >...
CTCGTCGAACTCCTCGATGGCCGCGAGCTCCGCCTGCGGCACGTAGGCGATCTCCTCGATGGTGGAGAAGCCCTCCTGCGCGAGAATGGTCGCGACGTCCTCGTCGACGTCGAGCTGCTTCATGAAGTTCTGCACCAGTTCCTTGGCCTCGGTCTCGCTCTTGGCCTCGGCGTCCGACTCGGTCATCACGTTCAGGTCCCAGCCGGTGAGCTGGCTGGCGAGACGGATGTTCTGGCCGCCGCGGCCGATGGCCTGCGACAGCTTGTCCTCGGCGACGGCGATGTCCATGCTGTGCGCATCCTCGTCTACGACGATCGACATGACTTCCGCGGGCGACATGGCGTTGATCACGAACTGCGCCGGGTTGTCGACGTAGGGGATGATGTCGACGCGCTCGCCGGCGATCTCATTGGAGACTGCCTGCACGCGCGAGCCGCGCATGCCGACACAGGCACCGACCGGATCGATACGCGGGTCGTTGCTGCGCACCGCGATCTTGGCGCGCACGCCCGGGTCGCGCGCCGCGCCGAGGATCTGGATCAATCCCTGCCCGACCTCGGGCACCTCGAGCTTGAAGAGCTCGATCAGGAACTCCGGCGCGGTGCGCGTGAGGAACAGCTGCGGGCCGCGCGGCTCCGAGCGTACCTCCTTGAGATATGCCTTGATGCGGTCCTGGGGTTTGGCCTGCTCGCGCGGGATCATGTCGGTGCGCGGCACGAAGCCTTCCGCGTTGCTACCCAGGTCGATGTAGATGCCGTTGCGATCCACGCGCTTCACCACCCCGCCCACCAGGGTGCCTACCCGATCGCGGTAGGCATCCACCACCTGGGCGCGTTCGGCTTCGCGCACTTTCTGCACGATGACCTGCTTGGCCTGCTGGGCCGCAATGCGCCCGAAGGCGACCGACTCGATCGGCTGCTCGACATAGCCGTCCACCTGGGCTTTGGGATCGACCTCGAGGGCATCCTCGAGTCTGAGCTCGCGCTCGGGCACCTCGAGCTCCTTGGAATCGTCGGCGAAAGCCTTCCAGCGCCGGAACGTCTCGTAATCGCCGCTCTTGCGGTCGATGGCGACGCGCACGTCCCACTCCTCGCCGTGCTTCTTGCGCGTCGCGGACGCGAGCGCAGCTTCGAGCGCCTCGAAGATCACTTCCTTGTCGACACCCTTCTCGTTGGAGACGGCGTCGACCACCATCAGGATTTCTTTGTTCACCAGTCTTACCTCGTAACCTGCCGGCCCTGCGCGTCCTAGGACGCGAGCCGCGCCTTGCCGATCTCATTGAACGCCACCGCGACGCGCTCGCGATCGACCTCGAGCGCTATGCCCGCCGCGTCGACCGTCAGGAGCTTGCCCATGTAGCGCCGGCGCCCCGCGCGCGGCTCCTTCAGCTCGATGAACACGCGCGAGCCGACGAAGCGCCCGAAATGCGCCTGCGTGCGCAGCACCCGGTCGAAGCCCGGCGAGGACACCTCGAGCGTGTAGCCCCCGGGGATCGGGTCCTCCACATCGAGGAGCGCCGACAGCTCGCGGCTCACGCCCGCACAGTCCTCCAGACCGACGCCCCCTTCGCGGTCGATGAACACGCGCAGCTGGGCGCGGGAGCGGCCGTAGCCGTACTCGAGTTCGACCAGCTCGAACCCCAGCCGCCCGAGTACCGGCTCGATGAGGCCGATGAGGCGCTCTCGCAAGGTCCCCGTCACGGTCCGTGAAGCCCCCGGCTCAGGCGCAACGCCCTCGCCAAACAAAAATGGGCCTTCAGGCCCACCAAAAGCAAAAAGCCCCGCGGGGGGCTTTCCGGTCACTTGAAGCTCCTCGGGGGTACCGCGCGTCGACCGTCGGCGACTCACGTGGCACCAGCCACCCGTCCCCCGCGGCCGCTCACAAGCCCGTGGGGACTGCGCATACTACCGGAAGTCGGCGGCCCGAGGAAACTTCAAACGCGCCGCCCCCCTGTGCCGGCGCGAGCCCGCGCGCAGCTTCCGCCCCGTACCTGTATAGACAAGCTGCCCCTGCGGTGCCACGATAAGCGCCCCCAAGGGCCACCGGATCCGCCGCCAGGCGCTCTACCGATGTCGCTGCAGCAGGCTGCCGCGCGCTACCTCCAGGTCAAGCACTTCATCCTCGAGCAGATCGCCGGCGGGGCGCTGCGCGCGGGGGAGCGGGTGCCTTCCGAGAACGAGCTGACGCGCACCCTCACCGTGTCACGCATGACCGCGAACCGGGCGTTGCGTGAGCTGGCCGCTGACGGCGTGCTGGTGCGCGTGGCCGGGGTCGGGACCTTCGTCGCCGAGCAGCGCGTGCACGCCCACCCGCTCGAGGTGCGCAATATTGCCGACGAGGTCCGCGCCCGCGGCCACGAATACCGCGCCAAGCTCATCGCCCTCGACTCGGTGAGCGCCACGCGCGAGCTCGCCGAGCGCTGCGGGGTGAAGCCCGGCGCCTCCCTCGACTACTCGCTCCTCACGCACTTCGAGGATGGCACGCCGCTGCAGGTGGAGGAGCGCTACGTCAACCCACAGGTTGCCCCCGGCTACCTGCGCAATGACTTCTCCCGCACGACCCCGCATGAGTTCCTGATGCGGGTCGCCCCGCTGCAACGCGCCGAGCACACCGTCCGGGCCGTGGTGCCCGAGCGGCGCATACGCCGGCTCCTGAAGCTCGAGCCCGGCGAGGCGTGTCTCCTGATCCTGCGGCGCACATTCTCGAACGGCCGCATCGCGAGCGTCGTCGACCTTTATCATCCGGGCTCGCGCTACGAGCTTGCCGCCACCTGTCAGCCGAGGTCAGCATGACTGCCCCATCCGCCCGAGTGCCGTTGCGTGCCCCACGGGGTACTACGCTCACCTGCCGCAGCTGGCTCACGGAGGCGCCGCTGCGCATGCTGATGAACAACCTCGATCCGGAGGTCGCCGAGCGGCCCGGGGAGCTGGTCGTCTACGGTGGCATCGGCAAGGCGGCGCGCAACTGGCAGTGCTATGAGCAGATCGTGAGCGCGCTGCGCGCACTGCAGGAGGACGAGACGCTGCTCATCCAGTCGGGCAAGCCGGTCGGAGTGTTCCGCACCCATGCGGATGCCCCCCGCGTGCTGCTCGCCAATTCCAATCTCGTGGCGCGCTGGGCTGACTGGGAGCATTTCCACGAGCTCGATCGCAAGGGCCTGATGATGTTCGGCCAGATGACCGCGGGGTCGTGGATCTACATCGGCAGCCAGGGCATCGTGCAGGGCACGTACGAGACGTTCGTGGAGATGGGCCGTCAGCACTACGGCGGCAATCTCGGCGGAAGGTGGATCCTCACCGCCGGGCTCGGCGGCATGGGCGGCGCGCAGCCGCTTGCCGCCACGATGGCCGGCGCCTCGATGCTCGCTATCGAGTGCCGCCCGGAGCGCATCGCCAAGCGCCTGCAGACGAAGTACCTCGACGTGCAGGCCGCGACACTCGAGGAGGCGCTCGAGCTCCTCGAGCGCGCGCGCCGCGGCGGGAAAGCGCTATCGGTGGGACTACTCGGCAACGCCTGCGAGGTGCTGCCGGAGCTGCTGCGCCGGGGCGTGCGCCCGGATGCCGTGACGGATCAGACTTCGGCGCACGACCCGGTGAACGGCTACCTGCCCGGCGGCTGGAGTCTTGAGAAATGGGACCGGCTGCGCGCGTCGGATCCGGCGCAGGTGGCGCGCGAGGCGCGTGCCTCGATGCGACGGCACGTGGAAGCGATGCTCGCGTTCCAGAAGCTCAACATCCCGGTCTTCGACTACGGCAACAACATCCGCCAGGTGGCCCTCGACGAGGGTCTGAAAGAGGCCTTCGGCTTCCCGGGCTTCGTGCCGGCGTACGTGCGTACGCTCTTCTGCCGCGGCATGGGACCGTTCCGCTGGGCGGCGCTCTCCGGGGACCCGGAGGACATCTACCGCACCGACGCGCGGGTGCGGGAATTGCTGCCGCAGGATACGCACCTGCACCACTGGCTCGACATGGCGCGCGAGCGCATCCAGTTCCAGGGTCTGCCGGCGCGCATCTGCTGGGTGGGGCTCGGTGACCGCCACCGCCTCGGGCTCGCGTTCAACGAGATGGTGGCGCGCGGGGAGCTCAAGGCGCCGATCGTCATCGGCCGCGATCACCTCGACTCCGGCTCCGTCGCCAGTCCCAACCGCGAGACCGAGGCGATGCGCGACGGGTCGGACGCAGTCGCCGACTGGCCGCTGCTGAATGCGCTGCTCAACACGGCGAGCGGCGCCACCTGGGTGTCGATTCATCACGGCGGCGGCGTCGGCATGGGCTACTCCCAGCACGCCGGCCTCGTGATCGTGTGCGACGGCACGGCGTCGGCGGCGCGGCGCATCGAGCGGGTGCTGTGGAACGATCCTGCCACCGGGGTCATGCGTCATGCCGATGCCGGCTACGAGAGCGCCATCGCCTGCGCGCGTGAGAAGGGGCTGAAGCTACCCTTCCTCGGGAACTGAAGGCCCGCGCGCGATGGGCGAGCCGCTCAAGCTCTGGCGCAACGCGCAGCTCGCCACCTGCGATGCGGCGGCGCGGCGCGTGGCGCGCGGCGCGCTGCTGACGCGCGGCGGCCGCATCGAATGGGTGGGCGAGGAAGCCGCGCTCCCGCCGGCGACCGCGGAGGAGGTGCACGACCTCTCGGGCGCCTGGGTGACACCTGCGCTCATCGACTGCCATACGCACCTGGTGTTCGCCGGCACGCGCGCCGACGAGTATGCCGAGCGGCTGCGCGGGGCCTCTTACGAAGACATCGCGCGCGCCGGTGGGGGCATCCTCTCCAGCGTGCGCGCGGTGCGCGCGGCGAGTGAAGAGCAGCTGTTCGAGGAAAGCGCTCCGCGGCTCGCTGCACTACTCGCCGAGGGCGTGACCACGATCGAGATCAAGTCCGGCTACGGGCTCACGCTCGAGGATGAGCGCAAGATGCTGCGCGTGGTGCGCCAGCTCGGACGCGCCTTTCCGGTCACGGTGCGCGCCACGCTCCTCGCGGCCCATACGCTCCCGCCCGAGTACCGTGGCCGCGCGGATGACTATATCGACACCATCGCGGACCGATGGCTCCCTGTGCTCGCGCGCGAGGGCCTGGTGGATGCCGTGGATGTGTTCTGCGAGCGCATCGCCTTCACCCTCGCGCAGGCCGAGCGGCTGTTTGCCGCGGCACACTCGCTCGGGGTGCCGGTCAAGATGCACTCCGAGCAGCTGACCAACCTCGGCGGCACGCTCCTGGCCGCGCGCCACGGAGCACTATCGTGCGATCACCTGGAGTACGCGGGCGAAGCGGAAGCCGCCGCGCTCGCGCGCGCCGGCACCACGGCCGTGTTGTTGCCGGTGGCCTTCTACTGCCTTGCGGCCCATCGGGCGCCGCCGATCGCGGCGCTGCGCGCCGCCGGTGCGGCCATGGCCGTGGCGACCGACTGCAATCCCGGCTCCGCCCCGGGCAGCTCGCTCCTCACCGCGATGAGCATGGCGACGCGGCTCTTCGGGCTCACGGCGGAGGAGGCGTTGCTCGGAGTCACGCGCCACGCGGCCCGCGCGCTCGGCCTCGGCCACGAGCGCGGCGCGCTCGCGCCCGGACAGGCTGCCGATTTCGTGGTGTGGAGCGTGCGCTCACCCGAGGAGCTCGGCTACTGGATTGGTTTCAACCCCCGCCGGACCGTGGTCCGAGCGGCGGAGGTCCTGCGATGGCCGAATCAGACGCGCTGAAACTGGGCTCGCGGCCGCTGCGCCTGGGCGATCTGAGGCGCCTGTACCGCGGCCCGCTCACCGTCAGCATCGAGCCGGGCGCGCTCGGTGCAGTACGCGATGCGCATTCTGCCACCGCGCGCCTCGCCGCGGCCGATGCGCCGGCTTACGGCATCAACACCGGCTTCGGGCTCCTGGCGCAGACGCGCATTGCGCCAGCACAGCGCTCGCTCCTGCAGCGGAACATCATTCTCTCTCACAGCGCCGGTGTCGGGCCGCTGCTCGATGACGCCATCGTGCGTCTCACCCTGGTGCTCAAGCTCTCGAGCCTGCTGCAGGGATTCTCCGGAGTGAGCCTGGAGCTGGTGCGCTTCCTCGAGCGCCTCATCAATGCGGGCCTCCTGCCGTGCGTGCCCTCCCAGGGCTCAGTCGGCGCCTCGGGTGACCTTGCGCCGCTCGCGCATCTGTCGCTCCCCTTGCTGGGCCTCGGCAACATGCGCCGCCATGGCGAGGTGCTGCCGGCCCCCGAAGCTCTCGCACAGGAGGGTCTCGCGCCGCTCGCGCTCGGTCCGAAGGAGGGACTGGCGTTGCTGAACGGCACGCAGGTCTCGACGGCGTTGGCGCTCGCGGGCCTGTTCGAGCTCGAGGGGGTGTACGCCGCCGCGGTGGTGAGCGGGGCGCTGTCGGTTGATGCGCTCGAGGGAAGCGACGTCCCATTCGACTCCCGCATCCATCACCTGCGCGGCCACGACGGGCAGGCGCGCGTGGCGCAGGTGTACCGCGAGCTCCTGGCCGGCAGCGAGATCCGCGAATCGCACCGCGCCTGCGCGCGCGTGCAGGATCCCTACTCGCTGCGCTGCCAGCCGCAGGTGATGGGTGCCTGTCTCGACCTGATGAGTCAACAAGCGGCGACCCTCACAACCGAAGCCAACGCCGTGACCGACAACCCGCTGGTATTCGCCGCCAGCGGCGAGGTGCTCTCGGGAGGCAACTTCCACGCCGAGCCCGTGGCCTTCGCAGCCGACATCCTGGCGCTCGCCTGCGCGGAGATCGGTTCGATCGCCGAGCGGCGCATCGCGCTGCTGGTGGATCCGAAGATGAGCGGCCTGCCGCCCTTCCTGGCGCCCGACAGCGGCGTGAACTCCGGCTTCATGCTGGCGCAGGTGACGGCGGCGGCGCTGGTCGCCGAGAATCGCATGCTCTGCCACCCCGCGAGCGTCGACAGCATTCCGACCTCCGCGAACCAGGAGGATCATGTCAGCATGGCGACTCACGGCGCACGGCGCCTGCTCGGCATGACCGGCAACGCCTGGAACGTGGTCGCCATAGAATTCCTTGCGGCTTGCCAGGGGGTGGATCTGCGCGCGCCGCTGAAGACCGCCCCCCGCCTGCAAAGCGCGCACAGTGCGCTGCGCCTGAAGGTCCCGTTCGCCCAGAGTGATCGCCTCCTCGCACTTGATATCGAGGAGGCCGCGGCCACCGTGCGGCGGGCCGAGGTGCAGTCGCTCGCCAGCGAGCTGTTGCCGAGCTTCCGCTGAGCCGCGACGCCGCGAGGACCGCCAGCCGCTGTTAAAGAGCGCCGACCGGCTATTTGCGCAGGCTATTTAAAAGAATGAACCCGCGGGCCGGGCGAGCGCCAGGCTTCGGCACTTCAGCGATAGGCAAGCAAAAACGCAAACGCGGCAGCTCGCTTCGCGCGCATCGGCCTCAGACGGGGACGTACTCCGCGGCCTTGGGCTTCTCAGCCTCCTCGCCTCCCTGCTGCTCGCGCTTGATGCGCTCGTAGATTTCCTCGCGGTGGACCGCGACATTCTTCGGCGCATTGATGCCGACGCGCACCTGGTTCCCCTTGACCCCCAGAACCGTAATGGTCACGTCGTCGCCGATCATCACCGTCTCACCGACCCGCCTTGTCAGAATGAGCATGTTCCATTTCCTCTTCCGTTATAGTTCTAGGTGTGCCAGCGCCAACCCCACTTCATTCCGTGGCGCTTTTATATCGAGGTTACGCGGAAAAGACCTGAAAGAAAAATCCTAGCGCTCCGGTGCCGAGCTGGCTTGAACGTTCCCGCCATCGGCGTCGCAAAGCAAGCGCCGCAGCGCCATCCCGGCCGCCTCTGCCGCGGGACCCACGATCAGGTGTACATGGCCGGCGACCGGCATGGCCAGCGCGCGCACCCCAAGCGCGCGCAGCGCCGCGCGGTCGATGAGTGCCGCGTCGCCAACACCGATGCGCAGTCGGCTGGCGGCGGCGCTCTCCACGGTGCGCACGTTGGCAGGCCCGCCGAGCGCTGCGAGCAGCGCGCCGGCATCACCCGCCCACGCCGGGGGGAGCGGCTGCGGCGGCGGCGCCTTGGCCGAAGCCGGCGCCGCCACGGCCGGCGCGGGCTGCGGCGCACTCTGCAGCGCGGTGCGAATCTCTCCAGCGAGCTGGTCGGCCACCGTGCCCACCACCACCTGCAGCGCCCCGGGCGCGGGGCGCACCAGGCCGCGCGCTCCAAGTTGCTTCAGGGCCTCTGGGTCGACCGCCGACTGATTCGCTACGCCGAGGCGCAGACGCGTGGTGCAGGCATCGACTGAGCTGAGATTGGCAGCACCGCCGAGGGCTGCGACCCAGGCCCGGGCGCGCGCGTCCCCCGCGGCGGACGAGGTGGCAGCGGGAAGCGCGAGCGGCTGCAGGGCATCGCGTCCCGGGGTCTTCAGATCGAAGCGTACGATCACGAAGCGGAACAGCCCGTAGTAGAGCGCGAAATAGCCGACACCGACCGGCAGCAGCCACAGCGCTCGCGTGGCGCGGCTGAAATTGAGCACATAGTCGAACAGTCCGGCGGAGAAGCCGAACCCGAGCCTCACGTGCAGCGCGCTCATGATGATGAATGCCGTCCCTGTCAGCAGCGCGTGCACCGCATAGAGCGCAGGGGCGAGGAAGATGAAGGTGAACTCGATCGGCTCGGTAACGCCGGTGAGGATCGAGGTGAGCGCAATCGAGCCGAGCAGTCCCCCGACCGCGCGGCGCCGGTCGGGGAGCGCAGTGTGATACATGGCGAGGCAGGCCCCCGGCAGCCCGAACATCATGACCGGAAAAAACCCCGACATGAAAGCGCCTGCGCTCGGGTCGCCGGCGAAGAAGCGCTTCAGATCCCCGGTAACGCCGTGGTAGTCCCCGAGCAGGAACCAGGCGATGTTGTTGATGATGTGATGCAGCCCGGTGACGATCAGCACGCGGTTCAAGACCCCGTAGGCGAACAGCCCGAGGACCCCGGCATGCAGGACCGAGCGGCTCAAGGCATCCATGCCTTGCTCGAGGTGTTGCCATTGCGTGCCGAACGCCACGGCCAGCGCCAGCGCGCCGAAACCGCTGATGATCGGCACGAAGCGCCGGCCGCCGAAGAAGCTGAGGTAGCTCGGCAGGTTGATGTTGTAGAAGCGGTTGTAGAGCGCCCCGCTCATCAGGCCTGACAGGATCCCCACCGGCACACTGAGCTTCGCGAGCTCATGCGCCTTATAGGCCGCCACCGCCAGCTCGCGCGAGCGGCCGCTCACATCGGCGAGTGCCTCCGGCGGCACGGCGATCAGCACCTCCGCTCCCCGCGTGGCCACGAGATAGGCGACGACGCTCGCGAGCCCCGCTGCCCCGTGATTCTCGCGCGCCAGTCCTACAGCAACGCCGATGGCGAACAGCAGCCCGAGGTTCGAGAAGATGGCCTCGCCGGCCGCCGCGACCGAAGCCGAGCCGAGCAGGTCGGGCTGGCCGAGGCGCAACAGCAGTCCCGCGATCGGTAGAACCGCGATCGGCAACATCAGCGCGCCGCCCACCTTCTGCAGACTTGCGAAAATGCCCTTCATGGGCGCGCACCCGGCGCACTCTTCTCCTGCGCCGCCAGCGCGCGCACGGCGGCCGCGCTCTCAGCCTGCAGGGCCTGCTGCGCAAGCTCGCGGCAGCGAGCGAGGGAGACACCGCCGATACGCGCTTTCAACTCGGGGATCACCGCCGGCACGGCGGAGAGCTCCTGCACGCCGAGCCCGATGAGCAGCGGTGCCGCGAGCGGCTCGGAGGCGAGCCCCCCGCACACTGCCGCGTGGCGCCCGTGCGCACGGGCGGCCTCGGCGGCGCGCGCGATGAGGCGCAGCACGGCCGGATGCAGGGCATCGAGCCGGGCGGCCAGCCGCGGGTGAGTGCGATCCATGGCAAGCGTGTACTGGGTGAGATCGTTCGTGCCGATGGAGAGAAAATCCGCGACCGCCGCAATGCGGTCGGCGAGGAGCGCCGAAGCGGGTGTCTCGATCATGACGCCAACGCTGATGGGGTCGGCGCGGCCGAGCTCCACGCGCACTTCCTCGAGCAACGCACGCACGGCGTGAATCTCATCGACGTCGGTGATCATCGGCAGCAGCAGCCGGCAATGGCGCGAGCGAACTGCCAGCACCGCGCGCAGCTGCGTGCGCAGCAGCTGCGGGTAGGCGAGGCTGGTGCGCACGCCGCGCAAGCCGAGCGCCGGATTGTCCTCATGCGGCAGCGGCAGGTAGGCGATTGGTTTGTCTCCGCCGGCATCGAGCGTGCGGATCGTGAGGGGCCGCTCTCCGAATACGGCTGCCAGGCTCTGGTACGCCTCGCTTTGCTCCGTCTCGGTCGGTGGGAGCTGGCGATCGAGAAACAGAAACTCCGTGCGCAGCAGCCCGCAGCCCTCCGCGCCGTTGCGCAGCGCGGCCCGCGCTTCGGCGAGCGAGCCGATGTTGGCGAGCACCTCGATGCGCGTGCCGTCGGCGGTGCGGCACTCGCGCTGCGCGGCAGCCTCGAGCGCCGAACGCTGCGCGGCGTGTGCGGCGATCTGGGTGCGTGCGGCGGCAAGATCCGCCTCCGGCGGGTCGATGTGCAGCACCCCCCGCCTCGCATCGAGCAGCAGCGCCGTGCCGTCGCGCACGCTGAGTACGCCGGGCCCCAGTGCGACCAGCGCCGGGATGCCCATGGCGGAGGCGAGAATCGCGGCGTGCGAGGTCGGGCCGCCCGCGGCCATGCAGATGCCCGCGACGCGCGCGGCCCCCAGCGTCATGAGCTGCGAAGGCAGAATCTCACGGGCAATGACGATCGTCTGCGCCGGCAGCTGCGGAACAGAGCCCGCGCCGCTCCCCGCCAGTGCCAGCAGCACCTGCGACTCGAGATCGAGCAGGTCGTCGGCGCGCTCGCGCAGCCGCGCATCGGGCAACGCCTCGAGCATTGCGGCGCTCGCGCGCACCGCCGCGCGCCAGGCGAAGGCGGCACTCTTGCCGCGGGCGATCGCGGCGCGTGCACCCGCAAGAAGCTCCGGGTCATCGAGCAGCTCGAGGTGCGCCGCGGCGATCCCGCGCGCCGCCTCCTCCGGGGCCCGCTCCCCGCTCGGGCCGGCGCGGCGCTCGAGCCGTGCGCGCACCGTGGCGCGCGCACGATCCAGCGCGGCGTTCTCTTCGCTCATTCCCGCGCCCGCCTCGCTCACTGCAATCTCGGGCCGCTGCAGCTGCAACGCCGTACCGAGGGTGAGACCTGCGCTCGCGACGACGCCGGCCAGAGTGTCCCCCGACGCGACCGCACCGGCAGCGCCCGCCGCTAGCCCGGTGGGCAGCGTGCCGCGGGGCGGCGCTGTCCCTCCCGCTGCGGCGGCACCCGCGGCCGCGTAGTCGCTATCCGCTGCTCGGGCGACCGAGGTGGCGGCCGCCAGCGCGGCCTGAAGAGTGCTCAGTGCTGCGGCCGCGTCCGGCCCCGTGGCACGGATCTCGATTTCGTCGCCGCGCCGCACGCCAAGCGCCATCAGCGCGACCGTGCTGCGCGCATTCGCCTCGCGCCCGTGCGCGCCGATGCGCACATCGGCTGCGAGAGCGCGCAGCGAGGCGGCGAGCAGCGCCGCGGGCCGGGCATGAATGCCGTGCTCGAACGCCACCCGCACGCGGGCGCTCGCCGTCTCGGAAACGGCGCGCGCCGACCGCGCAGGCTGCGCGGCGGGTGCGACCGCCGCGGGAGCCAGCTCCATGAGAAATTCGCCCACGGCGACCTCGCGGTTGAGACTTTGTCGCACGATGCGAAAGCCGCTGTCGGCCGTGACGATGATCGGCGTCAGCACGCTCTTCGCGCGCCGTGCCAGGAAGTCGAGGTCGAAGCTCAGCAGCGCATCGCCGCAGCGCACGCGCGCGCCCTGGCGCACGTGCGCCTCGAACCCCTCTCCGGCGAGCGCGACGGTGTCGAGGCCCACGTGCAGAAGGAGCTCGCACCGCTGCGGGGTGCGCAGCGTGACGGCATGGCGCGAAGCGGGCAGCACCAGCACTTCGGCGTCGCACGGCGCGTACAACGTACCGGCGGTGGGATCGATCGCCACGCCCTCCCCCAACATGCGCGTGGCAAACACCTCATCGGGCGCCTCATCGAGCGGTGTACTCCACCCAGCCAGTGGTGCGCGCAGCGTGAGGGTGTCGGAGCCGCTCATGGCGAGAGCTGCAGCCAGTCGATCGCCCACAGGGGATCGAGCGTGCGCTGCGTGAAGCGCAGGCACAGCGTATGCGTGCCGCTCAGGTGCGGCAGGGACGCTGCGGGCAACACAGTCACCGTGTCCGCGCCCGCCGCGGGCGCCAGCGGCAGCACTGCGAGCGGCTCGCCGTCGCAGCCATCGGCGCGCACCTCGAGCTCGCCCGACGGTGTGCGCGGCGGATGCAGCCTGATGGCCTCGATGTCCCGCCCCAGCTGGAAGTTGAACGGCACCTGTCCCACCGCCACCGTGAGCCGCGTGGCCTGCGACAGATCGTACGCGGGGAGGATCCAGCAGGGGTCCTCGATGTCGATGAGAAACACTGCGCGCTGCCCGTGCAGCGGTGCGTCGTCTTCCAGGTTCAACACCAGCTTGTCACTGCAGGTGGCAAGGTCCTGGCTCATGTGCCGCTCGTACGGGCCCAAGCGGCGCGCGGGCGTGAACACATCCGCGGAGTAGTGAATGCCGAGCGCGCGGTAACGGTCGAACTCCTCCGGCAGCCGCCGCACGAAGTCCTGCCAGTCGAGGCGCGCGGACGGCGACCAGCCGATCTCGGCCACGGCAGCGGCGCGCGGCCAGGTCATGTAGGAGGTGTGCGTCTCGGTGCGAACGTGCTCGGTCCAGAGGTTTGCCTGCAACCCGAGTAGGTGCTGCGGCTCGCTCACGAGCGATCCGGGGAGCGGATCGAAGCCATAGACCTTCTCGAGCGACATCACTTCGCCGCGGCCGGGGGGCTCGTCGGGCCCGCCGCCCTGGCGGTGGTCGAGGTACAGCACCGGGTCGGGCGAGAGCACCGCGTCGTGTCCGGCCCGCGCTGCGGCAACCGCACCCTCCACTCCCCGCCAGGACATGACGGTTGCGTTGGGGCCGAGGCCCGCCTGCACGATCTCGTCCCACCCCACGAGGCGCCGTCCGTGCGCCTGCAGATACTGGCCCAGGCGCCGCTCGAAATAGCCCTGTACCGCGCCGACAGCGCCGATGCCGAGTTCCCGCATGGGGGCCTGCACGCGAGGTGAGCGCTGCCACTC
>Ga0210409_10005590_pt1 | contig 13193 bp, 10 predicted proteins | sample IncBWH17MmetaG_FD_161649 | JGI IMG/M metagenome (GOLD analysis project Ga0210409, IMG submission 161649) | Forest soil microbial communities from Barre Woods Harvard Forest LTER site, Petersham, Massachusetts, United States - Inc-BW-H-17-M | ecosystem: Environmental > Terrestrial > Soil >...
ATGGTTTAGGGGGGGCTGCTGGTGACCCCATCAACCGCAGAGCGATAGAAACCTCGGTTGAATTGCGGCCGCCGGCCCTGCAGCGCGTCTTCGATCGCGAACTTTTCGGCCGCAAGCTGAAAAATGTCATCGAGCCTCGGGTTGTATATCGCCGCGTCACCGGAGTGGACAACTTTCCCAGGATTCTGCGCTTTGACGAGCGCGACATTCTTACGAACACTAACGAAGTCGAGTATGGCGCCGTCACTCGCCTGTTCGGCAAACGCAGTTCGTCCACCAAGCCGGGCTGCGGCACAGCCACGTTGCCCTTGCCCGATCATGCGCGTCCTCTACAGACAGTTTGGGATCCGTTCGACCAAGAACCCGACATTCAGCAGCCAAGAGCCGTCGACTGTCCGGCAGTGCCCGCTGCCCACGAGCTCGTAAGCTGGGAGTTGACGCAGAAGTATTTCTTAGATACCACCTTTGGCGGGGCCCTGGTCAGTGGAACGCGGAACGTCTTCACGACCACGGCAGACTTCACGGCCATTGCGTTTCTGACCAGTCCCCGCCACCTTTCCCCGCTGGTGTCTCGCCTCCGCGTCGACCCGGACTCGAACGTCGATGCGGAATGGGATCTCGACTACGATTTCAAGAGTGGGCGAATCAACGCCAGCAGTGTGCTGGTGAATTTCCACATCGACCAAATCAGTTTCACTGGCGGCGATTTTTTCTTGTACATCCCCGCAGATATGCTCTCCTCCAACAACACGGCCACCAGCTTTCACCAGTTCCGCACTCTGGCAAAGTACGGGAATACCAACAAGCGGGGCCTCTCCGGAGCCGCTGGTTTTGGTTTCGATCTCAACGCTGGAGAGCTGCAAGTCTCATCTTTTCAGGGCACATATAACTGGGACTGCTGCGGCATAACCGCAGAGTATGCAAGGGTCAAAATTGGCTCAATTCGAAATGAAAACGTGTACCGCTTTACCTTTAGTCTGGCAAATATCGGTTCGTTCGGAACCATGCGCCCAAGGGAACGCCTCTACTGAGAGAACCTTCCCAGTTGCGGCAGGAAGAGTCTGCCACTCCATCCCTCTTGGCAAAGGCAAAAGACGTGAATAAAAGTCGGGCCGCAACCGTATCTCGGCGAATTGCCTTGAGAACTTGGCGAACACGGGTACAATCCTGGTTGCTGATAATGCTTAGCGGCTAAGAGTCCTGAGTCCTCGGAAGCTTGATGAGAAAACGAGCACGGTTTCCCAAGACATTTGCTTTGTTTCTCGGCCTGACGATCTTCAGCGGCTGTGGTGGCTCCTACCCCTCGATGACAACGCCTCCGCGGGCCGACTTTGCGTTAAATGTATCTCCGTCGTCCATCTTTGTGCCGATCGGCGCTGGCAGCTCGAGCTTGCAGCTCTCCGTAAAGGCGCTCAACGGTTTCAACCCGCCAGTGACCATTTCGGTGACCGGATTGCCTTCGGGGGTGAGCACAACTCCCAACTCTCCTTTTACGGTGAACGTAGGCGCCAGCCAGACAGTCGTATTCAGCGCGACGAATGGTATGCAACCTAACCTGCAGCAGATCTCTTTTCAAGGTGCGGCGGGGACCCTGTCGCACAGCTTTCCGGTCTCTGTATCGGTCGCGAATCCCGTGTACGCGTATGTTCCTTCCGGGTATACGGACGGTGTTACGAACTTTCCCCCGAACGACATCGCGGGATTTGCCGTCGATGCCAACACCGGAGCCATAACAGCAGTGCCAGGCGCGCCGACCAGCCTACCCAATCCGCCCCTGGACATCGCGGTTGCTTCTGAGCCAGGCGGCGCTTTCATCTTCGCTCTCACGTCGGATGGCACCACTTTGGGAGCACGCACACTGTCGAGCTTCAAGGTTGATCCCGCAACCGGTTCGCTGGCTGCGGTACAAACCATCTCTCCTCTTTCCGGAACGGTGCAGTTGAACCTGGCGGTTCACCCAGCCGGCAAGTTCCTGTATGTTACACAACAAGGCTGCATCCAGGCGTATGTTATCGACCCGGCAACAGGACATTTGACGCAGTCTCTGTGTTCCCCTCAGTTGCCATCAGGGCCATTTGTAATAGCGCCGCCAGGAGATTTCGCGTATACGGCAACTAACAGCGATCTCAACGGTCAAATGCTCATTTATTCGGTCAACCAGAATGATGGCTCGCTAACCCTCCTCAATTCGTTGCCTGCCTGGGAGCCCAATAGTACTCTAGTCAGCGATCCCCTCGGTCGTGCACTCTATCAGTTGGGTTCTCCGTTCACGATTCAAGATTGCGGAGGACATTTCTTTATCTGGACCATTGATCCCAATACCGGTTTAGTGACACAGGTCACTACTTCTTTCGGGCCTCCCCTCTGCATCCCTTATTCGATTACCTTCACTCCAGACGATGGCTTCGGCTATGTCAATGCCAAGGGTATCTATGCTGGCGCGGTTGATCCCTCAAGTGGGAATCTCACGAACGTCCCAGGCTCACCGTTCGCAGCCTCCTCCGGTTATAACGTGGTTGAACCGACGCAGGGAAAGTTTCTGATTGGGATAGGCGGCGTCTCCGAGTTACAGCTTGTCGACTACACAATCGATCCGAGCACAGGCGCGTTGTCGCAGGTGTCTGGGGTTGGGACACCCTTTACATCGACCTTTCCATTCAAGATGGTCATGGTCGCGCCACCTCATTAATCGCCAGCCTCGGTAGCGTGGCTGTACGTGATCCAAACAATCGAAATGAGTATGGAAGAGACGTCTGTCGGAGTACATAAGTCAGGTCTCCTCCCTAGCAATTCCCGCTACCTCCTCCCTATCCCCAATTGCCGGCCTTGCAGGAGGCTCGACAAATTTGTATCACGGAGCAAAGTTTGCATTAAACTTGCACTCTGCTCATACTTGGCGGCTACCCAACGCGATCTGGAGATGAACTATTCACACCTCCGCGGACGCCGCCTGAAAGTGGCAGAATCTTAAAATCAGCGAGTAAATTGGTCATAGGATAGCCCGGAGTAAATCTCTTGGCACGAAACTCAAGGTAAACACGGCGCGTGTTCAATTTTCTTCGTTTTGGAAAGTCAAAAGCGAATCCCGGTAAACTTCCCGATCGCCGTGAAGTTCCTCGAGCGACTGCAGTAACTCCGGTACGACTGGCCTGTTCGGGCGAATCGGATTTCGTATTGCTCATTAGTGGCTCCGGCATCGGTGATACGGGCGGGGGACTATGTCTTTTTGACGGCATCGCCATACAAACGATCGATCGGGTCAGCACTGCCGGCCTGGCGGTCCGCGGCGGTCGGCTGGCGCGCATTCTTTCGACTCCTATATCGACGGGCACGGGCGAAATACTGATTTATGACGGCCGTGGCATCACACACTACTTGCGTGTGGATGAACTATCGGACGCTCACTATCTGGTTTGGTACAAGGAGCATCTCGTCATCTCCTCCACCGGAAATAACAGCATCGTGTGGATCACGCTGGCAGGCGAAATCGTACGCCGCTGGCGAGCCCCGGGCGAAGACGATTCGTGGCATTTGAACGGTATGTGCCTTTATGACGACCAGCTTTACGCCTGCGCATTTGGCAAGTATCCGCGTTACCGCGGCTACAAGGACCGCCTTTCGCAAGGAGATGGATTCCTGTTTGAATTGGAATCCGGACGCACGGTTGCAGAAGGCCTTTGTGCGCCTCACAGTCCAGTCCGCGTCGACGGTCTTTGGACGGTCTGCGATTCACTTCGGAATGCGGTGGTACAGTTTGATGCTTCCACCGGCCGGAAAGTCAACCAAGCGGAACTGCGTGCGTTCACTCGCGGTCTCGCGGTCACTGACGACTATCTCATCGTTGGTGAGAGCATCCAGCGGCGTGAAACAGACAAGGACCTTCTTGGCTCGTTCGCTGTCCTTCGACGCTCTGACCTCAGCCTAGTAGCTCGGTTCGGGGTGCCGTTCCGCGAGGTTTCTGAGATTGCCGTCGTGCCCCGCTCTTTGGCGCATGCTGCAAAAACTGGCTTTCGGACCAATCCGCTGCGCGTCAGCGAGACCGATCAGCTCCAGATGTTTCGAGACGTCGGGATCGAACCGACCCGACTGTGGGCAGTCGGCGAGCGGTTGATCGCGAGCCAATGCAGTATCCGGGTACAAGCGGATATCCCTCCGCATCTTGTGGCCGGAAAATTAACACTGGTCGATTGCACTATAACCAACATCGGTGAAGTTTTCTTGTGTTCGGAGTTGCCTTATCCCGTGTACATCTCGTATAAGTGGCAGCGAACCAAGAGATCACCAGAATTCCCGCACCTGGAAGGAATCAGGACACGTCTCCCCAAAGTCCTGGCCCCCGGAGAGTCCATCTATTGCCGGATCGAGGTTCAAGCGCCAGAAATTGAGGGAGAAGTAAAACTCACAATCACCATGCTTCAAGAACTGGTTGTGTGGTTTGACGAACTAGATGAATCGAATGGCCGCTCCGCAATAGTGAAGATTTGCAACGATGCAGACAACAACACCGCACCAGTGGGACAGGAGCACATTTCGGGTGTTTGAAAAGCGGCAGCTTTCCAGAAGTTAGACTGGGTAGATCGCGGCAGTGCTTTCCTTGTCAGCGCCGAGCGCCTGGGTCGGTTTCAGAATACGGCTTTCGGGCTGGAGCGGACTTGGTCAGCAAGATACCGCCAAGTTTTCTGGCAACTCGGTCCCGCAAGCTTCCTGTGGGCAGCAACTTCTCTTTTGCATTCTTATATTTCGTCAGCCAGTCAGTTAGCTGTACATTGCTTGCCTGAAGTTCTCGAATTGCGCTTTCTCGCTCGCGAAGCGTTTCATCAGTTTGCTGCCGGAGGCTTTCGATGCGACTCTGCAGAGTCTGTATTTGATCCCTGAGGCTCGAAGCCGTATGGTCTCTCTCCTCCATTGCATTGCGCAGGTCTGTGAGTATCCTTTCCAGGTTGAACACCACCTTTTCTTTTTCTTGAATCTGCGCCTGCAATGTTTGCAATGTGTGCAGCTGACCAGCCGGTAAGTTTACCGGGAATGCTTTGACTACAAACTGCACCGTTGCGGCGTCTGGATCGTCCTCGATGAGCCTCTTTAGATCCGGAGATAGTTCTGGCCGGTCCAACGGGGGACGTTCGATGTAAGGCTCTTGGAATGGATCCTGACGCACCCTTTGCACATCGACAATGGCGAAACCCGCATCGGTAAATAAACCGAGGATGCTCTCAAGTGTGAAAAATCGGAGATGAGTTTGGTCGAGGATGCCAATGTCTTTGTATTCAAATTTTCCTTGCAGCAGAGAGAGTCTGACGCTCCCATGCGCAATATTGGGGATAGAAGCGACAACGTACCCTTCCTCGGACAGATATCGCTTCAGCTCATGCAGCAGCTCGAGGGGATGGGCCAGGTGTTCGAGGAAATCGCCCGCCAGGATCACGTCGAAACGCTGTTCGCCGAAAACCTGTTCCAGTGAAAGTCGCTCGATGTCACCCACGATGACACGAGAGCAATAACGCTCAAGAATGGGAGCCATGCCCCCGTCTCGCTCGACCGCCACGACCAGGCATCCCCGCTCGCTGAGAACCCGTGTCACTCGCCCCGTGGCCGGGCCCAGCTCCAGTACGGCTTTGCCAGGGGCGATAAGGCGCAAAGCTAGCGTACGCGGATCGTTCGCGTTGTTAAGATCCAGTGGCGAATCGTAGATATCAGCACTTCGATCGTTATCGTTCATCCGCTGCTTCTCCGCCGCAATCCATCCTGAACCCAAAGCGATTTTAAGAATTCGGTCTGAGCGCAAATGCAACCATGAGCCTGGCGGCAATACCAATCCTCATAGTGTTATCACGATGACCGTGTCAACGTGTAGCTCTTTAGCCTACGCAAACGATTCTGCGCTGCACTAGGACCACGGTGCGGATTCCTCCGATGGACGTCGGCCTTTCAGCTGCTCAGCTGCTCGAGCACGGAACACTGCACTCTTCCCCCTTTTCTTGAATGGTACAGACTGAAACATTGATCGTACACGTCCCGCCATCGAAGCCTTCGGCAATTCCTCCTCCACGTTCTTAAATCCGACGTGTTGAAGCATCGCCTTGCAACAGGCGGTGTTAGGAAACCAAAAGCAGGTCGGATCATGCGACGGATGCTCAGGAGGACCACTCTGAATGCCAAATGGATGGAACTCGGCCAGCGGTTTCTCATTTTCGAAGCCGCAGGTAGCTGTCTGCATCAACAGGGTCCCGGTACAAACGGAATAGATCTTTTGCAGTGCGAGCAGTGGATGCCGCAGGTGGTATAGCACGCCAAAAAACATGACCAGGTCAAAGGTGCCGAATGTCTTCGAATTCAGATCGTACACACTTGCCAAGTACGAACGTGCACGGGAATCTAAAGCAGCCCGGCAGATCTCGAATTTGCGCGCCATGGGTGGATAGTTTTCGATTCCAATGATCTCTGCAGCTCCTCTACGTTCTGCCTCGAAGGAAAAGAAGCCCTCCGCATGGCCGATATCCAACACGCGCATTCCAGTCATTTTCTCAGGCAACCCAAAATAAGGAAGCTTATCGACCTTTGGATCGCTCCAACCCGGCGTAATTAGTCCTCCAGGGAGTTCCATGCGATGAAACCAATAGGGCTCCTCCTTGATTCTCTTTCCAAGCCATTCTGCGAGCGTCACGGAGGATGGGCTAGCGTGCATAACTTCGTCCCTCGAAAAGTTCAGCCAGTTCTACGGCTCATCATCTCACGGAATCCTGCTTCACTTTGCAACCGTGTTTCAGTCATGCATAATGGTGAACTGACAAGAGAAGCGGGCGATACTCGTCCGCGTCTCAGAGAACCGCGTTGGCCGGAAACCACAGAACGATATACAGCGAGATGGACTCCAACAAAGGCAATTTGCAGCAGGATATGACGCGTGCGCAAGACCGAGACGGTCAGGCGGAAGACTTCCGACCCCCGTCCAAACCACAAGAACTAATGATGCAGCCAGACGGCCGCATGGCTGCACTGGAAGTTAAACTCCTCACAAAAGAGAACGAAATTAATTCCCTACGCCAACGGCTGAGCGATGTCGAGGCTTCTGCTACGCAAGCGCGAATTGCTAACGAGACGCTAACCTACTATTTGGAACGCTACAAGCGCGTGAAAGATAGGTTTCTGCCGCCGGGAAGTTTCCGGGAGCGCGTCTGCAGGCAGATCGCTAACCGCATTCTTGCCCGTCCCTCGGGCGCGACTCGACCACAGCCCAAGCCGGCACCAGTACCAACGGTAATCTCTTTCCCCAGCGTCGCGGGAAGTAAAACAGAAGCAGAGTCGGTCGTAGAACCTCCTGCGGAATGGTGCGGCGGCACTCACCAACCGCCGGTAGTGATTGCCATTCCGAACTGGAATCGGGTCAATCTGTTGCGTTCTTGTATAGGAACCATTCTTACGAATACTAGATATGAGAGGTACAGAATTTGTGTCTATGAACAGGGCTCTACGGACGGATCCAGGGAATATCTCCAATCGCTCGCACCTCACGTAGACGCGATTCTTGGCGGTGAAAATGTCGGTTTCATCGAGGCCAATAATGCGATTATCCGCCGCTATCCCAAATGGGATGTCGTATTTCTCAATAACGACACCGAAGTGACCGACGGTTGGCTCGAGCGGTTAGTCGAGACGGCCTACCGAGCGGACAATATTGGCCTGGTCGGGGCCAAGCTGATTTACAAAGACGGCCGTTTGCAGGAAGCCGGAAGCCAGGTTTTTCAGGATGGCAGCGCCCGAGCATACGGTAGGTATGCCGATCAGGGTGACCCAACATTTAACCAATTGCGTGAAGTCGATTACTGCTCGGCTGCATGTTTGTACGCCAAGCGCAAAGTTCTTGAGTGCGTCGGAGGATTTGACGGGCGCTATTCTCCGGCTTATTACGAAGATACTGATCTGGCATTTGCTGCCCGCGAGGCTGGATTCAAAGTATTATACGAACCGCGCAGTACCGTGATTCACCATGAGTACTCGACCTCAGGAGGGACCGCTTTCGAGCGGATGGAAGCGAACCGAACAAAGTTCGTTGAAAAATGGGCGGAGGCATTAAAGCGGCAGCAAAAGAATTTTTGGGAAGCCGTTGCGGTCAATCCATGGGAGAAGGTCCTCGTCATCGACAACATCGTTCCTGCGCAAGACCGCTCTTCCGGAGGAACTCGCTTATTCGAGTTTCTTCTTCTTTTGGCTCGCCATTATCATGTTGTGTTCGCCTACGCGGGTGCCTATGCTCTGCAAGAATACGTAAAACCTCTCGAGCGTCACGGAATCACGGTCTTCTATCCGGGGTATGCCAAAGCCGTGAACAACTATGATCTCGATATGGGGGCCGTCCTGCGGCACAACGATTTTAAGCTCATCTTCTGCGAGTTATTCGGTATAGCTGAGCAATACCTGGGCGTCGTCCGGCAGTATTCTTCTGAGACTCCAGTCATTATAGACACCTTTGACGTACACTTTTTGCGGGAGACGCGGGAGGCCATAACCGCGAATGACGCGCGCCTAATCCGGAAAGCACAAGAGACCAAGAGGCGCGAACTCGCGGTCTACAAACAAGCTGACCTAATCCTGACTGTGACTGCAGACGACAAGCAGGCTCTCATCAGAGAAGACCCTCAACTCAACATCTCAGTTGTTCCCAACATTCACGCCCTCCCACCCAACATTGTGGCTCGAGCCGGCAGGCGGGATGTCCTTTTCGTTGGCGGATTCTCACACACACCCAATGTGGACGGGGTTCTGTACTTCTGTCGTGAAATCTTTCCCCTGGTCCTGCAGCGATTACCGGAGACGCGACTCTGGGTAGCGGGCAATGCGCCTCCCGCTGAAATCGTTGCCCTGGCCTCTGACCATGTCATTGTTACGGGCTACGTTCGCCATCTCGCTCCTTACCTGGAGTCGGCCCTGGTATCGGTGGCTCCCCTGCGGTTTGGATCAGGGATGAAAGGCAAGATCGGCGAAGCGATGGCATGGGGAATCCCCGTTGTCACCACCACGATCGGGGCCGAGGGGATGGGACTTCAAGACGGGGGCGACGCTTTAATCGCTGATACTCCAGAAGATTTTGCAAGACGAATCGTCCAACTTCACCAGAATCCCAAACTTTGGGAGTCAGTGGCACAAAATGCCAGAAAGCGAGTCGAGCGGGAATGGAGCCCTGATGCGGTGGACAAATCTCTGACGGAGATCCTCGCTAGCATACGCGCCGACAAGCTGGCAGCTGTCCCTTAGACCGGCCTGCGGAATTACTGAAAAGCCCGAAGCCCCCTGCACCGGGCCGTCACGGATTGCCAGCGCCGCCGGCCACGGCTGCAAGTTCACCGACCGGGGCGCTTCGATCTTCCATCAGTGTTCTCACTACAACCCAGGTCAGGAACACTAGCCCCAGAAGAAGCGATGTCACATACATTCGGAAAACCACCAAGACCACTCCGGGCTTGGGGGCGTTCCAGAAACGCACCATAAACGACTGCGGTTGGCAGAAATCCCGAAGGTCCATGCTTTTCCACTCCTGCGCCCCTGCCGGGGGCCGCCACACCCAAGTGTGCTTGGGAGTCCACAGTACTGGTCCGGTCCCACCTTCCCACCATATTCGGAACAGACGCGCATTGAAGGTCACATGATTCCAGTCCGTGTCTCCAGTGATCCACTCAATCGTATTTTGGCCTGCTCGCGCGGCTGCGAAGTCTTGTAAGCCGTAATAATAAAACGCGCCTAAGAACGAGATAAATAGCCCGAGGGCGGCCAGAGCTAGTAAGGGTATGTCTCTCCGCCATCGGAAGCGAGGCCAGGCGGCACCGAGACAGAGGATTAGGAGCGGAACAGAGGTATGGAAGTAACGGGGGCCCCAGGTTTCGTCCACCGGGGTCGTCAATGGCGCAAGCAGCGCTAGAGTTCCTCCCACAACGAGAAGCGTATAGATCACCGTCGGTCGATGTGTTCGGAATGCTTTTGGGACAGCATAGAGAGTCGCCAGCAGGATTGGAGCGTAGACGAACAAACCCTTTGTGGGCGAGCCGAAGAGCCCGATTACGTTAGTGAACAGTTGAAGCGGAGAATCGGTCAACCATGTGCGCAAATTACTGAAGCCGCCACCTTTGGGAGCCCAATAGTAATTTCGGCTGATGGCTCCCATTGCCCAAATCGCTCCCACTACAAGAAGCACAGTTAAGAGTTGGGCCCGGCGTGACCTCCAATCATCCTGGAATTGAACGTACACCAGGTACGCAGTCGCTGGAACCAGGACGATCCCCGTAGACTTAACGGTGACCGCAAGCCCGCTGATGGCAGCGAAGAACAGCACTCGCGTCCACTTGCGCATCTTTCCGGGAGTAAGCACCAAATACCCCGCGAGGAGTATGAAAAGAGTTTGCTTGGTTTCCAGGCTTATATACGCATAAGGCCACAGCATGGTGCCTAAGGCTCCCGACATGGTCAGCAGAAGGCTCATTCCCGGCGAACACAACGTTCGAAGCCAGAGGTACAGGACAGCCAAGATCGCCGCAGTCAGCAGTACCGGCTGAAAAGAGAGCATGAAGTCGGGCGACACAAAAATCTTCCCCAACTTGATAAATGGAAGGTCGAAAAGGACTGGAATCGGCCCGTGGCGTGACCATACCATGGGTGGAATCGGACGGCCCTTCATCCACGCATTCACGACTTCGAGCATGCGTAGGCCTGAATTTATCTCTTCACCCGTGTAACCCTGGCCCGCAATGCTGGCTGGAGACCACGACAAATAAAATCCGGACAAGCCGAAGAATAAGAGAGTTGCCGTCCGCCGTGCTGGGGTGAACTTTCCCAAAATGTTACGAAGCACTTGAATCCGGTGCTTGAGCCTTTCCAACCATTTGCCATCCCCACGGGGAAGAGTTGAGGTTCAGGCGAAACAATCGGTGAAATACGGCCATTGTCATCCGCGCGTACGGCGAGGCGGGGGACTTCTGTCGTGCGCTCACGTCTTCGATCAGCTTTTGCCCGCGTAGCACAATGAGGCAACGGTAGAGATTAAAAAATGGAAAACCCGCCCCTGTGACTCGCTCTGGCAGGTATCCTGCCTCGCGAAACAGCAGTTCAATTTCGGACGGGCGGAAATGTTTGCGATGTCCTATGTGTTTGTCGAAGGCAGACATAGGACCGCCAGGAGCCGTGACCACCAATCTGCACCCGGGACCCATGTACTGGCGAGCACTCCGCAGCAACTGACTCGGATCATCTACGTGTTCGATGACCTCCGAACACACAGCGTGTGTCGCCCAACCACGCAGCTCTTGGGGCGGTGCAACCTGCTCCAGCAGATTGCACTGCACGAAGCGCGCATCCGGGACCTTCTGGCGGGAGATTTCCACGCCTGATTGACTCAGTTCAAGTCCGACTATTTCAGCTCTGGGGAAGGCGGCGCGAACCGCCGCAGCCATGTCCCCCTGGCCACTACCGATATCGAGCAGTCGGACGCCCGTCCCAGAGTTATCCAGCCGCAGCAATGAAAACATTACCCTTCGGCGGTACTCCTGGGCAGGATTCTGTTGGGCGGCCTGACTGTACTCACCCCAGTGGCGATCCCAATCGTCGCGAGCAGATGACGCCATATTCCTCCAGATTCCCTCACAACCGCGCGGCTTTTGCATCGGGCAGCATGGCCAGCATTGAATCGCGCAACGCCGCTCGCGAGCCCGAGCGACAGGTCCAGCCGAGACGGCGAATACGGTCGGTGTTGAGCCTCACGATCGGAATATCACCCTTCCATCCACGATTCCCGCCACTGTACTCGAACTGTACTTCGTCCTGATCTAGTCCCACGCACTCTACCGCCAATTTTGCGATCTCCGTCACAGTGATGTAGTCGCCAGTGGCCACGTTGTAAGTGGCAAAGCCAACATCAGAGCGCCGGGGGGCTAACAGGACTGCATCCACGACGTCCCGCACATGAATGTACGATTTGCTCTGTGTGCCATCACCTAGAATGCGCAGCCTACGCGGATTTTTCAGCAGTTGGCGGAGGAAATCGAAGCCCACGCCGTGCGTTTGACGAGGCCCGACCACATTCCCAAAGCGGAAAATGAGGCCCGTAAAATCGAACATATGGCAGTAAGACGCAATCAGGGCTTCTCCCGCCAGTTTACTGGCCCCATAGGTGGAGATAGGAATCAGCGGACCATAATCTTCGTTGGCCTCCTCTTCGCCCAAGTCACCGTAAACCCCACTGCCCGAAGCGTAGAGGATCGTTGTGGTTCCCGACCGGCGCATCGCCTCGACAACGTTATTCGTGAGATAGGTACCTTCGCGGAAGTCGATATCGGGCTCGGTGGCGGCGCGCGCAATGTCGGGATTCGAGGCGAGATGGATGACAACGTCGTGACCTTGCATCGCCGCGGTCAGCCGATCGAGGTCTTTAACATCGCCGCGAACTACTTGGAATCGCGCATCGCTGTGATGCTGTTCGTAGTGCCATTCCCGACCGGAGGAGAAATTGTCATACAGAGTCACCGCCGTCACGGAAGGATCGGCCAATAGCCGATCAGTGAAGTGGCTACCAATAAATCCGGCGCCGCCTACGAGAAAATAACGTTGTGAAGTTTCTTTTCCTCGGCTCATTCGATGTTTTTTAGTCGTATTTAAGCTTAGCACGCTGGACTGCTAGAGGTACTCGTACTCGAATGCAAAAGTGCCACCTTGAACGATGAAGCCAAGGCAAAACAATTTCAGTGAAACGGTGCCAGCGCCCACAACGAGCGCTGTGCCCGCAAATCCGCACGAACTTTCCCTCCACCTTGACGGAGCCAGCAGCAAGACCATTCCTGTCCCTGCTGCGAATGCGATAAGGAGTGCAGTCAAGGACAGAAAGAATTCCATGCAGGGATACCATTGTACGGAGCGGTGTATAACTTTGGAGCTACCTGACGCGCGCCGGTTACTGAGGGGCCCGGAACGGTATCAAAGAAAATCAGCCCGTCTATATTGCTCGATACCAACTCTTGGTGGAATAGCGTGAACGCCTCTCTCGATCGAGAGTCACACATTATTGCTGGCATACGGCGGGGATAACCTAGGGAGACTCTGATTAAGCTCTCTGCTTTTCACAGTCGGTCAAGTTAGAGTGTTCTGAGAAATGAAACAGAGGACTCTAGCGATGATGACTGGTTTTGAGCAGTACACGAGGAAGACGCGGCGCG
>Ga0210409_10005593_pt1 | contig 13190 bp, 14 predicted proteins | sample IncBWH17MmetaG_FD_161649 | JGI IMG/M metagenome (GOLD analysis project Ga0210409, IMG submission 161649) | Forest soil microbial communities from Barre Woods Harvard Forest LTER site, Petersham, Massachusetts, United States - Inc-BW-H-17-M | ecosystem: Environmental > Terrestrial > Soil >...
TCTGGTAATAGAAGGACGTGGTTCCCTCGGCGAAGCCCGCGTGCCGGTCGACGCTGCGGTGGGTCAGCCCGCGCGCGCCGTCCGCTGCCAGTATTGCGATTGCCGCGTCGCCGAGGTCACGGCGCCGCTGCTCAGCTTTGGTTTTTCTTTCCATTTCAGTTGGGACAGTTTATCGAGGTCGGCGGCGGCGAAGGCCAAGAATCTCGCGGCGGCGGAATAGCTGCGTGCCGTGCAAGGGTTGCAACGGCAATGACCGCACCGGATACCATCACAAGCAACCTCGGCCGCTTCGGCTACTTCGGACTCGGCGCTACCCCCGACCAGGCTCGGGAAATCGAACGGCTAGGCTACGGCACGATTTGGATCGGCGGTTCACCACCGGCCGAATTGTCCTTCGTTGAGCCACTTTTGGAGTCGACCACCGCGCTGAAGGTGGCCACCGGAATCGTCAACATCTGGACGGCGGCCGCCAAGCCCGTCGCGGAGTCGTTCCACCGCATCAACACCGCCTACCCGGGCCGCTTCGTGCTCGGCGTCGGGGTCGGCCATCCCGAAGCCGAAGCGAAATACCGCAAGCCCTACGACGCGCTGGTGTCATACCTCGACGAGCTCGACGAATACGGCGTACCTGCCGATCAACGCGTGCTCGCCGCGCTCGGTCCGCGGGTGCTGAGGCTGTCGGCCGAACGCGCCGCCGGCGCTCACCCGGCCAACGCGACGCCCGAGCACACCGCACAGGCCCGCTCGATCATCGGGCCGAACGCACTCTTGGCGCCCGCGCACAACGTGGTACTGAGCAGCGACGCCGAAGAGGCGCGGGCGATCGGCCGCAAGACGCTGGCCACTTACCTCAACCTGAGTAACTACGTGAGCAATTGGAAGCGGCTGGGTTTCACCGACGCCGACGTCACCCCGCCCGGCAGCGACAAGCTCATCGACGCCGTGGTCGCGCACGGCACTCCTGACGACATCGCCACGCGGTTGGGCGAGCATCTGAGCGCCGGCGCCAACCATGTCGCGATCCTTGTGTACGGCGGGTCGGAGAAGGTGTTGCCGACACTGTCCGAACTCGCTGGGCCGCTTGGCCTATCACGTTAACGGCCCAATAGCCCCGGGTGCCGCCGCAACGGTGCCACGATGGCGGTCGGTGACGCGCAGACGTGGGACGATCCGATCCGGCGTTATTCGGCGTTCAAACCGTCAAGGAGAGTGGCATGACGACAGACCAGGCTGGCCATGACGCGGGGTCGTTCGAGGGAACCGTGACCGTCACCGAGGCCGGTACGGGGACTTATACGCAGCAGATCACCGCCGGGCACCACCAGCTCGTCGCCGACGAGCCACCGCCGATCGGCGACGACGCGGGGCCGACACCCTACGATCTGGTCCTGGCCGCGCTCGGGGCATGTACCTCCATGACGGTGCGGATGTATGCCAACCGCAAGGGCTGGCCGCTCAAGCAAGTTCGAGTGACGTTGCGGCACTCGCGTATTCACGCGGAAGACTGCGCCGACTGCGAAACCCGCATCGGCTGGATCGATCATATTGATCGCGACATCGAACTGGAAGGCGACCTCGACGACACTCAACGGCAACGGTTACTGCACATCGCCGAACGTTGCCCTGTTCATCAGACCCTGACCTCAGAGGTCGACGTCGCCACATCCTTGCGGTAGAAAGCCGATCACCCGCGGTGCCCGTCACGTTATCGTTTCCCGTGGGCCGCCGCGAAGGGTTGTGAGCGAGAGTGAACGTAGTGAGTCTCTTTGAGCTGCATGGCAAGAACGCTCTAGTGACGGGCGCCTCCAGCGGTATCGGCAAGCAAGTGGCGCTGGCGTACGCGCAAGCCGGGGCTACAGTGGCGATCACGGCCCGACATCAGGAGCCGCTGCAGGAAGTGGCCGCAGAGATCGTTGCCGGTGGCGGGAGGGCGCTCCCCATCACCTGCGATGTCACTCAACCCGAGCAGGTGGCCACCGTGGTGAACCGAGTCGACGAGGAGTTGGGCGGGATCGACATCGCGGTGTGCAACGCGGGGATCATCGCCCTCAACAGCCTGCTGGACATGCCGCTGGAGGAGTTCCAGAGCATCCAGGACACCAATGTCAACGGTGTCTTCCTCACCGCACAGGCCGCGGCGAAGGCCATGGTCGTCCGGCAACGCGCCGGAACCATCATCACCACGGCATCGATGTCCGGCCACATCATCAACACCCCACAGCAGGTAGGCCACTACTGCGCCTCGAAGGCGGCGGTCATCCAGCTGACCAAGGCTATGGCGGTGGAGTTCGCGCCCTACAACATCCGGGTCAACAGCGTCAGCCCGGGCTACATCCTTACCGAACTGGTGGAGCCCTACGCCGAGTACCACGCGTTGTGGGAACCGAAGATCCCGCTCGGACGCTTGGGCCGGCCCGAGGAACTCGTCGGCATATACGTCTATCTCGCGAGCGACGCGTCGAGCTATATGACCGGCTCCGACATCGTGATCGACGGCGGCTACACCTGTTGGTGAGTGGCCAGGGCTCTCGCGGACTTGGGAGACCCGCGCCACAATGATCTATCCGTCCCACATGGAGCTCATCACCATGCCCCTGGCGCCGCTTGATACTCGCCACCTGCCGGCCGGCGTGCACTCCCGCTTCGTCGATGGCGTCAACGGCCTTCGCATGCATATCCTCGAGGCCGGCGAGCAGAAGCCGGGCCAGCCCTTGTTGCTCCTCCTGCACGGCTTTCCCGAACTCGCCTACTGCTGGCGCAAGGTCATGGTTCCGCTCGCTGAGCTCGGTTACCACGTCGTCGCGCCGGATCAGCGCGGCTACGGTCGCACCACAGGCTGGAGCCCGACCTACGACCAGGATCTGCGCCCCTACTCGATGCTGAATCTGGCTCTCGATGCGGTGGCGCTCACGTTCGCGTTGGGCTACCGGCGGGCGGCGGCCGTAATCGGTCACGATTTCGGTTCTCCTGTTGCCTCGTGGTGTGCTCTGACCCGGCCTGATGTCTACCGGCGGTGCGCCATCCTGAGCGCACCCTTCGCGGGGCCGCCACGGCTACCGTTCGGCACCGCAGCCCCAGGCTCACAACGCGCCGAGCCGGGCAACGCTACGGGTGACGTCGAAGCTGACCTGGGTCGCTTGCCGCGCCCGCGCAAGCACTACCAGCGCTACTACACAACCAGGCCCGCCAACGACGACATGTGGCGCGCCCCAGAGGGTGTGGGCACATTTCTGCGCGCCTACTTCCATTACAAAAGCGCCGACTGGGAGGGGAACAAGCCTCATCAGCTCGCGAATTTTTCAGCCGACGAGTTGGCGAAGATGCCGACCTACTACGTGATGGATCGCGACCAAACAATGGCCGAGACGGTGCGCCCCTTCGCGCCATCGGCGACCGAGATCGCCGCTAACCGGTGGCTGCCAGACGCCGAGATCGCCGTCTATGCTGAAGAATACGAGCGCACCGGCTTTCAGGGTGGCCTCAACTGGTACAGGGCCAGCCTGGAGCCGCATCTTGTTGCCGACCTGACCCTGTTCTCGGGCAAGACAATTGGCGTGCCTTCGATGTTCATCTCCGGCCAAAGCGACTGGGGCACATATCAGATGCCCGGTGCCCTGGACATCATGGGCGAACGGGCCTTTGCCCACATGACGGGCGTGCGCCTGGTGCCCGGCGCCGGGCACTGGGTGCAGCAGGAGCAGCCCGAGTCCGTCGTCGAACACCTGCAGGCGCTGCTTGCCATCGAGGCGTAGAAGTCCAGCGAATGCCGCTTGCCGGACGCGACCCAACAAACGAAACACCACCGGCGAAAAACCCGGGGTGCCCCTGCCAGTCAGTAGTCGGCCGGCTGGTTGAAGACGATTACAAGGCTGACGATCTTGCCGTCACGCACGCTGAAGTAGTTCGTCAGAACAAGATCGTCGGGCAGATTGGTCCGGTCGAACGTACCGTCGTAGGCTCCGCGCAATACCGTATCGTCGTAATGATTGAGCACCTCGCGAACCTCAATCCTCACCTTGTCACCGACTATCTCTTTGGCCACCCAGCGGCGGATGGCGTCGATTCCGACGAATTCGCGGTGGTTGTCGTTGACGTAGGCATCCTCGGCGAATGTGGCGACGATGCGATCGCTGTCGCCGGCGTTAACCGCGTCGATGTGGTCGGCGACGATCCCTACCAGATCGGTCTCTTTCATGCTCTCGTCTCCCAATTCGTGGCTGGCCGGTGTTGCAGCCGGTGATCACATAGTGCGCGCTGACACCGTGGACGAGTCAAGGCTCGTTCGGAGCGTGAGTCTCCCCCCTTGCGGTCCTTGGAATCAGCCGTGCAGGTGCAGCCGTTCGCCGTGTGGCCCGAACATCATGATCGCCTCCACCGGACCGTCGACCACGCCGAACCAATGCGGCGTCCATGTCGAGAACTCCACGGCTTCACCGGGATTGATGGTGAAATCGCGCTCGCCGAGGACAAGTCGCAACTGACCTGACAGCACATAGATCCACTCCTGACCTTCATGCACGGGTAGCTCGGTGGGCGGCTTGCGACGGCGGGAACTGACCCGGATCTTGAACGTATGCAGCCCGCCGGCGGGGCCCTGCCGGGTGAGTGGCCAGTACGTGACACCGTGGCGGGTTTGCGAGCTCCCGCGCACGCGCGGGTCTTCGGCCACTGGTTCCCGCACCAGCTCGTCGGTACTGACGGACAGCGCCGCGGCCAGTCGCGGCAGATGATCCAGCGCAAGCCGGCGTTTCCCCGACTCCAGACGGCTCAGCGTGGACACGTCGATCCGCGCTGCTTGCGCGACGTCCTCGAGGGTCAGGCCGCGCTGCATACGAAGCTCGCGCAGCCGCCGTCGCACCAGCACATCGACGCTGTCATTTGCCTCCATGGCAAGAAACCTTGCCACCACGCGCTAGCCGCGGGCAAGGTGACGGCATGGCAATGTCTGAGGCACAACAGGCCTGGGAAGAACACTACGGCGAACACGATCGGGTGTGGAGTGGACTGGTGAACGTCCGGCTGGCCCAGCTGGTCGAGCCGATGACGCCGGGCCGCGCGCTCGACCTCGGCTGCGGTGAGGGCGCCGACGCAATGTGGCTCGCCGAGCACGGCTGGCACGTGACGGCGGTGGACGTCTCGCAGACCGCCCTGGACCGGGCGGCGGCCGATGCAGCGGCCCGCAATCTGGGCGACCGCGTCGACTTTCAGCGCCACGACCTGACGGAGAGTTTTCCGGATGGCGCGTTCGACCTGGTGTCGGCGCAGTTCTTGCATTCGACAGTCCCGCTGGATCGCACGCGGCTGCTGCGACGGGCGGCCGACGCCGTCGTCCCGGGCGGCACGCTGGTGGTGGTGGATCATGGCGCGGCACCGCCCTGGGCGTCGAAGCCGGATCACCATCGCCATGAGTTCCCGACCGCGGACGAAGTGGTGTCGTCGTTGAATCTCGATGACTCTCAATGGGATCGGATCCAGGTCGCGGCGGTCGAGCGCGACGCGCTCGGACCGGAGGGGCAGCAGGCGGTCCTCACTGACAACGTGATGGTCTTGCGGCGGCGTTAACCGATGGCCCGACACTTCGAGACGATCAGAGCACGGCCGCGCGTCCAGCATCGACGGGAACGACCGTCCCGGTGATGTAGCTGGACCTAGCCGTCGAGTGGGTTGGCCTTAATGCGGTCGGCAGCATTGTTGGCAACCGACGCGGCGGCGGCGCTGTCCGGCTTGCGTCTCGCCTGGTCTTCGAAGCACGCCAGGAATTCGCTACCGAATCCTTGCCTTGGATATCGCGCGAGTGTCAGCGCCCTTGCCTCCGGTGGGAACTCTTCCGGTCGCCGCCCGACTACGTCCCAGCTGGTAGCGACCTGCAAGAGGTGGGACTCGGGGTCAGCGGTCGAAGAGACGTCGTCGCGCATGTGTAGCACGATGATCTCCGATGCCCTGGCCGCCCGATCAGCTGGCCAGCCGGCCGCCACCCCGAACAACCATGCTAGATCCCCGCCCGCCTCTTCAAAGGACACTCGGTGACTGTCGAATGGCTCGGTGAGACCGATGTCGTGAAGCAGCGCCGAAACGTAATAGAGTTCGTCGTCGAAGGCGATGCCGTGCGCTGCGCCATACATCGCTCCCCACAAGTACGAACGGACGCAGTGGTTGAGTAACGCGGGCGAGTAGAAGCGGGCAGCCACTGAAAGTGCAGCTGTCGCCGCCGGTGTCTGCGGAAACATGGCCATAAGTTCCTTCCTCTCACGTAATTCCTCTCAGAACACAGTTTTTGAAAAGCTTGGTTTCTCACCAAGCTGGCTCTCGTGCAGTTTGGCGGCGGCGAGCGAACGTCTTATGAGCCGTGCGAGCGCCGCGGTTTGGAGAGAAAAGGTGAGTGCGAGGTGCTCACCGCTGCATGTCGTAGAAAGCGGCCTCACACGCGAAACACCTCCGCGCTAAACCGGGGGTGCTTCGCGTAGCTGTTTCTAGTGAGCGTGACCGTCGTGATCACCGTGGCCGCGCTCTCTTCCTCGGCAGGCTTCTCGGCCACCGGCGTTTCGGTGGCGAGCAGCATCCTGTCCGCTTCGCCGGCCGGTCATCCCAGGGGCGAGGTGCGCTGGCCGATCTTGTCGGTTGTTTCCATCGGCACCCTGGTGCCGTTGAGAAACAGGCTCAGGAGGCTGAACCACGCGATGGTGGCAATGTATTTGCGTGTCGTTGTCGTCCCGAACGTGTCGAGCAGGGCTTGCAGGGTGTCGTCGGTGAGCGTGCCGGACGTGAGGAGCTCATCGGTGGCTGCGATCAACAGCTGATAGTCAGCGTCGAGGTTGTCCAACGTGAGAGGGCCGTTGCCGGCGATCGTGTCGGTCTCGGATGTCGTGAGGCCCGCATTGTGGGCCATCTGTTCGTTCGCCTGCCACTCGTAGGGGCAGTTGAGTACCGACGCCGCACGCAAAATGATGACTTCACGGTGCTTGGCGTCGATTTCGCGCTCACCGAAGACGGCCTTCACCATGCCGATCAGCGCAGGAAAGAAGTCTCCGGTGCCGCTCATCATCTTCAGGACATTGAGTGCGGTGTCGGGGTCATACCCGTCGCCAAATGATCGGGCGATCACATCTTCGTCCGGGAGCGGAACCACCACCGACGCTCGGTACGGAGTGGGCTTTCCCATGGCTAGTCCTCCCAGTTGTTCCGCCAGATCGACGTTACCGCGAACGTTGCGAGTGAGCATCATGCTGGCGCCGATTTCGACGCAGAGACTGAGCATCCTCGGTCGGTTTCATCACCAAAGAGCTACGGGCGCACCGAGAACGTTCCGAACGTCGATGCAGTCAGCGGGGGGCATACAACCTGTCGACACGACAGCACAAAGATCATGCGCCGGAAAAGGATGAAGGGGCACGCCAACGTGCTGCGTGCCCCTTCACTACCCGCGGTTAGTGAGCGTGCCCGTGGTGATGACCGTGGCCGTGCTCGTCTTCCTCGGCAGGCTTCTCGACCATCGCCGTCCCGGTGGTGTTAGACATAAGCCACCGTCGACCACCAACAGACCGGCACTTGTAGTCGTCCGGATGAGCAGGGTCACCGAGACCACCACCTCACCTGAGCGCCAGCTTGCTGAGTGACGAGGTGGCCGCCGGACTTTGGAACACGTCGCCACTCGCGGAAGGCCTGTTCGAGGGGCGCCTCGTAGTCGGCGACCGCTCGATGTGGTTGGTGATGAGCTCGACCAGACGGTCGGTGACTCCGGGCGCGAGGTCATGGCCCATGCCGGCGATAGTGACATGGCGGGCTCCAGTGATGGCCGCCGCGGTGGCTCGCCCACCGCTGGGGTGCACGATGCGGTCGCGGTCGCCGTGAATCACCAACGTGGGCACGGAGATTCGACCCAGCTCGGCGGTGCGGTCGCCCGACTGGTAGATGGCGTTGATCTGCCGTGCGACACCGTCTCCGGCATCTTCGCGTAGACCGCGGTCCCAGGCCCCCGCCGCGTACTCGGCGGCACCGGCCTCGTCGAGCGGGAACCCGGTGCCCGCGAGGTGGCTCATCAGCCCCACGTGCTTGCCGATGAATTCCTCGCGGGTACGTGACCCAGGCTTGGACAACAGCAGCAGCGTCGACACGGCAGGCTGTCCGACCCGCTTGCCGCCGGTGGTGGAGAAGATCGACGTCAATGACAACGTCCGAGTGGGGTAGCGGGCCGCGATCGTCTGGGCGATCATGCCGCCCATCGACATTCCGACGACGTGGGCCTGCGCGACGCCGAGGTGGTCAAGCACCGCGACGGCGTCGCCAGCCATATCGGCCAGGTCGTAGCCGTCCCGGCGGGGGCGCCGCAGCGCCCTGCGCAGCAGGCTCGGCGGCGGTGTGGCGGCCGGGGTGGTGCGGCCGACGTCACGGTTGTCGAACCGGATCACGTAAAACCTCTGGGCAACAAGGCCGTCGACGATGGCCCGCGGCCACGAGGTCAGGTCCAGGGTCAGGCCGGCGATCAGGAGCAGGGGCGTACCGGACGGATCACCGTCCGTCCGGTAGCACACCTGCCGGCCGGCGCCGACGCGACAGAACTGGTCGATCATGCCGGCACCGCCACTGCGCTCGCGGCCGCGACCTGGCGGGAGGCGCCGAAGCGCAGGTTAGCGTCCACCACCGACTCGCTGCGAAGCACCTTGACGTCGGTGTAGTAGCTCGACGACATCATCCACGGGACGCCGTCACCCTGCCTGGGCATCAGGTCCAGCGCACGCTGGACGTACCCGGCGGAGAAGTCCAGCAGCGGCCGGGCCTCCATCTCCGGGTCGTCGACCTCGGGACGCGCGGTGTCGTAGCCGTTGGCGTCCATGTGGGTCAGCAGCCTGCAGAAGTGCTCACACAACAGCCCGACCTTGAGCGTCCACGACGAGTTCGTGTAGCCGACCGCGAACGCGAAGTTCGGCACGCCCGAGAGCATCATGCCCTTGTACGCGAACGTCTTGGCGAAGTCGACCGGCTCGCCATCGACGCTCAGGGACACCCCGCCGAACATCTGCAGGTTCAGACCCGTTGCGGTGACGATGATGTCGGCATCCAGGTGGCGACCCGACTCCAGCTCGATCCCGGTCTCGGTGAACGTCGCAATGCGGTCGGTCACCACCGAAGCGCTGCCGTCGCCGATAGCCTTGAACAGGTCGCCGTCGGGCACCGCGCACAACCGCTGATCCCACGGGTTGTAGTCCGGGTTGAAGTGTTCGTCGATGGGATAGCCCTGCGGCAGCTGCTTGGCGTTGAGGCGGCGGATCAGCTTCCTGGCCGGACCCGGGAAGGTCTGGCAGAACTGGTAAATCGCACGCTGTTTGACGATGTTCTTGCGCCGCGAGAGCGCGTAGCCGCGCTTATCGCCGAGCACCTTCTTAGCGGTGTTGGCGAAGACGTCCTTCGATGGCACCGCCATGATGTAGGTCGGCGAGCGCTGCAGCATCGTCACGTGCGCGGCCTTGCCGGCCATCGCTGGCACCAGGGTGACCGCGGTCGCGCCGCTGCCGATGATGACGACCTTCTTGCCGGTATAGTCCAGGTCCTCGGGCCAGTGCTGGGGGTGCACGATCTGGCCTTCGAACCGGTCACGGCCGTCGAACTGAGGGGTGAACCCCTCGTCGTAGCGGTAGTAGCCGCCGGCCATGAAGATCCAGTTGGCGCTGAACTGGACCAAGGTTTCGGTGTCGGTGCGCTCGACGTCGACCAGCCACCGCGCCTCGGCACTGGACCACGCGGCGCCGAGCACCTTGTGGTGGAAGCGGATCTTCTCGTCGATGCCGTTCTCGGCTGCGGTCTGGCGCAGGTAGGCCAGGATCTTGTCGGCGCTGGCGATGGCGTTCTCGTCACGCCAGGGCTTGAACTCGTAGCCGAAGGTGTGCAGATCGGAGTCGGAGCGAATCCCGGGGTAGCGGAACAGATCCCAGGTGCCGCCGGTGGCGCCGCGCGCCTCCAGGATGGCGTAAGACCTGCCGGGGTGCTCCTTTTGCAGGTAGTAGGCGGCACCGATGCCCGAGATACCGGCGCCGACGATCAACACGTCGACGTGCTCGATGTGGGTCGCGGTGGAAGCTGTGACGGTCATGGCTTGCTCCTGGATGAGTGATGTGGGTTTGTGCTGTCCATGATTGACGTCTCAGCCACCGTTTCCCAAGTGCAAAATGCCGTGAGTTTCGCGTTTCAGAGTGCATAGTGCACTACCTCGTTTAGAGTTGGCGCATGGCGTGGGAACCTCCGTCACCGCTGGTCGCCGAGCTGATCCGCCAGGGAGCGCAGATCGCACTGGATCCGCCGCCGGAGTGGCTCGACGAGATCGACCGCGCGACGCTGGCCGCCAGCCCCGAGGTCCGCGCAGACCCGGTGCTGGCTGCCGCGGTGACCCGCACCAACCGGGCCAACCTTCTGCACTGGGCCGCCGCCAATGTTCGCGATCCGGGAAGTCCGGTGCCGGCCAACCTGGGGGCCGAGCCGCTGGCCCTGGCCCGCGATCTGGTGCGCCGAGGCATGGACGCCGCCGCGCTGGACGCCTACCGGGTCGGACAAAACGCCGCATGGCGGCGGTGGATGGACACCGCCTTCGCTCTCACCTCCGATCAGGGCGAGTTGCGCGAAATGCTCGACGTGACGTCCCGCTCTATCAACGAATTCATCGACGCGACACTGGCCGGCATCAACGCCCAAATGCAAACCGAGCGTGAGGAGCTGACCCGAGGCACACACGCCGAACGCCGAGAAGCCGTCACCCTGATCCTCGAGGGCGCGCCCATCACTCGCCGTCGCGCCGAAGCCCGTCTTGGCTACGCACTCAACCAATCCCATACCGCGGCCATCGTGTGGACCGACGAGCCCGACAGCGACACGCATTCCCTCGAGCGAGCCGTCAACGCCCTAGGGCAAGTGGCCGGCACACGTCCGCTCAGCGTGATCGCCGGCGCCGCCACCCGCTGGGTGTGGATCGGCGGCGGGAAACGCTTGACCGTCGCGCATCTGCATAGCGCGCTCGAGCAATGCCCCACCGTGCGGGTCGCCGTCGGCCCGACCGCCACCGGAATCGACGGCTTTCGGCGCAGTCACCTGAATGCCCTCACCACCCAGCGGATGCTCGCCCGCATGGAATCCCGCCAACGCATCGTGCTGTTCACCGACGTCCAACTGGTGGCGATGCTCACTCTCGACCCGGAAGGCGCCGACGAATTCATCACCCAGATACTCGGTGACTTCAGGCACGCGGCACCCGAATTGCGCAGCGCCGTAGAGACATTCATCAACGAGCAGTGCAATGCCTCTCGTGCAGCGGCGCGCCTCTACACCCACCGCAACACCTTGACCGAGCGACTGCACCGCGCCGAAAAGCTACTTCCGCGCCCCCTGGAAGAATCCAGCGTTCACGTCGCCGTCGCCTTGGAAGCGTTGCGGTGGCGTGGCGATGTCGCCTTAGATTCCACGAAAGCAAGCGCCAGCACACCCGGCAGGCGCTGATAGCCGCCGTCACGCGGCTGTTCGATCAGAAGGGGCACGAGAAGATCCGGGCTCGGCCCGGGACCGTTCACTTGATGACATCGGCTCGCGGGAGCGGGTCGCCAGTCAGCGACGATCGAGGAGTCGGCACTGGACGCTTCTTGCCGGACAATTCTTGCCGGACAAGACGAACAAACGAAACACCCCCGGCGATAAACCGGGGGTGCTCCGTGTTGATGATTCCTAGTGAGCGTGGCCGTGGTGATGACCGTGGCCGTGCTCGTCCTCGTCGGCGGGCTTCTCGACAATTGCCGTTTCGGTGGTCTCGAATTGCAGCCGCGCGCAGTCGTCCCGAGCGCGACCTGACGACTGAGCGCAAGAAGCTCTGCACTGACTAAAGCGCGCACAGAAGGTCGACTAGGGTCCTGGACCATGCAGTATTCGGCGCGTGCCCATTCGCCCGTACCCCGTCTGGGTGAAGGTTTGTCGTTGCGCCGAATGCCAGCCCACTGGATGTTGGGGCGCCTCGGAAAGCGCGTGATGCGACCCGGCGGATTTGAGCCGTCTCGCGCGATGGTCACGGAGCTAGCCATCGAGCCCAGTGATGACGTTGTAGAGATGTGGCCGGGCCTCGGACGGACGACCGCTTTGGCTGCAGGCTTCGGCCCACGGTCTTATGTCGGCATAGAACGGGGCCCGGCGGAGGCTGCGCGGGCGCAGCCCATGATGCCTTCTGAGCAGCGCTGCATCGTAGCGCCCGTGCACAACACCGGGCTACCGTCAGGCTGTGCGTCGGTCGTCTTCGGGGAGGCGCTTCTCACCTTGGAGCCGATCTCTCGCAAGCACGCCATCGTCGAAGAGGCGTTTCGACTGCTCAGACCTGGTGGCCGATATGGCATTCACGAATTGCTCCTCCAACCGGACTCGCTCAGCGAGCGGGCCAAAGCCGAGGTCCAGCGAGAACTGACGAAGGTACTTGCGGTGGGCGCACGTCCGCTGACCCGATCCGAATGGCACGCCCTCCTCGAAGACGGGGGCTTCCACGTCCGCAACGATGCGATCAGTCCGCTGCTGCTGCTTGATCCCAAGACCGTCGTCGCCGACGAAGGCGTCGGCGGAACGTTGAGTATCGCAGTTCGCGCGCTGCTACATCCCACAGTGCTGCCGAGGCTGGTCAACATTCTTCAGGTCTTCCGACGATACGGCGAGACACTCGGTGCGATCACCGTAGTAGCCGATGCGTTCCCTGGACCGAACCGCTAAGCAAGCAAAGCACCCCGGGAATAAGTGCCGGGGTGTTTCGTGCTGCAATGCCGACCGTGGGGCTTGCGTTGGGAAATCGTTGGTATTTCGCAGATGCAGACAAGCCCCACAGTCGGGCATCAACCGCTAGTGAGCGTGGCCGTGGTGGTGGCCGGCGTGCTCGTCCTCGTCGGCGGGCTTCTCGACAATCGCGGTCTCTGCCGTCAGGATGCCCAGGGCCCGACGCCGCCGACCTTCTCGATCGTAATGCGTGTCAGGTACCCGGGCGGCGCGTCAGGCGGCGGGAAATTGCCGCCTGCGCCGAACATCGCCGTGTTCAGCTCGTCGAGCAGTTCAGGTGCGCCGCCCTCCTCGCCAAACCGGGCAACGGCTAGCTCGCGCCCGCCGCGATCACCTGGTCCACCTCGAGGGCCCGGCCGGCCATCTCGGCGTGTGCCTTGTCCAGCGCGTCGGCCTGATCCTCGTCGGCC
>Ga0210409_10005594_pt1 | contig 13187 bp, 10 predicted proteins | sample IncBWH17MmetaG_FD_161649 | JGI IMG/M metagenome (GOLD analysis project Ga0210409, IMG submission 161649) | Forest soil microbial communities from Barre Woods Harvard Forest LTER site, Petersham, Massachusetts, United States - Inc-BW-H-17-M | ecosystem: Environmental > Terrestrial > Soil >...
GGGGTTATATACGGTGGGACGCTAAAAGCCCCCCATCCCCCTGGCGAGCGTGCGCGCGGACGTTCGACGAGCGCCGTGCGATGAGCGGCGAGCGAGCGGACGGGCGGACGGCGTGCGGCGCGCGGTGTGCGGAGAGCGGGCGAGCGGAGGGCGGGATGGCGGAGGGGACTGTATTCGTGATTCCAACAGTTGAGATTTCTACTGGGAATGTGAATGGTCCGAGCGCCCACTGAATGAATCCCCACTACTGTGGCAGCCCCACCTTCCGCACCAATTCGGCAAACCGAGCATCGGAGCGCAGCGAATCGAGCAGGAAATCGGTGTTCAAACCGATCAAGTTGAAATCGCGCTCCTGGTATGCAATGTCAAGCGATTTGAAAGCCTGGTCATAGTTTCCTAAGTCGGTATAGAGCTGCGCAATCTTGTAAGCAGACGAGTAGCCGGTTTTGCGTTGAGTCTGTCGAATTTCAATGCCTTTAGTGAGCGCGCCCTTCCAGCCTCCTAAGCGAAAGCCTTCTTCCAAAGCAGAAGCGAATTCGGTTTGCTTCTTGTCGCCATACAATTGACCATATGCTTTCCACTCTTTAATGACCTCCGGGTACATGCGCTTTGCCCAATACGCAGTCGCTAAACAAGGGTGCACTTCGGCAAATGTCGTGTTTTCATCCGCCAACTTCTTACAGACGACGATGCTTTCGTCATACCGTCGTGCCCACCTGTGAACGTCACCGATCTGGACGCTAATTAGCAGTGAGGACGGATCGAGCAGGTGAGCACGATTGATTTCAGCAAGGGCTTCCTGCTCCCTGCCACCAATCATGCCGATGTCGAAAGCGTAAAAATGGTGAACCGTGGCATGATTGGGATCAAGTTTCAGAGCCTTCTTGAACTCAGCCTCTCCTCCGGCAAAATCCCAGTCGAACTCCATTAGATTGTCGCCCAGAACAGCATGGGCAAGGGCCAACGATGGATCTAGCTCCATTGCTTTGCGGGCAGCGGCACTCGACTTCGGAAAAACCTCGCTGGGACGTTGGTCACCATTGCCCGCCCAATAGGCGCTAGCCAAGACTGAATATGCCTGAGCGTATGCGGGGTCTTTGGCGATGGCTTGGTTTAAATAGGAGATTGCGGTGGCCAAATCCGAAGAAGTTTGTTTATTCCAATAGTAAAGGGCCTTCAAATACAACTCGTAGGCCTCTGGATTTTGCGTGCCCTGTTTGTTGACATTCTGCCTCTCTGAAGTGCTGAGCTTGGAACGCAACTTTTCCGCGATGTCACCAGCAATCTGCTGCTGCAACGCAATGAGATCAGTACTCTTGCCGTTATAGTGTTGACCCCACATTTCGGTGTTATCTCGAACATCCGTCAACTCCGCGCTCACTTCCACATTGTCTCCGTGCGGTGTTAAGCGTCCGCTTACCAGAGCTGAAACACCCAGCTCGTTCCCAATGTTCTGTGTATCTACGTCCTTTCCTTTGTAACGAAAAACAGTGTTGCGAGACTTCACCTTCAGTTCAGGTACCCGGGTGAGGCTTGCAATGAGTGATTCTGTGATCCCGTCACTCAGGTAATCGGTACTGGCATCTCCACTGACGTTGGTGAAAGGCAGCACGGCGATAGAGTCGATCGGTGCTCTCCGGCCAATTCGCGAAGACCAAATTCCCAGTGCTGCTAGTCCGATGATCGCAATGCAGGCAGAGAGCGTGATCCACAACTTGCGATTGTTGAATGTCTTTTCAGGTAAAGCGTGCGCAGCAGAAATTCTCCCGGACTCGTTGTCGCGTTTGAGGCGTTGCAAGTCGGTACGAATGTCGGAGGCGTGCTGGTATCGAAGGTTTTGATCTTTTTCCAGACACTTGCTGATAATCTCCTCGAGCTTTAGCGGTAGGTCGGGATTGATGCGAATGGCAGGAGTTGGAGTACGATTCAGGATCGACTCAAAAATGACTCCTGAGCTTTCACCACGGAACGGAACCGTTCCCGTTGCCATTTCATAGAGCACTGCTCCAAAAGAGAACAAATCCGTGCGACAGTCGAGGTCCTTTGCCCGCACCTGCTCCGGGGACATATATGAAACCGTTCCTACGGCTGCACCGGGACTGGTTAAATGCTGTTCATCAATCGTGCGCGTCTGTGTGTTGCCAGACGCCATCGGGCTTGAAGAACTTCCTCCCGGTGCCGCGATTTTCGCCAGCCCGAAATCCAGAACCTTGGCGTGCCCGCGCTCAGTTACGAAAATGTTCGCCGGCTTGATGTCGCGATGAACGATGCCTTTCGAGTGCGCTGCATCGAGGGCATCTGCAATCTCTATAGCCAGCGACAGAATTAGTTCGCTTTCCAGCGGACGGCCACCGATGCGGTACTTTAGCGTGGTGCCATCCAGAAACTCCATAGCGATGAACGACTGCTCGCCACTCTTGCCAATGTCATAAATCGTGCAAATGTTGGGGTGGTTGAGAGCAGAGGCTGCACGAGCCTCCCGTCGAAAGCGCTCCAGTGCCTGCGGGTCTCGGGCCACGTCATCAGGCAGGAACTTGAGCGTAACAAAACGACCAAGCTCGGTGTCCTCGGCTTTGTAAACGACGCCCATGCCGCCCCCACCGAGCCTTTCGACGATGCGGTAGCGCGAGATGGTTTGGCCGATCACAGCGCGCGAATCTTACGTCGATACAACGGGCAAGTCAATGAATACAGAGCGTCGCGGTGCCTTAACGCGATGGTCGGCGATAATCACCGAAGGAGTGAGCAGCCAACTCCCGCCCGGTTTCATCTCTCACCCTTTCGACAATAACTGCACCGTGTGCCCGGTGAACTGTATCCGGTGTTGTAGCAATAGGGGCATGCCTGCGAAGCAAGCACCCCGAAAGGAAAGATTCGCGCCAGTTCCAGCGCGGTTTTGAAGCTGTTGCGGGGACGTTTTCGCACCGGACCGCTCTTCGGACTCGAGGGTTGGGGAGCCGAGCCCACCACAGTTTGCTGAGATACGCGCGAGGGATCGGGTGCACGCACCCCGGAAAGTGTGGATCGCACCGACGCAGGCGCACTCGTCTTTCCCACGCGCTTCCGCTTGCGGTATTCCCGCATCCAAGCCGCTCTCCGTGCTGGATCACGATAAGGCATATATTCACTCAGATGCGTGCACCCGTGTACCCGTGTACCCTCAAACGATCCATGACCTAAAAGGCAGGTGTGCACACTGGCTAAGGTTAAAACGCCGGGCCTGGGTTTTCTCTCAAAAAGATAATTACCTTCATGTATGTAGAACACTTTCCCCGGAATTTCGCGAACTATGCTGTGCACCTCATTTCATGTCTTCATAAACTCGCATCAGCAAGCGCCAGCTGTGCAATTGAATCAGTTTGCCCCGGAACGCGCGGCGAATTACATCGCGATCGAGCCTGGCTTTTCTTGCCAGCTTCTTGATGGAAAATCGCCCTTTTAGCTTTTCGATAACCGCTTGGTGTAAGGTTCTTCTGGAGCCCGGGGACCGGTGTTTCAGAGGTTTGTATTCGAGCGGAGGCTCCATGAGGATGTCGGCCAGATTGTCTCCCGTTTCCCGTTTACGCTCCACTTCCTTACCCAGGTAGTGGAACTCATCTGTAGCATGAATCTGCCAGCGGCCCAGCAGTCCGGCGCGATCTCCGCCTGGGTACTTCATCTCTTTATGGTGGTGATAGGCAAACAAAGCTCCGCCGTAGAGTTGTGGCATGGGAACATTGGGGTCGTCATGAATCACACCATTGATCACAGTTTCTCTGGAGCGGTCGTGCAAGCTGTAAACCTCTCCTGTGTCTTTATCGACATATTTGAGTTTTGGCCATTGCTCGGGATGCAAATTGAACGACGTGATCAGGACTTGCTTTGGCCTGAAGGGATTTTCTACAAGCACGGGTGAGATGCAAAAATTGAACGGACGGGCTTTGTCCGGGTCCAACTTGCGCAGCGCCGCCAGCTCGCGGGGAGTGTTGACGCGCACTTTGCGCATCGCGAGATGGTTCAAGAAGGGATGATGTCCGTCCGTGTGAGCCGCATAGTCTGAAAACTGTTGTTTCAGGATATGTTCCCAGTCATCGAAGGCCAATGCTGGATATTTCTCGTCGTTGGCACAATCTCTGGGCTTGACCCATTTACGCTTGTCGGGTTTGAAGTAGCACCCTACGCCGTGCTGGGAGGGCTTTATGATTTGTGGATTGCGCGGATCGCCACGGAAGCCAACATAGCGCTTGCTGGCAATCCCGAAGTAGCGCAGCTCCACCTGTTTCCCATCGGCTGAAAAATTCACGTCCTCTTTCCTGAACAGGTGAGGGATGACCTTCGAGTCATAGGGCGAGATGACATCAAAGCGCATAAATAGCTGATCTGCCTGTTGCCAGCTGAGGGCGCGCACCGCCGCGCTTCCGTCAGGCAATCGCTCCAGCCCACTTTCGCAGGGAAACAATCCGCCGGATTCGTTTGCGATAACCAAGATCGAATCGGTGTCCATCATGGCGTGGCATCCGCCCGCGTCTCGAACCAAGCGCTCGGCCATCGCCAGCACCAAACGTCCGCCCGCCGTAATCAAGCTGGCGGCGGGAATGAAGCTATAGTGGCCAGGAGTTTCAACCTTCGCGGAGCGGATCACAAAGTGGTCGTCTCCTGAGAACACCTCGACAAGCTTGGCGCGGTTTTTGCTGTACGTCCGTGCATTCAATTCGGCGAAGCATCCGTAAAGGGCGTTGGCAATGATCTTCAGCAGCCGCACGTGCGGGTGATGTTTGTCGCTCTGTTTCAAGGACTGGCGTTCTTCAATGATCGCTGTGAAGAAATTGTCGGTTGCGGGATGGAAGACGCGTTTTCCGATCCTCACATCTTGAAGACCTTCCTGGACTCCTTCGGGAGCTAGGCGGAAGGCCTCAAGGACTTCCGGTACCCGTCCGTTCAGAACGTCTGCCGCTAGGTCCGGGCCGGCCGACCAAAGCGCCTTCTCGGAATGGAGATGGTTAATTCCAATGGTTGGGTTCTCGCCATCGTACTTTATACGGCTGGGCAGCAGATCACCCTGGGGCCTGATTTTGGCGAAGAAGGCCAGCTGGCGGATGATCTCGCGGTTGAACAGCTGCTCCAGAGTGAGATGTGCGAGAAAATCTCTTGCCCACTCGGTGCAGTATTCAACCCTCACTTCCTTGGCGCGTATCAATTCCCAGACGCCGAGGTTCGCTGCCATCGTGGGGTACTCGCTTGTGACGTCATAAAGAACACCGGGCACATTGCTGTGACGGGCGCGAGATTCGCTTCTGCCCCCAAAAAAGGATTGTGCCCCACGTCCCAGCACTTTGTCCGAAACATTCTGGAACTTCACACTCGGCGGGGTAAGGCCCGTGTCTTTCAGAAAGCCCTTGGTGAGGCTGGCTGAGGAGAACACCTGTTCAGGGCGAATGGATAAACCAAAGCTGTCGAATTCACACTTGACGGCGTTCAGCAGGTTAAGTGTGGCGGCAACGTCTTGGCGCGCATATTTGATTTCTGCCACGACGATTTGGCCCGTGGGCTCATGGTTTAACTTGCCCTTTACCTCGTACTCCTTGCAGGCGGCCTTGAGGCTGAGATGCCTGTTGCGCAGAGCGAAGACCATGTGAGCGACATCCAGGAACCGGCCCTTGGGAACCGGCCAGCGGTACGGAATGGGTTTTCCGTCCTTATTGCGAGGGCGGCCTCCTGTGAGGCGGAAGAATGCTCTGTGGGAATCCATGGGCGTGATGGTGACGCGGGGGCGGAAGATGTCGGGCCGCACCTTGCCACGCGTGTGGTGGGTGAACATGATGAAGGACCATGCCTCGTTACCCACGGGTTTATAGCTGTGAGCCAGCCTCGAAATATCGAAACTCAGGTTGTAGCCTGCCAGTACCCCGCCTGCCATGATGACGTCCCAGAGTGGACCGTTCACAAACTCATCGCGGCTCATGATCAGCATCTTGGTTGAGTTGCCAGGCGCGACATCTGCCTTGTGAGTGCGGGCATACTCACGCAGCAGCTTTATGGCGTTATTGTCCAGGTCGTTGCGATAAAAAATTCCCTCCTCCTGGCAGGCATAGTGGCCGTCGGGCTGCAATTTGCACCAGCGCCAGAATCCGAAGTTCAATTTCTGGTCCAGCCCGATGGTGGTCTCGCAGTCGATTACCAAGAGATCCTTAGCCCATTGGGGTAACGATTTTGGCTCCCACCCCGCCTTGCTTGGAGACTCCAGTGCCAGTCGGGTGTGAGCGCGCACATAAACGGGAAGATGCAGTTCGGGTTCGAAGATCATGAGTGCCTCGCTGCCGTAGAGCGTCGCGCAACTGTTGCCCGATGACTTCACGGTTGCATTCATTTCGTGCCACCCTCTTCACCTCCTTTCACAGAAACTTTCTCCCGTTCTTCTTTGTCCAACTCCTGCGCCCAGCGGCGCAGGTGCTCCGCCTCCACGTCATGGAACAAGGCCAGCGCCCGTAACCTGGCTGCAGTTCGCGCGGGCACGCGGCCCTCACGCTTACCGAAAGTGGCTCCGGCAATTGGCGCTCGAAAGTGCAGCTCGTGTTGGCAGTTAAAACACACGATGACCTGAAAGGCTGGATCACGCTGCCAGCCTGTGAGGTGATGACCCTGGAGTCGCATCAGGCGATTGGGATTGGATTCGCCGCATAGAATGCAGACTGGGTTCTCGGACCCGAGCCGCATCAGGTGGCGCGCTCCGCGCACGGCCTTCTGCCGTGGGTTCACGACGTGCCCCCAGGCTCCACGTAAAATTCGTCGATGCGGATTCCAGCATCGGCCAGGCGCTTGATACGCTGCCAGTCAGTCAGCACTGGCTGCTTTTCCTTGCCGAAGGCAACACCTTCGAACTCCTTCAGAGCCGACGGCGGCAACTTTCCGCGCAGGACTTTGTCCACAGTCTTGTCATAGCGCGATGCGAAAGCCGCTTCTTTGTAGCTGTGCACCGCAACATTGCGCACGTCGCCGTCGCGGTAACGCAATGGGACATAAATCTTGACGTCGCGCTTGTAGGTGTCGCCCTTGGTGACCTGGATCGTGCCGTCGGGACGACGCCGATACAGCCCAGGAAACTTCAAGAACGAAGTGAGGGTGGTGTGCTCCTGTCCCAGAGCTTCCGACAACGTCGCTTCACCACGGCGTACTAGAGCGGCAGCAGCGAACACTCGCCTGCGGGTCTCCGATCCAACCGGCTTACCCCACGGGTCGCGACGCGATATACTGGCTGTGGATTTCGGTTTTCTAGCGCCGCTGCTGGAGCCTTTACCAGAGGATGATCCAGGGCGGCGTGCTTTTTTGCGCGCCATGGGTTTACACCTTCACTTCGAGCACTCCTGGCTGACTTTCATCCCTGCTCCCGAAACGATGTGGCCATTTCGCCGTTACCTATATTCCCTGGGCGTCTGCGCTCGGCTATCACAACGCTCGGATTTTGGTCAGCAGTCATCGTCTGGCCTGCCCTCCGCTCGGCCCGTCATTAGCCTGCAATCCGGCGTGCGCGATGGCTAAATGGCAGCACCATCGAAGGTCAGGTTAGATGGCGAGCCGAGCGCGGACATGGCAGCATTCCGCTTTGAGGGAATCAGCCCACGTTGATGTACTGACCTTCGGAACCTCCTTTAATTAGGTGGATTTTCTTTCCGGCCCATTGCTCGGACTTACTACCAAGCTTGTCAATGAGCATGTCCAGGAGGACCGACCCCGAACGGAGCCCTACGGTATACTCTTGCTTGCCATTGCGGACATCGATCAAGAAATCGGAGTACTGCATATTCTTGGGAGCCTGCCGAAACTCCAGAATGGTGTAGTCTCCGCCTTTCGCAGAGATGTCCTTTGCCTTGAGGAAAGGCCGTTGTTTAAAGCCTTTCCTCGTGTCTTTTGAGCGATGCGTTTTCAAATCCATTGTTGTTATCCGTTCTCCGACCTTGCTTGAATCCTTGCTCACGGTTTCCTGTAGGTCGGCACAGGGCCGTGAAACTTTCCGCACCTCGGGCACTCGATACACTCCATACACCGCGACCAAGACGGTTCGCATGTGTGGCCTTGCTGCGCTCGGAGACATTGCGCGCGCCACGGCGACGGGCTAGAATTGGGTTGCGAGTTCGAGATTTACGCTGGTCAGGAGAACCTTTGCGGGGGCGATCCTGACCAGTTCGCTTTCTGGCCATAAAAGTTCACCGAACTGTTCTGAGATCCGCTCCGGATTCCCCTTGCTGACTTCCACTTCGTTCAGCTGCCAGGCCGAGACGTGCCAAGCGACGCAGTCCCGCTGAGAATGAAACCTCTTGTTTGCGCGCATAAAGGTGAACAGAGCGAATCAGGGAAGGCGTCAGCGAGACGCTGATCTGTCGTGGCGAATTTTGTTTCGTAAAGGCGGGCATCCTACCTCCTCCAATTTATACGTACGTTTTGTCGGTTAATTCGCATAAATTGTGATCGCAGTATAAGCCCTGCCTTACCTCGTAATTCGTTTAACTAGCTTGTTAGCAGTGCGTTGGGATTCGTTAGGCCAAAATATCATCCGTATAATTCAATTGCCAATGCCATAATCCAACGTATAATTTGAATCGAATTCGCTGATTCGAACGCAAAATGCCGAGACACAGGAAGTCCTCAGAAAAGGCTCCGCAAAGAGACGAAAAGGCACTTGACACGTTTTCCAAGAAAACCGGCAGGGGCCGTCCGCCAATGGTGCGTCCCAAAGAAATCGTAGGCCGAGCCGATAACAACCGCTGGATTCTGGATCAAGTCTGGGAAGGCTTATGGCCTTTGCTTTCGAGAGCAAACAGCGAAGACGAAGTCACAAAAGCTTTTCAGGAAGGTGCTGGTCCCTACACGAATCAGTTCGTGCCTGCTTTCTCAGCCCTAATACTTGACGTATTGCGGGAGAAGACATTTCCCAAGCGACGAAAACCACAAACAAATTTCTTAGCCGATTCGTTGGCAGCAGTGGGTATTGTTCGTCCGCGCCGCTCCCGCGACATCTGCGCAGCGGAACGAACGAAGGAGCAACGTGAGCATCACATTCTTCGGTATGAGTATTACGTCGAGTGTTCTTGCGGGTATAAGGGGCCTTCGAAGGAGCATGCCTGCCGAAAGTGCGGGGCGAAGATTAATCAAGTTTTTCTGCAGCTGAATAGGTCTATGTGAACATCGGGCCTGGCCGCTGTTCGAAGCAGCGACCAAGCCCTAACCGAAAGGAGACTGTAGCTCCATGACGGCTTCGCACACCCTAGCGCGTTCCCCCATCCTGGGGCAAATTTCCAAGCATGGAATCTTAGTAATGTCGGGCTTCGGTTTGCGTTTGAAAGTCCAAAACGGGCACCTGAGCGCTGAGTGGGGAATCGGAGAGGAGCGTCACAACGTTTGCTTGCCGCGTGTGAATCGCAATTTAAGGCGTGTCATCATTATCGGCAGTGATGGGTTTGCGACGTTCGATGCGATCCGCTGGATTACAGATATCGGTGCGTCGCTGATCTTCCTCGATCGTCGAGGCAAACTTCTATTCGCATCGACGCCCACCGCTCCGAGCGATGTGCGGATGCGAAGAGCACAATCACTCGCTCTGGGAAATGGCACAGCTTTGAGAATCTCCAGGGAGCTCATCTCGCAGAAGCTCGATGGACAGGCCGCTCTCGTTCGTGACATGTTGCATAACTCTGTGGCAGCGGATGCGATTCTCCGGTGCAAAGCTGATTTGGCGGAAGCGGAAAGTATCGAAGCCGTTCGAATCATAGAGGCTCAAGCAGCGAAGATGTATTGGGGTCAATGGGCCGATGTGCCGATTCGGTGGCCGCGCAAGGATGAACGTCGGGTACCGGCAAACTGGAAACGATTCGGTTCCCGCATCTCGCCAATAACGCACAGCCCGCGCCTGGCTGCTAATCCACCTAACGCGTGCATGAACTTAATCCACGCATTGTGTGAATCGGAGTGCCGCATAGCCCTAATTGCGATGGGATTGGACCCCGATATCGGCCTGCTACATGTTGATGCACCTAACCGGTCAAGTCTAGCGAATGACCTTCAGGAAATTCTCAGGCCGAGGGTGGATTCTTTTGTACTTAACTGGATGCAGACAGAGGTTTTCCGCAAAACAGATTTTTGGGAAGACAGAAATGGGAATTGCCGCATCGCCACGTCGCTAGCTACCAAGCTATGCGAGACGTCGCAGGTGTGGTACAGACTTGTGGCGCGCGGCGCCGAATACATCGCGCAAGAGTTATCGAGTTCAATTCGTAAACCCGCGCCGTACACACGAGCTATTGCTACTCGGCTCACCCAGAGCACAAAACGGGCTGTGAAAGGCAGCAACCTGCCAGCGGTCACGATGCCAAAGCACGAACACTCGTGCGGCGGGTGCGGAAAGACGATTAGGACTGGGCGAACCCATTGTGGTCATTGCGCCATTGAGAGCGCAACGCAGCGCCTTACAAATGCCGCGAGTACTGGACGGGTGGTTGCGCATACGGCGGCAGCCCGCGCCAAACGGAGTGCCACTCGCCGACGACACGCACACGCATGTTCAACCTGGAACTCTGCGACTCAACCAGCTTGGCTTACGCAAGACTTCTTCGCCCGAAAGGTGCAGCCGCTTCTTGCCAGCATATCAACATCAAAGATAGCCGGAACGATCGGGGTATCGCGCTGGTACGCGGGGCGCATCCGCGAAGGATACCGCCCGCATCCGAGGCACTGGCACGCGCTGACTGAACTTGTGGAACTCTTTCCCACTTTGGAAGAATGCCCAGGGCGGTAGCAACTGACTCTTAATCTCCTCTAATCTCCTCGGGTTTCTGTGCACCTAAGCGCACCTGAAAGCATCATGCTGGAAGGACGAGTACTTAGCAAATCAGCACAGTGCATTGGCGTGCAGAACGCACGGGGTTCCAAAACCAACTGGCACCAGAACTGACACCGTCAGGGACGATGCGTGCAATGGGGATGTTGACCAGCTAGGCTCTCTTCAACAAACGGGTAATCCCCACCAAAATCACGGCTCCAAGTTTTTCGAGAGCAGGTCAGGGCGAGGTTGACCGTTACGCAGTTCTTGGTGTTTTCCACAGGTCTAGCAGTTTTGAGTCTTGACAAGAACAAAACCCAAGCGCAGTGTTACAGGGCGACTTACGTCACGCGATAACTAGCCATAACGATGATGCGGGTTTCAGTTAGTCGCCACTGAACCCAAGGCACGGCGCATTCGGCCCCCCGTTGGTATACGGCCTGTCGCAAATTCCTGGAAGACATGAACCCACGGCCCCCATTGGTATGCGGCCTGTTCGATCATTCCTGAACCCACGGCCCCCGTTGGTATACGTCCTGTTCGCTCATTCCTGGGAGACATGAACCCAGTTCACACCAGAGAGGAGATCAGTATGAAAATAAGCCTTATCCGGGGTCTCATGGTCGCTGCATTGGCATGCTGCCTTGCCTTCACCTGTACCTTGCTCTTTGCACAAGGGCCGGTCCGTGTTCCAGTGTCGCGGCCTCCCTCGGCCAAGACCCGACCCCCGTTTTTCCCGGTTGGCGCAGCTCACCTATTTAATCGCGCAGCTGGCAAAGGCAACGGTGGCGGGCTGTTGGTCGGCCAGAGCTACGATGGAATTGACTTCATCGGGTCCAACTGCTTCTGCTTGCCGCCCGATACCAATGCAGCCGTGGGCGACAACTACGTCGTCGAGACAGTGAACCTTCAAATCCGTGTTTTCAACAAGGCTACGGGCGCAGTGCTGCTCGACGAACCCCTCTTCGTATTCTTCGGTGGCTTCGGCTTCGGCAGCGACCCATACGTGCTGTACGACGACATTGCCGACCGTTGGTACGTTACGGGTATTGACGGCTCTTTCACTGGGCTGGTCTTGGCGGTGTCGGCGGACGGCAACCCGCTCGACGGGTTTCCAAACATGTACGACATCACGAACGGCATTGGTGGTGGCCCCGACTACCCGAAGATTGGTTACAACAGGGACGCGATCTTTGTCACCTATAACGATTTCGGTCCTGCCGGCACCGCCGGCGCTACGATTGTCTCGATCGACAAGGCGGCTGCCTCGTCGGGGACTCTGACCTACTTCGTCTCAACGCCGGAATTCCAGTTTCGGGCGATGCCGCCAGCCCAGATGCACGGCGATAACAAGGGCGGCACCGAGTGGTTCGTCTCGACCGACGGAACGGATGGGGGCGGGAACACCATCCGCGTCACTGAGATGACCAATTACCTCTCGAACACACCGAACTTCACGTACACGTCAATGCCGGTCAACCCGTACCAGTTCGCACTCACAGCCGATCAGCCCGGAGGGCCTGGCACCGTCACCACATTCCCGAATACGACAACCACCCAAGTTCACTGGCGCAACGGGCACTTAGTGACGTCCTTGGCTTCCAGCACCGCAGCGGATGGATTCGTATATCCCAAGGCTCTGTGGTTCCAAATCGACGTGAACGGAAACGGTTCAGTCAAGCCGAGAATGATAAAGTCAGGCGTGATTGACCCCGGTCCGGGCGTCGCGGTCCAAATGCCGTCTGTGGATGAGGACAAACAGGGGAACTTGGGCTTCACCTGGATGGAATCGTCGAACGCTGAGAACCTGTCAATGTGGATCGGCAACCGCTACACCAACGGCAATTTCACATCCGAAGCTGTCGCTCCGGGCGGCGGCTTCTTCTACTTTAGCTTTCGGATAGGTGATTACAGCTCGACGGTGGTCGATCCGTCTGATGGCAGGACATTCTGGTCAGCCAATGAATACATCGGCGCCAATGGCGGGCCAGACCCGTTCACCAGTGATGTCTGGCTGACGCATATCGCCTCGTTCAGAGGGAGGTAGGTATAGCGTCACGCAGTGTCAAGGCCCATCAAATGATCAATGTGGGTGTGGACCGGCACCGAGCAATTCGTGCTGGTCCACGCTCTCTCGGCCGCAGCTCACCAATTCGAAAACCACGAACGCACCGAGGCAGACTCAAAGCACCACTAAGAGGGCGCGAGTTGTGAAACTCAAATCCATCGGACTGGAATCGAGCGACTATAGCGGATAGACCTTCCAAAAGCCCCTCTGAACTCGCCCCTCCAAGAGGTTGATTTGTAAGCCCTAGTGGTATGGTAAGAGTACCTTCCAAAATCACTTGTTTTTGGAAGTGTTCTCGGATCGCTAGTTAAGGGTCTGTTACGGTCGAGA
>Ga0210409_10005599_pt1 | contig 13183 bp, 8 predicted proteins | sample IncBWH17MmetaG_FD_161649 | JGI IMG/M metagenome (GOLD analysis project Ga0210409, IMG submission 161649) | Forest soil microbial communities from Barre Woods Harvard Forest LTER site, Petersham, Massachusetts, United States - Inc-BW-H-17-M | ecosystem: Environmental > Terrestrial > Soil >...
CGGCCAGACGGCGACCCTGAACTGGACGTTTGACAAAGGAGCGAGCCCGGGATGGTACGGGGTGACGCTCAATTTTCAGATGGACGGGAACTACAAGCAAGATTCGTACAACGTGTATCTGGATAATCTGACGCTGGCGTACCAGTAGGAACCACGCGTGTCCTGGGTCGCAAGTGGTCACTGTCTAACCCAGAGTGATCGTCGTCACCGGCAGCCGTGGCGACGATCACGGTTTTTTGAGCGCGACTTCCTGTACAAGCAGAAACAGCACTGTGGCAGTCCCCCAGGCCCTTTCTTTACCGCAGTGCGATGAGGTCCGGCCCCGTACTCCCCCTGCAATGTGCGTGACTGAGTAAGTGCGTACCCTTTCTTCGTAAGAATTAGAAGCATGGTTTGTGGGTTGTGACGTGAGACGTTGTTCCAGCACGACTCGTGCGTTTGATGGTTGTTGAGCAGCACCGAGTGCCACTTCGTCAAGCACTCCTCGCTGCGCCAAACTGATTATCCGTTGGTCACACTCGCGCAAATGCAATTGCGAAGAGACGGGAAAGGTCTGTTCGGAAGTGATTCGATTCGCTCTGGAGAAATATATGGCTAATAACCGACGGGACTTTCTGAAGAAGGCTGCTGTGGCCGGTGCACGAATGGCGTTGTACCCAGCCCTTGGTAAAGGACGAGCATGGGCGTTTGCGCAGAGCCCCACGAGTCTGCGCAAGTTCGTGACTTCCGTGCCTGGACTCGGGCCGTCAGCCAAGAATGAGATCGGCCAGTACATACCGCTCGCGACCAAGCATTCCGTGAACTTCGCAGGGAGGGCCACTGACCTTTACAACGTTGCGGTCGGCAAGTTCAGCGAGCAGATGCATCCCGATTTGCCGGGAAGGACCGAGTTCTTTGGGTATACCGACTTGTTTACGTTCGATCAGAAATATCTTGCGGGAGCCATCGTCGCCAAACGCGGTACACCCGTCACTGATGACGGTGACCAATTTGACGCCGGAACGGCATATTCTGCCAGTCGATCCAACAATCATGGCTGGTCCCAACGGACTGATGGTCGGCGACCTACCCACGAATCGCATCGCGACTCATCTGCACGCCGGGGCAACGCCATGGTTCAGCGACGGAACCCCGTTTCAGTGGTTCACACCGCTGGGGAAACACGGATCGAGTTTCATGAACGTGCCGGGATTTCCTGTCCTGCCCGGCACCGCAAGCTATTACTACCCCAACGATCAAAGTGCACGTTTGGTTTGGTATCACGATCACGCGATCGGAATCACGCGACTCAATGCGTATGCCGGAATCGCTTCCGCGTACATCATAGTCGACGACTTTGAGACCGGGCTGGTAAGTTCCGGTCTTCTGCCCGACTTGATCGGGATTCCGCTGGTGATTCAGGACAAGGGGTTCGTTCCACGAAATATTTTCCGGCAAGATCCGACCTGGCGATGGGGCGATCCGGGAAGCCTTTGGTATCCGCACGACTATGAAGTGAACGATTTCCGCGGTGGGCCTAATCCGAAAGGCCGCTGGGATTGGGGGACGACGGCTGATCCGCCCTCGCAAGGTACGAAGCCGCTACCGCATGTGAGCGCGATCCCGGAGGCATTCTTCGACACCATCGTTATCAATGGCGGGATTTATCCGAAAGTCAGTGTTGCGCCCAAGCGCATGAGATTCCGTTTGCTCAATGGATCTCAGGCTCGCTTCTATCACCTGAACCTTCTTGCTGAAGATCAGGCGAATCTGGGCGAAGCGCGAGTAGGCATTCCGGGTCCAGTCATGTATCAGGTAGGGACAGAAGGAGGATTCCTGCCAGCCGTCGCAATCCATGACAACAAGACACCGATCCCGCTCGTGAATCCAGCGGATGAGACTAACGCTAATCCGGACGGGCCATTCAACCTGTTGCTTGCTCCCGCCGAGCGGGCCGACGTAGTGATTGACTTCAACGGCGTTGCCGCGGGGTCCAGCTTCATTCTCTATAACGATGCTCCAGCGCCATTCCCCGGCGGAGACTCGAGGAACGACTACTTCACCGGATGTGCGGACCAGACCTCTATAGGCGGAGCACCATCGACCGCCTTGGGTCACGGGCCCAACACGCGGACGCTACTGAAGATTGTAGTAGCGGCCGGCAACGGGGATACAGTTTCAACTCCATCGTGGCTGGCGCAACTCAACGTGCAGCTCAAGACAAACTTCCTCACTGGAAACCAACCTGGGCTGCTGTTCAACAATGACGATCCGTCAGTGCCGGCGTTTCCTTTTACCGGAGTGGCCAACCGGGTGTTGACCCTGAACGAGGACTTCGATGAGTTTGGGCGCCTGATCCAGACCATGGGGACTCTCGATCAAAACGGCGTGAACAATCAGGGCATTCCCACATGGGGCTTGCCATATCTGGCGGCCTCAACGGAAAACCCAAAGGCCGGTTCGACGGAAGTGTGGCAGATCATGAATCTCACCGGCGACACGCATCCCATCCACTTCCACCTGGTGAACGTGCAACTGATTCAGCGTCAGGCCTTCACTGGCGATCCTGGGAATTGGAGCTATGCCGGCCACCAGCCCATGCCTCCTGATCCGAATGAAATCGGGTGGAAGGACACGGTGCGCGTGAACCCTGGTGAAATCGCAACTGTCATCATGCAGTTCAACCTGCCGAACCTGCCGACCGCAGCCATGCGCAATGCGGTGAGTCCGAGGACCGGTGGAAAAGAGTACGTTTGGCACTGCCATATCCTCGAGCATGAAGAACACGACATGATGCGTCCGCTGGTGGTCGAGTAGAGCAAACCACGCCCGTCCGGAGGGGAGAGACGGGGGGGCGTGGTTTGGAAAGCATTCGTTGGCGACTGGAGAAGGAGACACGTGATCTCACGGAGACGTGGGTTTTGCTCAGCGCTCACTTTCGTGGGGTGGCATAGCCAGGATTGCGGACGTTGTGCGGCTCTCGAGGAATGCTGGGGGCTGGATATGCGACGACGACTCGAGGAGTTAAACGAGCAGGCAAACCAGTCGGCCAAACCTGTCGAACACGAGATACAGCAATCGTCGGACGATGCCGCGTGAAATAGGCGCAGCGTTGATCTAGCGCAGAGGACAGACGGAAAAATCGGCCACCTCTGACCTGGATTGATCCAGAAGTGGCCAGCTTTTTTGCGCGGTATACCTTCCCCGGTTGTGAATCAGTTGTCTCTCTCGTGCACCACTACGACCATCCGCATCCAGGGGTGGATACAGCATTCCCAACGGGACACTCCTGTTGGCAGCGCGGCGGTGCCTGCCGTTGGTCCAGGTTCCGTATTGCCCGCTTCGACAAACTGATTCGTATCACTCTCTGGTTGAGGCGCGAGGGTCCCGTCCGGGAGCACTTGAGCACACTCCGGAGCCGGATCGGAGTTGCCCGTCAGGCCGTTCAGGCGGGCCTTAAATCCGCCGCCAAAGTTCTCTACTCGCGTGAAGGTATGAGTTTCACCACCGGCGTTCTGGATAGTGGTTTGGTCTCCAGAGTTCAGATCCACGCGGACCAATTTGAACTGTCTTTCTGTTGCATTCAGCATCGGATTAAACCGCCAGGCCCCAGCGTTTTGGTCGGTTTGCAGTTCACTGAGAAAATCACTGAATAGCGTATTCCCGTGGTGACCGGCTATGCAGTGTCCAGGCCCGAGGGCAGCGTTGAAGCTGTCCGGATCACAGGCGTCTCGCATCATGATGGTGGTTGTTGTTTGCGCGTTGGTGTTAGCGACGATGCTCAACAGGGTTGCCACACAGATTCCGACAGCGAGCCATTTCATAGCTACTCCTTTTCAGTTGTGTTTTACTCACTTTTTCGCTCAGGCACTCGGTCACAATCGGGCATGGTGGCCCAACCGTCAAACGGCAATGCGTGGAATAAAGCATTTACCGTCAAATGCCGCCTTTTGCCGTTCCGGTTCCGGCGGGTACAATCACCAATCAGGCAACCGCGCCACGATGTGGACTATGCCGAAGAACCCCACAGACGAACCGGTTCCTCGCACACCTCCGGCCGGGAGCATGCCTGAAGAACGGCTGGACTCGTGGAAGGAGATTGCGGCATACCTCGACCGCGATGTGACAACCGTTCAACGCTGGGAGAAGCGAGAGGGTATGCCTGTACACCGGCATCTGCACGACAAGCGTGGCTCCGTTTACGCTTTGAGTTCTGAGATTGATGCCTGGCGCCAAAGCCGCAAACTCAGCTTGGAGGAGGAACGGCAAGAGTTTGCCGCGGAAGTGCCGACGGAACCGAAAGCTGATCGGCCAGCGGCAAACGCGAGACTACGTCGCTGGCTTGTTCTGAGCTCTGCGGTGGCCGTACTTGCCCTGCTTGCATTCGCGTACGTCATAGCACGGATCCGCGAAGTGGATGCGAGCTTGCCCAAAATCAAATCTCTGGCCGTGCTTCCGTTGCAGAACTTGAGCGGAGATCCTTCGCAGGATTACGTGGCCGACGGCATGACCGAGGAGCTCATCGGACAGCTTTCTCGAATTCACGGACTACGCGTTACGTCTCGCACATCGAGCATGCACTTCAAGAACATCCAGCTGCCGATGCGAGAAATTGCCAAGATGCTTGGTGTGGATGTAATTCTCGAAGGATCGCTGATACGGGAGGGGAGTCAGGTCCGTATCCACGCCCAATTAATTCGCGCAGCGACCGACGAACATATCTGGACAGGGGAATACCAGCGAGAATACCGAAGCCTCCTCGAAGTGCAGGATCAGGTCACTCGGAGCATCGTTGAGCAGATCGAAGTGAACCTCACACCTGAGGATCGGGCGCGCCTGGCATCGACGCATCCAGTCGACCCCGAAGCTCACGAGAGTTACCTGAAAGGTCTCTACTACTTCAACCAGCGGACCGCGGATGCGCTCAACAAGAGCATCGCGTCGTTCCAACAGGCGATCGCCAAGGACTCAGGCTACGCTCCCGCGTATAGCGGCCTGGCGGAGGCCTATGCGATGCTTGGATTTCGCGGTGGTTTCCCATCGAAAGATGCTCTGTCGCACGCCAAGACAGCTGCACTGAAGGCTATCGAACTGGATAACGCTTTGGCGGAACCGCACGCCTCGCTAGCGTTCATCGCGGAGACCCATGAATGGGACTGGGCCACCGCCGAGCGAGAGTACAAACGGGCCCTGGAATTGAACCCGGGTGACGCTCAAGCCCACAACTGGTATGCCGGTTATCTGACCTATAGAGGGCGATTCGATGACGGAACTTCTGAGGCCAGGCGTGCGCGGGACCTCGACCCATTGTCTTTGCCCATCAACAACGCTCTGGCTGGAAGATTACTGGCGGGTGGCCATTACGATGAGGCGTTGCAGCAAGTGCAAAAAACCTTGGAACTGGATGGCCACTTTGCACCGGCTCACCAATCCCTGGGCTGGGTCTATCTGCATACAGGAAGACAGGATGAGGCTATTCGAGAATTTCAAAACGCGCTGAAACTCTCTGGGACGGATGACACGGATCTTCAGTTAGACCTGGGTTTCGCCTATGCGGTGTCGGGCAAGCGAGATGAGGCAAGAAGAATACTCGCCAGGATGGAGAAGTTGCATGAGCAAGGCATCGTTCCGTCCGGTTCAGTCGCGATTCTATATGGAGCGTTAGGTGAGTCGAATGAGGCTTTCGCCTGGCTGGAGAAGGCCTACGAGGAGCGGGACCCTCAACTTACGTACATCAAAGCGGGACGTAGATTCGAGCCACTGCGTAAAGATCCACGATTTAAACAGTTAGTGCGCCGTGTCGGGTTACCCGATTAAGGTGGCCATCAAGGCACACGGATTGTGTTGTCGTCGGTTCTCCACTGCTGAACAGGTTGCTGCTGAAGTCTTGAACGAGTAGAGCGTTTCGCACGGCCCGTCCGCATGTAATTTTCCCATTTCCGACAAACCAGAAACCGGCTGGTAACTAGCTGCATGGGCGTTAGTCTCTCATCGATTCCCGCGAATAAACACCACGATCCGACCGTCCGCCGAAAGCGAAGGCTGGCTGCTGGAAAAGCGGTTCCCATGGGTTAGGTTTATTGGAGGATCGCTCGCACGCTTCAAATAGACATCGCTGAACTCGATGGTCATCCCTCCGGGCCCCTCCTTCTCATTTTTCTCCGTGTACACTCGCGTGTCGCCATAGACCCGCTCCCATCCAGAGAGATGAGCGAGCATGACCCGGTCCTCGCTCGAATCGGCATTGTGGCGTACGACAACGAGTCGGCCCGATTGGATAGAAAGGAGGGCAGCGAATGGAAGGTGTTGTTGAATATCTTCTCCGACCACCAGCAGTTGATCGGGATCGTCGCGGCTAAGACCAACCAGTTTTGTCACACTGGCGACAGTATGCAGTTTCGCTGGCGCATCGCCAGTCAAGCTCACGCGGTAGAGGTCGCCGCTTTTGAGCGCCAGAACATTCTGCGCTGGAGCATCGAAAACTGGAGAATAATATCCACCGTCACGTGTGAGTCGCTGAGGCACTGCTTTCTCCGTCGCACTAACCCACCAGATGTCACCACTCGTTACCTGATCGTCGCTGCGTAGCGATGCAGGGGTCGTCGATACGCCTGCGATGCGAAGCACTTTTGCCCAGAAAGATTCTGTCTTCTGTTGAGGTTGGGCTTTTTGTGACTGAGCGGCCAGCAAGGCTATGGCACCGAAAAGCCAGAGACTAACGAAAATCGCTCTTTTCATTGGGATGACCTCCGCCCGGTCATATATCCCGGAAACAGCCGCTGGAAAACATTCTCCTCTCCGGTAATTTCCAGTTTCTTCACGTCTGCATTGGGAACGGCCACGAGTTTCCGGTCGCTGTTCACAACCAGAAAGGTCGTTTTGTCTTTACCTTCCCAGAGCAGCCATGCTTCGGCGGGCGCAAAATTCGTCACCTTGGGCAACTCTCTGGTGGAAACAATAACGCCATAGTTGACGGGCAGCAGGAAGAATTCCACGATAAACAGGAAGAGCAACACGGATTCGAGCACTGGCCTTCGGTTCTTCTGCCCATGGCATTGGAATAGCAGCCACGCCGTGGCAGTCACACCCGCAACCAGCGCCGCAAAAAATAGCGCTTCATAGTATGACGTTGAATCCAGCAACACAGCTTGCAGCCACCGCTCGCCATTGAGCTGAGACTGAAACAGTATGCCGTTCATCAACTGGAAGCACTTCTTTTCCACGAACTGGACGAACAAGACCCCGAAAATCACCCCGACCAATGCATAGTCCCAAGTCTCGCGCCACTGCCGAAAGAGCGGCCAACGGTTCAACAGCCACCAGAGCAGCATCAAAGGAGACGCCAGCAGTAATACACTCACCGCTGTGCTTATCAGATAAACCAGGAAGCGCGCCCCCGCGAATAAGTAACGCTCATCGAGGATTGATAAATCCGTCGCCACTCCCCAGGTCGAAAGCTGAAAGCGCAGCACAAGATAGCCCAGGAAATACAGAACGAAAGATCCGAGTGCCGTAAAAGCAGACCAGCTCGTTGCAATTCCTTTAAACTTCTCGAGCAGCGTACTCCACATGGTCTCGTCACCTCGCGATTAGAAGGAACGGGGCCCAGTAATGCGGATGATTGTAGGTCGGATCGCGGCGCAGTTCGCGGATCGCCTGCCGCGCGGCCTCAGCAGGGCTCTTTGATTGTGCTTCGCGGTAAAAAATCTGCATCCAACGTGATGTAGACTCGGAATCCACTCTCCACGCAGAAACCAGCAGGCTTTGCGCCCCCGCAAAAAGAAGTGCTTGCTGAATGCCTTGAATCTCGTTCGCCCGAGTAGTCCGCACGCGTCCCGTCTCGCATGCGCTGAGGGTAATCAGGCGCGCGTGTTCCAGAGAGAGGCCGAACATCTCCGCCGCGTTTAGATTTCCATCTTCATTCCCATCCGGCCTAAGCATTACCTGCGAGAGCAGCGGTTCCTCACCGTCGAATTTGCCGTGCACGGCGAGATGAACAATATCGTACGAGCTGGCCCAGCGCTGGAAATCACTTTTCCTCATGAGCGTATCTGTCAATACCTTCGGCCGGACGGGATAGAAACGAGCAATACTCTTTACTTCTTGCGGTGCGGACGGCAGCGAAGGTTCAGCCGCACCCAGAAAAGCTCCACCCCTCAAGTTACTCTGTTTTTTCAATTGAAGCAGAATCGCAGCGCTGGGCGCGTAAGTGATTTGAAAACGTTCGCCGGCGAAGCTGCCATCTGCCGGGTCTTGCAGCGCTTGAAATGGCAAACCTTCCAATTCGCCCTGCGGAATCACAATCAGGTGATCCGAGTGCACCCATTGCAAAGCCGGCTGTATAAGAAACAGAAACAGCTGTTTCGATAAGTCCGCCCGAAATGCCGTACCTTGCTTTCCCATCGAATCAAGTAGGCCTTTGACTTTCTCTCGCAGGGCAAACCGCGGCAGAAAAACATTCCGCACATGAATCGCGTCCGGCCCGACGTGCAGCAGGATCACAGCCGTATCCCGCAAGTAGTAATACAGCATATCCACCTGATCGTGGCGGAGTACAGTTTGTACTTCTTCCAGCGAAGGGGGCTTGGATGTTGCCACATTCTGCGCCAGCGGAGCCTCCCGTGCCACGCGTAGGAGCAGTTGCTGGTACTCGTTTTCCAGCTCCGCCAGATGCGTTTGTTCTTCTGCAACGCTATCGCCGCTGTTGTTGTCGTTTGGGTCAGGTTCAAAAATGCTGTTAAAGAACTGCGTCTGGAGCGCTGCGATATTCGCCCGTTTCAGCGCGAGCGTCGCAAACACTTTCCGGTCTACTGGTCTCGCAAGCCCCAGAGACTTGGTCCGGAGCAACTCCGCGGTGCCTCGTGCCCTCGTGCCCTCGATGAGTTCAAACGCTTCGGCGTAACGCTTATTCAGCAGCAACATCATGATTGGCCGGTCATAGTAGCCGGTTTTGTCTTCCAGGAACGAACTCCGGGCCGAGTCTTCACGTAGCTTCTGCCGCTCCTGATCCACACTACGGATGGCGCGAACATAGCCGTTTAGCGCGGCATCCGTCCTCCCTTCCATATCATCCACTTGAGCCTGGATGTAAGTTGTCAGCGGGCCAGGCAAAGACGGTCCTGACCGCTCAGCAAGGGCCACTATCGCCTCACCTTGGCTCCGGGGAATTTGCCCAAGGGGAAGGATGTCCGTGGCAAGAACATCTTTAGCAGTCTTGGGATCAAACATACCGGCGGGAATATTGCTGTGATCGTTATACCTGTCGGTCAGCTGGCGAAGCGCATCCAAGGCCCCGATTTCCCGTTGCGCCACCTCGGCGAAATAGTTATAGCCCGCTCGGGTGGCGATCTCTCGGGCCTTCACCTGGTCCGCTTTGCTGAGATCGAAAAGCCGATAGCATACGTCCGTTGATTTCTGGTAAGTGTCCGAGCAACCGTCCGCCATTGCATAGTAAATGCCCGCCCCGTCCGAATAAGCGCGGTACTGGATGAACGCGGACGATGCGGGGTTGCGCTTCAACATCGCCAGCAGCCCGTTCACATGGCTGGCCGCTGAAAACAGTTCCCCGCGTTCCATTTCTAGAGCGACTTTGGCTTCCAGTGCATCTTGCCTACAGTCCTGGGCCTGACTACACGATAAAGCGGCACTCATCGCCTCAGTGACTGCAGTATTTGCAGCGCCGTAGTCGTGGTATTGCATCTCCTCCACGAGTGCCAGACCCGTCAAAGCCTTTACTAGATGCGCATTGGTCCCCGTCTTGCGCGCGAGTGCCGCGCCTTCCTGGTAGTGGTCACGCGCCTTCCCCGCCAACATTTCAGCAGCGCTCTGGCTGGGGTTCTGCCGCTGCGTGATGGGAGTGAGTCGCGCAAAGACTGCTTGCTGCCGCTCACAATCCGCCAACTTGATCAGACTCAATTCGGCTTGCACGAAATTAGAAGCTACCGCGAATCCCCGATAGCTGAGTTCCAGGTCTCGTGCCGCCGCATCGCACTGGCTCAACACAGATGCCTGCGGCCCATTCCGCCGCACTTGCTCGACCATGTTCTCTAGTGCTGCAATTCCCCGGGACTGTAAAGCCTGCGGGCTGCCTTGCCCCGCGGCCGACACACACGAAAGAGCAACCGCAATCATCAGAAGCCCATACCGTCCCCTTACGATTGCCCGCTCTGCATTCCATACGGATCTTCGGTTGACCGGCATATCCGCGCCCCTGCATTAGCTTCTTGGGTCCAAGATTATACGGTTGTATCCCACTATTCCATCAAGAACCTGGCGGAAAGCGTGATCTTTTGGATAGCCTGGCTTGGCACCAGGGAGTCGCGTGATGAACCGCAAAGAGTTCTCCTACGCCGCCAAGGCAGAAGGCTCGAAGGCCTGAGAGATCGTTCCTGACTCTAACCTCTTTATAAGTGAACGGACCTTTGGGACGAGTGCATTTCTCTTTCCCTCTTTAACGTACAGGGCTAGTATTTCTGCCAGCCCAAGCGCAGGGAATGCGTTCCAAGTTGCAGGGCTACATTGAGGCACGTTACTCCTCAAACGAGGGGGAGGCCCTGCAGATGCTCTTCGAAGCATCCCAGAGAAAAACGGATGCAAACTGGACAACGCGGCCATCTGTTCTCGCGACAATCGCGACCAAGGTGACTTTTGGCAATCACGAGACCGATCGTCAGAGGCAGGAAGTACTCGTCAAATTCCAGTCGCAGATGCCCGACCCTGCCAAGACCTCGGTCACTACCACCCTGACACAGGCGGTGCAGGGCTCTCGGACGCGTTCCTTAGATGCCCAAGCTATGGCAGCTATCGGCTTCCTTAACCGGCTGGTTCCGACTACCCTCGGGCAAGGAAATCTCAACACGATTGCAGCCACATTGATTGAGCAGGTGAACTCGCAGAGTGCATATCCTCAAAAGGCCCCATGGCTCGCACCGTTGATCGTGATACATAAAGGTTTGCCTGCGCCTGAGTCAAGTTGCGGTAGTGGGAAGACAGTGCACGGGATCCTCGACCAGCGACGTTGTTCCAGGCCAACCCGATTAGGGACGCTCCATGACAGAAGACAAAACCACGCCAAATCGCGCGCAGCCCGAACTGCCTCCGATCGCGGATGCGTCGACTGTGCTCCAGCTCCGCGATACTGCGCTCGACGAGATCGTCGAAAGAAAGGCAACGTGTCCGTTTCTTGGGACTGCGGTCGCCTCCGGCGAGCTGCCCGTCCGCAACGAAGCTAGCAATCCGCTGGCCAGCATTGAGGACGTTAAGAGACTCGGAAATACTGGGGGCGGCGACCTTGGAAACCTTTTAGTGTTATTTGCCGCCGGAAACCATTCCTTCATGCGCGGTCGAACTGGTCGGTTGGATCAGCCAGTACCTAGCGGCCTGTTCTCATTGGAACTGCCAGGCTCCCAGGGCTCGCACCCAGGGCATAGCCGCATTTTGCAAGGAGACCCGGAGACCCTGGACTCGGGCCGACTCAGCCGAACGGACTTCGCACGGCTTGCTAGCCGCGCCAAGGACGGCCTCCTCAAACGTTCCGACGCTGGTCGGTTTATTGCAGAAAACCTGCGCCGCGATCCAAAAGCTAAGGTGTTTGGACTGAGGGTGGCGGAGTTGCTGGCGCGTGATCTCGGGCACTTTGTTGGGAGCGTTGGTCCGGACCTCCTAACGAAGCTCGCTCGATCCGACGAGAGCAGGGACGCAGCCCACCGTGACCTCGAGCAGAAGCTTACGAGATGTTTGGGCGAAGACAATCTCATCGGGTCAGCCGGTGAGTTCGGCCTTATGTTCGCATTTCTTGCTCACAAGCCCGGGGCGGTGGAGGTGGACGGCGAACCTGCGGTGTACCTCGAAGACCTGCTATCGATGTTTGTGGACAAACGCTTTCCGAATGGTTGGACGGCCTGGAGAAAGACGCGGTTGGATTGGGTCGTCAACACCACGAGTCTGATGGTGAGCGCGGGCAAGGAGTATCTGACGCTTCAACGGAAGGAAGAGGTAGTTTAGACGAGTTTGCGTTGTAACAACGCAGATCGCAGAGGAGCTTCGGCTGGGAAGTGAGCGAGGGTAAACATTCAGGAGAAGGCACGCAGACTTCAGCTGAAGAACCAGCCGTACCGAAGCCAGATTCAGTGTTGTCGTGACTCGGGAACAATCGGCTCCGGTGGATTCGTCTACGGCATCGGCATCTCTCCGCTCATGTGAAGGCGATTTTCCCTCAAATAATCGCGAATCAGAAAAAGTTGGTAATTGAAAACCTAGATTTGGCCTTTGGCTCTTGGCTGTCGGCGAAAAGCAAAATCCGAACGAAAATGGTGCCGAGTGAAGAGCTGGCTATTAATCGCACCGGAGGCGCGGAGAAGAGCAGTGAAATCAGAATCCAAATTCAGCCAGTATTGATGCGCTTTTGCAGACTCGAAAAACCAAACTTTTCGGCCAAATCGTCGGTTGGGAATCCGCCAAACAGTACCAGCCAGAAGGTCACGCTTTTCAGCGAGCTGGTTCAAGGGGAGGAAGCGGTACGAGTTGTCGCTCGACTTCCTCAAAGGAGCGAAGCTTGGTCCATGCAGCAAACCACTGATGGACGTAGCCGCCACCGGAGACGGAGGAAAGGTAATCGAAGCTGCGCAACAGGTTGAGTTCCGCCAGCCCCTGAAGAATGCCCAGATTGAAGGTTGCACTACGAATGCCGCCGCCGGAGAAGCAAAGGCCCATCAGGCCAGAAGCTGCTGCGCGATCGTAGGCGCTGCCGCTTGAAGAAACCGGATCGCTCCCCACCTTTTTGCGTCGCTCATCGACTTCAGCCAGTTCTTGCTCCAGCAGCCATTCACTTGGGGTGTAGCCGGCTAACGAGGAAACCTGCGCCTGAAGGTCAGGACGCGAGTGCAGTTGGTTCGCGAGTGCGGCGGTATCTTGGGGACGCTCCGGGAGGATTCCAACAATCTCCTCGCCGGTGCCCGCAGCGATCTTCTTAAAGGCCTGTTCGGCGAGTTCGCTCACATAGTCTGCTGGCATCCTCAGCTCCTCTTCAAATGGAGGTACGCGGCAAAGCTCACTTTTTCAGCATCGCTGTCCGGGGTCAGGTCATAGGCGCTTCAAAAACGCAATCAGCGCGTTCTTGTCTTGATCGCTGAGGCCTGGTTCGCCACCTAAAAACTTGTCGGTCCCGAAGTAGTGACCGCGATTCACAATCAAATCCGGGCATTTA
>Ga0210409_10005603_pt1 | contig 13181 bp, 7 predicted proteins | sample IncBWH17MmetaG_FD_161649 | JGI IMG/M metagenome (GOLD analysis project Ga0210409, IMG submission 161649) | Forest soil microbial communities from Barre Woods Harvard Forest LTER site, Petersham, Massachusetts, United States - Inc-BW-H-17-M | ecosystem: Environmental > Terrestrial > Soil >...
TCCATTCGGGCGGCTGAGGCAGGTAAACATGTACTATGCGAGAAGCCCATCGGGTTGAGCGTTGACGAGGCCAAGAAGCTGCGTGAGGTGCGCGACCGCACCGGCGTCAAGATCGGTGAGGCCTTTATGGTGCGCACGCACCCGCAATGGCTGAAGACGCTCGATCTGGTGCGCGGCGGCCGTATCGGCGACTTGCGATCGATCATGGGCTTCTTCAGCTACGCAAACTCCAATCCGGCGAACATCCGCAATGTTCTCGAGTACGGCGGGGGCGGCTTGATGGACATCGGCTGTTATCCCATCTTCACCTCGCGCTTTATATTCGGCGCGGAGCCGCGGCGGGTGCTCGGCTTAATCGAGCGCGATCCGAAAATGAAGATCGACCGCCTCACTTCGGCCATTCTCGATTACCCTGCGGGGCACTGTGTCTTCACCTGCGGGACGCAGATCGTACCCTACCAGCGCATGCAGATCCTGGGAACTCGCGGCCGGATCGAGATCGAGATCCCTTTCAATGCGCCCCCCAACCGTTCCTGCCGCGTTTTTCTAGATAATGGCCGCGATGTCACCGGTTCTGGCATCAAAACCTTCAAGGTTCCGAAGCGCGACCAGTATACGGTCCAGGGCGATCTCTTCTCCCGCGCAATCCGTGATGACGCTGAGGTTCCAGTGGCCCTCGAATCGAGCATTCGTAACATGGTTGTGATCGATGCGATTTTCCGGTCAGCCCAATCGGGAAGATGGGAAGAGCCCCAGGCGTAGTCCAATCGTGTAGTCCTGACGCTTGCCACCCGCCCTTGGCAGCGCTAAGCTTCGAATCAGGAGACGGACTTATGCGAAACGTAGCGCGGTTCCTTGTCATTGGCTGGCTGGTCGTTGGCTGCCTGGCGATACTGCCTGCGTCCGCTCAGCGCGGAGGGGGCGGCCACGGTGGCGGAGGTCACGGCGGCGGAGGTGGCTTCCACGGAGGTGGTGGTGGTTTCCACGGAGGTGGCGGGGGTTTTCGTGGCGGTTTTGGAGGCTTCCGCGGTGGTTACGGCGGCTTCGGCCGCGGGTTCGGGTTCGGCCGCGGCTTCTACGGCCGAGGGTTCTACGGCCGAGGGTTCTATGGCTTCGGCCTCGGATTCTATCCATATTCATACTCGCCCTATTACTACGATTACGGCTATCCATATTACGGGTATCCTTACTCCGGCTATGGCTACGGCTACCCGTACTCGTCTTACGACTACGGCTACAGCGGCTACGGCTACTCCAGCCCGCCCGTGGTGGCCTACCAGTCCGATCCAGCTCCCCAGGTCTATGACCTTCCGCGGCCGGCGCGGCCGGAAATTCGCGAGTACTCGCAGGGGCCTTCGGCTCACAGCAACGAAAAGCCGATCTATCTGATTGCATTCAAGAATCAGGACAACATTCGTGCGGCCGAGGCGTACTGGGTGACCGGTGGCACGGTTCACTTCATCACTCTGCAGCACGAGCAGAGGCAGGCGCCACTGGATTCCGTGGACCGCAGCCTGACTTCCCGGCTCAATCACGAACGCCACGTGAATTTCTACTTGCCCGACATCAACTGACAACACGGCGCCGCAGGCCTTTTCGCCTGTGGCGCTTTCTCTCTCATTACCAAAAGTGTTCAGCCACTGGGCAGAGCTCCGTGCCAGACGGGGAAAATTGCGGCGCAATCAGCCCGATTTCTTCGACGTTGTTGCACTCCGAGCAATGTAAACTCCATAAAACAGCGTTAGTCAACGAATAATATCCCGCCACCACGCGAATCACCACGTCACCTGCAGCTGCATTTTGAGCTCGGGTCAGATATCGACTGAGCCTGCCTAGAAATTCTCCCGAAGAACTGCGTACTATTCTGATACCCATTGGGCATAAACGAATATATAATGCGTTCAATCAATTAAATATCCTGACGACACATTTAGGTGTGTTACCGGGGAAAGGAGTGTACCGCGATGTCCATTACCCCTTGGCCTGTGCCTCCCAGACTCTAAACTAGCGCGCCGTTCTGTAGCAGTCGATTCAAAATCCTGGCAACACACCTGAGTGTGCTGCGGGGAAAGGAGCACACCAAATGTCGATTACGCCTTGGCCTGTGCCGCCCAGATTCTAAACTGGCGCGTCGTTCTGCATTTATAGATTCAAAATCCTGACAACACGGCCGAGCGTGTTGCCGGGGAAAGGAGCACACCAAATGTCGATTACGCCTTGGCCTGTGCCGCCCAGATTCTAAACTGGCGCGTCGTTCTGCATTTATAGATTCAAAATCCTGACAACACACCTGAGTGTGTTGCGGGGAAAGGAGCACACCAAATGTCGATTACGCCTTGGCCTGTGCCGCCCAGATTCTAGAGGGCTGTTCGTCCCTGCATTCTTGATTGACCAGCGATTGATCCAGATTACAGACCTGCGGAGGTCTAGGGTGGGAGTGTGTACCGGGAGCGCATGATAGAATCGGCCAAAGGATATGGGCATGTCCGTAACGCGACTTATCACGCTGGAACGAGTACTTTGGATGCTCGCGATCCTTTTTGCCCTTGGCGTAGTGGGGAATTTTTTTCGTCTGAAGTTGGCCCGCCACTACCGGTTTTTCCTCGCCTATCTGATTTTTGATTGCGCCCGCTCCTTGCTGTTGTGGTCATTCAACCTTCAGTCCGATTCTTATCGAAATTTGTGGCGGTCGACCGAGCCTGTGATTTGGGTTTTGTACGTACTTGCGGTCCTTGAGCTTTGTTCCCTGATCTTCAAAGACTACCAGGGTATACACGCGCTGGGACGATGGATCGTTTACGGAAGCTTGGCGTTGTCCGTATTGTTATCGACAATCACGGTTTTGCCTACCTGGTTGCGCTCCTTGGAAGACCCGTTTTCCGTTCACCGCTTCCTCATGGTTGAGCGGGGAATTGACTTTGCGGTCGTGCTTCTTTTGCTGCTTCTGCTTGGCTTTCTTGTGCTTTTCCCCGTGCAATTGAGCAGAAATGTGATCGTTCACTCCGTTTTATATGCTGTATTTTTCACAACAAACTCGATTGGCATCCTCGTTGTGAACCTCATCGATTATAGGCTCAGTCTTCCAGTGAGCACTTGTTTGGAGGCCGTATCCGTCTTGTGCATCGTGGGCTGGCTGGTCTTCATCAGCCGCGAAGGGGAGCAGAAAATCATGGCGATTCGCCATCCAGTGCCCGTTGATGAGGACCGGCTGATCGGCCAACTCACGGAAATCAATGCAACGTTGATGCGCGCCAGCGGACGAGCGACGCCCGAAGCGTTGGGCGGCCGGCGGTAAGCCGCATGAACGATCCGCAGGTGTGAAATAATCCCCATCTGGAGAGCCTCGTGCAAAGACGACATTTTCTAGCTTCATCATTAGCTGCCTCAGCCTTGGCTCGGGCACAAACTCCGCCGATAACTCGCGAATATTACGAATTGCGGCGTTACACCCTGCAAATGGGTGCGCAGCGAAAGATCGCCGACGCATATCTGCACGAAGCATTCATTCCGGCGCTGAACCGGCTGTCCATAGCTCCAGTCGGTGTTTTCAGCCCGGATATCGGACCGGAGAGCCCCTCGCTGTATGTGGTGATGCCGAGCGCTTCGGTGGAGACGCTGGTCAACGCGCCCTTCCGCCTCGAGCAGGATGCCGAATATCTTAAGGCGGGAGCAGCCTTCCTGAACACCGCCGCCAACACGCCCGCATACGCCCGCGTAGAGAGCTCCCTGATGGTGGCGTTCGAGGGATGGCCCAAACTAAAGGTTCCGTCCGCAACCGCCGAACACCGCTCGCGGGTGTTTGAGCTTCGGACGTATGAGAGCGGCACTGACCAGGATCACAAGCGAAAAGTCGAAATGTTCAATAGCGGTGAGTTCGACGTTTTCCAGCGAGCCGGTTTCTGGCAAATATTCTACGGCGATACGCTCGTCGGACCGCGTTTGCCCAATCTCACCTATATGCTGGGTTTTCCCGACCTCGCCGAGCGTGCCAAGATGTGGAAAGCCTTTGGGTCGGACCCCGGGTGGAAGAAGCTTACCAGCTCATCCCGCTACAATTTTGAGGAAATCGTTTCGAATATCACGAACGTCATCCTCAGTCCCACTTCTTATTCGCAGATCTAGGCAGCGCCTTTACAGATAACGTCCCAGGTCCTCCAGCCGGAAGCAATGCGCCGATGCGCTTTCGCGGGTGATTCTCCCCGCGCGAACTAACTCCGCGAGAGATTGCTCCATCGTGATCATCCCTTCAGCGCGCCCGGTCGAGATGGCCGTGTAAAGCTGATGATCCTCGCCTTTGCGGATTAGATTGCGGACCGCATGCGATCCCGTCATGATTTCGACGGCCGGGTACCGGCCGCTTCCGTCTGCCGCAGGAACGAGTTGCTGGGCTACGACGGCCAGCATGGCCAGCGAAAGCTGCTGCCTGATTTGCGGCTGGTTCCCCAGCGGGAACGAATCCAGAATGCGTGAGACGGCCTGCGAGCTGTCGTTGGTGTGCAAGGTGGACAGCACCAGGTGCCCAGTTTCCGCAGCCGTGAGCACGGTAGCGATGGTTTCCGGATCGCGCATCTCGCCAACCAGAATCACATCGGGCGTCTGCCGCATGATGCTGCGGACGGAACTGGCAAAGTCGGGCGTATCGTGCCCAACTTCAATTTGCTCGATGATGGAACTGCGGTTGCCGTGCACGAACTCCACGGGATCCTCAATAGTCACGATGTGATCGCGCCGCCCGCTGTTGATAATGTCGATGAGGGCAGCCAGCGTCGAGCTTTTCCCGCAGCCCGTCGATCCCGTGATCAGCACCAGCCCCTGGCGCGCCTCGGCCAGACGGTGGAGCGCAGGCGGCAGATGCAGAGACTCGAGTGTGGGAATGCGACCCGGTAGCAGGCGGATGCTTCCCGCCAGGGTTCCGCGCTGATGATGCACATTTGCGCGGAAACGCCCGATGGACTCGCGAGAGAAGCAGAAGTCCACCGATTTGTCGCGTTGCAGTTCCTGCAGTTGTTTCGGGGTCAACAGAGGGAGCAGCAGGCTACGCGTGTCGTCGGCTTCGAGCGTAGGGCCGGCCGCCGGGTTGAGCTTTCCGTCTATTCGCAACGCCACAGGCGCGCCGGCGATCACCAATAGATCGGAAGCGTTACGCCCGGCGGCGTACGAGAGCAGCTGATCCAGGCTGGCGGTGGCTTGCGGAATTTCCGGCTGCGTGGCGCGCGATCCGGGAGCTGCCCGGTTCAGCTCGGCAACAATCTGTTCGAGTTCATTGTCGTAGCTGGCCATTCGCTTGGACCGTACCTGTCAACAGTTAAGCGTAACAGCACAGCAAGAGGCAAGCAGACGAAGCCAAACCAGGGAAGTTGGTCTTGCGCACTTCGGAAGGATCCCATCTGCCTTATCGTGGAACTCACGTTGCCTGTGCCATCGCAGAAGTAACACTGACCGACCCTTCGGGGATCGTAGCGAATACCTGTAGCACTCTGCTGCCGACGACAACAGCGTGCTTATCCTGGATCTCCATTTTCCACTCCTGGTTCCTAGCGGACGCCGACACTACTCTAAGACCCATGTGGTTTTTACCGTTCAATCCGGCACCGCCGGAGGCCAAACTGAGCCGCGACCAAAGGGAGCGGATGCGTCCTGCTAGCGAACTCGCTGGCCACCAGCCAAGTATACTGCCGGTTTTCGCCCCTTTCACATGCCTACGCCGCTGCAAAAGTGAGCGGCCCCCTCTATCGTAAGAACGCCTCCGTCAGTCCGCCGTCCACCGGAATGATGTGCCCGGTAGTCTTGGCGCTTTCGTCGCTGGCCAGCCACACGATGGCGTTCGCGCAGTCCCTCGGCAGAATCGGTCGGCGAGTCAGCGTCCGCTGGGCATAGAAATCCGCCAGCTTGCCGCGAAGATCGTCGGTGGGTTCCGACGCGTCGAACGGGATCTTATACTTCTCGAGCGATTGAATCACGCGATCGCGCGGAAACATGGTCGAACCGGCGACCACCGTTGCGGGCGCGATTCCATTCACCCGCACGTGAGGCGCAAGGCCGACAGCGAGCTCGCGGATTAGATGGTTGAGCGCAGTCTTGCTAATGTCGTACGCCTCGCTCCCTTTCTTCGGAACCACGGCATTGGCGGAGCTTGTCACCACCATGGCCACAGGCAGTTTTTGGTCTTTGAAAATCCACTCGGTCTGCTGCGCCAGAAGGTAGTTACCAGTCACGTTGATCAGAAATGTCTTTGCCCAAAGCGCGTCAGACAATTGGCCGCCCGGGGCAGGCACGGGATAAATAGCAGCCGTGTTCACGACCACGTCGATTCCACCGAACTGAAGAACCGTGAACTTGGCTGCCTCGGCCAAACTGACCGGCGAGCCTAGATCCACCACCTGGCTCGCCACGAGTTCCGTTGATCCGATGGCGGCGGCTTCTCCCGCAACCTTGCTGGCGCCCGCGGCGTCGGCATCCGCCACTACGATGTGCGCTCCCTTTCGAGCCAGCAGCAGAGCCACCTCGCGGCCGATACCACTCGCGCCGCCGACCACCAGCACGATCTTCCGGCTGAATTCTGCCTCTGCGGGCATGCGTTGGAGCTTGGCTTCTTCCAGCGCCCAATATTCGATCCGGAAAGCTTCGGGGCGCGGCAGGGCCACGTAATTCCGGAACTGTTTGAATTGTTCGGAGTGCTCCGGCCTGCGGGCTTGCGGGAGCGGGTGCGCAACGTCTCCGTCTTCGAGCGCATTCGCGCCGGCCATGACGTGAATGGCGTTGATGAAAAACTCCGTTGTGATGCGCGCTTCTTTCTTGTTCTTGCCGAATCCGAACAAGCCAACGCCGGGGATGATAACCACGGAAGGGTTCGAGTCGCGCAGCTTTGGAGAATCGCTCGTGGCGCAGGCGTCATAGTATTTTTTGTACTCCGCCCGGTAGCTGACCGCCTGTTCGTGAATGCGCGATTTCAAGACATCCGCGTTCTCTTTGGCTGGATCCCAGTCGATGAACATCGGACAGATCCGAGTTCGCAAAAAGTGGTCGGGGCAACTCGTCCCCAACGCCCCCAGTTCCTTCGACCATCGGGAGCCCGCGAATGTCAACGCGTCCTCATCGTCGGTGAAGTGCGCAATGACCCGGCGGTTTGAAGACATTGCTCCGCGCAACGCCGGGAGAATCCGCGCAGCCACACCCCGGCGATCCGGGAGCGGAGAATGCTTGAGCCCGCCAAATAGGGCGCCCTTTCTGGTTCGATGCTCCATGATGAACTCGCCCATCTGGTCGATGGTGCGAATGCTGTTCAGATAGCATTCGTACTGCGTTTGGCCCCAGGTGAACAGGCCATGGCTCCCGAGAATCAGGCCATCCGTTCCGGGGTTGTCCGTCACTGCCTTTTCAATCAGAAGGGCCAGTTCAAAACCAGGACGCTGCCAGGGGACCCACACGATTTTGCGCCCGTACTTCCGGTTGAACTCTTCCAGCTTGGTCCGTCCATTTGCGCTGGCAGCCAGCGCTATGGCCCAATCCGGATGCAGATGGTCCACATGCGCGAATGGCAGGAACGCATGTAACGGTGTGTCGATGGATGCCGCCACACGACTCTCGCCAAACGCGGAAAGCGGGTAATATGCCACCATCTCGTCTTCGTGCTGTTCGCCGCGGTACAGATCTTTCAGCTGTTCCAGACGGTCGAGATACAGGAGCGCAAAGCCTGAGTCCTTGATCGATCCAAGATCCCCGCCGCTTCCCTTTACGGCGAGCACGCGGACCTTTTTGCCGGTGAACGGATCCGGAAACTCGATCTTCGAGCTGGTGTTGCCGCCCCCGAAGTTGGTGATGCGCAGATCCGCCCCGAGCAGATTCGACCGGTACCGCAGGAGTGCCAGTTGATCACCCGCCAGCTCGCCCGCCTGTTTTTCGTCCCACAGATTCTTCAGATGCGTTGTTTCGATCGTTCCCGGCATATAGGTTTGCAGCTATTGTAGCGCTAGGTTTTGGGTGCTAGGTGCTAGGTGCTAGGTGCTAGGTGCTAGGTTTTAGGTTTTAGGTGCTAGGTATCAGGTGTCAGTGCCAGGTATTTGCAGTTCCTAACACCTAACACCTAACACCTGACACCTGACACCTGACACCTCCTAACCCTTGGATATAATGTTCGTCTGACCCGAAAACCTCACCATGTACCAAAATCTGCTCAAGGATCTTCGCCACGCCGGACGCACGCTCTGGCATAATCCCGCCTTCACCGCCGTCACCGTCCTGTCTCTGGCGCTTGGAATCGGTGTCAATACCGCAATTTTCAGCCTGATTGACGCTCTTCTTCTCAAGACCTTGCCCGTGGAAGATCCTGGCCGGCTGGTGATGGTCTCCGATCCAAATTCGGCGGGCGTTTCCATTGGAACGCAGGGCGGAGAACGCAGCCTGTTCACTTATGAAGAGTTCGATCGCATGCGCGAACGCAACCAGATCTTCACGCGGATGTTCGCGGCGGAGAGCAACGCCGGCCGAGAGAACGTCAGCATCAATGGCGCCTCGCTGGAGGAAGTGCGCACGCGCCTGGTATCGGGTGATTATTTTCCAACGCTGGGGGTCAAACCGCTCCTCGGTCGCACCTTTACTCGGGAAGACGAAAAGGGACCTGGCAGCGATCCCTATGCGGTCATCAGCTACGCATACTGGCAAAAGCGCTTTGCGCTGGACTCCGCAGTGCTTGGAAAAACCATTCAAATCCACAAATCGTTTTTGACCATAATTGGCGTGATGCCTCCGCGTTTCTTCGGCGAGACGGTCGGTGAATCGCCCGATGCCTGGCTCCCCATGATGATGGAGCCGCTGGTCAAGCCAGGCCGCGACTGGCTGCATGACGACCGATCCAAGGTCGAGCGGGTCGAGTGGCTGCTGGTTGCCGGCCGTCTCAAACCCGGCGTGAGCGCAAAACAGGCGGAATCGAGTCTCAACGTACTGTTTCAACAGGTGATTCACGAAACCGCGGGGTCGAATCTGCCGGCTGACCGTCTGCGTCAATTGACCGGCCAGAAAATCAAAATTCGGACGGGAGGCAAAGGCGCATCGCCTTTGCGCGATGATTTCAACGAACCTCTATTGGTGCTCATGGCCGTGGTGGCTCTGGTTCTTCTGATTGCTTGCGCGAATGTCGCCAATCTCCTGCTGGCGCGGTCTGCAGCCCGGCAGCGCGAGATCGGAATCCGCCTGGCTATCGGCGCCAGCCGCGCGCGCCTCATCCGCCAGTTACTGACGGAAAGCTTTGTCCTTGCTTTGCTCGGCGGCGCAATTGGCGTTCTATTCGCCTTCTGGGCCAGCCAGCTTCTGCTGCGCATGGTTGCCAGCGGTAACAATCCCGTGCCGCTCGATATGCATCCGGACCTGCGCATGCTCGCGTTTACTCTCGGCGTGTCGCTCATTACTGGTCTGGTATTCGGGCTGGCGCCGGCATTTCGCGCTACACGTGTGGACGTCAGTTCAACGCTCAAGGAAAACTCCCGGGGCGTTATCGGCAGCGGAGCGCGCATCACGATGGGCAAAGCCCTGGTGATCTCACAAGTGGCGATCTCGCTCCTTCTGCTGATAGGTGCAGGCCTCTTCTTACGGACGTTACAGAACCTGCAGCATGTGGATTTGGGATACGCACGGGACAAACTTCTGCTCGTTCGTGTCGATGCGCTGGGCGCCGGCTATGAAAGCGCTCAAAGGGCGGCTGTGTTCCAGACGCTGCTCGAGCGTTTCCGTTCCGTGCCCGGTGTTCGCGCCGTTACACTCTCCGAAAATGGACTGTTCAGCGGCACGGAATCCGGCGACCAAATCACGGTCGAGGGATACAAGCCGCAGAAGGAGGGTGACGCCAGCGCCCGCTTCGACCAGATAGGTCCCGGCTACTTCTCGACTCTGGGCGTCCCGATCCTTTTGGGCCGCGAAATCGGGCCGCAAGACGCAGGAACCTCCGCGCCCGTTTGCATCATCAACGAAGCCATGTCCCGGTTCTATTTTGGGACTCAGAATCCCATCGGCAAACACATCACCGATGAGTTCCCGGACACGCGGACTACCTTCCAGATCGTCGGCGTGACAAAGGACGACCGCGACCACCAACTTCGCGGCGATGTCCCCCGGCGCTTCTACATTCCGTTCTTTCAAGGCCTCGGTGGCATTCCTCCCTCAGGCAATTTTGAGATTCGCACGTTTGCCGATCCGGCCAGCGTCATGCGGTCGATCCGCCAGCAGGTGGAACAAGTGGATCGAAGCCTGCCCATACTCAGCGCGAGTCCCCTGGGAGAACTATTGGATCGCAGACTCACGCAGGAGCGCCTCCTCGCACAGCTTTGTGCATTCTTCGGCGCTTTGGCCCTGTTGCTGGCCTCGGTCGGGTTGTACGGTGTGCTCTCCTATTCGATCGCGCGGCGGACCAATGAGATCGGAATTCGCATGGCCCTTGGCGCACAACGGCGAACCGTGCTTGGTATGGTGCTGCGCGAAACGACGGTGGTGGTGGCCGTGGGGATTGCCATTGGTGTGCCGGTGGCGTTTGCTCTCACGCGCTTGGTCTCCAGCAAGCTCTACGGCCTGAAGGCCACCGACCCGCTCACCATCATAGTCGCAAGTCTGGTGCTCGCAGCTGTCGCCATGCTTGCCGGTTATCTGCCGGCACGCCGGGCCTCGCGCGTAGATCCGCTGATTGCCCTGCGCTACGAATGAGCCGGCGAGCCGGCGCTGCGCGCCGGGCGATGCTTCGCATCGCGGACGCGGCGACGCGGCGATCAGAACCGGTAGCGCAGGGCTGCCGCGTCGTTTTGCGGAAGATTACGGCAACATCGCCCGCGTTTCGCGTAGCAGCGCCGCGTTGCGCGCTAGAGCCCCGGCCAGGATGCCCGCCTGGCGCTGTGCTTCGATGAAGTCACCCTTTTCGATGGCCTCCGTCAGTCCGGGAAGCTCCAGATGTCCGTACGTGTAGCGAGCCGCATACAGCGTGTGTTTGAACCATGGTCGTCCGGGGAGACCGTCCGGATTAGCCCAATTCGATTCCACCTCCATGATGTTCCGGTTCACGCGGCCGGCAATCCGCGCATCGACCGGGCCCTTCCCGAGCGTACGCTTAACCGCGCTATTGAGCTCGCTGCCGGCATTCCGAAATTCAACGATCCTCCGCTGTAATGGCTGAAAATCAACATGCGGGTTGCCGGTGAGAACGGACGCAAAGCCGGCGATGTCCCGCCCATAAGCGGCAAAGTCGAACGGAAGAATTTCTGCTCCCGCCAGCCGCAGTGCCAGGGTTCCCCAAAGCTGCGACATCAATGTGTGATAGCGATAGCCTGGATCGCCGAAATGGTTCATCCAGAAAAAATCATCGTAGGCGGAGTGGTAAACGCCATAAGGACCGTCAAATTCGAGTTCCATGGTGGGCCGGCAAAGAAAGTTCAGAAAGACCGTAAAGTCCGAGCCGCTTCCAATGCGCGTTTCCACCAGGTTGTCATCGGTCACCGGCCGCGGGTCCTTCGCCTCAACTCGCGCGGCCGCTGCCGACTGGCGCCATTCCTCATACAAGCTTTTCCCTGTTGGCGCTGGAATCTCGTGACTCAACTCCACTACCAGCGGCGCGAGAGACCCAATGGCGCTCGGGCGAAAGTTGGGACCGGAAACCGACCAATCGACATTGAGATAAGCGACCAGCTTCTGTTTCAATTCCTCAGCGAACTCTTCTCCCCACTCGGTGGAACCGGTGAGTCCCACTTCTTCACCGTCCCAACTCGCCACGATCAGCGTGCGCTTCGGCCGGAAGCCTTGCGCTTTCATTTGACCGAGGGCGCGAGTCATTTCCACCATCGACGCCGTGCCGCTCGATGGGTCAACCGCGCCGAACTCCCAGCCGTCCCGATGATTGCCAAGCAGAATCCACTCCTCGGGAAGCTCACTGCCTCGAATTCGAGCTTCGACCACGTAATTGGGCATGGGCTTCGTATCCATGTCGACTTTGAGATGGACGCGAACCCTGCTCCCGCCAAAACGGTATTGGATGGGAAGGCCGCCCTGCCAGCTTTGGGGCGCAACCGGGCCGTCCAGCTGTTCGAGCAGAGGTTTGGCGTCACGCCACGACATGGCCACCGCCATGATCTTCGGCACAGAAACGCCTTGCTCCACGGGAATGCGCCGAGCGCCATCGACGGAGGCCCAGCCCGGCGTGAGCGGATCACCGGGAACCAGGAAATCGTATGTGATGGCGCCCCGTTGAATGTGACTTTCCGGCCCCCAAGGGCCATCAGGAAAAACCTTGCCACGCTTGTACCCGTCTTCAGCTGGATCTGAATAGATGAGCAGGCCTGCTGCGCCCTCGAGTTGCGCGGTCAACGCTTTGAAACCGCGATAGCTGTAAGGGTTCGAATAGCGAACCAGAACGATCTTTCCCTTAACGCTGATGCCGTGGCGGCGTAGAACATCGTAGTCCGCCGGATTGCCGCTGTGCGCATAGACCACTGGAGCAGTCACTTCGCCCGAGGCCGACATCGAGAGCCAGCCGCCGCGAATCGCCGGGTTCCTCGTATCCGGATCGGCGTCATAAGCATCTTCGCCGAGCGATGCGCGATAGGCGGATGGCGCCACCATCACGACCGCGATCGAGCGCGGTAGAGAGGTCAGCACGTCGTAGCGGTGGATGCGCACATCCTCCAGACCCTGCTGCTTCCAAAGGTCCGCAATGTAAAGCGCCAGTTCGTGATTGCGCTCCGAACCGGCGGGATGCGGTTCAGCCGTGAAATAACGGTGCTGTCTTTTTTCCTCTTCCGCGGAAGGAATGGCGCGAAGCCGTTGCTCGATTTGCCCCTCCTCTCGAGCGCGGTCGGCCGAATACCCGGTCATCGCGATCGTCTGAGCTTTCAACCGTGCGGCGAGACACACGAGAAAAACGCCGATGAAGCGAAGAGTCACAGTAAGGGCGATGGGATTGGGCCTTAATAGGTCATGAATTCGAAACCGCCGACGACCGCGCGAACAACGGGCGCCCATCCATTACGCCGGGTATCTCGACTTCCGCCGCTGCCAGCACCGTCGGCGCAATGTCATAGAGTGTGGCGCGCGGCAACTCCGACCCCGGACGTTCCCCGTATCCCCGAGCCAGCAGGAATCCTTGCGCGGTATGGCTTCCCGTCCGGCTGTCCTGTCTTCGCAACGCAAGGCGGCCAATCGCCGGCGAAGCT